>Ga0136632_10000010_pt1 | contig 54657 bp, 51 predicted proteins | sample AntDrymUQ6112106_2_FD_104670 | JGI IMG/M metagenome (GOLD analysis project Ga0136632, IMG submission 104670) | Polar desert sand microbial communities from Dry Valleys, Antarctica - metaG UQ611 (21.06) | ecosystem: Environmental > Terrestrial > Soil > Desert | place: Antarctica: Dry Valley...
GCCCCCGGCGACGGTGGCGGCACAGCCCCCGGCGACGGTGGCGGCACAGCCCCCGGCGACGGTGGCGGCACAGCCCCCGGCGACGGTGGCGGCACAGCCCCCGGCGACGGTGGCGGCACAGCCACGGGCGACGGCACAGGCACAGCCACAGGCGACGGCACAGGCACAGCCACAGGCGACGGCACAGGCACAGCCACAGGCGACGGCACAGGCACAGCCACAGGCGACGGCACGGGCACGGGCGGCGGCCCCAGCACAGGAGGCGCCCTTCCATTCACCGGATTCGACCCTGGGATCACCGCCCTCTTTGGCCTCCTCACGCTCCTTCTGGGCGTCAGCCTCAGATCGGCCGCCAGGCGGCGCCATCTAGATCTCGAGTAGCGATTTCGGCGAAGCCCGAGCCCAGGGCGCCGGGCTCGGGCGCACTGAGTGCCTCGTTGTACCCGACCACAGAACAGGGCGCTCTAGCCGAGGCCGCTACGGGCGCGTGCATGGGGAGGCGATGCGGCGCATCCTGATCGCGGCCGGGGATGCTCTGGGGGTCGCCTGACCCCGACCAGCTCCGGCGGACCGCGCGTCCCCCGTGGGTACGGCGTGGGTACGAAATGACGGTTGCGCTGACCTCGGCTGACCTCCCCTGACCTTGAGAGGTCCACGCGCATGGACTTCTACGCCGCTTGTCTATGCCGTTTTTGGCTTGTAGCGGAGGGGGAGGGATTCGAACCCTCGATGGACGAGAAAACGCCCATAACGGTTTTCGAGACCGCCGCATTCAACCGCTCTGCCACCCCTCCGGATGACGGGCGCCAAGGCTAGCGAGTGATGATTCGACCAGAGAGCGGGTAGGAGTGCCTTGGAACTCACGGACGACGGGAGAGCGACGATGGCGAAGAAGACCAAGGCCAAGCCCGACAAGAAGCTCTACGACCGGCTGCGCTCGCGCGGGGTGCGAAAGAGCGTCGCGCGCCAGCTTGCGGACGCGCTGCCGAGGCAGGGAAGCGCGAAGACGAAGCCGGCACGCCGCGCCGCCGAGCAGCTCACCGCCGCTGTCGACGAGATCAAGGATCGCGCGAGGGGCGGCTCGCGCAAGCGCTCGCTGGCCGCGAAGAAGGCAGCGCAGACCCGCAAGCGCAACGCGGCGAAGCGGAGCCGCTCCGCGAAGCAGGGCGCGAAGAAGCGGGCACGGAGGTAGCGGATGGCGCTTTCCTCTCGCATAGCGGGAGAAAGGCGCCAACGGGGCTGACTTGAAGGCCGTCCGCGTCGGCTGCTCGGGGTGGAACTACGCCGACTGGCGGGGGACGGTGTACCCGAAGGGCGTGCCGCCGTCGCGCTGGCTCGAGCACTACGCGACGATGTTCGACACGGTCGAGATCAACGCGACCTTCTACCGGCTGCCGAAGCGCGAGGTCGTCGCCGGTTGGGTCGAGCGCACCCCGCCCGGGTTTCTGTTCGCGATCAAGCCGAGCCGCTACCTGACCCACATCAAGCGGCTGCGCGAGCTCGGGGTCTATCTCGAGCGCCTGCTCGAGCCGCTCGAGCCGCTGCTCGCGACACCGAAGATGGGGCCGATGCTCTGGCAGCTCCCCGCCAACTTCCAGCGCGACGACGAGCGGCTCGCCGCCGCGCTCGACCGCCTGCCGCCCGGCCGCCACTGCTTCGAGTTCCGTCACCAGAGCTGGTTCGCCGCGGACGTGATGGCGATGCTGCGCGAGCGTGGGGTCGCGCTGGTGATCGGCGATCACCCGAAGTGGCCGTTCCAATCCCGCGAGCGGACCACGGACTGGACCTTCCTGCGGCTTCACTTCGGCAGCCGGGGCCGGCGCGGCAACTACTCGCGCGCCGAGCTGGACACCTGGAGACGGCGGATCGCCGCCTGGCGGCGGGAGACCGAGGTCTTCGTCTATCTGAACAACGACTGGGAGGGGTTCGCGGTCCGCAACGCGACCTACCTGCGCGACCGCCTCGCGCCGCGAACCGACACCCGCCCTAGAGAACCCTCCGGGCGAGATAGATGATCAGCAGGACCAAGATGATGATCACGAGCACGGTGACGATCGACACACGACTCTCCTTGTGAGCACTTCCGGGTGTGTCCGGCTTGCGAGGACGAGCGTACCCCGGCGCCCGGATGCCGAACCAGGCTCGGGAGGCGCGAGCGGGATCCGCAGTGGCCCTGCGAGGACGTGGAAGGCCCGTCGCGTCTAGCTGACCGATTGCGCCGTCGCGCTGCGGCGGGCAGCGTCGAGCGCCACCTGATCGTGAAGGTGGCACTCGACCTGCGTCTCGCCGACCTCTATCGGCTGCGGCTCGAGCCCCTCGCGGAAGCTGACCACGGCGCCGTTCCGATCGCGTCGGACCTCCGCGACGCCGCTCCAGAACGGATCACGGGGAGCATCGGCGCGCAACGCCTCGACCACGTCGAGCGCCTCCTCCGGTGTGTGCCCGCGCGCGGCCGGCACCACCGCTTCGAGCGATGGTTGATCCAGCACCTCGAGGCTTCCGATCCGCGCTCGCTCGGCTTCGTAATCGGGCTCCGGGAGCCTGGTCCAGCGGCTCTCGAGCAGGGCCCGGAGGTCGCGGCCCTCCCAGCCGCAGACCTCGAAGGCGCGTGGGCAGCGTGGATGAAAGCGGCAGCCGAGCGGGGGGGCGACTGCGTCGGGGATCTCGCCGCGCGGGAGATCACGCGGCACGCTGCGCTCCGGGTCGGGCTCCGGGATCGCGCGCAGAAGCGATGCCGTGTAGGGATGCTGCGGGTCAGCGTAGATCGCCTCCGCGGGCCCGATCTCGACGATCCGCCCGAGGTACATGATCGCGATCCGATCGCAGAAGAACTTCGCAGTCGCCAAGTCGTGGGTGATGTAGAGGTAGGTGAGGCCGAGCTCGCCCTTGAGCTCGATCATCAGCTTGAGGATCTTCGCCCGGACGCTCATGTCGAGCATCGAGACCGGCTCGTCGGCGATCAATACGTCGGGGCCGAGGATGATCGCTCGCGCGAGCACCGCGCGCTGTTTTTGGCCACCGGATAGATCGCTCGGGTACTTGTCGGTGAACTGAGCTGCTGGCGCGAGGCCAACCCGCTCGAGTGCCTCGGCGACCAAGCGCTCCCGCTGCTCCCGCTCCTCGGCGATACCGTGAAAGCGCAGCGGGTCACCGACGGACGTGCCGATAGTCATCGCCGGATTGAGCGACGCGTGCGGATCCTGAAAGACGATCTGCATCCGGCGCCTCAGCGGCCTGAAGTCCCTCTCTCCGAGGCCCGTGATCTCTTCGCCCTCGAGCCTGATCGAGCCTCCGCTCGCCTCGGCGAGGCCGAGCAGCGTCCGGCCCAGAGTCGTCTTCCCCGACCCGGACTCCCCGACCAGCCCGAGGACCTCGCCGCGGCGGAGGTCGAAGCTGACGCCGTCGACCGCGCGCACGGAACCCGCCTCGCGCCCGCGCAACCGATCGAGAAATGAGCCGCGGACCGAGAAGCGGGTGCTGAGGTCGCGCACCTCGATCAGCGGGCCGGCGCCCGGCTCGCGCATCAGGCCTCCTCCGCGAGCGCGATCTCAGGCCGCTCGAGCGGCTCGGTCCCTGCCGGGGGAATCAGATCCTCCGGTCCGTGAAGCCAGCATGCGACCCGCTGGCCTCCCTCCGTCCGCACCTCGACCGGCTCCCGTTCCGCGCAAACCCGCATCGCGTTCGGGCATCGGGGGTGGAAGCGGCAAGCGGCCGGCGGGTCGATCAGATCGGGGGGCGCCCCGGGGATGTAGTGGAGGCTTTTCGTCCGCAGAGAGATGATCGAGCGCAGGAGCTCGCGGGTGTAGGGGTGCGCGGGCGCGCTGAAGACCCGGTGAGCGTCTCCCTCCTCGACGATCTTGCCCGCGTACATCACCGCGAGCCGATCGCATGCCTCGGCGACGATCCCGAGGTTGTGCGTGATCAACAGCAGGGAGGTGTCGAAGTTCTCCCGCAGGTCGGCCAGGATGCCCAGGATCTGAGCCTCGACGATCACGTCGAGCGCGGTCGTCGGTTCGTCGGCGATCACGAGGCTCGGGCGCAGGACCAAGGCCAGGGCGATCATGATCCGTTGTCGCATCCCGCCCGAGAACTCGTGCGGGTACTGCCTGAAGCGCGTTGGAGGTATCCCCATTCGGGCAAGGGTTTCGAGCGAGCGCCGGCGCATCTCCTCCTTCGAAAGTCCCGGTTCGTGCGCTCGCAGGGTCTCAAGGAAATGAGACTCGATCGAGATCAGCGGGTCGAGGCGCGTCATCGGCTCCTGGAAGATCAATCCGATCTCCGGACCGCGCATGGAGCGCAGCTCGTGGGCGTCCAGCCCCGCCATGTTGCGATCGCGATAGCGGATCTCACCCGCCATCGCCGCGCTCTCCGGCAGCAGGCCGAGCACGGCCCTGCCCAGGGTCGATTTGCCGCACCCGGATTCGCCGACCAATCCGAGCGTCTCGCCGGCCCCGATCTCGAACGAAACGTTGTCGACCGCTCGCACCGGGTCGCCCGCCGTTCCGTACCAGACCCGTAGACCGTCGGCTTGCAGCACCGGCTCACTCACGACGCACCTCCGGAGATCCACTCGCCTCGCCTGCGCCAGCAGCCCCGCCGCTCGTCAGGGCGGGAGCCGGCTTCGGAGCGGGCGGGATGCGCGGCGCCTTCACGCGGCGCTGGCGAATCAGGGGGTTGAGCACATCGTTGATGCCCTCCCCGACGAGGGTGAAGCCAGTCACGAGGAGGACGATCGCGAGCCCTGGGAACAGCCCGGTCCACCAGATGCCCGCCCCCGCGTCGTCGATCGCCCGCTGCAAGTCGTAGCCCCACTCCGCCGCCTCGGTGGGCTGAATCCCGTAGCCCAGAAAGCCGAGCGCGGCCAGGGTGAGGATCGCGTCGGCGGCATTCAGCGTCGCGATCGCCGGCACGTTCTGGATCACGTTCGAGAGCACGTACCGCTTGATGATCGTTCGCCGAGGGGCCCCCAGGGCCCTCGCCGCCTCGACGTAGGGCTCCTCCCGGACCGAGATAACGTGATTACGCACGACCCTGAAGTACTGGGGTATGTAGACGACGGTGATCGCGATCGCCGCGGTGAACACTCCCTTGCCGATCGAGTCGGAGAGCAGGAAGGCGATCACGATCGCCAGCAGCAGATACGGAAACGCGAATAGTGCGTCCATCACCAGCAGCAGCGCGCGGTCGAGGCGGCCGCCGACGTAGCCCGAGATCAGGCCGAGCGGAACGCCTATCGCCAAGGAGAGGATGAGAGCGAGCGCGACGACTTCGATCGCCGTCCGAGATCCCCAGACCACGCGCGAGAGCACGTCGGTGGCCTGGACGGTGGTCCCCATCAGGTGGTCTGCGGTGGGCGCCTCCTGCTTGGGGAAGCGCACCCCGTCGGAGCTCGCCTGGTCGAATCCGAAAGGGGCGATCAGGGGGGCGAAGATCGCGAGCACGACGAAGACGAGCACGATCGCCAGCCCCGAGATGACGATCCACCGCGGCACGCCTCGTGCCTCAGCCAGGGGCGCCAGGCTTCGCGGGAGCCGCGCCATCAGTACCTCACCCGCGGGTCGATCGCGGCGTTGATCAGGTCGATCAGCAGCGAGATCACGACAACCGCCAGGGCGAAGATCGTGATGATTCCCTGAACCGCGACGTAGTCGCGCTCGTCCAGGTAGCGAATCAGCTCGGAGCCGATCCCGGGCCAATTGAACGTTTCCTCGGTGAGCACGGCGCCGCCGAGCAGGATCGCGAACTGCAGCCCGGCGACGGTGACCACCGGGACCAGCGCGTTGCGAAATGCATGGTGGATGACGACGCGGCGCTCGCCGACGCCGCGCGCGCGGGCCGCCTCGACGTAGTCGCCGCGCATCGTCTGCAGCATGTTCACCCGCACGAGGCGGATCAGCACGCCGCTGACCAGCAGGCCGAGGGTGACCGCCGGCAGCACCAGATGGGTGACGATGTCCCAGAAGGCGTCGACGTCGCCACGAATCAGGGTGTCGATCAGATAGAGGTGGGTGATCGGATCGAGGGTCGCGGTCGTGACGGGATCGGCGCGACCGGAAACCGGAAACCATCCGAGCGCGTTCGCGAACAGGAGCTGGGCGAGGAACCCCGTGAAGAACACGGGCGCGGCGTAGACCAGGATCCCGAACAAGCGCCCGCCGAGGTCGATCCAGGTGTCACGGAAGCGCCCAGCGAGCAAGCCGATGCCGATCCCGATGATCAGGGCGATCGCAAACGCCGTCATCGTCAGCTCGAGCGTCGCCGAGCCGTTGTCGACGATGATCGAGTTGACACTGCGATCCTCGGTCAGCGTGGTTCCGAGGTCGAAGGTGGCGGCGTCGCCGAGGTACTCGAAGTACTGCTCGACGAGCGGCTTGTCGAGCCCAGCGGCCTCGCGACGCAGCTCGAGCTCCTGGGCGGACACCCGCCCACCGAGTGCCGCCTGGATCGGGTCGCCCGGCGCGACCCGCATCAGGAGGAAGACCATCGTCAGCAGGACGAGGACTGTCGGGATCGCGAGCGCGATCCGCGTCAGCACGTAGGCGCGAAGCGACGTCCCCCCGCCGCTCACGGCTCAGCGCTCGGCCGCGCGGCTACTCCTTGGAGACGAGCCAGTAGCGGAAGATGTAGGACGGATCGAGGGTATCCGCGACGCCCTCGACGCCCTCACCCGCGACAGCCACCTGCGAGAGCGTGATGTAGGGGATCGTGGGGGCGTCCTCGGCTCCGATCGCCTGGATCCTCGTGAACGCCTGCTCGCGAGTCGCATCGTCGGAGCTCGCCTTCTCCTCCGCGAGCAGCTTCTCCATCTCCGGGTTCTCGTAATGGGTGTTGAGGAAGCTGTCCTTCGAGTAGAAGGGGCTCGTGTAGTTGTCAGCGTCCGGATAGTCGGGGAACCACCCGAGCTGGTAGTAGGGGTACTTGTCGGTGAACCCCGCCTCCGAGTACTGGTTCCATTCCGTCGACTCGAGCGTCACCTCGAACAGCCCGCTCTCGTCGAGCTGGCGCTGGATCTCCGCATACTCGTCGCCGGATGAAGGGCCGTAGTGCGTGGGCGTCCACCAGACCTCGAGCGGGACCGGCGTCTTCACCCCCGCGTCCTCGAGGGTTTGGCCGGCGGCGTCGACGTCCGGAGCCTCGCCGTAGCGCTCGGCGAAGGCCTCCGTCGCGAATTGAAGGCCCGCCGGGACCATCGAGTAGAGCGGCTCGGCGGTGCCGTTGTAGACGTTCTCGGCGATCGCGGCGCGATCGATTACCTGCGCGACCGCCTGGCGGACCGCGAGCTTCTGCTCGTCCGAGCCCTCCTGAAGGTCGAAGTTGGTGACCAGGTAGCGGATCTCCCCGCCCTGGCCCTCCTCGACCGTGACGCTCTCAGCCCCCTCGAGATCGTCGATGTCGGTCGGGCTCAAGGACCGGTAGGCGATGTCGACCTCACCCTGCTCCACCGCCTGCTTGAGCGTCGAGGACTTGTCGTAGTACTGCACGATCACCTGGTCGGCCTGGGCGGGGTCGTCGCCGCTGTACTCGGGGTTGGCTTCGAGCACCGTCTGCTCGCCGGGCTTGTAGTCGCTGACCATGTAGTGCCCTGAGCCGATCACCTCGTCGCTCGGCTGGACCTTGTCGGCCGGGTACTCGGCCGGCGCGATCGCCGCTCCGCCGGAGGTGAGCAGGAAGGGCCAGGTGGCGTCGGACGCCTTGAGGTTGAAGACCACGGTCGCGTCGTCCGGCGTCTCGATGCTCTTCATGTTCAGGTAGAGCGAGGACGCACCCTGGGGGTCGGCGATCTTCAGGTTGCGCTCGAAGGAGGCTTTGACGTCCTCGGAGGTGAGCTCGGAGCCGTCGGAGAAGGTGAGGCCGTCCTGCAGCGTGCACTCGTAGACGCGGCTCTCCTCGTCGGTGAACTCGCACGACTCCGCGGCCTCCGGCTCGGGCTTGTTTCCGCCGGGCGGGATCTGGAGCAGGTTCTGGTAGACGTTGAAGATGACGTTGTAGGAGGGCAGGTCGTAGGACCCGGCCGGGTCGTAGGAGACCGGCTGATCGATGGTTCCGTGGATCAGCGTGGCCGACTCTCCGCCGCTTTCCTCCTCGCCGCAGGCGCTGGCGCCGAGGGCCATTGCTGCGGCGGCGACGAGCGCACCGATCCTTCGACTGCTGAACATCTCACTCCCCTGGTCGCGTGCCGCGCGGCGGGCGGCGAGTTCCTCTCTCCTGGGGGACCCTACCCCACGGTTCCCGCTCGAGGGGACTCACGGCCGATCGGGTGATGACATGCGGCCCAGTGCCCGCTCCCGTAGTCGACGAGGCGCGGTTCCACCTCCGAGCAGATGTCGGTTGCGCGGGGGCAGCGGGTGTGAAAGCGACAGGCCTGGGGAGGATCGGCGGCGCTGGGTACGTCGCCTTCGAGGACGACCTGCTCGCGGGCGCGGTTCTGGCGCGGGTCGGGGATCGGCACCGCCGATAGCAGCGAGTGCGTGTACGGGTGGATCGGGTTCGCGTAGACGGCGTCGGCTGGGCCGATCTCGACGATCTTGCCGAGGTACATGACGGCGATCCGGTCGGAGACGTGACGGACGACCCCGAGGTCGTGGGCGACGAAGATGTAGGTGAGATCGAACTCGTTCTGGAGATCGTCGAGCAGGTTGATGATCTGCGCCTGGATCGAGACGTCCAAGGCCGAGACCGGCTCGTCGGCGACGATCAGCCGCGGCTCGAGCGCCAGCGCTCGCGCGATCCCGATCCGCTGGCGCTGACCGCCGGAGAACTCGTGCGGGTAGCGGTTGTAGTGCTCAGGCGAGAGGCCAACCCGCTCGAGCAGCTCCTGGACCTTGCTTTGCCGCTCCCCCCCCGATCGCAGGCCATGGAGGGCGAGCGGCTCGCCGATGATCTGCGCGATCCGTCGGCGCGGATTGAGCGACGCGTAAGGATCCTGGAAGATCATCTGGATCTCGCGCCGCAGCGGGCGCATCTGCCGCGCCGTGAGGCCGACGAGTTCGCGCCCGTCGAATCGGACCGAGCCCGAGGTGGGTTTGATCAGCTGCAGGATCGACCGGCTCAGCGTCGACTTGCCGCAGCCGGACTCGCCGACCAGCCCGAGCGTCTCGCCGCGCCTGACCGTAAAGGAGACGTCGTCGACGGCCCGCACGCGGCCGACTTCCCTGTCGATCAGGATCCCTGACTTGATCGGGAAGTGCTTGACGAGGTGGTCGACCTCGAGCAGCGCGCCCCCCGCGCCCGGCGTGGAGGCCTCGATTTCGGCTGCCGAGGGAGCCCGAACGTCCGTCGCCCGCTGCGACGGTGCCTCGACTCGGCTCACGCCGCCGGCTCCTCGAGCCCGATCTCGCCGGAGGAGACCACGCGCAGGGTCTGCTTGCGCTCCGGCTCGAGCCAGCAGCGGTCGGCATGGCCGGGGGTGAGGATGCGCTGCTCGAGGGCGGGAGTCTCCGTGCAGCGGCCGAAGCTGTGTGGGCAGCGGGGCCGGAAGTGGCAGCCCTGCGGCGGGGAGATCACCGACGGAGGCTGCCCCGAGATCTGCGCGAGCCGGGCGGTCCGAGGCCGGTCGACCCGTGTCAGCGACCCCAGCAGTCCCCACGTGTACGGGTGCTGCGGGTCATAGAAGACTTCGTCCCGGGTGCCCGCCTCCACCACCCGGCCCGCGTACATGACCATCACCTCGTCGGCGACATCGGCGATCACCCCGAGATCGTGGGTGATCATGACCACGGCCATCTCGAACTCGTCCTGCAGGCGCTCGATCAGCCGCAGGATCTGCGCCTGGGTGGTGACGTCGAGTGCCGTCGTCGGCTCGTCCGCGATCAGCAGCTTCGGATCGTTGGCGAGGGCCATCGCGATCATCGCCCGTTGGCGCATTCCGCCGGAGAACTCGTGCGGGTACTCGCCGGCGCGTCGGTCGGGGTCCGGGATGCCGACGAGGCCGAGCAGTTCTACCGCCCGCTTGCTCGCCTCCTGGCGGTCGATCTCCTGGTGCACCTCGAGCGCCTCCACGAGCTGGCGGCCCACCTTGTAGAACGGGTGCATCGAGGAGAGCGGGTCCTGGAAGATCATCGAGATCTGGTTGCCGCGAACCGAGCGCAGACCCTCGGCGTCGAGCGTCGCCAGGTCCCGCCCGTCGAAGACGATGCGGCCTGAGATATCGGCATTCGCTGCCCTCGTCAGGCCGAGGATGGTCATGTTGGCGACGCTCTTGCCAGAGCCGGACTCACCGACCACCCCGAGGGTGCGACCCCGCTCGAGCGCGAACGAGACGCCGTCGACCGCCTTGACGACACCATCGTCGGTGTTGAAGTGGACCCGCAGGTCCTCGACTTCGAGCAGGGGGCTCCGACTCACTGGTAGCGCACCCGGGGGTCGAGGTAGGCGTAGGCGACGTCGACGATCAGGTTGAAGGTGACGATGAAGAAGGCGCCGAAGAGGGTGATGCCTTGGATCATCGGCAGGTCCGAGCGCTTGATCGCGTTGAAGGTCTCGGCTCCCAGGCCGGGGATGTTGAACACCGTCTCGGTGAGGATTGCGTTACCGGCTAAGAGGACCGCGACGTCGAGCCCCAGCAGGGTGACGATCGGGGTGATCGCGCTGCGCAGCGCATGGCGCATGATCACCCGGCGCTCGGGCAACCCCTTCGCCCTCGCGGTTCGGATGTAGTCCTCCTCCATCACCTCGATCATCTGCGCGCGCACGTAGCGCGCATAGATCGCGGCGGTGGCGGCCGCCAGCACCAGCCAGGGGAGGAGCAGCGCGCCGATCTTCCCGCCGATGCCGTCGGCACCGGCGTAGCTGCCGATCCCGGGGAAGATGTGAAGCACGCCGACATCGCTCGCGAACAGGTAGAGCGCGACGAGCCCGAGCCAGAACACCGGGGCCGAGATGAAGGCGAGCGTGGTAATCATCATCGCCCGGTCGAGGAACGAGCGGCGCCTGACGGCAGAGACGATCCCGGTGGGGATCGCGATCGTCAGCCAGACGACGACCGCGCCGGCGACGAGCAGCGCCGTCGGCCCGAGGTCGGAGAAGATCACGTCGCGCACCTCCGCGTTCGACTGGTAGCTGCGGCCGAGGTCGAACTCGGTGACGATGCCCTCGATGTAGATCCAGAACTGCGTGTAGAGGGGCTTGTCGAGTCCCAGCGACTCGCGAATCGCGGCGATCTGGTCCGCGTTCGCCTGCCTGCCGGCCCGGAGTTGGGCGGGGTCGGCGGTCGGGAAGATGTAGAAGATCAGGAAGACGACCGCCGCGACGATCAGCAGCAGCAGTACTGACCAGAGGAGGCGGCGGGTGATGTAGCGGGCCATCTGCGGAAGCCTTGGCTCCGAGGCCGGGTCGGGGCCCGCCGCGCGGCTGCGGCGGGCCCCTTCCCGGGCTCAGGCGATTGCTTCGGTTACTCCTCCAGCGAGGTGAACGCCAGATCCCAGTTGGCGTTGAACTTGTTGATCACGCCCGCCACGTCGGGTGACTGGATGTTCGCCTGCTCATCCCAGATGTAGGGGATGAACGCGGCCTGCTCCATGATCATCGTGTCGACGTCGGCCCACGCCTGGTTTCGCTCGTCGAGGTCGTCGATCAGCTTCGCTTCGTTGATCGCGTCGTTGATCTCGGGGACGTCGAGCTGCGGCCAGTTCGAGTTGTTCTCCGGCACCACGTTCTCGCCGTTGAACGTCACATCGATCATCGACTGCCCGTCGTTGAAGTCCTTCAGCCAGCCCACGTTCGGGCAGACCGGCGGAGCGTTGTCCGGAACGCTGCAGAACTTCGTGTACATGATGTCGTGCGTGACCTTCTGGTAGTCGACGTCGAACCCGAGCTCCTCGAGCTGGCTCTCGACCACCGCCGCCGTGTCAGCCCCTGGGGGCGCGTCGTCGCCGACCATCGTGATCTCGCACTCCGCTCCCTCGCACTTGCCGCTCTCGAAGCCGGCTGCGCGCATGTACTCGGCCGCGAGCTCCGGATCCCCTTCCGGGGTCGCGAGATAGTCGAGGTCAGGCCCCTCGAGCCCGCCGGCCTCCTCGAAGCCCGGGAACTCCGGAGGCAGGACGTGGCTCATCACCGGGCCCGTCAACTCACCGCCGCGCGTGTTCCGCAGATCGACGCGGTTGGCCGCGGCGATCACGGCCTTGCGGAGGTTGATGTCGTCGAACGGCGGTATCTCGGTGTTCAACGCCACATAGCGGTTGCCGCCCGAGGGAGTCAGCGTCAGCTGCCCTTCCTCGCCCTCGGTCGCCGCCTGCTTGATCGCGGTCGGCGGCGTGGTGAAGTCGCCGTTCACCATCGCGCTGCCGTCGAGGACCTTCTTCGACGCCGACACGGTGTCGGCGAAGCCCTCCTGGATGATGATCTCATCCAGGTAGGCGGGCCGGAAGTCGGCCTCGGAGGCCTCCCAGTTGGGGTTGCGAACCAGGTGGATCTCTTTGTTCGGCGTGTAGCCGGTGAGCTCGCCCGTCTTCGGGTCGTTCTCGATCATGTACGGACCGCTGGACACCGAATTCTCGCCGTAGGTCGACGGGTTCTCCGCGTCGAACTCCTTGGCGTATTCCTCGGGCACCGGCGCGCTGACCGGCAGCGAGAGAGCGCCGATCACGCCGATCGAGCTCGTGTCGGTGAGCTGGATCTCGAGTGTCGTGTCGTCCGGCGCGCTGACCCCGGTGATGTCCGGGGCGCCTCCGGTTGGGTTGTCCTGGGCCTCCTTGACCGCGTCGTCGATTCCCTCGACGCCCGAGAGGTAGGTCTGCGTATAGCCGTTCGGCACGCCGGGCAGCAGCGAGCGCTCGATCGCGTACTCGACGTCCGCGGCTATCACCGCACGGTCCACCGGCGGCGAGTACATGACATCGTCGCGGAGCGTGTAGGTCAGCGTCTTGCCGTCCTCGCTCACCTCGGGCTCGCTTTCGGCGAGCAGAGGGGTGGGCTGCTCGACGTCGTCGGGCGCCCACCCGACAAGCGGCGAGTGAACCGCCGAGGTCACCATGTAGGTGAACTGGTAGTAGGCCGCGCCCGGGTCGATGTAGTCGACGTCGCCGGCCGCGATCACGGTCAGCTCGCCGCCCTCCTGTGCCCCGTCCGGCGCCGACGTCGGCGCCGGGAACTTGCTCTCGCTGGTGGTGCCGCCTGAGTCGTCGCCTTCCCCGCACGCTGAGATCGTCAGCGCGAGAGCAGCGGCGATGGCGCTCATCGCAACGAGCCACCGCAGCTTGTAACGCATCGTGATTCCTCTCTGTTGGATGGTCGTCATGGAAGTCTCCTTGTTCTAGCGCCGCCTCGAGCGCGGGTTGAGTGCGTCCTGCATCGCATCGCCCACGAGGTTGAACGCGAGCACGGTCAGCAGCAGGGCGAGGCCGGGGAAGAGCATGTACCACCACGCATCGCTGAAGACCGGGGTGGCGTCGGAGATCATCTGTCCCCAGCTCGGCTGACCCGTGACCCCGACGCCGAGAAACGAGAGCGCTGCCTCGTAGAGGATCACCTGGGGGATCAGGATCGAGGCGTAGACGATGATCGGAGCGGTCAGGTTGGGCAGCAGCTCGCGGAAGATTATCCGCCGGTTCGAGGCGCCGACCGCACGGGAGGCCTCGACGAACTCCTTTTCGCGCAACGACAGCGTCTGCCCGCGCACGATCCGGGCCATGTACGTCCAGCTCGTGAACGAGATCACGAAGATCACAACACCGAGTCCCGGCTTGATCAGCCCGCCGAGACAGCCCCCGCCGCCCCCGCCGCTCGTCTGTCCGAGGGTGCAGGCCGCGGCCAATCCTGTCGCGAGCAGCAGGTAGGGGATCGCCAGCAGGACGTCGACGCTGCGGGAGATCAGCACGTCGATCCAGCCGCGGAAGTAGCCGGCGAGGAGCCCGGCGACGATCCCGGCAGCGGTGGCGAGCAGGGTGGCGGCGAACGCCACGATCAACGACACCCGGGCCCCGTAGACGGTGCGGCTGAAGACGTCGCGACCGAGCTGGTCGACCCCGAAGAGGTGGTCCGCGCTCGGCCCGGTGGGGGTTGCGAAGAGGGGATCGAGCGCGGCGGTGTCACGCTCGTCCTGCCCTGGCGCGCCGGCGATCTCGACTACCACGGGCGCGAAGACCGCGACTGCGATCAATAACAGGATGAAGCCGAGGGCCGCGAGCGCGAGCTTGTCCTCGCGAAAGCGTTTCGAGAAGAGCTGCCAGGGTGATGCCGCCAGAGTCTCGGCCCCGGCGCTGAGCAGCTCCGGCGAGGCGCCGACCGTCGACGCCTGCCGCTCACGGACCTCCCCGGCTTCCAATGTCCTGGTCTCGTCCTCTCTCGGGTGCGGGACCGGTACCTACCGGTGGCTGCAACCGCTCGCAAGGCTACTAGCAACGTTTGACACGCAGGCAGGCAGGACACTCGCGCTGGCATCGCCTGTGCGAACGCCCCGAGACCTGGCGAGGCGATCGCCGGCTATCAGCGGCCGGGAGTCGGGAACTGGCTGCGAAGAACGGCATCCCAGGCGCGGTCGGGGAGCAGGCGGCGCTGCGCCATGATCAGGTGCGCTGAGGGCGTGACCCGGTAGCGGGGGCGGGGGTTACCGTTCGTCAGCGCGCGTTCGATCACCTTCGCGACCGCCTCCGGCCCGGCCCCGAAGCGGGAGAGACCGCCCTCGTAGGCGCCCACCGTCGCGGCCCCGACGTGCGCATTGAAGGCGCCGTAGGGATCGTCCGCCCCCTGGGTCTCGCGCTCGGAGGGGGACGCGCCACCGGGCTGCGCCGCGCCGAGCGATCCCGCGGCGGTGTCGGCGAAACCGGTCTTGATCAGGCCCGGCTCGATCAGCGAGACCTGAACGCCGAAGCCCGCGACCTCGAAGCGAAGCGCGTCGGAGATCGCCTCGACCGCGTGCTTCGTCGCGTGGTAGGCGCCGCCGCCGGGGAAGGTCAGCCGCCCTCCCATCGAGCCGACGTTGACGATCCGCCCGGAGCCGGCGCGGCGCATCCCCGGCAGCACGAGCTGGCACATCCGGATCAGCCCGAAGACATTGGTTTCGAACTGCGCCCGCACCCGCTCGATCGGGACGCTCTCGATCGCGCCCGACTGGCTGTAGCCCGCGTTGTTGACGAGCCCGGCGATCCCACCTTCTGCCTCCTCGACGCTCGCCACCGCGGCACGCATCGAGTCCTCGTCGTCGACGTCGAGGGCAAGCGTCCGGCAACCCTGGGCCTCCAGCTCGGCCAACGACTCGAGCCGGCGCGCCGTCGCGTACACGCGCCAGCCCTTCTTGCTCAGATGGGCGGCGCTCTCCCGGCCGATCCCCGAGGAGCAACCGGTGATCAGCACGGCTCCGCGTTCTTCGCTCAAATCGACAGCCTCCTCGGCTCTGAGACTAGAGTCAGCCCGCGATGCGGGCGGTCACCTATCAAGCGCCGGGCGAGGTGCGCGTCGAGGAGCGTCCGGAGCCTGAGCTCAGCGGCGGGGACGAGGCGCTCGTCCGGGTCGAGGCGAGCGGCGTCTGTGGCTCCGATCTCCACATCTACCACGGCCGCGTCGCGATCGAGCCCGGGTTCACTCTCGGCCACGAATACGTCGGCACGGTGACCGCGGTCGGCGAGGAGGTCAGCCGCGTCGCGGTCGGCGACCGTGTTCTCGGCACCTACTCCACAGCGTGCGGGAAGTGCTTCTTCTGCGAGCGCGAGGCCTTCCACAAGTGCGACAAAGGGCGCGTCTTCGGGCATGGCGCGACGCTCGGCTCCCTGCAGGGGGCACAGGCGGAGACGCTGCTCGTGCCGAACGCCGACCTGACCCTGCGCGTCGTTCCCGAGGGGATGAGCGACGACGTCGCGATGTTCGCCGGGGACGTGATGGGGACCGGGTACCACGCGGTCGCCGAGACCGCCATCGGGCCGGGCTCGACCGTGGCCGTGCTCGGGCTGGGACCGGTTGGGCTCTGCGCGGTCCAGGCTGCGGTCGCCGCCGGGGCGGAGCTCGTCGTCGCGATCGACACGGTCGCCGAGCGCCTTGCGATGGCCGAGGCCTTCGGGGCTCGGGCGGTCCACCTGACCGACGACGATCCGCGCGCGGCGGTCAAGGCCGAGACCGAGGGCCGCGGGGTCGACGCGACGATCGACGCGGTCGGCCACCCCGACGCGCTCGAGCTCGCCTGCCGGCTGACCCGCAAGGCCGGGACCGTCTCGGTGACGGGGGTGTACGCGGAGCGGGTCAGCTTTCACATGGGGATCGTCTGGATCAAGGCGCTGACCTTGAAGACCGGCCACGCGAACGTGATTAAGCACCTCGATCCCGTGCTCGAGGCTCTTGCGACCGGGCGCTTCGACCCGAGCCCGCTCGTCACCCACCACATGAGCCTCGACGAGGCGCCGGAGGCCTACGCCGCCTACGACCGCCGCGAGGCGCTGAAGATCGTCCTGCGCCCGTGAGCCTGCGCCCGTGAGCGAGGAGATCTCCTGGGCGCAGTTCGAGGCGGTCGAGATGCGCGTCGGGCGCGTCATCGGGGTCGAGGAGTTCCCCGAGGCGCGCGTCCCGGCCTGGAAGCTCGAGATCGACTTTGGCGAGCAGATCGGCGCGAAGCGCTCCTCGGCCCAGATCACCCACTACTCGCGCGAGCAGCTCGAGGGCAGGCTTGTGGCTTGCGTCGTCAACTTCGCCCCGAAGCGAATCGGGCCATTCCTCTCGGAGGTCCTGGTTCTGGGCGCGCTCGACGAGGAGAAGGGCGTGGTCCTGCTCGGGCCCGACGAGGACGTGGCCCTCGGCTCCCGGATTGCCTAGCTGGCCGCTCAGCCGCGGTCGGAGCCGTTGTCGGACTCGGCCGGGAGGTGATAGGCGAGATGGACGTGGGTGCGTCCGACCGCGATGAAGTCTCGCGTCTGGAGCTCGCCGCCGGTGATCGGCGCGACCTCGGCGTTGGCGAGCGGGATGAAGTCGAGATCGCCCCGGTTGAGGAAGTCCGAGAGGCGGCTGCGGTAGCCGTCGCGCGGCAGGGTGAGGTCGCCGATGATCCGGTTTTGCGACGTCTCGACCACGACTCGTTCGATCCGGTTCTCCATCCTTTCCAGGGTATCGGCAGCGAGGCCTCCGGGCGTTAGCGCCGAGCCCTGTTTCTCCCCAACCGGCACAGGGTAGGTCGGCGCAGATGTCCAACCTGCTGGCGACTTACCTCCAGGACCACCATGCCGGGGCGACCGCCGGGCTCGAGCTCGCCCGGCGCACGGCCGGGGCCAACGAGGAGAGCACCTACGGCCCCGAGCTCGCCACGATCGCCGAGGAGATCGCCGAGGACAAGGCGGCGCTCGAGCGGGTGATGGAGCGCCTCGGCGTGAAGCCGCACTTCCTCAAGGACCGCGGCGCGTGGCTGCTGGAGAAGGCGGGACGGCTGAAGCCCAACGATCAGTGGCTCTCCTACTCGCCGCTCTCACGCGTGCTCGAGCTCGAGGGCCTGGTGGTCGGGGTAACCGGCAAGCTCGCGCTCTGGGACTCGCTGCGAACGGCGATCGGCGAGAGCATCGACGGAACCGATTTCGAGGCGCTCGCCGAGCGCGCCCGCGATCAGCGCACGCGGCTCGAGGCGCTCCACGACCGGGCCGCGGGCGAGGCGTTTCGGGACGACGCCGCGGCGGGCTAGCCGCCGAGCCGCTCGACCACGGCGACGGCGCGAAAGCAGTACGCGTCGATCTCGGCGCCGCTGGGCCAGGCTCCGAGCTGCGTAGGCCTCGAGCTCGCGCTCGGTTTCCACCAGCGCCGCCACCGCCTCGCGCTCGTCGAGCGTCATCTGCGGGGCGGCGCTCGTGCGCCGATCAGCAGTCCGAGCTGGCGGGACTGCGCGAGCAGGGTTCCGTCCTCGGCCCAGAGCTCGCCGTCCTCGCCGAAGAACCCGTCGCGAACGAGGCTCGAGCGAAAGCGTCCGAGGAGCAGACCGTCGGGAAGTGGGAGCGCCGCGCGGAAGTGGATCGTGAGCTCGATCGTCGGGGCCGGGGCGAGCGCAGCGAGCCGCGGCCAGGGGGCGGGAAACCAGGCATCGGCGAGCACCGCCAGCGCCAGGGCGTCGATCGGGCGCCCCTCACGCAGCCCGAGCCACCCACCGGTCTCGCCGATCTCCGCCCCGCTGAACGGCGCCGCGCCGAAGCGATGCTGCATCGTCAGCCGCTCGACGAACTCCGGCGGCTTCGCCTCGGGCAGCTCGCGGCCGGGAGGGCGCCCCGCATCGGCCGGCTCGACCTCGGGCATCGGCGGGGCGGGGAAGTGGGGGCTCTCCCACGGTTTCGAGTACGCGCCGAGGGCGAGTCCGAGGAGCTTCCCGCCCTGCTCGAGGCGTCCGCTCACCGAGCTCACCGAGCGACCCGCCCGCTCGACCGTTGCGCCGACGAGCACGGGACCGGGTTCGGGGACGCGGAGGAAGTGCATCGTCACCGTGCGCGGCTGACGCTCCGGGTCGTCGACCGCGGCGGCGAGCGCCCGCATGAGGATCGCCATCACGTAGCCGCCGAGCGGGCCGCGTGGCGTCTCCCAGCCATCGACGACGGCACCCTCCCAGAACCCGTCGCCCGTCGCCCGCAGCGCGGTGTCCTCGTCGAGCCCCATCGGGCGCGGCAGCCTATCGCCCCCTCCCGGCGGTCGAGCGGCAGATTTCGCTGGACTATCTTGCGAAAATCTGCCGTTCGGCGCTTTCGGGGCTGTTCAAGGCCGGGTGAGCTCCTCGAGCGCGTGGACGATGGAGGTGTAGGGACGGCCGGTGCCCTCGGCGAGGCCGAGCTCGCAGGTCCGGTTGCTCGACAGATACGCGTCGAACTCGCGCTGGTTGACCTCAAAGGCCTCCTCGGCGGTCGCCGACGCGGTGAGCTCCGGGTGCAGGAGCCCACGATCGCCGGCGAAGCCGCAGCAGGTCGCGACGACGGGGACGGTCGCCTCCTCGGCGAGCGCCTCGCCGACTCGCCGCAGGGCCGAGGCGAGGCCGAGATGACGGGTCGAGCAGGTGGGGTGGAGGGTCGCCGAGCCGAGTCGACGTTGAATCTGCAGACGTGGGATCAGCTCGGCGTCGAGCCACTCGATCGAGTCGATCACCCGGATCCGGGCGTGACGAGCGGCGCTCTCCTCGTCGAGATACGCGACCACCTCCGAGCTCAGCCCGAGCGAGCACGAGCTCGCATCGCAGACGATCGCCAGCTCGCCCTCCCCGCTCCAGCGCCAGAGCGCCTCGACGGTCCGATTCGCCATCGCGGCGGCTCCCTTCGCCAGGCCCTTCGACGACCATGGCACCGCGCAGCAGTGCCCCGCCACGTCCGGTGGGATCCAAAGCGGGCGCCCGGCCCGCTCGGAGACGGCGACAAGTGCCTCGGGCAAGCTCGGCCCCGGCCCCGGCCCATGTGCTCGGCCAAAGATCCGGTTGATGCACGCGGGCAGATAGACGGCCGCGGCGCCGTCGCGCTGGGTGCGGGGCAGCTCGGCGGAGGCGGGCGGGGGCATGCTCGCCGGCCAGGTCGGGACGAGCTCCTCGCCCACCGCTCCGCGAAGCGCGCGCGTCAGCGCGTCGAGCCCACGGTCGCCGATAACCGTCGAGGCCGCCCCACCCGCGCGCAACCCTGCGCGAGCGGCCGACTCGACCAGCGCCCAGCGCCCGGCGAGCCGCTCGGCCGCCCGCTCTGCGCGCTCGGAGTGCTGGCGGGCGCGAAAGACCTTGACCAGCTTGCCAGTGTCGATCGCGAGCGGGCAGGCGAGCTTGCAGCTTCCATCCGCTGCGCAGGTCTCGACCCCGTCGTACTCGTACTGCTCGAGCAGCGCCCGCGCCACGGGCGAGGCCTCGCGCTGGCGAGCGATCTCGCGGCGGATCACGATCCGCTGGCGCGGGGTGGTGGTCAGGTGCCGGCTCGGGCAGACGGGCTCGCAGAACCCGCACTCGACGCAGGTCGTCGCCTCCTCCTCGATCGGCGGCGTCGTCTTCAGATTGCGCAGGTGGACGTCCGGGTCGCGGTTGAGGACGACACCCGGCGAGAGGATCCCCTCCGGGTCGGCGAGCCGCTTCACCCGCCACATCAGCTCGGTCGCCCGCGCCCCCCACTCGCGCTCGACGTAGGGCGCCATGTTCACCCCGGTGCCGTGCTCGGCTTTGAGCGAGCCGTCGTACTTGTCGATCACCAGCTCGACCAGCTTCGAGATCAACGACTCGTAGCGCTCGAGATCCTCAGCCTTCGAAAAGTCCGGGGTGAGCATGAAGTGGAGGTTCCCGGCTGAGGCGTGGCCCGCGACTCCGGTGAGGAAGTCGTGCTCGCCGAGCAGCGCCTGCAGGTCGGCCGCGCATTCTGCGATTCGCCCCGGCGGCACGCAGATGTCCTCGACAATCAGCGCGCTGCCTGGAACCCGGAACTGCCCGACGAGCCCGTGGAGGCCGTCGCGTACCCGCCAGAAGACCTCGATCGTCTCCGCGTCACGGGTGAACTGGGCGTCCTCGAGGAGCTCGTGGCCCGCGAGCAGCGCGGCACAGGCGGCCTCCCGCGCCTCGAGCTCCGACTCCTCCGCTCCCCCGAACTCGACCAGCAGCGCGGCCGAGTCGGGTGCCAGCTCGCGCCAGCTCTCCGGCGCCCCCTCGATGTTGTGCGAGGCGACGATCAGCGCCGGCGCGACCATCAGCTCGACCGCGGTGGCGCCGCTTGTGACCAGGTCGGGGACCGGCGCCGTGGCGGCGGCGATGCTCGGGAAATGGATCCAGGCGAGCGTCGTGCGCGCCGGCAGCGCAACCGTCTCGAAGACGGCCTCGGCGACGAAGGCGAGCGTTCCCTCCGAGCCGATCAGCAGTCGCCGGAAGATCTCGAGCGGCGTCTGTGCGTCGAGGAAGGCGCAGAGCCGGTAGCCGGTGGTGTTCTTGATCTCGAACTTGCGCCGGATCCGCTCCGCGAGCTCGGGGTCGGCGAGGATCTGAGCGCGGATCTCCGCGAGCCCGCGGGCCAGCTCGGGCTCCGCCGCGGCAAAGCGCTCCTCGGCGCCCGGAGCGGCGGTGTCGATCTCGGTCCCGGACGGCAGCACGAAGGTGAGTGAGCGGACCGTCGAGTAGGAGTCCGCGACGACCCCGCAGCGCATGCCGCCGGAGTTGTTGGCGAGCACGCCGCCGACCGTGGCGAAGTCGGTCGAGGCGGGGTCGGGGCCGAGCTTTCGCCCGTACGGCGCCAGGACGCGGTTCGCGTGCCCGAGCACGGTCCCGGGGCGGATGCGCGCCCGCGCCCCGGCGTCCTCGACCTCGACGCCGGTGAAGTGGCGGCGGACGTCGACCAGTACGCCATCGCCCTGGGACTGGCCGTTGAGGCTCGTGCCCGCGGCGCGAAAGGTGAGCGGCACGCCACTTCGCCGCGCGTATGCCATCAGCCTTGCAACCTCGCCGGCGTCGCGCGGCTGGACGACCGCCTTCGGCAGCAACCGGTACGGGCTCGCGTCGGACGCGTAGCGCACGAGGTCGATCGCGCGGGGGAGTACGCGTTCGGCGCCGAGCAGCGCGATGAGCTCGGAGCGAAGCGGCTCGGGCGTGCCCGCGGCGAGCGCGTCAGGGGCGCGATCCGGGGCGGCGACCGCCCCGGCCGGCGCGATCCGCTGCGGGTCTGGGGCTAGGAGCGCCACGTGCTCGTCCGCAGCTAGCCGGCTAGAAGAGCCACATTCCCGGCGCCACGGGAACCTCGAGCAGTCGCGGCTCGCCGGCGGCGATCGCGTCGCGAAGCGCCTCGACGATCTCCTCCCGCCCGCCGGAGACCTCTCGCGAGGCGACCCCGTAGCCGGCCGCGACCTCGACGCAGGAGAGGCTAGGCAGCTCGAGCCCCGGCGCGCCGGTGACGCTCTCGATCTCGGCGAACCACTTGAGGATCGCGTACTCGGAGTTGCGCAGGACGAGGAAGGTGACCGGGACGGAGTAGGCGGCGGCGCTCCATAGGGCCGTGATCGCGTACTGCGCCGAGCCCTCGCCGACGACGCAGACGACCGGTCGATCCGGTTGGGCGACCCCGACCCCGACCGCGGCCGCGAGGCCGAAGCCGAGCCCACCCCCGGCGCCGAAGAAGTAGGAGCCCGGCCGTGAGATGCGGAGCTGGTTGCGAAGCGCAAGCGTCGCCGAGGGCGACTCGAGGACCACGATCCCGTCCTCGGGGAACACCTCGCGCAGAGCGTTGAGCGCCGCCGTCGGGGTGATCGGGTCCTGCTCGGGCCCCGGCTCGGGCTCGGGGAGCGCCGCCCCGGGGTCGCGCTCGGACTCGTCGAGCTCGGCTACCAGCGCCTCGAGCGCCAGCCGCACGTCCGCGACGATCGCGTCGCCCATCGGCGCGCGCGAGGCCTCGTCGGGATCGCTCGTGATCTGCACGAGCCCCGTGCCCTCGGCGAGCAGCGGCCCCGGGATGTTCGGGTAGTAGGGGAAGACCGAGGAGCCGACGACGAGCACGAGGTCGAACGGGGCGAGCATCTCGCCGAGCGGACCGATGGCGGGCGGCAGCGCGCCGCGATAGAGCTCGTGGCCCTCGGGGAATCCGATCCGTCCTCCGCCTGGGGCGGGGACCGCGAAGACGGGCAGCCGCTGGCGCTCGGCCAGCGCCACGGCCGCGTCCCAGCCACCTGATGCATCGATGTCGGGGCCGGCCACGAGGGCGGGTGCAGAGGCGGACTCGAGCCGGCGGGCGAGCTCGGCGACGCTCGCCGGCTCGGGTGCCGCGCGCCCCTCGACGCTGCGCGCGATCGCGGGAGCCGTGTAGTGCTCGTCGGCCTCGGCATCCCAGTCGTCCATTGGGATCGAGACGAAGGTCGGGCCCAGTGGCGGCAGCGAGGCGAGGTGGATCGCGCGGGCAAGCGCGAGCGGCACGTCGGCCGCGCGCGGCGGTTCGAAGGAGCTCTTGACGACCGGGTGCGGCATCCGGGTCGCGTCGCGGTTGGTCAGGTTCGCCTGCGGGGTGATCAGCCTGCGGGCCTGCTGGCCGGCGGTGACGAGCAGCGGCGAGTGGTTGGCGTAGGCGTTGAAGATCGCCCCCATCGCGTTTCCGAGGCCCGGGGCGGTGTGGAGGTTGACGTGCGCCGGGCGCCCGAGCGATTGCGCGTAACCGTCCGCCATCCCGACGGCGACGGCCTCCTGGAGGCCGAGCACGTAGGTGAAGTCCTCGGGAAACTCGGCGAGCATCGGAAGCTCCGTCGAGCCCGGGTTGCCGAACACGGTCGTCATCCCGTGCTCGCGAAAGAGCTCGAAGCTCGCCTCCCGCACGCTGCTCATCTCCGCGCACACTATTCCTGCGCGCGCATGCCCGGATGCCTGGCGGGCTCGCCCGATGCGCCATCATTCCCTGCTTCGATGAGAGAGGAGTTCGTCAACCTGGGGCAGGTTGAGCTCTGCTACGAGCGTTTCGGCGATCCGGACGACCCGACCGTTCTGCTCGTGATGGGGCTCGGTACGCAGATGCTCGCCTGGCACGAGGAGTTCTGCGAGCAGCTCGTCGAGCGGGGCTTTCAGGTCATCCGCTACGACAACCGCGACGTCGGCCGCTCGACGCACTTCCGCTCCGTGTCCCCGCCCCGGCCTTTCGAGCTCGCCCGTCGCCGCCCCAGGCAACTCGCCTACACGCTCGCCGACATGGCCGGCGACGCCGCGGGCCTGCTCGACCATCTCGAGCTCGACGCGGCCCACCTCGTCGGCGCCTCGATGGGCGGCATGATCGCCCAGACGCTTGCCGCCCGCGAGCCGGCGCGGGTGCGCTCGCTGGTCTCGGTCATGTCCAACACCGGCAGCTTGCGCTCCGGACAGCCGGCGTTTCGGGTCTATCCCCATTTCCTGCGCCGCCCCGAGCGAGGGCTCGACGCCTACGCCGAGCGCGCCGTGGCGCTCTTCCGGGTGATCGGCTCGCCCGAGTTCCCGATGGACGAGGACGAGGTCCGGGCGGTGGTCGCGCGGAGCTTCGAGCGCGGCGGCGGGGACCTCGCCGGGACGATGCACCAGCTCGGCGCGATCCTCGCCGCCGGCAACCGCACGGCCGAGCTGCGCCGGATCGAGGCGCCGACGCTCGTTATCCACGGCACCAAGGACCGCATGATCCCCGCCTCCGGCGGCAAGGCGACGGCGCGCGCGATCCCGGGCGCCCGCCTGATGCTGATCGACGGCATGGGCCACGATCTGCCGCGGGCGCTGTGGCCGCGGCTCGCCGACGCGATCGCCGAGCACGCGCTCACGGCCGAAGCGCCCGCGGATCAGCCGGTGCGCGTCGCGGCCTGACCTGCGAAGCTCAGGCCGCATGGGTGTCCTGGACCTCGCCGATCGGTCATGGCCGGTGCTGCGCCGGCTGATGGGAGGACACACCTTCATCTACCAGGCGTCCGGGGGACGCATCGGCCACCGCTTCCCCGGCGCGCCGCCGATGCTGCTGCTCGAGCACGTCGGCGCGAAGAGCGGCGAGCGGCGGACCTCCCCGCTGGCCTACGTCGATGACGGCGCCGACGCCGTGCTGGTCGCCTCGAAGGGCGGCTATCCGAAGCACCCGGCGTGGTTTCACAACCTGAAGGCCAATCCGGACGCCAAGGTCCAGATCGGGCGCGAGCGGCGGGCCGTGCACGCCCGGGTCGCGACCGATGCCGAGCGCGAGCGGCTGTGGCCGATGGCGGTCGCGACCTACTCCGGCTACGCCGAGTATCAGGAGCGCACGGAACGCCAGATCCCGCTCGTGGTCCTCGAGCCGCGGGCGGGCTGAGCGGGACGCGGACAGCTAGCGGAAGAAGGGAAGCACCTCGGCGAGCACCTCGTCGGGTGCCTCCTCGGCGAGGAAGTGGCCCGCGCCCGGGATCTCCTCGACCCGCATCATCGCCCGCGGGTCGGGCAGTCCCACCGCGCGCTTCAGCGGGCTGCGCTCGCCCATGATCACGAGCGCGGGCACGGTGAGTTCTTCCCGCGCGTAGGCGCCCCGGGCCAGCGGTGGCAGCTCGCGGGTGAGCCAGGTGCGGTAGAGGGCGACCGAGGCTTCGGCCTTGCCGGGCTGGTGAAACTGATCGCAGTAGGCGTCGAGCTCTTCCTCGCCCCACTCGATCAGGGAGCCGCTGCCGGCCCGGATCACCCCGTGGATGAACCCGCGCGTGCGCAGCGCCCGGATCCCCAGGATGGGGGAGGCGACGATGAACTGATAGGCAGAGAACGCGGCGAGGCGCGCGATCCTCGCCGGCGAGCGCTTGCCCGGCCAGGGGGCGGTGATGTCGAGCGTGACGAAGCGCTCGACGCGCTCGCTGTGCTCGAGCGCCAGCAGCCAGCTCACCCAGCCGCCCCAGTCGTGGCCGAGCAGGCGCGTGCGCTCGATCCCGAGGGCGTCGAGCAGGTCGACCACGTCGGCCGCGAGGGTCCGCTTCAGGTAATCGCCGTGTGGTGCGTCGGAGCGACCGAAGCCGCGCAGGTCGGGGACGATCACCCGATACTCGGCCGCGAGCGGGGCGAGCAGCTTGCGCCACATCCAGCCGTGCTGCGGCCAGCCGTGAAGGAGGACCAGCGGCGGTCCCTCCCCGGCCTCCGCGACGTGCAGCGATAGGTCGCCGAGCGCTACCCGGCGGTGGCTCGCGTCGAGCTGCGGCACGCGCTCAGGTGCCGCGGGGCGCGGCTAATTGCCGCCGCCGCCGGTCTTGCCGCCGCCACCACCACCGCCGCCGGGCTTCTCGGCGCCACCGCCACCGCCGGAGTCGCCACCCTCACCGCCGAGGTTCATCTCGACGCCGAGCAGGACGAGCGGCCACAGCAACACGGCCAAAACCGCCTCGGCGAGCTCCTCGGCGGAGCTCGCACCGGCGAAGTAGTCGTCGTTGCCGATCACCCCGGCCGCCACGAGCACGCCGATCCCGAGGTACAGAAGGAAGAAGAGACCTCCAAAGCGCACGGAGCGAGGGTACCCGCGCATCGGTCGGGGAAACCCCACCAGTCACAGGCGGCGTCGCCTGCCAGTGAAGAGAGCGGAGCCACGGCGCGCCGGTATGCTCACCCTCGTGGCACCCCAGCAGATCGGCCCACAAGACGGGACGCTGAAGGTCCACACGTACCGCGAGGGCGTCGCGCAGAAGATCGGCCACGACCTGGTGATCGAGGTCGAGCGGTGGGACGCGACCGTCGACGTCGATCCGGACGGCGCGATCCAGTCGGTCCAGCTCAACGCCGACCCGGATTCGCTCCAGGTTCGTGAGGGGCACAACGGCGTCAAGGCGCTCACGGACAAGGACCGCAAGGACATCCGCGAGTCGATCGACGAGAAGATCCTGTGCGGCAAGCCGATCGCGTTCGCCTCGACGGCGGTCGAGCCGCGTGACGCAGGGGTGACCGTCAACGGCGACCTGACACTGGCCGACACGACGCGCCCCGCCGCCTTCGACATCGACGTCAGCGGGGACGGCCACGTCGCCGGGACGCTGCCGCTGACCCAGAGCGAATGGGGCATCAAGCCCTACAAGGCGTTCATGGGAGCCCTCAAGGTCCGCGACACCGTCGAGATCGTGCTCGACGTGCGCCTGCCCGCTGCCTGAGCGCCGGCGGCGTTATCTGGCCGGAACCTGCGCCACGCCCGGCGCCGCGTCATCCTCGCCGGCGCCCTGTGTGTAGAGCAGCACGCTCACGACCAGTACCCAGAGGATGCCAACCATCGTGCCGATCCAGGAGATCGGCGGGATCACGTCGACGAGCGCCAGCACCAGGGTCAGGTAGGCGAGCCAGGCGGGAAGGACAGCCCGATAGCGGAGCGACGCGACGGCGGTCGCCGCCAGACCTGCCGCGATCGCTGCGGGCACGGCCGCAAAGCTGAGGATCTGACCGATGTCGAAGTAGGCCGTAGCGACCTCCGAGGAGATCTCGCCCTGCTCGTCAACCCGGAGGGCGGCCATTGCGTTCACCATCACGCCGCCGATGCCGAGCGCGACCGCAGCCATGGCGGAGCCGAACGCCGTCGTCGCGAGGCGGGTGGTGCCACCCTCCACCCGGGCGATGGCGGTGCGGAGGCATCCCGCGAAGAAGATGAAGAAGGGGGTCGCGATCGCTGCGAGCACGGTGCTCATGAGGATCTCGTCGTTGTTGTCGATGTAGTACTGAGCGATCTCCTCCGAAGGGCCGGCGAAGTCGGGTGAATCGCTCAGCCCGATCACCGCCGAAAGAACGTAGAGCGCGACGAAGGCAACGCCGGAGAGCGGCGCCAGCCGCCTCAATGTGGCATCCAAGGGACCTCCCCAATTCCGTTTGACCAGACGGAGCGATCCTCTGTGATCACGGAGCCCAGGTCAAGGGAGAAACTGGCGTTTCGAGCCGGGGATGGGCGCGGCTGGTTTCGAACCAGCGACCTCTCGCGTGTGAAGCGGCTTCAGGGGTCAGCGCTGATCTGTGTACTGCGCGCCGGTGGGTCGCTAACGAGCCCTTGGGCCGGCCAGATGCTTTGATCTCCGGGTGATCGAGAGCAGTGTCCAGAGGATCCGGGAAAGCCTCAGCGAAACCGATCTCGTCCTCGACGTCGGTGGTTGGGCGAAGCCATTCGCGCGGGCTGACTGGATGCTCGACTTGATGCCCTATCGGACGAGGGGCATGTACGGGTACCAATATGGAAGTGAGGAAGAGGCTCGGTTCTCCGAGCAGACCTGGGTGGTCAGGGATATCTGCCAGCGCGAGTCATGGCCGTTTCGGGACAACCAGTTCGACTTCGCGATCTGCTCACACACGTTGGAGGACCTTCGCGACCCGATTTGGGCCTGCTCGGAGCTGGCCCGCGTGGCGCGAGCGGGGTATATCGAGGTCCCGTCGCGCGTCGAGGAGTTGACGTTCGGTATCCACGGACCTTGGGTTGGGTGGGCCCACCACCACTGGCTGATCCAGGTTCTGCCGGGACGAATCGAGTTCGTGTTCAAGACCCACGCGATCCACGGAGTCGAGCAATTTCACCTGCCCGGAGGGTTCTGCGACGCCCTAAGCCCCGAGGAGCGAGTCCAGGCATTTTGGTGGGAGGGGTCGTTCGAAGCGAGGGAGCGCCCTCTGATCGGAGCGGAGGCGCACGACGCGTACATGATCGACTTCGTCAGCGACCAGCTCCGGGCGCGACCTCACCCGCGCCACGGCGGCAGGCGCATCGCCGATTCCGGCGAGGCTGAGGTCTGATGCCGTCTAAGCGTGCAAAGCGCGGTTATCTCGGATTCCAGTCCGGCTGCCGTCCCCGCCCGCCTCAATCGCCGGCGTAGAGCCGCTCGACCAGCGGGGCGAGCGCTGCATCCCAGTCAAACCGGCCGGCTGTAGCCCGGCAGGATTCGACCGTTTCGGGCCGCTGGGCGAGTTCGAACGTTCTCAGACATGCCTGCGCCAGCCCCTCGGGGTCCTTGAGGTCGCAGAGCTCGCCCGTGACGCCCTCGGCGACCAGCTCCCGCGGGGCTCCGCTCCTACTGACGACGAGCGGCGTCCCGCAGGCCAGGGACTCGACCAGTGCCATTCCGAACGAGTCGGTCTCGGATGGCAGGCAGGTGGCCCATGCCACCCCATAGCGTTCGTGCTGCCGATCAGCGTCTCCGACGCCGAGTGTTTCGGTGCGATCTCGGGCTGCCGCGGGAGCACGGGACAGATGCTCCGTCGGATCACCGGGACCGCTGAGCCAAAGTCGCACCGAAGGCTCCCGCTCGGCAATCAGCGCCAATGCCTCGAGGAGTAGCGGTAGCCCCTTTCCGTGCTCGGTGAATGCCCCCGACATCAGCAGCGTCGGGTCCGGCGCGCGGGCCTTGGCGGGCACGAGCGCGTCCAGGCGTACCCCCCCGGGGACGACGACCCCGTCCGTGCGTCCGTACTCGGGTCCCAAATGGCTGAGCGCGTCCATCGAGGACGTAGAGGTCCACGCGGACTTCTTCGCCACGCTGACTGGCTAGACCGTTCAGCGCGTCCGGTCGTTGAGCGACCATCGTCGGTATGGAAGGGCGCCGCAGACCTACGAGACGACGATCTACAAACCGCGACCCCTCCTGCTGCTCGTAGTCCCGGCGGGCATGATCGTCTGTGGCGCGGCGAGCGGCATCGCGGATGCCTTGGGATCGTGCGAGCCAAGCTGCTTGACCTAATGGGCGTGGACGATCCCGCGCTACCGCCCGAAGCGCCGCCGACCGGGGAAGAGCGTCGGAATGGTGCCGTGTACTGCTCGTGTACTGGCGGTCCCTCGGCTCTGTCTCCGTCCAACCCTAAGGACGATAAATCCCGAGTTAGCGGGGGTTTCATCCGATGGGCGCGGCTGGTTTCGAACCAGCGACCTCTCGCGTGTGAAGCGAGCGCTCTCCCACTGAGCTACGCGCCCGGGGGGCGAGTCTAAGGGCGGCGTGCATGCCGCCGGGCGAGCGGATAGCGTTGCCCGCGCAGAGTCCGCCGGGCTCGAGGGGGGGGGTGCGTCGAGTGATGAAGGAGACCCGCATGGACCGTGCCGCCGATTTCCACCCGCGCAACCCGTTGCGCCTCGCGCTGATCCCGATTGCAGCCCTCGCTCTCGCCTTCGGCATGAGCGCCTGTGGCGACGACGATGAGGAAACCGACGCACCGGCCGAGGAGGCCGCCAGCGCGGCGGAGGTCACGGTCACCGCCACGGAGTACGACTTCGAGCTCTCCGCGACGCCGAGCGCGGAGACGAAGGAGGTCACCTTCGACAACCAGGGCAAGGAGTTACACGTGATGATCTTCGCCCGCATCAACGAGGGCTTCACCCTGGACGAGGCGATCGAGATGCAGGGCGAGAAGGGCTCGGCCACGACGATCGTGCAAACCGAGGCGCCGCCAGGTGAGTCGAAGGTGGTCCCGATCAAGGAGGCGATCGAGCCGGGCGAGTACGCGATGCTCTGCCCGATCGAGACCAAGAAGGGCCCCCACTTCGAGCTCGGCCAGCTCGAGGAGTTCGAGATCGGCTGAGGCCGGTCCGGCCCGGGTGGCCGCCGCTGGGCGGACCGGGAGCCGTAACGCCGGACTCAGTGCGGTGCTTGAACGCCGCCGGTTTCCGGTGTGACCGGCGAGAGCTTCTTCGCGCCGTAGCCGCCCGTGCTCGGGGTGGGAGCCTCGGGCTCGGTCGGCTGCGGCTCGGGAGCCGGTGCCGAGGGGCTCGACCCCGGGCAGTGGACGGTGTAGACGGTCGGCGCGGGGCGTTTCGGCTTCGTCATCGAGTGGTTCCAGGAGAGGTGCAGGTGATGCCCGCGGCCGTGACCGGCGTCGCCGTCGTAGCCGACCCAGCGGAATGGAGCGCGCGGGTTGTTCTGGCGAGGCTCGGCCCAGTTGGCGAGCCGCGTGATGTCGGCCCAGCTGCCGCCGGCGGCCTTGTTCGGGACGATGTCCAGCGCGAGGCCGACCGGGTGCTCACCGTTCCATGAGTGCACCGGGTCGATCGAGTAACCATCCGTGATGAAGATCGAGTAGCGGCGCTGGAGCCAGCGCACGTCGGACAGCAGGCGGCGGTCGATCCGCTCGCCCGGGAAGCCGGGGATGTCGACGAACTTGCCGCCCCCGGTCGTCTCGCAGAGCTTCGGCGCGAGCTTGGTGCTCCGCATCGAGCCACCGGCGAGCGCGCCGATCGGGCTCGCAAGCAGGAGAGCGGAGGCTGAGATCGAAAGGAGGAGACGGATACGCATCGAGGACTTGCATCGGCCGCTGACCGAGATCCCTTAGTTGCGCCTGGACGCTTGCGCGCGGCGCTAGGATCTGCGGCGACCGTGCTAGGCGGGGAATTAGCGGTGCCCTGTACCCGCAATCCGCTCTAGCGGGGCCGAACGCTCGTCTGAGGGTCGTGGCCTTCGGGGCCAGTACGCCGCGGGCGGTGTTGACGGTCAGGTCCCGCGCAATGTTCGTCCGTGAATCAGGTCAGGTCCGGAAGGAAGCAGCCTTAAGCGGTAGCGGGCATGTGCCGCGGGTAATCCTGACCCGAGCCAGCCACGGCGGGCACGCCCGAGGACCTCTCTCGAAGACGAGCCCGCACGGTCATCTATAGCCGGCACCAGAGCTCTTCTCGGGCGAGACGTCGTACCACGGGCCAGCTTGCTGAGGGGGTTGGAGGCCGGCGCTAGACTCGCCGCGGTGAGCGCTCAGACCTCCCTCTATCGCCGCCACCGCCCGCAGTTCTTCGATCAGGTGGTCGGCCAGGAGCACGTCGTGCGCACACTGCGAAACGCGGTCGAGCGCGACCGCGTGCATCACGCCTACCTGTTCGTCGGCTCGCGCGGGACTGGCAAGACGTCGCTGGCGAAGATCCTCGCCCGCTCGCTCAATTGCGTCGACGGCCCGACCGTGACGCCCTGCGGGGAGTGCGAGTCATGCCGCTCGATCGCCTCGGGGACCTCGCTCGACGTGATCGAGATGGACGCCGCCTCGAACCGCTCCGTCGACGACATCCGCGAGCTTCGCGACCGCGTCGGCTACGCCCCGGCCGCCGGGCGCTCCAAGGTCTACATCCTCGACGAGGCCCACATGCTCACCCGAGAGGCCTGGAACGCATTCCTGAAGACGCTCGAGGAGCCGCCGCCGAACACCGTCTTCGTCCTTGCAACGACCGAGCCGCACAAGGTCATGGCGACGATCGTCGATCGCTGTCAGCGCTTCGATTTCCAGCGCCCCTCGCTCGAGCAGATCGCCGAGGTCGTGCGCCGGGTGGCCGCGGCCGAGTCGATCGAGATCGAGGAGGGCGCGGTGGCTGCGATCGCGCGCTCGGCCGCGGGCAGCTTTCGCGACGCCCTCGGGCAACTCGACCAGATCGTCTCCTACGGCGGGCGCTCGGTGGGAACCGAGGACGTGCTCGCGGTGCTCGGTGTCGCCGACGCGGAGCTGATCCTCGCGGCGGCGGATGCGATCGCGACCACCGACGGGCGCGCGGCGCTCGAGACGAGCGAGCGCCTCGCCCGCTCGGGACGCGACGTGACCCAGTTCGCGCGCGACCTGCTCGCCCACCTGCGCCAGCTCCTCGTGATCCGCACGATCGGCGAGCGGCCCGACGCGTTCACCGTCACCGCCGCCGAGCCGGTGCGCCTGCGCGCGCAGGCCGAGGCGTTCTCGGACCTCGCCCTCTCCCGCGCGATCGACGCCCTCTCCGCGGCACTGGCGGCGGTCCGCGAGGGCGACGAGCCCCGGATGACGGTCGAGCTGGCGCTGCTGCGGGCGGCGCGCCCACAGCTCGATCCCTCGCGCGAAGCGCTCGCGCAGCGCCTCGAGCTGATCGAGGCAAAGCTCGGGGGCGCTGGTGCGGCCGCGGCGCCGGGCGAGGAAGCGCCGCCGAGCGCCCAGCCCGAGATGGTCCCGACGCCGCCTGCGGCGGATGTCCGGACACCCGAAGAGGTACCTGCGGACGCTCCCTCACCTGACCCGGCGTCTGTGCCGCCGGCTGCCACCTCGGGAAGCGCGGAGGCCACGGATCCCGTTTCCAACCAGCCCGGCGCCGAGACCCGCGAGCCGGTCGACCTCGAGAAGCTGATCGGCCTCTGGCCCGCGGTGGTCGACCAGGTTCGCCAGTCGGGCTCAGAGCTGCTCTCTCACATCCTCTCGGCCGCGCGGCCGGTGGCGCTCGACGTCGAGGAGGCGGTGCTCGAGGTCGGCTTTCCGCCCTCGGCGGCGTTCAACAAGCGAAAGGCCGAGGCAGGCGAGGCGCGCGATCGCTTCAGCGACGCGGTCCGGACGATCGTCGGCGAGCGGCTGCGGCCGGTCTACGTCCTGCTCGACCGCGAGGAGGAAGGCGAGGGCCCGGCGAGGATGAGCGACGACGACGCGCTCGCGCTGGCGCGACGCGAGTTCGATGCCGAGTACGTGGACGACCAGCCGGCGGGGGCCGGAAGCGATGCGAAGGAGCGAAGCGGCTGATGACGAGACTTCCCCAGGGCGGCCCCGGCGGGTTTGACCTCAACGCGCTGATGAAGCAGGCCCAGCAGATGCAAGCCGAGATGAGCGAGGCTCAGGAGAAGCTCAAGGACGAGGTCGTCGAGGCGAGCGCCGGTGGCGGCATGGTGAAGGTGAAGATGAGCGGTGACCTGCGGCTGCTCGAGGTCGCGATCGACCCCGACGCGATCGACCCCACGGACGCGGAGATGCTGCAGGACATGGTCACCGCCGCCGTCAACGAGGCGATCCGCGCCGCGCAGGAGCTCGCCACGAGCAAGATCGGCGGGATCGCCGGCGGACTCGGCGGAGCCGGGGGCCTCGGCCTCCCCGGCCTCTAGCGCCGGCACGTCGACGCTTGTACCCGGCACCGATCAACCGTCTGGTCGCGGAGCTCTCGAAGTTCCCCGGCATCGGGCAACGGACGGCTCAACGGCTCGCCTTCCACATCCTGCGCTCCGAGGACGCCGAGGCGGGCGCGCTCGCCGACGCGATTCGCGAGGTGAAGGAGCGGGTCGGCCTCTGCGAGGTCTGCTTCAACCTCGCCGAGGGGCCACGCTGCGTGGTCTGCCAGGATCCCCGCCGCGACCAGGCGTTGATCTGCGTCGTCGAGCAGCCCGCCGACGTGATCCCGATCGAGCGCACCCACGAGTTTCGCGGCCTCTACCACGTGCTCGGCGGGGCGCTCTCCCCGATCGACGGGATCGACCCCGAGGACCTGCGGATCGCGGAGCTGGTCGAGCGAACCGCGAACGAGGAGATCTCGGAGGTGGTGCTCGCGACGAACCCGACGACCACCGGCGAGGCGACCGCTCACCACCTCGCCGACCTGCTCCGCGGCCGGGCGACGATCACACGGCTCGCGAGCGGACTGCCGGTCGGAGCGGACCTCGAGCATGCCGACGAGGTCACCCTCGGCCGTGCCCTGTCGGGGCGCCGCTCACTCGACTGAGCCGCGTCAGCCGTCGGCTCAGCGCACAGGTGGGTCGCGGCGCTCGTGCTCGACCGGGCGCTCGACGACGCGCTCGCCCGGACGCTCGTAGACGACGTCACCGCCGCGGCGGCTGGCGGTGGCCATCAGGTAGAGGCCGAGCAGCAGACCGAGGGCACCGGCGATCATCAAGATCAGGCCCACCGTCGGCAGGTCGACGCTTTCGACGCTCTCATTGACCGCGTACCGCAGGATCGCTCCGACCGCGATCAGGAAAATCGATCCACCGATCGTCATCTCATTCCTTTCCTTGGACCCCAGCCCGGTTACCCGCCCGCGGGCGGGTGCTAAACGCGCCCTCGGCCTCGCCGAGGCCGAGCAGGCCGAGCCGTGTCTTCAGCTCGAGCACGCGGCTCGCCGCCTCGGCGAGCCGCTCCGGCGCGAGCTCGCCGGAATCGACCGCGGCCAGGAGCGCCTTACGGACGCCAGTCTGGTCCTCAGCAGCGGCGATCTGCACGAGGTCTGCCCCAGCGCCGAGCGCCGCGACTGCGGCGTCCTCCACGTTCGAGCCCGCCCGGATCGCTCCCGAGCCGAGGTCGTCGGTGATCGCGACGCCCTCGAAGCCGAGCTCCTCGCGCAGCAGGTCGGTGGCGATCGGTTCGGTGAGCGCCCCCGGCGTGATCGGATCATAGGCCGAGTAGATCGCGAGCGAGAGGACGACGGCGGGGGCGCCCTCGACGAACGCTGCGCGAAACGGCTCGAGGTCGCGCTCGTCGAGCGAAACCGGGTCAAGGGCCACCGTCGCCGGGCCAGCGCTCGTGTCCTGGGAGGCGGCACCGAGGCCGGGGAAGTGAAGCGGGGCGCAGGCGATCCCCTCCGCGAGGCAGGCGCGAACCGCGGCGCCGGTGAGCTGTGCCGCGATCCCGGGGTCGTCGGAGAACGCTCGGTCGGCGATCGCCGAGTCCAGGGTCGCGACGTCGGCAACCGGCGCGAGGTTGAGGTCGAATCCGCCGCCCGCGAGGGCGGCGGCCGTGGTGCCCGCCCACTCGGCGGCGGCTGGGAGAGAGGCCGCGTCGCCGATCTCGAGCTCGGTCTGCTCGGGCGGCAGGTCGGCGAGCGAGCGATAGCGCCCGCCCTCCTGCGATGTCGCGATCAGCGGTGGGATCCGCCCGGCGGAGCTACCCGCCTCGCGCAGCCGCTCGACCAGCTCGGTGCCTGGCCCCGCCCCCGCCCAGTTCTCCGGGCCGATCAGCACGCCGCCGAGCTGGCGTGCCGCGAGCTCGTCGAGGATCGCGAGCGGCGGACCGGATCCCTCGAAGCCGACAAGCAGGACCTGGTCGACCTGCTCCTCGGGGCTGAGGCCGCCGGTCATCTCGGCGACCGGCTCCGAGACATCGGGGACGGGCGCGGGTTGGGCGCCCCGCTCACCGGCGCCGTTTCGACCGAACACCAGCCAGAGAGCGGCCCCGGCGAGCAGCGCGGCGGCAAGCGCGAATCCCCGTCGCCGGATCAGGGTCGCCCTCGACGGTCGCTGCGCAGTGCGCCGCTCACCCTCACCCCCGAGACCCTCCATCGCCGTACTCGATCGTATTCTCAGCCCGGATGCAGAACACCTCCAACGACACCAGCGTGTCGCGTCGCCATTCGGCGACGCACTCCTCAACCGTGGTAATGAAGTTCGGTGGCACCTCGGTCGCATTGGCAGAGGACATCAAGCGCGCCGCGCGCCGGATCGTCGCCGCGCGCGAGAGCGGCAGGCAGGTTGTCGCGGTCCTGAGCGCGCGCGGCAAGACCACCGACGAGCTGGTTGCCGCGGCGTACGAGATCTCCGAGCGCCCGCTCGCGCGCGAGATGGACATGCTGCTCTCGACCGGCGAGCGGATTTCCTGCGCGCTCTGCGCGATGGCGATCCACGACATGGGCCACAGCGCGATCTCGCTGACCGGCTCCCAGGCGGGGATCGTGACCGACTCCTCGCATACGAAGGCGCGCATCCTCGACGTGCGCGCCGACCGGATCCGGACCGGGCTCGACGAGGACCGGATCGTGCTCGTCGCCGGCTTTCAGGGCGTCTCCGGCGACAGCCACGACGTGACCACCCTCGGGCGCGGCGGCTCGGATACGACCGCTGTCGCGATCGCCGCCGCGCTCGGCGCGGAGGTCTGCGAGATCTACACGGACGTCGCCGGCGTGTTCAGCGCCGACCCGCGCCTGGTCCCTGGCGCTCGCAAGCTGAAGCTCGTCTCCTTTGAGGAGATGCTCGAGATGTCCTCCTCGGGCGCCGGGGTGCTGCAACTCCGGGCGGTCGAGTACGGGCGAAACCACGGCGTGCGGATCCATTGCCGCTCGTCGTTCGAGGACGCCCCCGGTACCCTCGTGCTCGCGGAGGACGAGACGATGGAACGCCCGATGGTGACAGCCGTGACCCACGCCTCGAACGAGGCACGCGTGACCCTGACCGGGGTCCGCGACGAGCCGGGGGTCGCCGGGCGGATCTTCGTCGCGCTCGCCGAGGCGAACGTGAACGTCGACATGATCATTCAGAACGAGCCGGTCTCCGAGGATGACGTCGCGGACCTCTCCTTCACCCTCTCGCGCGACGAGCTGCGCACCGCGACCGACGCCCTCTCGGGCCTCGGGCTCTCCGACGGGATCGAGACCGACGAGCGGATCGGCAAGGTCTCGATCGTCGGCGCCGGGATGCGCAGCCACCCCGGCGTCGCCGCCAAGGTCTTCCAGACGCTCGGCGAGCAGGAGATCAACATCGAGATGATCTCCACCTCGCCGATCAAGATCTCGTGTGTGATCGGCGCCGACGCCGTGCCCGGCGCGGTTCGCGCCCTGCACGAGGCGTTCGAGCTCGGCGCCGAGGCCGTCCGCGAGGAGGATCCCGCCGGTGAGCATCGCCCCCGGGTCCGCCCGGGCGACGAGGAGGCTGCGTGAGCTGCCGGGTAGGGGTTGTCGGCGCCACGGGCGCGGTCGGCTCGACGATCCTCGAGGTGCTCGAGGAACGCGGGTTCCCGGTCGCCGAGGTCGTCCCGTTCGCCTCGGAGCGCTCCGCAGGGCGGCGGCTTCGCTTCGCGGGGGATGAGATCGAGTGCCGCCCGCTTGCGGATCAGACGATCGGCGAGCTCGACCTCGTGCTCTCCTCGGCCGGCGGTGCGATCAGCGCCGAATGGGCGCCGCGCTTCGTCGACGCGGGGGCGGTCGTCGTCGACAACACGAGCTTCTGGCGCATGCACGAGGACGTGCCGCTGGTGATCAGCGAGGTGAACCCGGATGCGGCGGGGAGCCACCACGGGCTGGTGGCGAACCCGAACTGCACGACGATGGCGATGGTGGTGGCGATCGCCCCGATCCACCGCGCGGTCGGGATCGAGCGGCTCGTCGTCTCGACCTACCAGTCGGTCTCGGGGACAGGCAAGCGTGCGATCGAGGAGCTTCAGGCTCAGTCTCGGGCGGTGCTCGAGGGCGAGCAGCCGGTCGCCGAGGTCTACCCGCACCAGGTCGCCTTCAACGTCATCCCTCAGGTCGAGACGTTCAAGGACGGCGACGACTACACCACCGAGGAGCGCAAGGTGATGGCCGAGACGCGGAAGATCCTCGGAGTCGACGAGGAGGAGATGGGGATCTCGGCGACCTGTGCCCGGGTTCCCGTGGTCACCGGCCATTCCGAGTCGGTGAACGTCCAGACTCGCGAGCCGCTCTCGCCCGAGGAGTGCCGCGCGTTGCTCTCCGGCGCGCCGGGGGTGCTGGTCGCCGACAGCCCGGCCGAGGGCATCTACCCGCTCGCCTCCGAGGTCGTCGGGCGCGACGAGGTCCTCGTGGGGCGGATCCGCCGTGATCCCTCCCATGAGCGTTGCCTCAACCTCTGGGTCGTCGGCGACAACCTCCGCAAGGGAGCGGCGACGAACGCCGTCCAGGTCGCCGAGCTCCTCGTCGAGCGCGACCTCGTCCGCGTCCCGGACGGCGCGCACGCACTCGCCGCCTAGCTTGTTCGCCGCGCTCGCTTCGGCGACGCTGATCGTCGCCGGCTCACTCACCGTCGGTCAGGCTGTGCTGACGCTGTGCGGGCGCGGCGAGAGCCGCGCACTCGCGGCGCCGGTCGGCCTGGCGGCGATGCTGGCGGTGAGCGCGATCGTCGCCGGACTCGGCGGCCGCGGAGTCGCGATCGCGATCGCGCTAGCGGCGGTCGTCGTGCCCGCGGCAGCCGTGCTCGCGCGCCTTGGCCTCCCCCGGATCGGGACCGAGGCACGGGTCGTCGCGATCATCGCGGCGCTGATCGCAGGCCTGTTCGCGGCACTCCCGTTCATCGCCGCGGGAACCGTCGGCATCCTCGGCGTCGGCCTCGTCAACGACGACATGGCGTCCCACCTGCTGATCGCCGACTGGATCGAGGAGCGCTTTCGGCCCGAACCGGAGCTGATCGACGAGGGCTACCCGCTCGGGCCGCATGCCCTGGTCGCCGGGCTCGGCGCTGCGCTCGGCGCGCGATCGATCGACGTCTTCGCCGGGCTCACCCTCGCGATCCCCGGGCTGATGGCGTTCGTGGTCACGGGCACGCTCTCCGGGCTGCGCCCGTTGGCGCGGACGGGGGCGGCGGTAATCGTCGCGCTGCCGTACCTCGCTGCGGCCTACCTCGCACAGGAGGCGTTCAAGGAGCCGATCCTCACCCTCTGCCTGCTCGGGTTCGCGCTCCTGCTGGCGAGCGTGCGCTCACCGCGCGAGGGGATCCCGCTCGGCGTGCTGGCGGCGGGAGTCGTCTACGTTTACTCCTTCCCGGGGCTGGCGTGGCTGGCCGGCACGGTGGGGGTCTGGGCCGTGCTGGCACGGCGGCGCCCGCCGCGCTTCGCGCTCGCCGCCGCCGGCCTGGCACTCGCGGTCCTGACCGTCGCGATCGCCTCCGAGCTGCCGCGGCTGATCGACTTCGCCGACTTCCGCGCGCTCGACCCCGACCGCGCCAACGAGGGCGGGCTCGGCAACCTTCCCGGCCACATCTCCCCGCTCGAGGCGCTCGGCATCTGGCCGACCAGCGACTTTCGGGTCTCCGCCGCCGCGGCCGGCGCGCCGGCCGTGCTCTTCTATGCCGGCGCCCTGCTCGCCGCGGTCGCGCTCGCCCTAGCGCTCCCGCGCTGGCTCGCGCGCCACGGCCCGGTGATCCCGGCAGCGCTGCTCACAGCGGCGCTCCTCTATGCGGCGGCCCGCGCCTTCGGCACCGTCTACACCTCGGCCAAGGCGCTCGCAATCGCAGCGCCGCTGGTCGCGCTGATCACCCTCGGCGGCCTCGGGGAGGCCCGCGAGCGCGGCGCGCACCACGCCGGCCCGGGAACGTCGGTACCTCCGTCGACACCCACCGAAATGTCCGGACAATTCGGTGGGTTGGGTCGGCTGCTGCCCTGGTCCGCCTCGGGGCTTCTGGCAGTAGCCGTCGCACTCGCCGGCGTGGTGTCGAGCTTCCTCGTCCTGCGCCAAGCCCCCGTGGCGCCGGAAGACCACATGGAAGAACTTGCGGAGATCCGGCCGCTGGTCGAGGGTGAGAAGCTCCTCTTCCTCGGACGCGACAACTTCGTCCTCTACGAGCTGCGCGGATCGAGGCCGTTCACGGCCGTGCGCAACTTCTACGACCCCTTCTACGTCACCCCCAACACCGAGCTTCGCGATGTGTTCTCGAAGTTCGACTTCGACTCGGTCACGGCCGAGACGCTGGCGGATTTCCCCTACGTCCTCACCACCCGCGCGGCCTACTCGAGCGGGGCGCCGCCAGGGCACGAGATCGCCGCGAAGACCTCCTCGTACGTCCTCTGGAAGCGAGACGAGCCCGTCGGGCCTCGGGAGCCGGGCGAGCGCGACGCGCAACCCGGACGCGAGCAGGGCTGCCCGTCCGCGCGACCTGAAACGGTCTCGGCGTTCGTGACGGCGCCTGTGGTGATTTCCAGCTGGAGCCTGCCGACGGTGGAATCGGGCGACCAGGCCACGGTCGAGCTGGAACTGCCGCGGGGGCGCTGGCGGCTCTCGCTGCAGTACGACGCCACACGCCCTCTGTCACTCCAGGCCCCCGCCTTCGCCGCCCGGTTGCCGGGCAACCTCGACTACCGGGGCAGCGTTCCCTTTCACGATGCAGGCGTGCTCGAGTCGGACGGGGGCACGATCGAGCTCGAGGCATCGGTTGAGCGACCACCGCTGATCGGACGCCTGCTCGGCGCGAAGGCGGTAGCCCACCTGGGGACGCTCGCCGCCACACGGGCAGGCGATCCGAGGCTGCTCGCCCCGGAGCAGGGCTGCAGCAGCTACGTCGACTGGTACGCGCGCTGATGGATCTCGGGTTCGGCGAAGCGCTGCTGATCGTCGGGTCGCTGCTTGCCGTCGCGGCGGCGCTCTCGGGGCTGATGCGTGGGACGGTGCTCTCGATCTCGGTCCTCTCGGTGACCCTCGGGGTCGCGCTCGCGCTGTTCGACGTCGTTTCGGTGGACGTCGAGGACGCGGGCGTGCTCGAGCTGATCGAGCTGGCGCTGATCGTGACCCTGATCTCCGACGGGCTCGTCGTCGACCGCGAGTTGCTCGGGCGCCATTGGGGTCCCCCGGCACGCGCCCTTGTGCTGGCGATGCCGATCACGTTGACCCTGCTGGCGCTGTTCGCGAAGCTCGTCTTTCCCGGCCTCTCCTGGGCCGAAGCCTTTCTGCTCGGCGCCGTGCTCTCGCCGACCGACCCCGTGGTCACCTCGACGGTGGTCACGGCTCAGCGCGTGCCGGAGAAGATCCGCCACACGCTGAACCTCGAATCGGGGCTCAACGACGGGCTCGCGCTGCCCTTCGTGCTCTTCTTCCTCGTCCTCGCCACGCCCGGGGGCGACGCGGGCAAGGAAGCCCTCGAGCTGGTCGGCGAGGCGGCCTTCGGCGCGGTCCTCGGGGTCGCGCTCGGTCTGCTCGGCGGCCGCGTACACCGGGTGGTGCCCGGCGGGGTGACCGCCAAGTACGAGGGGATCTATGCGATCGGCTTCGGCCTCGCCGCCTTCGGCCTCGCCGACGTGACCCTCGGTAACGGGCTGATCGCTGCCTTCGTCGCAGCGATCACGCTCGGCGTCTCCGAGCACGAGATCAGCGAGCGCTTCCCGGTCTTCTCCGAGAACGTCAGCGCGATCTTCCAGGTCCTGACCTTCTTCGTCTTCGGCGCGATCATCGTCTCGACCGGGTTCGACGGCTCACTTTGGGCGCTTGCCGCATTCATCCCGTTCGCCCTGCTCGTCGCGCGCCCGGCCGCGGTGATGCTCTCGCTGGCCGGGACGCGGCTGCCGACGCCGCAGAAGGGCTTCATCGCCTGGTTCGGCCCGAAGGGGGTCGCCTCGATGCTGTTCGCGCTGCTCGTCCTCGACGAGCCGGTCGCCAACGGCTCGCTCGTCTTCGACGTCGCCGCCTTCGCGATTCTCGCCTCGATCCTCGCCCACGGCCTCACCGACACGGTCGGGGCGAGCTGGATCGAGCGTCGCATGCAGTCCCGACGCTAGCCGGCCGTCCAGCCGCGGGCCCCGGTTCCCTACGGTTGCGCTCCCGTGCCCGCGCTTCGGAACATCGCGATCATCGCCCACGTCGACCACGGCAAGACAACCCTGGTCGACGCGATGCTGCGCCAGTCGGGGACCTTCGCCGCGCACGAGGAGCTGGTCGAGCGGGTGATGGACTCGACCGACCAGGAGCGCGAGCGCGGGATCACGATCCTCGCCAAGAACGCAGCGCTGCGCGTCACCGATCTCTCCGGCGAGGAGGTGAAGGTGAACATCGTCGACACACCCGGGCATGCCGACTTCGGCGGCGAGGTCGAGCGCGGCCTGGCGATGGTCGACGGCGTCCTGCTCCTCGTCGACGCCTCCGAGGGACCGCTCCCGCAGACCCGCTTCGTCCTGCGCAAGGCGCTCGAGCTGAAGCTGCCGGTGATCCTCGTCGTCAACAAGGTCGACCGCTCCGACGCCCGCACGGGGGAGGTTGTCAGCGAGGTGCTCGAGCTGTTCATGGACCTCGACGCGAGCGAGGAGCAGATCGAGTTCCCGATCCTCTACGCCTCCGCCAAGCACGGCTGGGCCACGGCGCATGAGGGGGAGCAGGGTGAGGATCTGCGCCCGCTGTTCGAGCTTCTGCTCGAAACGATCCCGGCCCCGGGCGCCAACGCCGACGAGCCGCTTCAGGCCCTGGTCACCAACCTCGACTCCTCTCCTTATCACGGTCGCCTCGCAATCTGCCGCATCGAGCGGGGGAGGATCGCGAAGGGCGAGCAGGTGGCGTGGTGCAAGCGCTCCGGCGAGATCGCCGCGGCGCGGATCGGCGCCCTGCACGTGAGCGAGGGGCTCGAGCGGGTCGAGGTCGCCTCGGCCGCGGCCGGGGACCTCGTCACCGTTGCCGGTATCCCCGAGATCGAGATCGGCGAGACGATCGCCGACCGCGAGCGCCCCGAGGCGTTGCCGGTGCTCTCGGTCGACGAGCCCGCGCTCTCGATGATCATCGGCGTCAACAGCTCCCCGATGGCCGGCCTGGCAGGCCACAAGCTCACCGGACGCCAGCTCTCCGAGCGTCTCGAGGCCGAGCTCGTCGGCAACGTCTCGCTGCGGGTCCGGGAGATCGATCGCGCCGATGCCTGGGAGGTGCAGGGCCGAGGCGAGCTTCAGCTCGCGGTGCTGGTCGAGACGATGCGCCGCGAGGGGTTCGAGCTCACGGTCGGCAAGCCGCAGGTGATGACCCGAGAGGTCGACGGCAAGCTCCACGAACCGGTCGAGCGGCTCTCGATCGACATCCCGGATGACTACGTCGGCGTGCTCACCCAGCTCCTCGCGCTTCGCAAGGCCCGTATGGAGCACATGGTCAACCACGGCACCGGCTGGGTTCGGCTCGAGCACCTGGCGCCCGCACGAGGGCTGATCGGTCTGCGAAACGAGTTCCTCACCGAGACCCGCGGGACGGGGGTCATGCACTCGGTCTTCGAGCGCTACGAGCCCTGGCACGGGGAGATCAAATCGCGAACGACCGGCTCGCTGGTCGCCGATCGCCGCGGGACGACCACCGCCTTTGCGCTGATCAACCTGCAGGAGCGCGGGCAGCTCTTCGTCGGTCCCGGCGAGGAGGTATACGAGGGCATGGTGATCGGCGAGAACTCCCGCCCCGACGACCTCGACGTCAACCCGATCAAGGGCAAGCAGATGACGAACATGCGCGCCGCCGGCTCCGACGAGACGGTGAAGCTGATCCCCCATCACCGGCTCTCGCTGGACCAGGCGCTCGAGCTGATCCGCGAGGACGAGTGCGTAGAGGTCACCCCCGACGCGGTCCGAACACGAAAGCTCGAGCTCTCGGCGACCGAGCGCCACAAGCTCGCGCGTCGGGCCAAGCGCGAGCCGGTCAGGGCCTGATGAGCCCGGACTTCGAGCGCCACCGGATCGAGGTCGGCGACACCCGGCCCGAGGAGATCCCGGCGGCGATCGACGTCGTTGCCCGGGCGATGAGCACGAGCCCGATGCCGCGGGCCGTGATCGGGCCGGACCGGCAGGAGTGCCATCGCCATCTGACCCGCTTCTTCACCCGCCTGTACTCGGTCGCCAACCACCAGCGCCCGCTGGTCGCCCGCCTCGACGGACGGGTCGTGGCCTCGACCAACGACCTGGTCGCCGGCGGGTGTCGCTTCAGCGCCCGCCAGCGGCTGCGGACCCTGCCCGACCTGCTCCTCATGCGTCCGTTGATCACTGTGCGGACGCTCCGCTGGCTCGCCGATTGGGAGCGCCGCGACCCGGAGCGCCCTCACTCGCACTACGGGCCGTTCGGGGTCGAGCCCGAGCTCCAGGGGCGGGGCATCGGCAGCCTCGTGATGGCCGAGTACACCCGCCGCCTCGACGCCGGCGGCGAGGCCGCCTACCTCGAGACCGACAAGCCCGAGAACGTCGCGCTCTACGGGCGCTTCGGCTTCGAGGTCGTCGACGAGGCCGAGGTGCTCGGCGTCACGAACTGGTTCATGTGGCGCGAAGCCGGCGCCGAGGCTCCGGCGACCCGCCAACGCTGAGCTGCGGGCTCAGTGCTCGGCGGCGAAGCGCTCGACGACCTCCCGGGCAGCGTCGCGATCGACGCCGGTGAACTTGACGTAGAGGTTCACCGCGTCGTCGAAGTGTCCCATCAGCGCCGCCTGCTCGACCTCCGGCGGAGGCGCGGGCAGCTCGGTCGGCTCCGCGGGCTGCGGAGGCTCGGTCGGCTTTGTCCGCTCGTCGCTCATCTGCGCCGGGAGCCTATCCGCCGCGATTGGGCCCTCGCCAGCTCCTCCGCGCGGACGAAGCACATGCGTCGATCCGCCGCCGAGGCGAGCACGTGCGGCACGATCTCCAGGTTCGCGAGCATCTGCTCCCATTCACGGTCATTGAGGGCAAGATCGCTTCGAAGCGCGAACGCGAGGTGCGTGAGGTCGGGCTCGCGCACGCGGTCGAAGAGCCGCTCGGCGAACTGGGGCGGATGCATCCAGGGGTACAGCGTCTCCGGACCGCCCGGCGTGAGGGGAATCATCGTCAGGTGCCGGGCGGGCTCTGAGGGGCGCAGGAAATCCTCGCGAGACGCCCGGTAGACCCGGGTCGGAGCACGGGTGTAGTCGGGCAGCGCGCCGGTCGTCCGCTCATAGCTCGTGAGTCCCGCGGCGGGCGGCATGCGCGGCTCGAGCGTCACGTCGGCGCTCACGCCTGCCGACTCGAGCATCGCGACCACCTCGCCGGTGATGAAGCGATCGCCGCCTCGGTAGCTCGCGGGCGCGCTGCCGAACGCGCTGCGGTAGGCCTCGAGCCCGGTGAGCACGCAGCGCGTCACCCACTGCGCGTCACCATGGTCGACGAGCCAGCCGTCCTTGTCGCGGCGCCAGGCGTGGACGTGGAGGGCGATCTCGTCGCCGGCGCGGCGAAGTGCCTCCAGCTCGGTGGCGAAGCGCTCGAAGGCCCAGCCGGCGCTGCCGTGCACGATCTCGACCTGCGGGTCGGCGCGCACGAACCAGCTGATCCGGACCCCGCCCCGGACCAGCACGCCGAGGCGGCGCCGCAGCTCCGGCAGGCGCTCGAGCAGCCGCTCGAACCCGAGCCAGGCCTGTTCACCCAGCTCGATCTCCCGTGTGTCGGGCTCGACGTCTACGCACAGAACCACCGGCAGCCGCCGCCGCCGCAACCGCCATACGCGCGCTGGGAGCCTCAGGCCGGGACGCCCGCGAGCCGCTCGCCGACCCAGCTGGTAGACGCGATGTGGGTGCCCATGCCGAGGTCCCCGGGCTGGTAGCCGAGGGCGAGGCCGACGAGCTGGGGCAGGTGGAGGATCGCGAGGCCGAGGTCGCGGTTGACGATCTTCGCCGCCTCGGGTTGCTGCATGTCGAGATTCAGGTGGCAGAGCGGGCACGGGGTGACGAGGCAATCGGCGCCCTGGTCGAGCGCGTCCCCGATATGGGTGCCGGCCTGGCGCAGCGAGGTGTCGCGGTTCATCGTCACGATCGGGAAGCCGCAGCACTTGCGCGAGCCGTCGTAGTCGACGACCTCACCGCCGAGCGTCTCGATCACCTGCTCGAGATACAGGTCGCGCTCGGGATGGTCCTCGTAGCCGAGGCGATGCTTCGGGCGCACGATGTAGCAGCCGTAGAACGGTCCCACCCGCAGACCGCTGAGCGGGCGCTTGACGGCGGCCTTCAACCGGTCGAGCCCGTAGTCCTCGACCAGCACCCAGAGGAAGTTCTTGTTCGTCCAGCCGCCCTTGTCCTTTTCGTATTGAAGGCCCTCGCCGGAGAGCGCCTCGTTGACGTGGGCGCGGTAGGCGGAGTCGGCGTCGAGGCGCTGCTGGCATTCCGACTGGGCGCCCTGGCAGGTCGAGCAGATGTTCATCATCGCGAGGCCCGTCTGCTGGGCGAGGGCGAAGGTGCGTGCGTTGAGCGTGTCGGCGAGCTCCTGGTTGTGCTCGGCGATCACACCGGCGCCGCAGCAGTTCGCACGGTCGAGCGTCACCAGCTCGATCCCGAGCCGCTCCGAGACCAGCGCCATCGAGCCGTGGAGCTCGGGAGTGAAGCCGCGCGACACGCAGCCGGGCCAGTAGGCGAGCTTGAGGTCACCCGTCATCGCTGCGCCTCCTGGTCTGGGCCGGGTTGCTCGGCATCGCCGCCGTCAGCCGAGGCGACCGTTTCGTCGGGCTCCGCGGCGGGCGCCGTGACGGCCTCGGCCTGGCGTTCGTCGGACTCCTTCGGCGCGGGCTCCTCGCCCTCCTCGCCGGTGATGTAGAGGTTGAGCTCCGTCGCATGCTCCTCGGCGTGCTCGTAGATTCGCCCGACGTACTCGGTGCCGTCGCCCGGGAGCTTGTGGTGCATGCCGGGGATCAGCTTGCGAAGCGAGCGCATCTTGCCGGTTCGGATCCCACGCACCGCGGTCGGGATCGAACCGACCAGGCCCTTGATCGCCGCGGGCTTCGGGATCAGCTTGCCCTTGACGCCCTGCGCGTAGGACTCCTGCAGGAGCAGCGACTCGTCGAGCGTGCCCTTCTTGCGGATGATGTTCACGAACGCCGCCTCGTGCCGGTGCCCGTTGTTCTTGTCGTCGATCTCCTCGTTGCCCGCGGCGCGACGCAGGCGCATGATCTGGTCCATCGGCGCGACGCCCTTCGGGCAGGCGTCGATGCAGGAGAAGCAATGCGTGCAGTCGTAGATTCCGTGCGGGTCCTGGGCGAGGTCGTAGAGGCGCTCACGGGTCTCGACGTCGCGCGGGTCGCCGACGAAGCGGTAGGCCTTGGCGAGCGCCGCAGGACCGATGAAGTCGGGGTCGACCTCCATCGAGAGGCAGGCGGAGACGCAGGCGCCGCACTGGATGCAGGCGATCGTCTGGGTGATGTCGACCATCGACTCCGGCGGCACGACACGCTCGCGCTCGGGCGGGTCGCCGTCGTCGAGCAGCCAGGGCGTGACCCGGCGGATCTTCTCCCAGTGCGCCGACTCCATGTCGGTGACCAGGTCCTTGACCACCGGCATGTTGCCCATCGGCTCGACGACGATCGGCTCGCCGCCGCCGTTGCGGCGATTGGCGGCCTCGTGGGCCTCGCCGATCTGGATCAGGCAGGCGAGCGTGGACTTGCCGTTGATCTTCACCCCGCACGAGCCGCAGATCGCCGCGCGACAGGAGCAGCGCACAGCGAGAGAGCCGTCTTCGCGGTCCTTCGCCTGGAGGAGGCCATCGAGCACCGAGAGGGTGGGGTCGAGCTCGACGTCGAAGCTCTCCCAGTAGGGGCCGTCGCCCGATTCTGGCTTGTAGCGGCGGACCTTGAGCGTGTACTGCTTCGCGTCGTGCTCGGTCTGCGCCGCCTCTTGCTGGGCCTCTGCCACTAGTAGGTCCTCTCCATCGGCTGCCACTGGGTGATCGTCACGTCGGAGTAGCTGATCTGCGGCCCATCGCCATTCGTGCTGGTGCGCAGGTCGATGTGCTTCAGCCACTCCTCGTCGTTTCGCTCTGGGTGATCGGTGCGGAACTGGGCGCCGCGACTCTCCTTGCGCTCGAGCGCGCCCATGCAGGTGCACTCGGCATTGTCGAGCATGAAGCCGAGCTCGATCGCTCCGAGCACGTCCTGGTTGAAGATCGCGGAGGTGTCGTCGACGTAGGCGCTCCGGGCCTCCTCCTTCAGCCTGCGGACCGTCTCGAGCGCGCGCTGGACGCCGTCGGCGTCACGGAAGACCGCGACGTAGCGGTCCATCGTCTCACCGAGCTCCTTGCGGATCTCCGAAACGCGCCGGCCCGAGCCGCGCTCGCGCGAGACGATCGCGGCGACCGTCGACTCTTCGTCGGCGAGGATCGCCCTCGAGGGCGGCTTCGGATTGAGGCCCTTGGCGCGGTTCGCCGCGTGGAGCCCGGAGCGCCGGCCGAAGATCAGCGTGTCGAGCAGCGAGTTGGCGCCGAGGCGGTTGCCGCCGTGGACCGAGACGCAGGCGACCTCGCCCGCCGCGTAGAGGCCTGGGATCTCGGTGGCGCCGTCGATATCGGTCTTCACCCCACCCATGGTGTAGTGATTGCCGGGCTTGATGTGGATCGGCTCGCTGGTGATGTCGACGCCGGCGAAGTCGCGGCCGACGAGGACGATCTCGCGAAGCGCCTCGTGGATCCGCTTCTTGGGCACGACGGTGATGTCGAGCGCGACGGTGCCATCCGGAAAGCCGCGGCCCTCGTTGATCTCGGTCTGCTCGGCGCGCGAGACGACGTCGCGCGAGGCGAGCTCCATCTTGTTGGGCGCGTAGCGCTCCATGAAGCGCTCGCCGTTCGCGTTCAGCAGGTGCGCGCCCTCGCCGCGCGCGCCCTCGGTGATCAGGAATCCCTTTCCCGCGAGCGTCGTCGGGTGGTACTGGATCATCTCCATGTCCATCAGCGGCGCGCCGGCCCGGTAGGCCATCGCGACCCCGTCCCCGGTGCAAATCAGCGCGTTCGTCGTCGGCTGCCAGGCCTGCCCGTTGCCGCCCGTCGCGAGGATCACGTTCTTCGCCTCGAAGAGCTCCATCGAGCCGTCGCGGATGCTTCGCATCACGGCGCCGACGCAGGTGCCGTCGTCGTCGAGCGCCAGCGCCGTCGAGAAGAACTCCTCGTAGCGATCGACCTGCTCGGAGTGCTTCATCAGCTGCTCGTAGAGCACATGCATGATCGCCTGGCCGGTGATGTCGGCGACGTAATAGGTCCTGGCCTGGGAGGCGCCGCCGAAGGCGCGGGTGCCGAGCAGGCCCTCCTCGTTTCGGTGAAACGGAACGCCGAGATGCTCGAGGTGGAGGATCTCCTCCGGCGCCTCGCGGCACATCACCTCGATCGCGTCCTGGTCGCCGAGGTAGTCGGACCCCTTGACGGTGTCGAAGGCGTGGGACTCCCACGAGTCGTCGGGGTTGAGCGCCGCGTTGATCCCGCCTTGAGCCGCGTTCGAATGGGAGCGGACGGGGTGGACCTTGGAGACGATTGCGACCGAGACTCCCTCTTCGGCGGCGGCGAGGGCGGCCCGCTGCCCGGCGAGTCCCGCTCCGATCACAAGTACGTCGTGCTTCGGCAAAGCCGCGTGATCCTATAAGGCGCGGTGTCGCCAGCCGGAGCCGTGGAGCTATGGAGTGGTGGGAGGGGGGACAGGCGGCCCCGGTGGAGGTTGACCCCCGAGCGCGTCGCGCATGGCGCGCCCCACCTGTTCAGCCGTGACGACCCCGCGCAGGCGCCCGTCGGCGTCGACGGCGGCGAGGGCGCCGAGCCTTCGCAGTGAGTCGTTTCCGAGCAGGGTCTCGAGCGGGGCGTCGTCGCGGACGCGAAGGTTGCCGCTCGCGTCGAGCTCGAAGACGTCTCCGACCCGGCGCTGTGAGCGAGTGGGCTCGGGCACGGCGTCGGCGGCCTCGCGGGCGAGCAGGCCGCGGAAGCGCTGGGCGGCGTCGACCACCGGGAACCACGGCCAGCGGTAGCGCAGGAAGAACTCGTCGAGCGCCTGCTCGACGCTCGCGTCCTCGGGGATCGCGACCGGCTCGGCGTCCATCACATCCGCGACCTGGATCCCCTCGATCCGGCTCGAGAAACTCGACTGCATCGCCTGCCCGCGAGCCGACTGGGCAAGGATGAAGCCGATCACCGCGAGCCAGGCGCCGGTCAGGATCTCGCCACCCACGAGTGCTAGCAGGCCGATCGCGACGAACAGGTAGGCGAAGCCCTGGCCGACGGTGGCGGCGAAGCGCGTCGCCCGATTGCGATCGCCGCTCACCCTCCAGACGATCGCGCGGGCGATTCGCCCGCCGTCGAGCGGGAAGGCCGGGATCAGGTTGAAGAGGAGCACCAGCACGTTGATGCTCGAGAGCCAGGCGAGCAGGGCGAGCACCCCCGAGGTGTCGGTTCCCTGGTCGACCCGCATCGCCTTCCAGAACTCCTCCGCGCCTGCGACTGCGACCCCGACACCTCCGCAGAGGAGCGCGATCGCGAGCGTCACGAGCGGCCCCGCGACCGCGACCTTGAACTCCGTGGCGGCCGAGTCGGAGTCGCGGTCCATCCGCGCCACGCCCCCGAACAGCCAGAGCGTGATGTCGGAGATCCCGATCCCGCGCCGCATCGCGACGAAGGCATGTCCGAGCTCGTGCAGGAGGATCGAGCCGAAGAACGCGAGCGCGCTCGCGACGGCGAGCAGGTAGGGCTCGACCGCATCGCCGGAGGCGCCGACGACGTCGCGGTAGAACCCCGAGAGCCAGACGATGACCAGGAAGAGAACGAGGAACCAGGAGAGGTCGACCCCGACACGGATTCCGCGCAGGTGAAAGAGGGTGAACTGACCGCGCGCGGGCATACGGCCGTATCGTAGGGCCGCTGCTGATGCAGACGGCGACGGCGATTCCCGATTCGGGCGAGCACCTCGAGCGCGATTGGCTGCACGGGCTGCTCGAGGAGCTCTCAGCGATCGAGCGGCCCTCGGCATCCGAAGGCGAGCAACGGGCGGCGGCATGGGTCCTCGAGCGCCTGGGCGAGCTCGACGCCGAGGCGAGAATCGAGCGCGAAGACGCCCACGGCACCTACTGGTGGCCGCTCGGGATCGCCGCCGCGGCAAGCGCAACCGCCGCCCTCGCCGCGCTTCGCGGGCGGCGGATGCTCGCGACCGCGCTAGGCGCGGCGGCCAGCGCCGCGGTGCTCGACGAGTTTCCGCCAGGCAAGCGGCGCCTGCGGGCGCGGCTGGCGAAGCGCAGCACCGACAACGTCGTCTGCGAGCTCGGTCCCGCCGATGTCGAGCACACGATCGTGCTCGTCGCCCACCACGACGCCGCCCATTCAGGTCTGATCTTCCACCCGGCGATCCCGGAGACGATCTTCCGACGCCTCGGGGTGCCGATCGAGCGCTTCGACACCAGCCCCGCGCTGATGTGGCCGCTGATCGGCTCAGGTGCGCTCGCGGCGCTCGCGGCGATCACCGGCGCCCGGGCTCCCGCGAAGCTTGCGGCCTTTCTCGGAGCGGGCTACGCGGCGGCGATGGTCGAGATCGGCACGCGGCCCGTGGTCCCCGGCGCGAACGACAACGCGACCGGGGTCGTCCTGCTGATCGCGCTCGCCCGGCGCCTGGTCGCCGAGCCGACCACCTCGACGCGCGTCGTCCTGCTCTCCTGCGGCTCGGAGGAGTCCTTCTCGGAGGGGATGAAGGCCTTCGGCGAGCGCCACTTCGACTCGCTGCCGCGCGAGCGGACCTTCTTCCTCTGCGTCGACACGGTCGGCTCGCCGACGCTCAACGTGCTGCGCGGCGAGGGGTTCTCGCGGATGTACGAGTACCCGCCGGCGGCGCTGGCGTTGATCGACGGCCTCGCCGAGGAGCTCGGGATCGAGCTCGTGCCGAACCTGCGCCTGCGAAACGGCACCGACGGGCTCGAGTCGCTCGCGGCCGGTTACCCGACCGTCACCCTCTGCTCGGTCACCGATCTCAAGCAGCCGGCCAACTACCACTGGCCTACCGACCTCCCGGAGAACGTCGAGCTCGACACCGTGGCCGACGCGATCCGCCTCTGCGAGGCCGTCATCCGCAGCCTCGACGAGCACTGGCTCGAGGGCCCCTGACGAGCGTGAGGTTGACGGTCGGGTTCCGACCTAGGCGGCCGGCGCGTGGCGCTCGACGATCCGGGCGAAGTCGACGCCCTGGGGGAGGGTGCCGAACGCACCGCCCGCGTCGCCCTCGAGCCGCGAGGCGCAGAACGCGTCCGCGACGGCCGGGTCGCCGTGGCGGACGAGCAGCGAGCCCTGGAGGACGAGCGCCATCCGCTCGACGACGCGGCGGGCGCGCGATTCGAGCCCGTCGGAATCGGCGAGCTCCGCGCGCAGCCCGTCGAGCGCAGCGTCGAGACGCGGCTCCGCCCCCGCCCCCTGGTCGATCTCGGCGATGAACACCTCGATCGACTCCGGGCTGCGGATCATCGCGCGGATCACATCCAGGCACTGGACGTTGCCCGACCCCTCCCAGATCGAGTTGAGCGGCATCTCGCGGTACAGGCGGGGCATCCCGGACTCCTCGACGTAGCCGTTGCCACCCAGGCACTCGAGCGCTTCGGCTGAGTGCGGCGGACCGCGCTTGGTCGTCCAGTACTTGAGCACCGCGTTGGCGATCCGCTTGAACCGCTGGGCTTCGTCGTCGCCCGCCGCGGCATCGTCGTAGGCGCGCGCGAGGCGCAGGGCGCCGATCGTCGCGGCCTCCGATTCGATCGCGAGGTCGGCGAGCACGTTCTGCATCAGCGGCTGCTCGACCAGGCGCCGGCCAAAAGTCGAGCGGTGGCTTGCGTGATGGATCGCCTGGGCGACCCCGAAGCGCAACCCGGTCGCCCCGCCGATCACGCAGTCGAGGCGCGTGTGGTTGACCATCTCGATGATCGTCGGCACGCCCCGACCCTCCTCGCCGATCATCCGCGCCCAGGTGCCCTGGAACTCGACCTCGCTCGACGCGTTCGAGCGGTTGCCGAGCTTGTCCTTGAGCCGCTGGATGTGGATCTGGTTGCGCTCCCCGTCCGGCGTGAAGCGGGGGAGCAGGAAGCAGGAGAGCCCGCCCTCGGCCTGCGCGAGGACGAGGAACGCGTCACACATCGGCGCCGACATGAACCACTTGTGTCCGGTTAGCTCGTACTCCCCGCCAGGCCCGCCCCCGTTGAGCGCCACGGCGACCGTGCTGTTCGCGCGCACGTCCGAGCCGCCCTGCTTCTCGGTCATCCCCATCCCGCACAGCGCGCCGGTCTTCTCGGCAGCGGGGCGAAGTCGCTCGCCGTCGTAGTCGAGCGAGAGGAACCGCGGCTCCCACTCGGCCGCCAGCTCGGGCTGGGCGCGAACGGCCGGAATCGCCGAGTAGGTCATCGAGATCGGACAGCCGACTCCCGCATCGACCTGGCCGAGGAGGACGAAGAGCGCGGCGCGGGCGACGTGGGCGCCCGGCTCGGGCTCACGCCAGGGCAGAGCGTGAAGGCCATGGGAGACCCCGAGCCCGAGCAGTTCGTGCCAGGCGGGGTGGAACTCGACCTCGTCGATCCGGTGGCCGAAGCGGTCATGGCTCCGCAGCCGCGGCGGATGCTCGTTCGCCTCGATCCCGAGGCGGATCGTCTCCGGCCTTCCGCAGATTTCCCCTAGCTTGCGGGCGCGCTCCTCGGCCCACCCGCCGCCCTCGCGGCGCATCGACTCGACCAACACCCGGTCGGAGTCGAACAGGTTGTGCCCCTCGAGCGGTGGGGCCTGGTTCGTGACCTCGTGGGTGGACCCAGTGCGAGGACGTTCGGCGGTCGCCACGCCTGGATTGTCTCAGCCCGCGGGCGCCGGCGGGCTGTCGTCAGACCAGCTCGACCTCGGCGGCGTGGCGGCGCCCTCGGATGGAAGGCGCCGATAGCATCGCCGGCCCGTGGCGAAGGTCAAGGTTGAAAAGCCGATCGTCGAGCTCGACGGCGACGAGATGACGCGCATCATCTGGTCGTTCATCAAGGAGCAGCTGATCCTCCCCTACCTCGACGTCGAGCTCGAGTACTACGACCTCGGGATCGAGAGCCGCGACGCGACGAACGACCAGATCACGGTCGACGCAGCGAACGCGATCAAGGAGCACGGCGTCGGCGTCAAGTGCGCGACGATCACCCCCGACGAAGCGCGCGTCGAGGAGTTCGGCCTGAAGCAGATGTACCGCTCGCCGAACGGGACGATCCGCAACATCCTCGGCGGGGTGATATTCCGCGAGCCGATCGTGATCTCGAACATCCCGCGGCTCGTGCCGGGCTGGACGAAGCCGATCATCATCGGCCGCCACGCGTTCGGCGATCAGTACCGGGCGACCGACACGAGGATCCCGGGTGAGGGCAAGCTGATGCTGACCTTCACTCCGAGCAATGGCGACAAGCCGATCGAGCTCGAGGTCTTCGACTTCCCCGAGGGCGGCGGGGTCGCGATGGCGATGTACAACCTCGATTCCTCGATCCGCGACTTCGCCCGGGCGTCGTTTCGCTACGGGCTCGAGCGCGAGTTCCCCGTCTACCTCTCGACCAAGAACACGATCATGAAAACCTACGACGGGCGCTTCAAGGACCTCTTCCAGGAGATCTTCGAGGAGGAGTTCAAGGCCGACTTCGACGCCAAGGGCCTGACCTATGAGCACCGTCTGATCGACGACATGGTCGCTGCCTCGCTGAAGTGGGAGGGCGGCTACGTATGGGCCTGCAAGAACTACGACGGCGACGTTCAATCCGACACCGTCGCCCAGGGCTTCGGCTCGCTCGGGCTGATGACGAGCGTGTTGATGAGCGCCGACGGCAAGACGGTCGAGGCCGAGGCGGCGCACGGCACGGTCACCCGCCACTTCCGCTTACACCAGCAGGGAAAGCCCACGTCGACCAACCCGATCGCCTCGATCTTCGCCTGGACCCGAGCCCTCTCGGCCCGGGGGCGGATGGACGGCACGCCGGAGGTCTCCGGGTTCGCCGAGACGCTCGAGCGCGTCTGCGTCGAAACGGTCGAGAGCGGCAAGATGACCAAGGACCTGGCGCTGCTCGTCGGCGAGGGCCAGGAGCATCAGACGACCCAGGAGTTCCTCGCCTCGATCGACGAGAACCTTCAGAAGGAGATGAATCCGTGAGCAGCCCCGTCAAGGTCACCGTCACCGGCGCCGCCGGCCAGATCGGCTACGCGATCCTGTTCCGGGTCGCCTCAGGCGAGATGCTCGGGCCCGAAACCCCGGTGCACCTCAACCTGCTCGAGATCCCCGACGCGGTCAAGGCCGCCGAGGGAACCGCGATGGAGCTCGACGACTGCGCCTTCCCGCTGCTCGCCGGGATCGACATCTTCGACGAGCCGAAGGCCGCCTTCGACGGCTGCGCGGTCGGCCTCTTGATCGGCGCCCGCCCGCGCGGGCCGGGGATGGAGCGCTCGGACCTGCTCGAGGCAAACGGCGGGATCTTCAAGCCGCAGGGCGAGGCGATCAACGCCGGCGCCGCCGA
>Ga0136632_10000011_pt1 | contig 51900 bp, 43 predicted proteins | sample AntDrymUQ6112106_2_FD_104670 | JGI IMG/M metagenome (GOLD analysis project Ga0136632, IMG submission 104670) | Polar desert sand microbial communities from Dry Valleys, Antarctica - metaG UQ611 (21.06) | ecosystem: Environmental > Terrestrial > Soil > Desert | place: Antarctica: Dry Valley...
CCATCATGCCCCGTCCCATGCCGACCCACCCGCCGACGTCGACACCCGCGCACCCCGGCCGCTCGCGGCGCCTCAGGGTCCTCACCCTGATCGACGGACTCGGGGTGAGCGGCGGCGGCGAGCTCTTCGCTCGCGACCTGACCCTGAGCCTCGACAGCGAGCGCTTCGAGCGGATCTACTGCGTCAGCCGCTTCTACCCGGAGGAGGCCTCCGCGCCCGCTGCCGTCCGCGCGCTCCGGGAGCTCCGCGATCAACACGCGCTCGCGGCTTGGGCGGCTCGACCAGCCGTGAGCCCATCGGCCCTGCCGCGTCCCTGGGTGATCGGCCGTCACGAAGCCGGCATCTTCCCGATCGGCGACGAAGTGCTCCTCGCCGCCCGCGGTCGGCTCGGTCGTCGACAACGCCGTCTCCCCGGCGACGGCGACGCGCTCGACGCCGGCGAGCAATCGCCCCAGATCCACACGCAGACGGTCGTGTCCGAGACCGCCGACCCGGCCGGTCAGTCATCCGACACCGACGGGATCACTCCAGGGCAGCCGATCCCCGACCACCTGCGGATCGGCATCTACCACAACCCGTCGATCTCCTGCCCGTCACCGGGCTGCTCGGTCGACGTCGACAACGTCCAGGTCGTCGGCTAGCCGGCCCGCCTGGATCCTTTCGCTTGGCTGCTGAAACCGACGACGTTCCGGGCGTCGGTTAGCCTGCGCGGCTCTGCGGCTGCTCATCCTCAGTCAGTACTTCACTCCGGAGATCACTGCGGCTCCGGCCCGGCTGCATCCGATCGCCAGCGGTCTCGCGGCACGCGGACACGAGGTCGAGGTCGTCTGTGAGGCGCCGAGTCACCCCGGCGGGATGATCGAGCCGGACTACCGCGGCAAGCTCGTCCAGCGCCGGACGCTGGACGGGTTCGATGCGACGTACGTTTGGGCGTACGCGAGCCCGACGAAGACGCTCGCGCGCCGGGTCGCCTCGTACGGGTCGTACGCGCTCTTCGCCGCGGCCGTGGCCTCGACCCGGCGCAGGCCCGACGTCGTGCTCGCCTCTTCGCCGCCGCTGCCGGTGGGCGCGGCCGGTGCGATCGTGGCGCGACGGCACCGTGTCCCCTGGCTGCTTGATATCCGGGATCTGTGGCCCGAGTTCGCGGTCACCCTCGGGGAGCTGACGAACGAGCGGGCGGTGCGGGCGGCCGAATGGCTCGAGCGCAAGTTGTATGCGAGCGCGACTCTCGTCACGACCCCGACGGAGCCGTTTCGCGACCACATCGCGTTTCGCTCACCGGACCCGGACACGGTTGTCGTCCTGCCCAACGGCACGACCCAGACCTGGATCGATGTCGGAAGCTCGCAGCCAGAGCGCGAGGATCTCGGCCTTCCCGGGGACCGGTTCGTGTGGGCATATGCCGGCAACCTCGGGATCGCCCAGGACGTCGGTACCGCGGTCTCCGCGGCCGGGCACCTCGACGAGCGCTTTCAGCTGCTCATCGTCGGCGACGGCCCGGAGCGCGCCGAGCTTGAGCGCGCCGCTGCGGAGCTGCCCGACGGGGCCGTGCGATTCACCGGGCTCGTCGAGCAGGCCCAGGCTGCTCGCTACATGCGTGCTGCCGACGCCCTGCTGGTGCCCCTCGTCGCCGATCCCTCGGTTGGTCGCGCGGTGCCTTCGAAGCTCTACGACTGCTGCGCCGTCGGCAGGCCGGTGATCGTCGCCGCTCCGGGTGAGCCGCGCCGGATCGCCGAGCAAAACGAAGTCGCGCTCACCGTCGATGCGGGCGCCCCGAGCGCGCTCGCGGCGGCGGTGCGCCGGCTTCGTGACGAGCCCGAGCTCGGCGAACGGCTGGTCTCGAGCGCGCGCCTGTTCGCGGCCGAACACCTCCGCGATCGCCAGCTCGACCGCCTCGAGCAGTTGCTGCGCTCGATCACATGAGCGCGACGACGGTCGCCCGCCGACTCGATCACCCGCAACGCAGCGTTCGTATTCGCGGCGCAGCTGTCGACCGCCGCCTTCACCGCTGTCATCACCGTCTTCCTCGCCCCGGCGCTCGATCCGGACGGCTTCGGAATACTGACGCTCGCGCTCGCGTTCAGCGGCGTCGCGCTGCTGCCCGCAGACTTCGGCATTTCCCAGTCCGCGGCGAGGTTCATCGCCGAACGCCAGGGCGACCCGTCGGCAGTCGCGGCGGTTATGGCCTCGGCCCTCAGGCTGAAGCTGATCCTTACGACGATGGTCGCGGTGGCGCTGATCGCGCTTGCGGGGCCGATCGCGTCGCTCTATGACCAACCCGACTGGCCTGGCCGCTGCGCGGGATCGCGGTCGCGCTCGCCGGTCAAAGCCTGTTGCCCCTGTTCGCTGCCGCGCTCGTGGCGATGGGTCGGATCTCGTGGCAGTTGCCGATGTACTTTGCCGAGGCGGCACTCGAGGCAACGGCGACGATCGGCCTCGTCCTGCTCGCCGGCGGGGCGACGGCAGCGGCTTTCGGGCGCGCGATCGGCTACCTCTCCGGGGCTCTGATCGGCGCCGCGATTCTCGTCCACGTCCTCGGTCGCCCGGCGGTACGGAATCGAGGCGGCGGCCGGCCGCTGCGGAGGATCGGACGCTACGCCGGCGCCCTCCTGATCGTAGACGGCGCCTACGCCTTGTTCAGCAACATCGACGTGCTCCTCGTCGGTGGGCTGTTGGGGTCGACGGCCGCGGGGATCTACGGTGCGCCGCTGAAGCTGTCAGTGCTGCTCCATTACCCGGGGCTCTCGATCGCGAATGCGATCGCGCCGCGCCTCGCGAGCCATCCAGACCACCCACCCGACGTTCCTGCTCTCGCCCGCGGGCTGCGCCTCCTCCTCATCGTCCAGACCGCGCTCGCCGTTGCGATCGTCGTCTGGGCGACGCCGATCATCGAATTGGTGCTCGAGCACGAGTACGACGAGTCCGCGGGCGTCCTTCGCGCGCTCAGCCCGTTCGTCTTCCTTGCCGGGTTCGGGCCGCTCGTCGCGCTGACCGTCAACTACCTGGGCGAGGCCCGACGACGGATCCCAATCGCGGTCGGTTGCCTGGCGCTCACCCTCGTGCTCGCGCTCGTCCTGATCGACCGGGTCGGGGTCGAGGGCGCGGCGATCAGCGTCGACGTCTCCTTTGCGCTCTACGCGCTCGCCCATCTGTGGATCTGCAGGCAGTTGGTTGGACTATCGCCACGACCACTCGCCCTCACCGCCGTCCGGGTAATGCCCGCGGCCGCCGCGCTTGCCGCGGTGCTGGTGGCGGCGGGCACCGAGGATCTCGGTGTGGCCGAGTGGGCGTTGGGTGTGGTGGGAGGGACCGGAGCGTTCGTCGTCGCCCTCGTCGTTACCCGGGAGACTTCGGTCGGCGAGCTGCGCGAGGCGTGGGAGCGCCTGTCGCAGCGATTTCGTCCCGCCTGACGCGAGGAGTGCAGCCGGCCGACCCTCAGGTGCCGGCTCGGTCCCGCGCGGCGCGGCCGTAGAGCTGGTGAGCGAGTGGCGAGAGCTTGAGCGAGAAGCGGGCGTAGGTGTCGCCCTGGTAGACGCCGATCCGGGGGGTCTTGTACGGATCATCGATGCAGTCGTGGTTCGCGCTCAGGGTCGCGGCCGCCTCGTAGCCTGCGCGCCGCGCCGCGTCGGCGACCCGGTCATCGTGATCGCCGTACGGGTAGGCGAGCGAGTGACAGCCGGCTCCAAGGTGAGCCTCGCACTCGGCACGCGAGTCACGGAGCTCGCGCTCGAGCGCGGCGTCGCCGAGCTCCGTCAGCCGGGGGTGCGTATGCGTATGCGAGCCGATCTCCCAGCCGCCCTCTCGCAGCTCGCCGAGCTGCTCCCAGGTGAGCGGCACCAGCTCGCGTTCACGGGGAGAGCCGAGCCAGTGGTCGATCTCCGGCCAGGACATCGGCCGGTCCTCATCCGGGAAGCTCGTCGGGACGAAGACCGTCGCGGGCATCCCGTGGCGGGCGAGGATCGGCGCCGCGAGTTCGAGAACCGAGCGATACGCGTCGTCGAAGGTGAACGCGACCATACGCCCCGCACCCCCTTCGACGGCCTCGGAGAAGGTCACGCCGCGGAAGCCGAGTCGGCTCAGCGTCGCCACCTGCCGCTCGAACCTTTGCGGCGTCACCGAGAGCGCCGTGTCCCAGGTCTCGCTGATCGCGTGGTAGCAGAGGATCAGCGCCCTCGAACGCCGACCGTCGATCTCGGTCCATGGCAAGATCCGGGAGAGGGTGGCATTGCGCGGGTTGCTCGTCCTGAAGACCGCCTTGTGGACGAGCGCGCGGACGGACTTTCGCCGCGAGCCCCCATAGCTCTCGAAGCGCTCGGCCGCGGCGCTTAGCTCGGGCCGGTCGGTGAGCGCGCCCAAGACGCGCAGCTGGGAGATGTGGAGGTCGTGGTACGCGTGACTCGCGAGGTTCATCATCCGGTGGGGGAAGAGGTCGTATCGCGACCATGAGCCAGTGTCGAACCGATCGATGCAACGCGCCAGGGTCGCGGTCCCCTCCTCGAACAGCTCCCGCGCCGCCGGGTCGCGGAGCTGAACAGCGACGTCGAAGCAACCCCAAAGCGCGAAGATCGCGCCGTTGAGGACGTACGAGGGCGGGTCGGTCGGATACTCCTGGGGAAAGAAGCCGCCATCGAGCCTGCCGGCCACCCCGCCCTCGTCGGTTGGTCGACGCATCGGCTCGAGCGCCGCGAGAGCTGCGTTCGCAAAACGCTCGTCACCGGTCTCCTTCAGCATCCGCGACAGCAGGCTGGCCGCCTCCCCCTGCGCCATCGCCGAGAGCCACGGCGGTCGCAGCGGATGCGTATGGCGAAGCGCGAAGCTGTGCACCCAGCCGCCCTCGAATCGGCCATCCGGCTCCTGATCGGCGAGCAAGCGCTCGCTCGGCTTCGCTGCCGCCGCGAGCCACTCCTCGCCTTCGCCGGCGAGGTAGCGCTCGTAACAGCCGAGGCCCGACTGGATCATCCAGACCCATACGAACTTGCGCCCGGCGAAACGCCAGCGCTCCGACTCCCACGAGGCGGGCTTCGCCTTCTCGCGGAAGTCGATGTAGTAACCGGATAGCTCGCCCGAGTCGAATCGCGGTCCGATCGGCAGGTCGAAGCCGCGGGCGGAGCCCGGCAGCCAGTGGAGTCGCGAGCGAGGCGTTGTCGTCATTCCTGGGAGTGTGCGCGGTTCGTCGGGGCGCGAAAGACTACGGATCGCGGCGCGAACGCATGGCAAGCGCGCGCTTCAGCAGTGGCCGCCCGCGTTCCCACGCCAGCCGGCTCGCCACCCCCGGAAGGGTGGGCGCGAACGCTGGATCCGGGGCAGCTCGTGGCAGGTGTCAGTCCAGTCGAGCTTGTGCCGTTCGGCCGCGCCGAGGAACTCGAATCGCTCCAGGGAGGCGGTGAACGCGTGTTGAAATCGCTCCCGCATCAGCAGCACGCCCGGCCCGAAGCGCGAGAAGCGCGGGTCGAAGCCGAGCTTGAGGTCGAAGTATACGCCGCCGTGCTCGAGGCCGTATGCGAACGCGATCGGCGCTCCGTCCAGCCGCAGCATCCAAAGCCGCAGCCAGCCTCGCTCGGCGGCCCACTGCGGGACCTCGGTGTAGAACCGCGTCGTCTCCGGCCGGGCGAGAATGGGGGTCCCGCGCTCGGCCCTCTCCTCGTAGCCCGCGGCCTCGACCCGGAAGCCTTCGCGGTGAAGCTCGTCGAGACGCGTGCCTCCGTCCGAAAGCTCGAACGCGACCTCTCCCTGCTCCTCGAGACGGCGTCGAAAGCGGCGGTACTTTCCAGTCTTTCGCGACGGCAGGCCGGCTTCATAGGCGCTCCACTCGCCCTCGATCTCCAGGTGCGGAGATCGCTGCATCGTCCGGGCGCGGTGGTGAAACCGCTCTGCCCGGGCGACCCGGGCGCAGGTAGCGACCACCCCGGAGGCCTCGTCGACGAATGAGAGGTCGAGCCGGACCGTTGTTAGCTGCAACGCGGCCCGGATCAGCTCCGCGAGCGCGCCTTCGTCGGTCGCGAGTGGCGAGTACTGGGGTGTGTGCCAGTTCGTGGTCGCGACGAGCCCCCCGCGGCGGCGCAAGAGCGGCAGAACTCCCTCGAGACGCCCCTCCGTCTGAAGACGAGGATCGACCGGCCGCCGACGCCGAATGCTCGCCACCACGCCCCGATCCAGCCGGGGCGCATGAACGGCGAGGCCGCGGTTTGCGACGCCAGCTCGTTCCACTCCTCGGCCAGCGCCGGCGAGACCTCCGACGCCGTTTCGACCAACCGCTTCACCTGCCTCCCCGCATGCCGATTCCTAGCCTAGACCTAGACTGGCGCGATGCTTGGATCGCGCCTTACGGCCGCTCCGGGAGGCCCGCCCGCGATTCTGCTCGGCAGTGGCGTCGTCGCGCTCGCGGTCGCCCGCAGCCTCGGCCGGGCCGGCGTGGCGGTGATCGCGCTCGGGCACGAGAGCGATCCAGTCCGTTGGTCGCGCCACTGCGCCCGGTTCGTCGACACGGGGTGCGAGCTCGGCATCGCAGGACCGGTGGCTCGATTGGCTCGAGCACGGGCTCGGGGAGGGCGTGATCCTGCCCCGCAACGACGATGCGCTCGAGCTGATGATCGCGGCCCGCGGCACGCTCGAGAGGCAGGGGTACGTGCTTGCCGAGGCCAACGACGATGTGTTGGGGGCGATGCTCGACAAGGAGCGCACTTACGCCGCCGCACGCGCGGCGGGAGTCGCGGTGCCGACCACGGTGACGCTGCACGAGGACGCGGATATTGACCTCGCGGTCGAGCAGGTGAGCTTCCCGTGCGCGGTAAAGCCGCTTCAATCGCATCGTTTCGCGCACCATTTCGGGCTGTCGAAGAAGGTCTTCCTCGTCTCCGACGCCGCCGAGTTGCGCGACTCCGTCACGCGTTTGCGCGAGTTCGGCGTCTCGGCGATGGCGACGGAGATCGTCCCGGGTCCCGATGACGGCTTCGCCTCTTTCTACAGCTACCTCGACGAGAACGGCGAACCGCTGTTTCGGCTCACGAAGCGGAAGCTGCGCCAGTATCCGATCACTTCGGGCTCGGCTCGTTCCATCTCACCGATTGGAATCCCGAGGTCGCCGAGGTCGGGCTGCGCTTTCTCGAGGGCGCCGGGATCAGGGGCCTCGCCTGTGTCGAGTTCAAGCGCGATTCGCGCGACGGCCGCCTGGTGCTGATCGAGTGCAACCACCGCTTCACCGCGGCCACCGAGCTGCTGCGGGTGGCGGGCGCCGACCTCGCCATGTTCACGTACAACCGCTTGCTCGGCCGTCCGACGCCCCCGATCGAGCCTTACCGGGGCGACGTCGCGCTCTGGGTGCCCGCCGTTGACCTGCGGGCGATGCTTGCGTATCGGCGCGCCGGCGAGCTGACCGCGGCGGCGTGGGCTGCGAGCGTCGTCCGCCGGCAGCGCTTTCCGGTCGCCAGCCTCGGCGACCCCGGCCCAATCGCCGCCACCTTCGCAAACAAGGTCCGCCGGGCGCCGGTATCCTGGCCGCCCGTGTGCGGCATCGCCGGTCAGCTGAGGGGTGACGGAGAGCCGGTCGACCGGTCGCTGATCGAGCGGATGTGCCGCCTGCTCGAGCACCGTGGTCCCGACGCGCGCGGGATTCACCTCCAGCCCGAGGTCGGATTGGGGATTCAACGGTTGCGGGTCATCGACCTCGACACCGGCGATCAGCCGATCTACAACGAGGATGGCTCGGTCGCCGTCGTCCTCAACGGCGAGATCTACAACTATCGCGAGCTTCGCCGGCGGCTCGAGCGAGGCGGTCACCGACTATCGACGAAGGGCGACACCGAGGTCATCGCCCACCTCTACGAGGATCTTGGGCCCCGCTGCGTGCACGAGCTGCAGGGCATGTTCGCCTTCGCGCTCTGGGACGAATCGAGGAAGCGCCTGATGGTCGCCCGCGACCGTCTCGGCAAGAAGCCGCTCTTCTACTCCGAGCGCGACGGCGTGCTCACGTTCGCGTCCGAGCTGCGGGCGCTGCTCCAGGACCCGGAGGTGTCGCGCGAGATCGACCACGAGGCGCTCGACGCCTACCTCGCCTACCACTACGTCCCCGCTCCGATGGCGATTTTTCGCGGCGTCCGCAAGCTGCCGCCAGCGTCGACCTTGATCCGAGAGGGCGGTCGCACGTCGGTCGAGCGTTACTGGCGCCTGCGCTACGACCGTGAGTACCGCGGCGGCAGCGAAGCCGAGCTCCATGAGCTACTCAGGGAAGAGATCCGGGCCGCAGTGCGGCGGCGGATGATCGCCGATGTGCCGCTCGGCGCCTTCCTCTCGGGGGGGATCGACTCCTCGACCGTGGTCGCCGCGATGGCGGAGGCCTCGAGCCACCCGGTCAAGACCTTCTCGATCGGCTTCGAGGAGGAGAAGTTCAGCGAGCTTCCCAACGCACGCATCGTCGCCGAGCGCTTCGCTACCGATCATCACGAGTACATCGTCAAGCCCGATGCGATCGCGATGCTTCCCAAGGTTGCCCGCCACTACGGCGAGCCGTTCGCCGACACGTCGGCCCTGCCGAGCTTCCTGATCGCCGAGCTCGCCCGCCGTGAGGTCACCGTCGCGCTGAACGGGGATGGGGGGGACGAGAGCTTCGCCGGCTATCACCGCTACGTGACCACGACCCGGACGCGGCGGATCGCCGACCGGGTGCCGTCGAGCCTGCGTCGAACCGCGACCGCGCTCGGTGAGCGCACCGTCGAGCGCGGCGATCCGACCAGGCCAAGGAACCGCGGCCGCCGGCTGGCGCGCTCGCTCGCCCTCGATGATTGCCAGCTCTACACGCGGGCCATGTCGAGCTTCGAGCGCGCCGACAGGGAGCGGCTCTATGCCCCAGAGTTCACGGAACCGCTCGCGCGATCGAGGGCGGAGCGGGTGATCGCCGAACCCTGGGAGGAGGCGACAGCCTCCGACCTGACGAACAGGATGCTCGAGGTGGACGTCGTCACCTATCTGCCGGGCGACCTGCTGGTGAAGATGGACATCGCCAGCATGGCGTATGCGCTCGAGGCCCGGTCGCCCCTGCTCGACCACACGTTCATGGAAGTTGCGGCGTCGCTGCCGGGCTCGATGAAGCTACACGGGAAGGAGAAGAAGGTCGTCCTGCGAGAGGCGCTGCGAGGCTGGATCCCGGATGCAGTCCTCGACGCGCCGAAGCGAGGCTTCAACCTGCCGATGGTGGGCGAGTGGCTGCGGGGCGATCTGCGCGACCACATGGTCGAGGTTCTCACCGATCCCGGGACGGTTGCGCGCGGCTACTTCGACCAGCGCGAGGTCAAGCGCTTGCTCGATGGTCATCTCGCCGGCGCGGAGAACGGCCAGCGACTCTGGTCACTGATGATGCTCGAGATCTGGAACCGGGAGATCGTCGATCAGTCGCCGGACGCACTCGCCTCCGCGAGCGCGCTCGCCGGTAGATGAGCGGCGCCCTTGCGGGCGAATAGGAACTGGTTGTTGCCGAGTGTGTTGACGGTCTCGAGCCACTCGAGATCGAACCCTCGCTGACGACAGAACTCCCACACCTGCTCCGGCTTCGAGGCCTCGTACGGGTAACCGCCGATCCAGTCGACGAGGTCGTGCCACCCGGTCATCCCCCTCAGGCCCGTCCTCGTCCAGCGCGTGAAGAACCGGGCCGGGTGCCCCCTAACCGTCTCATAGATCGCGGAGCGCACGATGCCCGGTGCGCCGAAGATCAGCACCAGCAGCGGTCGGAGGAATCCGGGTGCCCCGCTGTAGAAGCGCTTGATCCGCGTCCACAGCTCGCTGCGCCAACCGCGATCGTTGTACAGCGCTATGAACAGCCGTCCGTCCTTGCCGGCTGCTGCGCAGGCGTTCTCCATCGACGTCCAAAGGTCCCCGGTGTGGTGCAGCACGCCCCAGCTATAGACGATGTCGAACGTGCCCAAGCCACGCATGTATTCGGCGTCGGTCGCATCGCCCTGCTCGACGGTCCACGCCGCGCTCTCGGGGAAAAACCGCCTCCTCAGCTCGACCGCGCACGCGACGCTGTCCGCGTCGTAGTCGAGCGAATGAACCCGCGTGGCCCCCATACGCAGCGCCGCGAGCGAGAACAGCCCGCTGCCCGAGCCGATGTCGAGGAAGCTCATCCCGTCGAGGCGCTCGCCGAGGACCACTGCCAACGAGCGCTCGGCTTCTTCGATGCGGCTCTCGTCGAGATGGGAGAGGAACCGCTGCCAGTTGCGACCGAAGCCGAAACGCGGCTCGCCGGTCGCGAGGCCCTCTTGCAGTTCCGATCCCGTCAACGCCAGCGAATCCTCCCGTGGAGCTGCCGGCCGTGGTGCCCGGCGCGGGCACAGTAGCGAATCGCTTACGGCCCGAGGGGACGGCTACGATCCGCCGATGAGTTCCCACCCGCGGAGCGGGAAGCGATGAGGGTGGTGGTCACGGGGGTGGCGGGGTTCATCGGCTCTCAGCTCGCCGAACGAGTGGTCGAGGACGGGGGAAGCGTCGTCGGCGTCGATCGGTTCTCCGACTACTACTCCGAGGACCTGAAGCGCCGCAATCTGGATCGGCTGAGCGAGACGCCCGAGTTCGAGCTGATCGTCGGGGACCTCGCCGAGTTCGACGTCGAGCCCCTCCTCGACGGGGTCGACGTCGTCTACCACCTCGCCGCACAGCCCGGCGTCCGAGCGAGCTGGGGGAGGGACTTCGAGGTCTACGTTCGCGACAACGTCCTGGCGACACAGCGAGTATTCGAGGCCGCCCGAGCCGGAGCAGGGCAGCGGGTCGTGTTCGCCTCATCGTCGTCGGTCTACGGCAACGCCGAACGCTTCCCCGTCGAGGAGGGCGATCCGATGAACCCCGTTTCCCCCTATGGGGTTACGAAGCTGGCCGCCGAGCACCTGGCCCGCGCGTACTGGTCGAATTTCGAAGTACCGACGATCGCCCTCCGTTACTTCACGATCTTCGGTCCGCGTCAGCGACCTGACATGGCCTTCGCCCGGTTCATCGACGCGGCGATTGAAGGGCGCCCGGTGGAGGTGCTCGGCGACGGACTGCAGGCCAGGGACTTCACGTTCGTCGACGACGCGGTCGCCGCCACGCTGGCGGCGGGGCAGTCCGGCGTTCCCGGTCGGGCGTACAACATCGCGGGGGGCACCGAGACGACCGTGCTCGAGGCGATCGAGTTGATCGCCCGCCTTCTCGACAGCGCCCCCAAGGTCGTCCATCTGCCGGCCGCCCCCGGGGACGTGCGCAAGACCGGTGCCGATACGAGCCTTGCCCGAGAGGACCTCGGCTACCGGCCGCAAGTCTCCCTCGAACAAGGGCTGGCGGCGCAGGTCGAAGAGCAACGGCGCGCGCGCGGGCTGCTCGAGCACTGACTGCCGCACGGGCCGGCCCACAATGAACAGGACGCACGACATCGCGATCTACGCCCCCGGCTCGACTGACTTCTACGACGAGGAGGGACCGAGCGGCGGGGGCGCCGAGCTGCAAGCCTCACAGGTTGCCGGCGCCCTCGCCTCTCATGGGTTTCGGGTCGCGCACATCGTCTTTCCGGTGGCGAAGCTCCGCCGACCGGAGCACCCGACCCTGACGGTCTTGCAGCGCCAACCCCACGCCGGCTCGCATCGGCTACCTACTCCTCTGGTCGAGGTTCCGCGCGTTTGGAGGGCTTTGGCGGACGCCGATGCGAGCGTCTACGTCTTCCGCGGAAGCAGCGCGCGATTCATCGTCGGCGTGGCGTTCTGCACGGTGAAGCGTCGGAAGCTGATCCTCTCCGCCTCCAACGACCTCGATTTCATCTTCGACCGCGCCGATCGATCCCGCTGGAACATGCTCTCCTATCGGCTCGGTCTGCGGCGTGTCGACGCGGTCGTCGCCCAGACCGACGAGCAGGCAGAGCTGGCGCGTGAGGGGCTGGGCGGGGGGGACGTCCGCGTGATCAAGAGCTTCAGCCCGCTCCCCGAGCTGCGGCGAGCAGGCGGCGAGGCGTTCCTCTGGGCGGGGAGGCTCGTCGACGCCAAGTTGCCGCTGCGGTACGTCGATCTCGCCGCGGAAGTGCCGGAGGCCCGGTTCCTGATGATCGCCTCGCCGACGAATGAGACGCCTGCCACCCTGGCCGAGGAGCTCCACGTCGCAGCGGTTTCGGTGCCGAACTTGGAACTGCTCGAGCCGCTGCCTCGAGAGCAGATGCTCGCCCTGATCGGGCGCTCGATCGCCGTCGTCTCGACGTCGCGCTTTGAAGGGCTGCCGAACGTCTTCCTCGAAGCGTGGGGGAGGGCGGTCCCGGCGCTCTCGCTCCACCTCGATCCCGCGGGGGTGATCGCGCGCGAAGGCGCCGGCGTCTTCGCCCGCGGCTCATGGGATCAGTTCGTCGCCGGTGCCCGCTCGCTGGCGGCCGATCCCGCCCTCCGCGTTGAGCTTGGGGAGCGCGGACGCGCCTACGTTGCCCGCGCTCACGATCCCGAAGAGATCGGGGGTCGGTGGGTGAACGTGATCAGCGAGTTCGTGAAGCCAGCGGTGCTGGCGTCGCACTGAGTCGAGCGCTGCCGCTCTCAGCGGGGTCGCGTTTGAAGACGCCGACGTCGTCGATGCCGATCGATCATCTATAGCCCCTGCAGTGATACGAGGGGTCGTGATAGATGCCGACGCGCAGGTGCGACGGAATCGATTCGCCGGGGTAGATACCGTCGATAGGCGAGCCGCCCGCGGTTTCCGCGGCGAAGCGTGGCCACATGGAAGGTCCGACTGCGTTCCCGCCGATCGAGCGCATCGCCGTCGCCGTTCAGATCGACGAACACCTTGATGCTGCCGACGTCCGGGTTCTGCGAGTACCGGACATCAAAGGCGAACCGTGTCCAGACGCCGGTCTCCGCTGGCACCGACCAGAGGGCATCCCAGTCGTTCACTAGGCGCCAGCGGCCGTTCCGGGCGTTGAGCTCGAGCATCGGTGCGCCGCCTCCCGCCGCCGACGGCTGACTCTGCTTCATCTGCAACACCGTCTGCTACGCGGTTCGGTTCAGCCGAAACTGGGGCGCAAGCCTGAGCGAGACGAAGGTGGGCAGCCGCTCGCCTTCGTGGTACAGGGCCACTGGACTCGTTGGCCAATCGTTTTCACCGAGCTCGCAGCGCTCGCCGAAAACATCGTCGCCGCCAAGCACCCGGAGCCGGCGAAAGCCGTCAGCGCCGTGTGCCCCATCGTCGTGGGGGAAAATCGGGTCGCCTCCGGAGGCGACCCGCGTCGCCCGGCCCGCTGGCTCGCAGTCGACCCCGCCCCACATGGCGGTCGCATCGCCATTTCCGAGGTCGATGAATCGCGGCTCTCCGACCTCGGGGAGTCCGTTCCCACGCTGGACTTCGCCGAGACTTGTGCTCAGGCCGTGGACCAGTCCGACCCTGGCGACGATCGAGAGTGGTGTGAGGATTAAAGCGGCACGCCGCCCCCCGGGCATCGAGGCCATGGCCTAATCCCCCGAGTGTCGGCGCTGACTGCCCGAATATCGCCGAAATGAGGTAGTCACAGCGCAATCTCGCGCCTTGCGACGCTGCGACGGGCCAGGAAACAGCTCTACCTGGACGTCTGTCCGAGGTGAGCGGGGATCCGCTCCCGTTGGGCGTCGCAGCGCCCGATCGGGGGGCATGCGCTCGGAGAGCTCGAACACGCGTGCCGGAGCGTTGGCCCGGCTCGGCCGTGCCGGCGCCGTCGCCGGCGCTGTCGCCGTGAGCACCCTCGTCCTCGCCGCGTCGCCAGCGAGTGCCGCGGATCAAACCAAGTCCTTCCAGCCGGTTCGCAAGACCGAGCACGCTCTGATCTTCAGAGTCAGGGGCGTCATGCCCGACCGCGTGATCGCGGCCTGGACCCGGCTTCGGGGTCGCGGCGGCAAGGGCCACGCGGTCGAGCACCGGCTGAGCGTCAGCCGGGTGCGGTCTGCGGCTCGCCGCCGAGGGCTGCTGCGTGTCTCGAGGCCCCGCTCCATCGGTGGCGGGCGGTTGACGGTTCAGCTGGCCGGTGCGTCCCAGCCGGCGCCGGCCGGTGCGTCCCAGCCGGCGCCGCCGCCGAGCGGCTGCGAGGTCGATCCCGCGACGCTGACCGCGGTCGGGTGCAGCGTGCTTCGCCAAGACACCGCTACCGCGACGAATCCCGAGGCGGGCCTGTGGGGCAACATCGAGTCTGCGGCCGACTCCCGCTATCAGCACCTGTCGAGCGGCGGGGACCCGGGGCCGATGGCTACGGCTGCCTCGCAGGGAAACGTCGCCTACCGTCGCTTGACGGCGATCGACGGCGACAACTTCTGGGGCGAGCGCTGCGAACTGGGACGAAACGAGCATCGCTACGGCGAGAACACCGGCTCGCAGACCGCGGGGACGTTCGCCCTCTACCGCGCCGGTGATCACAAGCTCACCTTCTTCTCGCAGCGCTACCCGACGAGCTTCCCCACTGACGCCACAGGTTGGCAGACGGTGATGCAGATGAAGCAGACGCAGCCGTACGACTACAACGGTGGCGGCGGCCCGGTGCTCGAGCTGCAGCTTTGGCAAGGTCGCCTCTATCTGCAAAACAGCTGGAGCGTGAAGTGGTCGACCACCGCTCCGGCGAAAAGTGTTTGGATCCGTTACGCGCTCGACGTCGTCTACTCGACCGATCCGGCGGTCGGCTCGGTCACCGTCTACGTCGACCTAAACGGCGACGGCGACGCGCTCGACGCCGGCGAGCAATCGCCCCAGATCCACACGCAGACGGTCGTGTCCGAGACCGCCGACCCGGCCGGTCAGTCATCCGACACCGACGGAATCACTCCAGGGCAGCCGATCCCCGACCACCTGCGGATCGGCATCTACCACAACCCGTCGATCTCCTGCCCGTCACCGGGCTGCTCGGTCGACGTCGACAACGTCCAGGTCGTCGGCTAGTCAGGCACTCAGAGCAGCTACGTCGCGATCTCCGGGCTGGAGCGCGACCGAGAACGTGCGATCGCCATCATGCTGGGGCCGAGCGCGAGGAGGATCCACAGTACCTTGCTGAACTGGCCCGACTGGAAGGCGTAGATGACGAGCATGTTGACGAGCGCCACCACCAGCGCCCGCGACATCGCTTCCATCAGACGATCGCCGAGGCGGGCGAATTGCTGCGCTGCCGCGATGGCGCTACCGGCGCAGAATGCGATTAGACTGAAGAACAGGACGACGCCAATCAGGCCTAGCTCGGCGAGGATCTGCAGGTAGATGCTGTGAGCGACCCTTGGGTCGTCGATGATGAAGTCGGTGCGAGCGAGTGAGCCGGGCTCGTCGAGGTAGTGGATCGACGAGACTCGAAAGTTGCCCACGCCGACCCCAACTAGTGGCTGGTCCTCGACCATACGCCATCCGACCTGCCAAATGGTAAAGCGCCCCTCCGTTGACGGCGCCTGCCCGGGAAGCGTCTCGGTGATCCGATCGCGGACCTCCGCGGGGGCGAAGGCCGTAAGGTAGGTCAGCGCCCCGAAGGCGATCAGCACCGACATTCCCAGTACCGCGAGCCGCGCCCGACCTCCGACGAGGACCGCGGCAAGGAGGCAGGCGGCGAGCGCGATCATGGCGCTGCGTGATGCGGTGAGGAAGGTCGCCAGGAGGCAGAAGGTGGCGATTCCGATCAGGGCCATCCTGAACAACGGCGTCCTCCGCGTGCCTATGGCGGCGCCGATCGCGAAGGCGGCGCCGGCGATTAGTACGGCGGCGAGCTCGTTCGGGCTTCCGATCGCACCCGCCTCCCGGAATTCGTCGGCTTCGGGGGCAGGCGGTGTGACGATGCCGTACGCGGCTGCGATCAGGGCGCCGAGGATGAAGCCGCCGAACATGACTTCGGCCTGCTTACGCGTCTGGACGGCGCTGAACACGATCAGGAAGAGAACCGCGTTGAGCGCGTATCGGTAGAGGTCACCGAAGCTCGCTCCGATGTCCTCCGACCAGGCCAGGCTGAGCAGGGCCCAGGCAAGGAAGCCGCCGAGGAGTGCTGACGCGATCGGATACTCGGAGAAGAAGGTTCGCTCGGATTGGTGCCCGCGGCTCGCGATCCGCGCCAGCCATGCGAGACCCAGGATGAGCCCGCCGAGCTTTGGGAAGCTCAACACCGGTCCGGCGACAACCAGGTACTCGAGGAAGGCGCCGACCATAAAGACCACAACCGCCGCGGTGAGGTCGACGAAAGCAAGGAGGACGAATGCGAGTCCGGCGGCCGCGACGAGGGTGAACTTAGGTTCGATCCCCGCGACGAGCCCGAACACCCACGCAAGCGCCGCGAGCCCCGAGGCGACGACCCACCGCTTTACGTCCAGCCTGGCGGCCACGCCGGCCTAGCCGCTAGGTTCAGTCGCGTCCGGTATCGAGGCGACCTGCTCGCGCAAGTCGCCGCGACCGCGCGCCACCACCGCTTTGCCACCCCGCTGGGGATGGTAATACCCGGTCTCGGCCGGGCGCTCGGTGCCGATCAGCACGAATCCCGCGGGGACGATGCCGTTGTCGGCGAGTAGCTCGCCAAGGCGCTGGATATCGGTGAGGCGACTGCGTCCGAGACGAACGGTGAGCACCACATCGTCGGCGTTCCGAGCAAGCGGGAGCGCGTCGATGACGGCCGTCAGAGGCGCGGAGTCGATGATCACGTAGTCGGCGAGCTCTCGCGCCTTCGTGATCATCCTTCGCGTAGTTGGCAACGCATAGAGCTCGGCGATCCAACCACCCTCGTGCTCGACCGCAAGGGCATTGAGGTAACCGCCATGACCCGCCACCGGAATAAGGGCATGTTTCAGCTCGACCTGCTCGAGGAGCACGCCGACGAGCCCGACTCGCGGCTCGAGCCCAAGTGTCTTCGCCACCGATGGACGGCGGAGGTCGGCATCGATCAGGATCACCCGATTACCAGCCGCCGCGAGCGACCAGGCGAGGTTGATCGCCGTCGTCGTCTTGCCCTCGGAGGGTGACGAGCCGGTTACGAGGATCACCCGCGGCCCGCCTCCCATGATCGAAGCGCGAACCACGAGGGTCGAACGCAGGGTGCGATAGGCCTCAACCGCGGAGGAGCTCAGCCGCTCCGGCGAGAGAGGCAGAGCGCGGGAGCGTTGGCGCGGGACGCGGGCGAAGATTGGCAACCGAAACCGACGCCTGAGCTGTTCCTCGCGGCGCACGCGTGGGTCGATTGCCTGGAGCGTGAAGGCGCCGCCGATCCCAAGCACAAGGCCGGCAAGCAAGCCGGCGGCGACGCTCAGCACAGGGCGGGGGGCGACCGGAGCGCTCGGAGGAGCGGCCTCGGCGACGATCGTGAAGTTCGGATGGCCGGCGCCGGCGCGCAGTCGCTCGAGCGTTGCCAGCTCGATCCTGAGGGTGTCCGCGGTCACGGGATCGGTGGCCTCGAGCTCCGCGCGCAGGGCGGGTAGGCTCGCATCGATCTCCTTCTCGAGGGTATCGCGGCGGACGGCGATCGCCTCCTCGGCGAAGGCGTTTGCGAGGTCGGCGGCGCCTTGGGCGGAGTCGTCGCGTGCGACGATCGCGACAAGGTCGCTTTCGGCGACAGGCTCCGCCTTCAGCTTGTGCTCGATCAGATTCTCGGTGCTCGTCATCACTCCGAGGCGATCGCGGACGCGCTCGGCTACCTCTCGCGTCGTCATTAACGCGGAGGCCGTCTCCACCGCGCGAAGCGGATCGGATGCGGCGAGGATCAGCCCGAGGCCAGCGAACGCCGGATTTGCGTTCGAGAACGGCGTCACCTGCACCTGGGCCTCGGCCTCGTACGTCTTTTCCGCGGTCGCCACGTATGCGCCTGCCGCGCCCATGGTGACGACCACCGCGAGGATCACCAGCCGCAGGCGCTCGCGCACGGTCGCCAAATATTGGGCGAGTCCTTGCTCCTCCGGCGCCGGCTGAAGCCAGGCGGCCCGCTGGCTATTGTCCTCGTTGCTCATGCTGGGTCGAACCAGAATAGATGACCACGCACGTGCCGCCGCACCCTCTGCAAGCCGTGCAATGACCCTGTAATTCGTTACCGAGGCGGCATCTCCCCGATCGAGGTCTGCGCACCGGGACGTGAATGCGGATCGCCGTATACACCGATTACAAGTACGCTCGCCGCGATGGCGGGGTGTACGCCGAGCGTGCGTTCGCGCTTTTCCTCGCCCGTCTCTCGGAGGAGATCGAGCGCATGATGCTGGTCGGCCGACTCGACCCGCGGCCCGGGCAGGGGCGATATCGGCTGCCGCCCGGGATCGAGCTCGTCGCCCTACCGTATTACGAGAGCCTTGGTCGCCCGATTGCCGCCGCGGTTGCGCTCTGCCGGGCGCCGGTGCGGTTCTGGCGCGCCCTCGATGAGGTCGACGCCTGTTGGCTCCTCGGGCCGCATCCCCTCTGCCTCGTCTTTGCTCTGCTCGCGGCGGTCCGTCGCCGCCAGGTCGTGCTCGGCGTGCGGCAGGACACGCCCGCCTACGCCGCCAGTCGACATCCAGGGCGACGCTCGTTCGCGCTCGTCGCCCGCGCCCTTGACGCCGCCTACAGGCTGCTGGCGCGGCGCTGTCCGACGGTCGTCGTCGGTGCCGCCTTGGCCGAGAACTACGCCGCGGCACGCCGTTTGCTCGAGATCACGGTCTCGTTGGTCCCAGAGGACGGGATCATCGGGCCCGACGAGGCCGCTCGGCGAGCGTACGACGAGCCGCTTCAGATCCTCAGCGTCGGCCGGATCGACGAGGAGAAGAACCCGCTCCTGCTCGCCGAGGTGTTGGCGCTCCTGGCGGCAGAGCCCCCGGGGTGGAGGCTGGTCGTCTGCGGAGAGGGTCCGCTGACCGACGCCCTGCGCCGGCGCTTGAACGAGCTCGGTGTGGCCGAGTTCGCCGAGCTTCGCGGCTACGTCGAGCATGGGGGAGCGCTGGCCGACGCGTACCGGACCAGCCACGTCCTCCTGCACACGTCGTGGACCGAGGGGTTGCCCCAGGTCATCCCCGAGGCCATGGCTGCCGGGGTGCCGGTCGTCGCGACCGACGTCGGCGGGATTCGCACGGCCGTCGGCGACGCGGTGATCCTGATCGAGCCCGGCCGCGCCGACCTGGCTGCCGCGGCGCTGCGCCGGGTGGCTTCGGAGCCGGAGCTTCGTCGACGCCTGCTCAGCGCCGGCAACGATTATGTGCGCGCGCACACGCTCGAGGCCGAGGTCGAGCGGGTGGCCGAGTTCCTCGAGGCCGGCTAGTGTCGCCGACGTCGCGCCTCGGGCTCGTCCTCGGGAGAGCGGGTTGGTGGCCCGCTCGCAAGCTCGGATCCGGCCTCGACCTGGTTCGCTCGACCGGTCTCGGCTACGCCTTCCAGCGTCGACGCGAGGAGCGGGTCTGGGCAACGGTGGCGACCGAGGCCCCGAATTCCGCGTATCGCTCGCTCTGGGCGGAGGCGGCGACCGAGCTCGGAGCGGAGATGCGGGCACTGGGCGATGGATTCTTCGAGTTCCGCCGTGGCGAGGCTGACGTCCGCTTCCAGCGCACAGATGCCCCCGTGGACGAGCCGGAGGTGCTCGAGCGAGCGTTCGACAAGTCACACGATTACCGCCGGCTACGCGACGCCGGGCGTCCCAGTTCCCGAACACCTGGAGTTCGATCCTCGCGATCCGTCGCCGGCACACCATTTCCTCGAGGCCGTCCACGTTCCCTGCGTGATCAAGCCTGCGGCCGGCACCGGCGCCGGCAGCGGTGTCACCACCGGGCTCAGCACCCGCGAACACCTGGACTATTCCTACTCGCGCTGCTCTCGACCCGCGCCTATCGACCGCAGACCAACGGCAAGGCCGAGCGCTTCACGGCTCCCTCGGCCACAACCGGTTCCAGCGGCGGCCGGGCGATCAGGTCAAAGTCGCCGCTCCTCTGCTCGCCGACAACCCCTCCTGCGGCCGAAGCGCTTTCACTGGCCGCGTTCGGCTCCGTGGTGGGGTTCGGGCGCGAACGGGACGGCAGGCCCTTCCACATCGCGGCATCTTTGCAGCGGGACATCTACGCGTCTCGTGAGGATCGACCACCACCCGAGCGGAACGGGCAGCGTTTCTACACACTCCTCACCAAGTCCCGGAGGGGATGCGCTACCTTGATCGCGATGCGGCGCCGACCCAGACAGAGGGTTGCCTCCGATCGGCAGGCGAGCCGCGAGTCGACCCGGGTGGGCTCGCTGCCTCGTACGCCGGGCTCCAAGCACCAGCTGAACCTGGCGGGCTTTCTGACCCTCGCGCGCGAGCGGGTCGCCGAGATTGAAGCAGCGGCACGCCAGGCCCACGAGGACCTGGACCAGACGGCCGGCGAGATGGGTGTCGAGGCGCTGCTCAGCGGCTCGCCGGGCCCCCGGGAGCGCCTCGCCGCGGAGCTCGTCGCCTCCGTGACCGAGCGGATCGCGGGGCTTTATGGGAACGCGGCGGCGCTCGTCGCCTTACTCGAGCGCTCCACGGCGCTTCTCCCACCGGATGACAAAAGGCGGGCCCCGGCGAGCGATCCACATAATCGAGCGAAGCCGGCGACAGTGCACGAGCCGGCCACGGACCAGCACGACGGACCCATCTTCGTCCCTGAGGGGGTGCGACTGCTCGTTTCCCAGATGGCGGTTGCTGGGTCGAGCCCCAGCGAGATCGAGGACAGCCTCCGAAACGAGTTCAACATCGTTGACCCCAAGCCTTTGGTCGACGAGGTGCGCCGGTCCGCTCGTGTGCCTGACCGATGAACGCCGAACCCGCAAGCCACAGCCACTCGGGCATGCCGGCTAGCCTTCACAGCTCGATCTCCGAGGCAGGGCGGCGGATCGACGAGGTCGTCGAGGCTGCCGAGCGCGTCGCGATCGAGCGTCGCGAGGACGCGCGTCGCGAGGCCGAGCAGTACCTCGAGGAGCGCCGCCAAGACGCCGACCGCCTGGTCGCCGATCGCGCTGCGGCGCTCTCGGAGCTGAGCGACTCTCTCGTCCGCCAGGTCGAGGATCTCTCCACGCAGAGCGGGGCACTTGCCGAACGGATCGATCGGATCGCGCAGGAGGTGCGCCAGGTGCTCGAGGAGCAGGTCGAGGACGACGTCGATCATTCGCCGCCGGCGCAGGCTGCGCTCGCTGAGGGGCCTGCGGCCGAGGAGCCGTGGGAGAGCCCAGGGGAGCCAGACGACACCTACCACTCGGTCGAGGAGGGGATCGTCGAGCGCCCCGACGCGCAAGGCTCGGAGGAGGCGCTCCTGCGGGCGACCCAGATGGCAATCTCGGGTCGCTCGCGCTCAGAGATCGAGGCGCAGCTGCGCTCGGAGTTCGGCCTCGAGGACCCCGAGCCGCTGCTCGATCAGGTGCTCGGGCCTGAGCCGCGCTAAGCGCCCGGATCGACCTCCTCCGCGTCCTCGAGCCGGGCGAAGACCGCCCAGCGCTGCGCGGCGCTGTAGAGCGGATGACAGGCGGTCAGCACGAGGCGCTCACTGCCGACGTCACGGACGATCCCGATCTCGCTCGGATCGACGACCTCGTGCTTTTCGACGCGGTAGGTGAGTAGCGCGTAGGGCATCTCGAGCTCGATCTCGTCGCCGTCCTCGATCTCGTTGATTCGCCTGAACGGGGCCAGGTAGGTGGTTCGGTGCCCCGCGATCGCGACGGTTCGTCCCTGCCCGGGAAACGCCGAGCCGTCGTCGCGGCCCTCGAGTTCCGGATCGCCGACGTTGGAGTAATGGCCTGGGCCCTTGCGCAGGCTCGCGGTGTCGGTGCCCTCGACGAAGACTGCGTCGAGGTCGATCCGCTCGATCGTGATCCGGCCGATGCCCTGACCGGTCCTCACCCGTTCCGCGAAGAGATCGGCGAGCACCTCGACCCGCTTTCGATCGTCTCCCTCGCGGTCCGCGACCCGGAGATCGGCGGGGGAGGGAAAGCTTTGCTCGAGCTTCTCCAGGGAGTCGGCCGCCTCCGCCTGCCGAATCGAGCCGTAGACGTTCGAGAGCGGCTCCTTCCAGAGCAGGGTGGCTGCGACGTCGAGCGCGACGACGACGCCGGCGACGATCAGGGCGAGCGAGAGGATCCGCAGCGCGCGGCGCACCCCTCGAATGATGATGAATGCCAGACTTCCCGGCCCGTGGAGCCCGCGAACGCAAAGCCGATCGCCTCCTACGAGGCCGATCCGGCCGAGGTCGGGCGCGTCCTGCTGCTCTTCTCCGGGGGGCTCGACACCTCGGTGATGCTGCACTGGATCCAGGCGCGCTACGGCGCCGAGATCGTCACCCTGACCGTCGACCTCGGTCAGCCCGGCGAGGACTGGGAGATGATCGTCGCGAAGGCTCGCGAGATGGGCGCGGTGGAGGCGATCGTCGCCGACGCGCGCGAGGAGTTCGCGCGTGACTACGTGCTGCCCGCGATCCGCGCCAACGCTCTCTACGGCGGCGGCTACCCGCTGTTCACCGCCCTCGCCCGGCCGCTGATCGCGAAGCTCGCCGTCGAGCACGCCCGCGCCACGGGCTGCGAGACGATCGCCCATGGCTGCACCGGCAAGGGCAACGATCAGGTGCGGATCGACGGCACGATCGCGACCCTCGACCCCGAGCTGCGCGTGCTGGCGCCGGTCCGTGGCTGGGAGATGGGTCGCGAGGAGGAGATCGCCTACGCGCGCGAGCATCGGATCGCGATCAAGGGCGGGACCGAGAAGCCGCCCTACTCGATCGACGACAACCTCTGGGGGCGCTCCTCGGAGGGCGGCGCGATCGAGGACCTGGCCGAGCCGCCGCGCGACGACGTCTTTCGTCTGGTCACTCGTCCGGAGGACGCGCCCGATGAACCCGAGCTGGTTCGGGTCGAGTTTCGGGAGGGCCGGCCGGTGGCGCTCGACGGCGAGCAGCTCGAGCTCGTCGAGCTGCTCGAGCGCTGCGCGGCGATCGGCGCCCGCCACGGGGCCGGGATCGTCGACCACATCGAGGACCGGATCGTCGGCCTCAAGGTCCGCGACCTCTACGAGGTCCCGGCGGCGGCGATCCTGATGCCCGCCCACCGCGAGCTCGAGAAGCTCGTCTCGACGATCCACCAGAACAACTTCAAGCGCGCGCTCGAGGACAAGTGGGCCTACCTCTGCTACGCCGGACTCTGGCACGAGCCGCTTCGCGAGGACCTCGACGCCTACATGGATTCCGCCAACCGCCACGTCACCGGGGAGGTGACCGTGAAGCTCTACAAGGGATCGGCTTCGGTCGTGGCGCGCAGCTCGCCGTACGCGCTGTATGACCGCTCGCTCGCGGGCTTCGGGGAATCTGGCGGGGAGTTCAGCCAGGCCGCCAGCTCTGGCTTCATCGAGATCTTCACCCTCCAGAGCCGGCTCGCGCACCGGGTTCGCAATCGCGACGCCGGGTAGGGTGGGGGCGATGGCGAAGCTCTACGAACTGATCGGACGCCTCGTCGTGCGCCTCGCCTGGGCGCGTTTCTCGCGCCAGATCACGATCGCAGCCGCAGCGCTCGGCTTGCTCGCCGCCGCTGGGGTCTATCTCGTCGCGAGCCGCGAGCCTCCCGAGGGCTAGCCGCCGCCCGCTGGCGAATCGGCCGTCAGCAGACCCAGGCGGAGGAGCCCGAGTCGGCCCAGATCTGGCCCGCGATCTCGCTCTGCTCGGCGGGTGAGGCATCTTCGGGGTCGCCCCCGCCGCCGTAGAGCTCCCAGGTGGAGGGGAGGATCTGGTATGCGCCGCCGGCGCCTGAGCTCGGGTTGACGGCGTCCCAGTTGCCGCCCGACTCGCAGATCACGATCGACTCCGGAATCGCCCAATCCCCGAACCACTCGCTGACCTCCTGGTGGGCCTCGCGCGCCGAGACGCGCTCGAGTCGCTGCACGTCGGCGGTCCACTCGCCGACCTGTCCCTCAAGGCTCTCGAGGGCCGCCTGGCGGTGGGAGCGGGCTTCGGCGAGCGCCGCGGCCTCGGCCTCGGCGGCGGCCCGCACGCTTGCGATCTGGTCGCGCGCTGCGGCGACCCGGTCGTTGAAGGCGGCCGCCTCGGCCTCGGCCCGGTCGACCGCGGCGAGCCGCGCGGCGACCTGTTCGCGCAGGGTGCGCACGCGGAGCACCAGGGTCTCGTCTGCCGCTTCGATCCGCTGCAGGTACTCGACGCGCGTGGTCAAGTCGTCGAAGCCCTCGGCCTCGAGCAGTACGACGGCCGGGTCCGTGGTGCCGTTCTTGTAGATCTCGACGAGCCGGTCGGCGAGCGTGTCGAGCGCCCGAGCGAGCCGCGCGCGCGCCGCCTCGAGCTCGGCAGCCGCAGCGCGCGCCGCCGCCTCGAGCCTGGCCTCGCGCTGCTCGCCGCGGGCCAGGGTCGCCGCCAGCTCCGCCTCGCGCGCCGCTGCCGCGAGCGCGCGGCTCTGCGTTGCCGCGAGCTCGGCCGAGGCGGAATCGATCTCGGCGGCGATCCCCGCCGCCTGGGCGCGCGCGCCGGCGATCTTGGTGTTCAGCTCATCGACGCCCTGCGCGTCGACGCGCGCGGCGCCCAGGGCGAGGACGGAGGCCGCGAGCAGGCCCCCGAGCACGCAGATCGCGCCACGCGCGGAGCGTTGGCGCCGTGGGTCCACGACAGGTATCTGTAGGTCTTGGCGTGCGCCCATCTCAGATCGCCTACGGGGTTAGCTGACGGGCTCGCACCTGGGCCGGCGCTACGCGGGAGCACCCGCGATTCGCCCCTCGGCGGCCCAGCGCGTGCTTGGGCCGCCTCTCGGTTCCCCCGCTTGCCCGCAAATTGCGGGCAACTCGGCGAGGGCGGCATGCTAGCGGGCGCTCAGTTGCCGCCGAGCACGGTCCCAGGACGTGCCTCGTGCCTTGCAACGGATGTTGCAGCGGCAGGGGCGGAAGTCCCGGCGACGGCGTTCGCCAGCGCCGGGGTGAAGTCGGATCGGCGCAGAACGAGGGTGGCGACGGCGAGCACCACCACCACTCCGGCGCCGGCGACCGCATAGCTCGCGCGGGGGTCGAAAAGGGCGGCGATCGCCCCACCGAGGAAGAACCCGATCCCGGGGGCGGCGCTTGCGAGTGCCTCGAGCAGGGCGAGGACGCGCGCCTGGTAGGCGGCCCGGGTGAGCTCCTGGACCGCGGTCACGAGCGCGATCCACTGCACCCCGTTGCCCGAGCCCCCGACCGCGGAGGCGAGGCAGGCGACGAGCAGGGTGGGCGCCGCGGCGGTACCGAGGTACGCGACGCCGATCGCGAGCGTGCTGACGAACAGCAGGGTGCGCAGAGATTGCCCGCTGAAGCGGGTGAAAAGCAGGCTTCCGAGAACCATGCCGGTGCCCCAGCTCGCGAGCAGCGCGCCGTAGCCGGCGTCGCCGACACCGAGGGTCTGCTTGGCGAATACGACCTCGATCGGGATCACGAGCGCGAAGAAGACGAACGCGGCGCCCTGCGCCCCGAGCAGTCGACGCAGCGCGGGGCGCTCGCCGACGTAGGCGAGGCCGCGGCGCAAGCGCTCCGTCCAGCTCACCCCGAATTCCTCCGCGTCGAGATCGGGCTGGGGGAGATGGCGGCTGAGCGCGAGCAGGGCCGCGACCGCGAGGAACGACGCGGCGTCGCCGAGCAGCGCGACCTCGACGCCGGCGCCGGCGACGATCAGGCCCGCGAGCGCCGGCCCGCCGGCCGCGCCGGCGGTGAAGGCTACGTTGAGCAGCGCATTGCCCTCACGGAGCTGGCCGGCTGGGGCGAGCACGGCCGTCGCCGAAGCGCGCGTGAGGGCTCGGGCCGAGCTCGCGATCGAGCCGTCGAAGGTCGCCAGGGCGAGCACGCCGAGCAGGGTGAACGAGTCCGCGAGCAGCGCCAGCGCCGCGAAGGCGAGAGCTTCGGCCGCATAGAGGGCGGGCAGCACGATGCGCACCGGCAGGTGCTCGAGGCGGGCCGTGAGCGGTGGGCCAAGCAGGGCCGGGGTGAAGTGCATCCCGCAGAAGAGCGCGGCCGTCGCCAGCGGGCTGCCGGTCTGCTCGTAGACGAGGATCGCGAGGGCGATCTCGCCGAGCCAGTTGCCGAGCTCGTTGACCGAATAGGCGACCCCGAGGTTCGGGAAGCCGGGCAAACGCAGCGGGCGCAGGGCGGCGGGCATCGCGGCGCAAGCTAGCGGCGGCCGCTCCGCAAATTGCAACATTCCTGTTCGGTTTGCAACTTCTTACAAGTTGTGTAAGCTGATGCAAGGTTTTTGAGGTTTGCTCGATTGCTCAACGAGATGAGGGTTGTGATGGGTTACCGTCGCGGTTAGTAAGCAGCAGCACCGTACGCAGCAACGCTTAGGCGCTGCGAGGCAATCCCGCCGCAGGGTTGCGTCGCAGCGCCTTCGCCGTTCTCGGGGCTAGGCCGAGAGCGGGGCTCGATCCGTGGCGCCGGCGCCGACCCCGACGTAGTCGTGGATCCGCTTGTCGAGGGCCAACTCGGCCTCGAAGTCGGCGTCCTCGCCGTGCTTGTAGGCGAGGTCCTTGCCGTCGAGCACCTCGACGAAGGCCTCGACGAAGCGCTCGTCGAGCTGGGTGCCCGCGACCCGCTGCAGCTCCACCACCGCCTCGAAGGAGCTGACCGGCTCGCGGTAGGTGTCGCGCGCGGTCATCACGTCGTAGGTGTCGGCGATCGAGATGATCCGCGCGAGCAGCGGGATGTCCTCGCCCGCTAGGCCCCGGGGGTAGCCCTTGCCGTCGATCCGCTCGTGGTGGGCGAGGATGATCTCGCCCACCGGCTGGTAGCCGTCGATCTGGGAGACGATCCGGGCGCCCTCGTAGGGATGCTTCTTGATCTCGCGCCACTCCTCCTCGGTGAGCTTGCGCCGGCCGCTCTTGAGCACCGAGTCGGGGAGGATGAACTTGCCGATGTCGTGCAGCAGTCCGGCGCTGTGGACGAGATCCTGCTCCTCCTCGGAGAGCCCAGCCTGAGTCGCGATCTCGCGCGAGTAGCGCGCCACCGCGGCGCTGTGGCGGGCGGTCATCTTGTCGCGCAGGTCGAGCGTGCGGACGAGCGCCGAGAGCAGCGCGACCTGGAAACCGGCGAGCTGGCGGGCCCGGAGCTCGAGCTCCTCGGCGCGCTCCTGGGAGACGAGCAGCCCCCTGACCAGGTACTGGAAGACGAGCACCACGGCGGCGAACATCGCCAGCGAAGCCACCCCAACCTGGACGTAGGAGACCGCGATCGCGACCGTGAGCCCGGCCGAGGCGAGCTCGGAGGGAAGGATCGGGACCAGCGCGGTTCTGACCTTGGCGGCGAACCGCCCGCGCTCCTCCCAGGATGCGTGCACGGCGATCACGCTGAAGTCGATCAGTAGCCCGATTACGAACACTGCGAAGACGAGCAGGTAGAAGCTGAAGTCGGTGTTGGAGATCGAGGCGGCGTCGACGACCTCGTGGAAGGCGATCCCGGCGATCAGCGGGAACCACGCGTAGGTGACCGCGTTGATCAGCAGGTAGTCGGCCCGGTAGCGCTCGCGCGCCCAGGAAACCAGGATGGTCGCGACGCCGATCACCGCGGCCGGGGTCTCGCCGAGGAAGACGGCGGCGGTGATGATCGCGAGGAAGCTCGCCGAGACATAGACGCGGTCGGCGCGAACCTCGATCCGCAGCAGGTCGCTGGCGATGGCGAGCACGAGCAGGATCGCCAGCACCGCCGGGTCCCAGCTCGCCCCGGGGGCGCGCCAGACGGCGAGCACCGCCGCCGCGGCGAGCGCGAGGAGCTGGACCACGATCACGGCGCGTGTCGGGGTGCGTGTCATCGGCCGGCGCTGATCTCTCGCGTCCTGGTCGACCCTAGCTCGTCACGGAGCCGGCGTTTCGCCCCAGCCGGGGCACGGCCTGCGAGCTGCCGGGCTGGCGCATCGAGGTGATGAAGTCCTCGAGGTCGCCCGGCGCGTAGCGGCGCTGGCCGCCCGGGGTGCGATAGACCGGCACGAGGCCCTGGTCGGACCATTTGCGAAGCGAGGCGGCGCTGACCCCGAGAAACGCCGCCGCATCGCCCACGTTGAGGAATCTTGCCGCTGCTTCCATAACCGTCCCCGGAGCTTCCTTTCCGCCGCAAAACCGGCGAGAATTTGCAACTGACGCTGTCTTCGTAGCCGCCCGAGTTCCTTCGCGCAAGCGGCAAAGCGGTGCTTGCCGGGTGTTGGGCAAGTTCGGGGCCCGAAAGTTGTGCGCGGCTTGCAGCTTCGACAGATCCGGGCCGGAAATTGCGCGTTCGCCGACCGCCGCCCAGCTGGCGGGCCCATGATGGGGCGAAGTGGCCAGCCGACCGGATCGATTGCGTGCTGGGCGTGGGGCCCTAGAGGTGCTCGAGCAGGGCGGCCGCCGCGGCCGCTGGGTCCTCGCCGAGCGAGGAGACCCCCTCGCGCCCGGCGACGAGCCGGGCGGCGCGGTAGCCGTGAAGACCGGCCGCGGGAGCCTCGCCGCGGAGGCGGCGAAGCGGCTCGGCGAGCACGTCGAGACGCGCGGACTCGCCGCAGATCACCACCGCCCGCGGGCGGAGGGCGCGCAGAGCGCTGCGAAAGCGTCCCTCGGCAAGCGTCGAGGAGAGGACCAGCACCCGCAGTCCCGAGCGGCGCAGGAAGAGCTCGAGCGCTTGCAGGTGGACCGCCTCGATCCCCAGCGGCGAGCCGGAGTCGAGCAGCAGGACGCCGTCGTCGCGCGTCGCGGGAGCCGCCAGTCGCCGCGCGCCGTGAAGCCATCCGGTCGCCCAGCGGCAGGCATGCTCCAGCTCGGCCTCGCGGCCCGGCCGCGCGTGCGCCAACTCAAGCGCAGGGAGCAGGATCTCTGAGACGGTGCGCTCGACCGAGCGCACGGCGAGGCTCTCCTCGAGCTCGCTGTCTGCAGTGGCCTCGTCGAAGTGGTCGAAGGCCTCGAGCAGGCGCTCGGCGCTCGCCGGTCCGCGGCCGCGGCGCTGGGCGACTTCCACCGCGCCGGCGGCGTTTCGCGTGTCGCGAAGCGCGTCTCGCAGGGCCTCGAGCTCCTCCATCTCGTAGAGGCGATGGTTGCCCGGCGTGCGAAGCGGGACGGGGTAGCCGTGGCGCCGCTCCCAGCCGCGCAGTGTGCTCGGGCTCACCCCGAGCATCTCCGCCGCCGCGTTGATCCTAATTCCAGCCATCTCGTCTCGACCGGCCCTCGTCGAAGGACCGGCCGCTAAAGATCTCAGCAGGTTCGCTGGGCTTTTTCCAGCTTCGGTGCGATCCGTCAGGGATCTTGCAAGCTCGCGGCTCGTCCGTTTGGACTGACGCTTACCTGTCGGCCTGAGGCCTTTGCCTCGTAGACGGCACGCTCGGCCGCCTCGCGCACCGCCTCGGCCGTCTCGCCGTCGTCCGGGCAGGAGCCGATCCCGATCGCGATCCCGATTCGCGGGCCGTTCTCCGCCTGGGCCGATGCGATCAGCGCCGCGATCCGCTCCGCGGCAGGGCGCAGACCGGCGCCGCCCTGGTGTGGCGCCAGCACGCAGAGCTCGTCATCGCCGACTCGAAACGCCTGATCGACTCCGCGGACATGGCGGCGTACCACGGCAGCGACCGCGGCAAGCATCCGGTCTCCGGCCTCGCGGCCGTAGGCGTCGTTGATTCGTCCGAGGCCGTCGAGATCGATCAGCGCTATCGCGAAGGGGTGCCCATAGCGGCGGTGCTCGGCAAGGGCGGCCTCGAGCCGCATCTCGAACTCCTCGGGCCCGGGAAGGCCGGTGAGCAGGTCGGTGCGCGCGCCACGCGCATGCTCTTCGACGAGGCTGCTCGCGACGACCCCCTGGATCGCCCCGAAGGCTGACGCGAGGCGCTCGAAGACGAGGCCGAGCTCCGCTTCCCGGCGCCCCGGGATCGCCTGGCGCAGGTCGTCACCCAGGAGCGCCTGCAGGATCGACAGCTCGCGCGCGAGCTGCGCCGCCGCATCAGGCCCTGAACGGGCGCGCGTAAGCTCGGCGAGGGCGTCGCGCTCGTGCGGCTCCAGCCGCAGGCCGGGATCGCCCGCCGGCGCGAGGACCGCGGCAGAGATCGTCGCGATCAACGGTGGCCCCTGCTCGACGATCCACGCGACTGGCAGACGGCCGACCTCCTCGAGCGGAGTCTCATCGATCACCCGAAGCAGCCAGCGCTTCGCGAGCTGCTCCCGATCGCTGTCCGAGGGAGCGATCTGCGGTAGTGCCGGAAAGCTGCTCACTCAAGGTCACGCTAGACGATGGCCCAGTCGCCTCCGCAGTGGCCGGCGAGCCGCGTTACCCGCCGACCTTCTCCGCGAGTGCGCGGACACGCTCAGAGAGCGGATTGAGCTCTTGCGCGGCGCGGATCGCCTCCGCCGCCGCCGCCCGGTTCGTGTCGGCGAGCAGTTTCGCAATCAGGTGGTGCGCCGCCCACGTCTGCGGGCGCCGCTCGACCGCCTCGCGAAAAGCGGCCAGCGCACGTTCCTCATCCCCGGCGGCCAACGCGATCGCGCCCTCGGCGAGAATCGGGCTGTCGGTGAGGGGATTCAGAGTGGCGGCACGGTCGAGGTCCTCGTAGGCACGCTCTGGCTGCTCGCGCCAAGTCTCATAGGCGCGGTCCACGTAGCGCTGGCTGAGCAGCGGTGGGATCGCAGTCAGCGCGAAAGCGACAAGGGCTGCCACCATGGGCCAGCGGCGCGTGCGCCGCGGCGGCCGGGCTCCGGCGGCGAGCATCGTGGGCGCACACGCGGAGCCCAGCAGGGCGAGGACCGGGGCGGTGATCGCCGGGTAGACCCAGAACCAGTCGACCGACGAGTGGAGCAGCCAGTAGGTTCCGATCGCCACCGCGAAAGCCGAAAGTCCGGCCGCGGAGGGCCCGAGCCGGCGGGCGCGAAAGGCACCCAGAGCCGCCCCGGCGATTCCTGCCGCGAGCAGGGCCAAGCCCGGGAGCCCGAGCTCGGAGAGGACCTCGAGCTCGACGCTGTGGGCGTCACGGGCCTGCTGAGAGGCAACCTCGCGCTCGCGCAGGTACGCGTGCTCGTAGCCGCCCCCGCCGGTCCCGAGCAGCGGCTCGTCAGCCGCCTTTTCGACGGCCACGCGCCACAGGTCGTAGCGGCCGGAGCCGGTGCTGAAGGAGAACCGGTTGGAGCGCTCGGAGAGATCTGGGGTACCGGCGGTCTCAAACTCGTCGATCTTGTCGTCGACGAAGCCAACTGGGCTGCCGACCGTCGCCGTGAAGAGCACCAGTGCGCCGGTCGCCAGCGCCGCGAGAGCGAGGGCAACCCAGTGGTTTGCGGCAGGGGTGGCGCTGCCCAGGGCCGGAAGCCGCCGCTCGTAGCGAGCAGCGAGCAGCCCGAGCACGAGTCCGATTCCCGCCGCAGCGGCGGCCGCTGCCCCGACGGCCCGTAACTCGGGAACGACCGCGCGAAGCCCCTCCGAGGCCCCGGTGCGGTAGAGCGCGGCGTCGGGTGAGAGGATGAGCAGGGCGGGCGCGACCGCGAGCACGAGCCAGGCGAGGGTGCGGAGCCGAAGCGGGGCGAGCAGCGTGAGGACGAGGAGCGCGGCGGCGAGCGCCGGCACCGAGCCACGGCTCTGGCAGATCAGAAACATGCTCGCGGACAGCGTCGAGCTGGCCAGGGCGGGTCCCCGCGCCCGCCAGTCGAGCGAGCGTTCGGCGGCGAGGCCGAGCGCCGCGAGCATCGAGACCGCGAAGAATGCCGCGGCCGCATTGCGGTAGCCGAGCGGATAGTCGAGAGTTGCGTCGGATTCGAGCAGCTCGCGAGGAGAGTCGCCGAGAAGCAGCGCGCCCACCGTCACCAGGCCCGCGATCGCTCCCGCCACGGCGAGCGGGACCAGCGCGAGGATCATCCGAGTTCCGAGCAGGTTGCAGAGCCAGATCCCGGCTCCGAAGCTGAGGCCGTAGGTGGCGATCCGCTGCCCGTCCGTGATCGCGATATCCGGAGCCGGGCTCCAGGCGGCAGAGAGCGCCGACCATGCACCGAGCGCCAGCAGCGCGACGAGCGCTGCGCACGCGGCTGGTGAGCGACGAAGCTCGAGCTGCGACCGCGCGGTGAGGACGAGGACGATGAGGCCCGCGCAGAGCAGCACGGCACCCGGGAGCATCACGTCGACGAAGTAACCTCCTTCCGCGAGCGCCCACCAGCTCCACAGGGCGGTGAGCAGCAGGAGCGCAAACAGGCCCGCCAATAGGCCGACGTCGAGCCCCGCCGTCCGCCCGCGTCGGGCTGTCCCGGGGGCGACCGATCTCGCGGGAGCAGGGCCGTTCATCGTCGGGCACGGTAGTCAACCGTCCCGACCACGGCTACGCCGACAGGGTTACGGTCTCAGCCATCCGCGAGTCGCTTGAGCTGCGCGGGGCGAAGCAGCGCGAGCAGCACCGAGCCCTCGATCGCTGCCAGGCCACCCTTCTTGAGCTCGCAGCGCGCCCCGGTCGCGGCCTGAAGCGCGCGCGAGAAGTCGGGCTCGTGGCCGACGAGCAGGACCTCCCCGCGTCCGGCGGCGAGCCCGGACGGGTCGAAGTCGCCGCCCGCGAGCGCGCGGCTGTCCTGCGGTTCGATCTCGTACGGCTCGCACGCGATCCGCGCGGTGTCGAGTGCGCGGAGCTTGGGGCTCGTCAAGCATGCGTCGAGCTCGACCCCGAGGGTGATCAGGGCGCGCCCTGCGGCCCGCGCCTGACGCTCGCCCTTCGCCGTCAGCCGCCGGGCGGCGTCCTCGCCGTCGGAGTCCTCCGCGTCGCCGTGGCGAAGCAGCCAGATCATCGTCGCGATCCTCGCAGGTTGCGGGAAGCCGGCGGATGCCATCTGGGTCGATTGCGATGATCGAAGACGTGAGCGCGACGCGCGAAGGAGAAGCCCGTTCGGCGAGCGGGCGGAAGCGGGCGTGAGCGCGAGCGCCGTCCACCTGCACGTCCACAGCGAGTACTCGCTGCTCGACGGCGCCTGCAAGATCGACGCCCTGGCGGCCCGCGCGGCGGAGCTCGAGATGCCGGCGCTCGGCCTCACCGACCACGGAGTGATGAATGGCGCGGTCGAGCACTACAAGGCTTGCCGCAAGGCCGGGATCAAGCCGCTCCTCGGGCTCGAGGCCTACCTAGTCGCCGATCGCCGGGCCGAAGGCCGCCAGGAGCGAAACCATCTCACCCTGCTGGCGGCGAGCGACACAGGCTTTCGCAACCTCGTCGAGCTCACCTCCGCCGGCTTTCTCGAGGGCTTCTCGCGCGGCAAGCCCGGGGTCGACATGGAGCTGCTCGATGCTCACTCGGAGGGCGTGATCGCCCTCACGGGCTGTTTGCAGTCCCGCTTCTGCCGGCGCCTGATCGAGGATCGCCCGACAGACGCGCGCGCACACCTCGACGAGCTCGCGGGGGTGTTCGGGGCAGACAACCTCTACTTCGAGATCCAGGCCAACGGGCTCGCCGAGCAGGCGAAGGCAAACGAGGGCATCGTCCGCTGTGCGCGCGAGCTCGGGCGGCCGCTGGTCGCGACCGCGGACGTCCACTACCTGCGCCGCGAGGACTACTCGAATCACGCGGCGCTTCTCTGCGTGCAGACCAAGTCGACCCTCGAGCAGCCGAAGCTGACCTTCGACACGAACGAGTTCTTCCTCAAGAGCCCTGCCGAGATGGCGGAGTCCTTCGCCCGCTGGCCGGAGGCGCTGCCGGCGACGCTCGAGATCGCCGAGCGCTGCGAGCTCGAGATCGAGCTCGGCAAGCTGCTCCTGCCCCGTTTCCCGACTCCCGAGGGCGAGGAGCCCGCCGGGATGCTGCGCCGCCTCGCTCACGAGGGTCTGCGCCGACGCTACGCCGACCCGGTCCCCGCGGAGGCGATCGAGAGGCTCGAGTTCGAGCTCGGCGTGATCGGTGAGATGGGCTTCGAGTCCTACTTCCTGATCGTCTGGGACTTCGTCCGCTACGCCAAGGACAACGGGATCGCGGTCGGGCCTGGCCGCGGCTCGGCGGCCGGCTCGATCGTCGCCTACGCGCTCAACATCACCGACCTCGACCCGCTCGCCAATGAGCTGCTCTTCGAGCGATTCCTGAACCCGGCGCGCAAGTCGATGCCTGACATCGACATCGACTTCTCCGTCCGCGGGCGCGAGCGGGTGATCCGCTACGTCGCCGAGAAGTACGGGCGCGAGTCGGTCGCTCAGATCATCACCTTCGGCAAGATGGCCCCGCGTGCGGCCACCCGCGACGCGGCCCGCGTGCTCGGCTACGACTACGGCACGGGCGATCGGATTGCGAAGCTGATCCCGGAGCCGATCATGGGGCGTAGTCCGAGCTTTGCCGAGTGCATGAGATCGGGACAGGAGCTCAAGCGGGCCTACGACGCGGACCCCGACGCCCAGCGAATCGTCGACGTCGCCCAAGGCCTCGAGGGGATCGTGCGCAACAACTCGATCCACGCGGCCGCGGTCGTGATCGCGGACCGTCCGCTGCGCGAGATCGTTCCCCTGCAGCTCGCCGAAGATCGTGCCGCGCCGGCGGAGCGGGGGGCCAACGGCAGGCCCGAGCGCCAGTACAAGATCGTCACCCAGTACTCGATGGGGCCGATCGAGGAGATCGGGCTGCTGAAGATGGACTTCCTCGGCCTGCGAAACCTGGACGTGATCGAGGACGCGGTCGAGATCATCCATCGCTCGAGAGGGATCGAGCTCGACATGGAGGAGATCCCGATCGACGATGCATGCACGTTCGAGATGCTCTCCCGCGGCGATTCCGTAGGGGTCTTCCAGCTCGAGTCCGAGGGCATGCGCGACGCGCTTCGCAAGGTGCGACCGACCGAGTTCGGTGACATCGTCGCGCTCGTCTCGCTCTACCGCCCCGGCGCGATGCGCTTCATCGACGACTACGCGCGGGGCAAGCGCGATCCAGCCTCGGTCGGCTTCCAGGACGAGCGCCTGCGCCCGATCACGGAGGCGACATACGGCTGCTGCATCTACCAGGAGCAGCTGATGGAGATCGCCAAGCGGATCGCGGGCTTCACGCCGGCGGAGGCGGACGACCTGCGCAAGGCGGTGGGAAAGAAGAAGCGCGACCTGATGGCGACGATGAAGGACATGTTCCTCGCCGGCTGCTCGGAGTCCGGGACCGATCGCCGGGTCGCGGACGACCTCTGGTCGCTGATGACCGCGGCCGCCGACTACTCGTTCAACAAGTCCCACGCCGCCTGCTACGCGCTGATCGCCTACCGCACCGCCTACCTGAAGGCGAACTTCCCTGCCGAGTACATGGCGGCGGTGATCTCGTCAGTGATGTCGACCAAGGACAAGGTGCCGTTCTTCGTCAACCGCTGCGAGGAGATGGGAATCGACGTCCTGCCCCCGGACGTCAACTCCTCCGACCACGGGTTCGTGGTCTCGGGTAAGTCGATCCGCTTCGGGCTCGACGCGGTCAAGAACGTCGGGCATGCCGCGGTCGAGGCGATCATCGCAAGCCGGGAGGCCGATGGAGGGTTCACGTCGCTGTGGGACTTCTGCGCGCGGGTCGATTGTCGCGCGGTGCAAAAGCGCGCGATCGAGTGCCTGATCAAGTGCGGCGCGTTCGACTCCACCGGCGCCAGTCGCCGGGCGATGCTCGAGGTGCTCGCCCAGGCGCAGGCGAGCGGCCAGAAGGCGCAGGAGGACTCGCGACGTGGCCAGGGATCGATCTTCGACTTCGGGGGTGAGCAGGATGCGGGCTCCAACCGGCCGACTGCCTTCGCCGCGCCGCGCCATCCGACGATCGTCGGCGAGGAATTCGATCAGCGCGAGTTGCTCAGCCTCGAGAAGGAGGTGCTCGGAACGTTCCTCTCCGCTCACCCGCTGAGCGAGGTCCGCGACGCCCTGCGAGCGCGGGTCGAGCGCCCGCTCTCGGAGGTCTCGAGGCTCGCCGATGGCGCCTGGGTCACGGTCGGCGGGATCGTCGCCGAGGCGAAGCGGGTACGGACCCGAAGCGGCGGCTACGTGATGTTCGCCTCGCTCGACGACCTCGAGGGGCGGGTCGAGCTCTTCATTCGCGACGCGGGAGGGGAAGCCGCGCAGGAAATCGAGGTCGACCGCGTGGTCGTCGTCCGCGGGCGGGTCGACCACAAGGGAGGAGGCGAGACGAGCCTCGTCGTCCATGAGGCCGAGCGCTTCGAGCCGGACGCCGACGAGCTCGCCGCAGCCCGCGCGCGAGTCGAGGCGGCGACGGGACCGGTCACCCTGCGGATCGACGCGGCCGACTTCGGGCCCGGCCTGGTCGAAGAGCTGAAGGCGGTCTTCGAGAGCTTTCCGGGCGAGTGCGAGGTTCTGCTCGAGATGCACACCCGCGAGGGCACGCGAAGGCTTCGCTTCGGCGGCGATTACCGTGTCGTGCCCTCGCACGCCTTCCGCGCCGAGCTCGATCAGCTCCTCGGCCCCACCGCAATCGCCGCTTGAGCGGCGATTGTCGGCGCTCACGGCTTAGAATTCCACCGTGGCGACGGTCCAGCGAGCCGAGACGCAAGCCGGCGAGTGCCGGCGCTGCCGGACGTTCTGCGACAAGCTGATCGAGCCGCGTGGATGTCTCGAGCTCGGCTGTCGCTTCCTCTACACATACGAGGACTCACACAGCGGCGCCCGCTTCATGGGCTGCCTGCGCAAGGTCTACCGGGCTGAGATCGACGTCGCGATGTTCGAGCTCTCCGAGGCGGCGGGGGGGTTCGGCGGAATCAAGATGACCGGCGAGCCGTTGCCGCAGTGCGAGTTCCAGGTCGAGCCGTGCTTCGAGGGACACGGCCATCGCTACGAGTGCGTGAACCCGAGGTTCTTCGATTGCACCGACGCTGGCCCCGAGGGGATTCGCGCGTTCGACCTGCGAGACGCTCTGTAGGCTCGAAGCGGGCCTCTTCCTCGAAGCGCGTCAAGGCGTGCCTCGCTTCGGCCGAAGATTGACTCTGATGGAGGTCAACCCCGGAACTCAAGAGCGCGACCGACCCCGCCCCGCTGGACTCCGCCGGAGCGCGGGCCCCGCGCGCCGAAGCGGCACCCCACCCGAGGCGAGTCCGGCAAAGCGCCGGCGCCGGCGCACGAGCGCGCTTCGCGCCCAGGCGATCCTCACATTCGCCGGGGTCCGTGCAGCCCCGGCCGTTGCTGCCGGCGCCGTTTCGATCTCCTACTTCGGTCTCAGCCGGGCGATCCTGATCGCTGCGTGCATCCTGCTCTTCGCGACGGTGCTCGAGCACCGTCGCTATCCGCTTCACCTGATGCCGCTCGGCGGCGCGCTCGCCCGCGCGCTCGTGCCGCTTGCCGGCGTGACGCTCGCGTGGGCGCTCTCCGCCGCCTTCCTTGCCTTCCCGCTGGACCGCCTGGTGGCTCCGTTGCTCGCGGCCTGGACGGTGCTTGCGATCGTGCTCGCCGTCATCCACAGCCTCGCCCGCGGCCTCGGGGTCAGGGTGGCGGTGATCGGCTCTCCCACGCTGGCGTCCTCGCTCGCCGGCGAGCTCGAGGTCTTCGACCTTCGCAGCTGGCAGGTGGTCGGCTGGATCGACTTCACCACGAGCGGCCTGCCGGACGAGGATGCGGGCATCGCACGGCTCGGCTTCGCCGAGGACATGGCGGCGATCGTCGACGCCCATGCCGTCGACCTGATCGTCTTCGGGGTCCGCGAGTCCGAGCGGGAGTCCGGGCAGCTCGGTGACGTCTCGTCGATCGGCGTGCTCGAGCGCGTCGTCGAAACCTGCGTCGGCCTCGACGTGCGGGTGATCGGCGCGAACCAGTTCTTCGAGGAAGTATTCGGCCACGTTCCGCTCGCGGCGATCAACGCGGCCTGGTTCCAGTACATCATGCACCCGCGCTTCCGAGCAGCTTCGCCCGTTGGCAAGCGGATCCTCGACCTCGTGATAGCCGTGAGCGTAGGCGTCTTCGCGGCTCCGGTGCTCGGCAGCTGCGCTCTCGTGATCAAGGCCACCGACCGCGGCCCGATCCTCTATCGCCAGCGCCGCGTCGGCGAGGGAGGACGAGAGTTCGAGATCCTCAAGCTGCGCACGATGCGCGAGGACGCCGAGGCGGCCGGGGCGCAGTGGGCCGCTGCCGTGAACGATTCGCGGGTCACCCCGATCGGAAACCTGCTCCGGCGCAGCCACCTCGACGAGCTGCCCCAGCTCTGGAACGTGCTGCGCGGCCAGATGTCGATCGTCGGACCGCGGCCGGAACGCCCCGAGTTCGTCCGCGCCCTCGAGACCGAGCTCCCCTTGAACGACCGCCGCCTGCTGATAAAGCCCGGGGTCACCGGCTGGGCTCAGGTGAGCTGCGGCTACTCAGGCACCGACATGGGGACCGTTTGGAAGCTCGCCCACGACCTCTTCTACCTCAAGCACCGCTCGGTGCTCTTCGATCTGCTGATCGTCGTGGAGACCGTCGCCACTCCGGTTCGCGACGCGCGTCGCACCGGGCGCATGCCCGCCGACGCCTTCGTCCGTCGTGCCCAGGCTGTCGCCCGGGTCGAGGCTCAGGCTCGAAACCTGTAGCCGACGCCGCGCACGGTCTCGAGGCGCTCGTCGCCGACCTTGCGGCGCAGGTAGCCGACGTAGACGTCGACCACGTTCGAGCCCGGGTCGTAGTCGTAGCCCCACACGTTCGCCAGCAGCTGCTCGCGGCTCAGCACCTGGTTGGGGTGCTCGAGGAAGGTCCGCAGGAGCTCGAACTCCCGCGCGCTGAGCTCGATCGTCTGCCCGCCAACGCTCGCCCAGCGCGTGCGCAAGTCGAGCGCGACGCCGCCCGCCCGAAGCTGGGTCTCCTCGCGGGCGGAGCCGTCGCGTCTGAGGCGCACGCGAATCCTGGCGACGAGCTCGTCGAAGTGAAACGGCTTCGCCAGGTAGTCGTCGGCCCCCGCCTCCAGTCCGACGATCCGCTCGTGAGGATCGCCGCGGGCCGTCAGCACTATCACGGGCAGTCGCCGTCCAGCCGCGCGCAGGTCGCGAAGCACGTCGATCCCATCCTTGTCCGGCAGCCCGAGGTCGAGGACCATGAGCTCGAAGTCCTCGTCCCGGGCGAGCGTGCTGGCGCTCATTCCGTCGCCGACCGTCGTCGTCACGAAGCCGCTCGCCCGTAGCCCCTTCTCGAGGAAGGAGGCGAGCCGTGGCTCGTCCTCGACGATCAGGATTCGGCTCACGCTGCCGGGGTGGCGGGGAGCACCATCGTGAACGTCGCGCCCGTTCCTGGGCTCGAGACGAGCTCCACGCGGCCGTGATGAGCCTCGGCGACCGCCCGCACGATCGCGAGCCCGAGCCCGAAGCCGTGGGCGGAGGAGTCGGGGTTCGACCCGGCGCGCGCGAAGCGGTTGAAGATCCGATCGTGGTCTTCTTCGGGAATACCCGGGCCCTCGTCGCGGACCCAGAGGCGCGCCTGCTCGCCGATCAGCGAGCTGCCGATCCAGATTGCCTCGCCCTCACGAGTGTGGCGGGAGGCGTTCTCGGCGAGGTTCATCAGTGCCTGGGTGAGGCGGTGCTGGTCGGCCAGCAGGATCCCGACACCCGTGCCGTCGAGGCGCCAATCGCGATCGCCGAGCCCACGCGCCTTGGCAAACAACTCGTGGGTGAAGAGGTCGAGGTCGATCGGGCCGAGCCGCAAGAAGTCCGGGCGCGGCGCCTTGGTGAGCAGAAGCAGGTCATCGACGTAGCGGCTCATCCGGTCGAGCTCGTCCTGGATCACACCGATCGCCTCCTCGCGCTCCCGCGGCGAGTCGCCGAGCGTCTCGATGTAGCCGCGGATCACGGTGATCGGCGTTCGCAGCTCGTGGCTGACGTCGGTGAGGAAATCCTTCTGGCCCGCGAACGAACCCTCGAGGCGGTCGAGCATGCCGTTGAAAGTCCGCCCGAGCTCGGCGATCTCGTCGCCGCCGCGCACCGGGATTCGCCGTGACAGGTCGCTGTGGCTGATCGAGCGCGCCATCCGCGCGAGCGCATTGAGCGGCGCGATCGCGCGCCCCGCGGCAAGCCAGATGAACAGCGAGGCGAGCAGCAGGACGACGGCCGAGACGCCGACCGCGAGCCAGACGGCATCGATCACCTGATCGCGCTCGGCCTGGGTCAGGGCCGCCGCGACAAGCGTCCCTCGCTGCTCGCCGACGCTGACCGGCACGGCCACCCAGACCCCTTCTCCGTCAGCGGTCTCGAGCGAGCCGCTTCTCGGCACCTGCTTGCTCTCGGCAATCTGCTCGACCTCGGCGCGCAGTCGCTCGATCGGTCCCGGTCCCTCGCGAGGGACGGCCATGATCAGGCGCTTGCCCTCGAACGCGGCAAACAGGCCTTCGGGGGGCGGCTGATTGCCGGAGAGGAAGACGTCGAACAGCGAGCTGAGGCTCGTCCAGGCTGCGCCGGAACCCGGGCGGCCCGCCTCGAGCGCCCCGACCGGGTGGAGCTCGGCGGTCAGCTCGGTCTCGATCCGGTCGTCGATCCGGGAGAGCAGAACCTCGCGCAGGACGAGGACCGAGGCCGCCGTCGAGAGGACGAGCAGCGCCAGGAAGGAGAGCAGGATCCTGGTCCGCACGCCCGCCAGCAGCGAGGGGCGAGCCGAATCTCCTTCGGCCGACTCCGGATCGCCGACGCGGGGCCGGGACTCGATCAGCACCAGCGGAATGTAGCCGGGATCAGGTCCGCCGAGAAGCAGCTCTCGCGTCTGGGCGAGCTCTGGCGCGCTCTAGCCGGGCGCTCTAGCCGGCGCTCAATCGGGCGCGCCGACCCGTTTGAGCAGGCGCGATACCGCGTCCGCGTACTGATCGTCGGTGGGGGAGTCCTCCTCGCCGTCGCCTGACGGCGGGTCAGTCGTGTTCTGCTCGGGAGACCCGGTCGAGCCTCCCGCGCGGGCGGCGCCGAGGCCCTCGGGGGCGGAGGCACCTGCCAGGTCCCCGCCGTTCGCTGCGAGGTCCCCGGCGTTCGGGCCCGCTGCCTCGTTGCCCTCGCCCTGCGCGGCCCCGTCGCGCTCGCCGCGCGGCGGGAAAACGCCGTCGAAGTTGAACTCCTGACCCTGCCTCGCCTCGACGGGGGGCATGTCATCCGCGGAATCGGAACGCAGAAGCGTCAGATAGACGACGAGCAGCAGGACGACGGAGAGGGCCGCTTGCGCGGCGGCGATTCGCGTCCGCGTACGGCTCACTTCGCGCCTCCCGTCGACCCATTGGTGCGCATCAATGGGTGCGCACCGGCGAAGCTTGAACGCCCCCGATGAGATGGCAGTGAGACTGGGATGAGACGAACGTGAGACGGATGAGAGCGTTTCTCACTTGCCGTTCACTTTCAGTTCACAGTCGCAGCCGATACTGACCACCGTCAACTCGTTGCCGACACGACAGGAGATCCGGTTACCTTGCGAATCACGAACCTCATCAGGACAAAGCTCGCCGGACTGCTTGTCGTCGCAATCTGCGCGTCGCTCGCCATCCCAGCGCTGGCGTTCGGTCAGGAAGTCAGTCCTACGAAAAGCCAGTACAAGGATCAGCTCACGCAGCTCAGCCAGAGCGCTGACCCGCCTGGCGACAGCGGAAGTGGCTCCGACACCGGCCTCAGCGCCAACGTCGGCCCGCTCCCCTTCACGGGCTTCGACGTGATCGCGATGGCCGCGGTTGCGCTCGCCGTGACCGGACTCGGCCTGGCACTGCAGCGCGCGGTTTCGCGCGATCCGGCCGACGAACTGGTCTAGCGCTTTCGTCACTGGATTCACGTCACGGGACCCGTCGGCTCCCCGCTCAGGCGGCTGGGGCCGACGGTTTGCGTTCCTCGCCGCTCGCGGCGGTGATTGATCCTCTAGCGCCGGCGCGCTCGTAGCCCGCGCCTTCGCAGCCGCTTCGCCGTCTCCACCTCGGCGAGGTCGGGCCCGTGGTTTTCGGGGCCCGGCGTCTCGATCAGCGCCGGCAGGCCGTCAAAATGAGGTTCCGAGAGGAACGTGGCGATCCCGCCGGCGCCCAGCTCGCCCTCGCCGAGGTTGGCGTGGCGGTCCCGGTTCGCACCGAGCGGCACCTTCGAGTCGTTCACGTGCAGGCAGCGCAGCCGTCCGAGGCCCAGCTTGCGGTCGAACTCGTCGACCACCTCGGCGAGCGACTCGGGCTCTCTGATCTCATAGCCCGAGGCGAGCAGGTGGCAGCAGTCGAGGCAGATCCCTGCACGCGGCTCGTCGCCGAGCAGCTCGAGCAGCTCAGCGAGCTCGTCGAAGTCGCGGCCGAGCGGCCCTTGCGTTCCGGCGGTGTTCTCGAGCAGCACGGGGCAGCTCTCGGACTCTGCGAGGCACTCGGCGATCGCATTCGCCGCCCGCTTCATCGACGCAGCGTGGGGCTCCCCCTTGCGCGAGCCGGCATGCAGGACGACTCCCACGGCCCCGATCCCGTCGCCGACCCGGAGGGCATGGGTGAGAGAGGCAACCGACTTGGCCCGGGTCTCGCGCTCCTTGCTCGCGCAGTTGATCAGGTAGACCGCGTGGATCGCTACAGCGCGCACCCCGGACCCGGGAAGGGCTTCGCGGAACGCCTCGAAGTCAGCAGGTCCGTAGCGCGTAGGGCGCCACGTCCGCGGGCTCTGATGGAAGACCTGGATCGCCGCGCAACGCCGCTCGGCGCCTCGCTCGACGGCTCGGACGAGCCCGCCGCCTGTGGAAACATGGGCGCCGATCAGCAAGTGATGGGCGATCAAATCAGAGTCCGCTTCGCGCCGTCCCCGACCGGCACCCTGCACATTGGCGGGGCCCGCACGGCGCTTTACAACTGGCTCCTGGCCCGGGGGTCCTCGGGGGCGCTCGTCCTGCGCATCGAGGACACCGACCGTGAGCGGTCGACGGCCGAGAACGTCAGCCAGATCCTCGACGCCTTGCGCTGGCTCGAGCTCGATTGGGACGAGGGCCCGCTGAGCCAGGCTGAGCGCCAGGGTCGCCACCGCGAGCGGATCGCGGAGCTGCTCGAGGCGGGCACGGCGTATCGAGACCCTTCGACCGCAGAGCACGTCCGCGAGTGGAAGCGCGATCACGCGAACGCGGGATACCGCGGGGTGCCACGTGAGGGCGAAGGCGCGGCGATCCGCCTGCGGGTCCCCGATCAGGGCCAGACGGTGGTCGAGGATCTGATCCGCGGGCCGGTCCGCTTCGAGAACCGCCTTCAGGACGACTTCGTGATCGCCAGGGCCGATGGCACCCCGCTCTACAACTTCGCCGTCGCCGTAGACGACGCCGAGATGCGCATCACGGACGTCCTACGCGGCGACGACCACCTCTCCAACACGCCGAAGCAGCTGCTCGTGCTCGAGGCGCTCGGCGCGACCCCGCCGCGCTACGCGCACCTGCCGCTGCTCCACGGCCCCGACGGCAAGAAGCTCTCCAAGCGCCACGGCGCGGCCTCAGTTCAGGAGCTGCGCGACCAGGGCTACCTCCCCGGCGCTGTCCGCAACTACCTCGCGCTGCTCGGCTGGGGGACGGAAGACGACGAGACGATCCTCTCCACCGAGGAGCTCGTCGAGCGCTTCTCGGTCGAGCGCGTCGGCCGCTCGGCGGCGATCTTCGACGTCCGCAAGCTGCGCTGGCTGAACGGGCGCTATATGAGGGAGCTCTCCCCACGCGATTACCGCGAGGCCGTCGCTGCCGAGCTCGTGCGCGAGGGCCGCGACGAGGCCACCGCCGATCCCGATCGCCTCGCTGTCGCATGCGAGATCGCGCAGGCCAAGGCGCAGACGCTGACCGAGGTATGGCCGCTGATCCGCTTTCTCTTCGAGAGCCCCGTCGACGACCCGGGTGCGTGGGAGAAGGTGATGGGCGAGGGTGTGGACGCGCGGCTAGCGGCGGCTCTCGACGTGCTGGGCGAGGTCGAGCCGTTCGACGCGCAGAGCCTCGAGGCGGGACTTGGTGCGCTCGTCGAGCGCCTGGGGGTGAAGCCCAAGGACCTCTACCAGCCGCTGCGGGTTGCGATCACAGGCAGCACCGTCTCGCCGGGGATCTTCGATTCTCTCGCCGCCCTCGGCCGCGATTGCGCAACCGGGCGCGTGGATGCGGCGCTGACGCGCCTGCGAGCCGGGGCTCAATAACCAGGCCCTCGCTGCCGACATACAGGTTGGAGCCTGCGTCCGGATCGCGGGCCCTTGCTGGCGAAGCATCAAATGAGCGAGGCGACGAAGATCAAGACCGCCGATGGCGACCGACGCTCGGGCACGGGTGGCCACCGCCTGGCCGCGGCCTTCGACGCGGTTTCCTCACTCCCCGCGCTCGCCGAGGCTCGTAGGCGGCTTATCGGCGCCTGCGAGCGAAGTGCCTCATCCTCGGGCGAGCTCGCTGACGCGATCGAATCCGATGCGGCGATCGCGATCGCCGTGATGCGCACCGCGAACAACGGCAACGGCCCCTCGGGCCGGGTCGGTGGGGTGCGCGAGGCGGTTGAGTCCCTGCAATCGGACGGCCTCCGCGCCCTGGCCGTGGGCCTCTCGACCTACGACTTCCTCGAGCGTCCGGGCCCGAGCGCAGAGCGCTACGAGCGCTTCCGTCGCCACGGCGTCGCGGTTCGGAACGCAAGCGAGCGGGTCGGCGAGCTTGCGCGCCTCGCCGACCGCGACGAGCTCGCGGTCGCCGCGCTCCTGCACGATGTCGGGCGCCTGGTGCTCAGCGAGCTCTACGGCGCCCATTACGCGGTCGCCGCCGGTCGCGGCTCGCCGGATGAGCGCGCCCGCCGCGAACGCCGCGAGCTCGGCATCGATCATGCGGTGGTCGGCGCTGTGCTCGTCCGCCGCTGGGGCCTCCGTGCCGGGATTGCGACCGCCGTCGAGCGCCACCACGCCACCGACGCGACGGGGCATGCCGCAGCGATCAGGCTCGCCGACATGGTGGTTCACCACGCCGACGGCGACCCGGTCCCGGCCGAGGGCCTGCGCGACGCCGGGGCGGCGCTCGACCTCGATGCCGAGCGGCTCAGCGCGCTGCTCTTCGAGTTCCCGCACGCCGGCGAGCGCCGGCGCCGCTCAACCGAGCCGTGTCCGCTCTCGACGCGCGAGCTCGATGCGCTGCGCGGGCTCGCCGAGGGCAAGGTCTACAAGCAGATCGCTCAGGAGCTCTCCCTGTCAGTGAGCACGGTCCGTACCCACCTGCACAACGTCTACCGGAAGATCGGCGCCGTCGATCGTGCCCAGGCGGTGCTGCTCGCGCGCGATCGCGGCTGGCTCTGACGCCTAGTCGATCGCGGCCGTTCGGAGCCCGATCGCCACGGCGTGGGCGCGGTCGTTTGCCCCGAGGCGGGCGAAGAGGGCCTTGGTGTGCGTGCGCACGGTCTCGATGCCGAGGCCAAGCCGAGCGGAGACGGCGCTGGTCGAGAGCCCGTCCGCGTAGAGCTGCAGGATCTCCCGCTGGCGGCGGGTGATCGCGGGGGCGCCAGATCGCCCGTTGCCTGTGGCGGGGTCGACGAAAGTCTCCGATGCCGCCGCTGCCTCGACGGCCTGCGCGAGCGATTGGGTCGGCGAGCTCTTCGCGACGAACGCCGTCGCCCCGGCATCAATCGCCTCGCTGGCAGCGTGGCGCTCGGGCCGCGCACCGTGGGCCACTATTCCCAGCCCGGGCCGGGCCTTGCGCAGCGCACGAATCGCCGCGATCCCGTTCAAGCCGTTGCCGTTGCCAGGCGGCGCGCAGGCGAGCTCGACGATCGCGACGTCGAACTCCCCGACCGAAGTGAGGATCTCGAGGGCCCCTCTTCCATCCTCCGCCTCGTCAACCTCGAATCGGTCTTCGAGCACGCTTCGCACCCCGCTGCGCAGGGTGGGATGCTCATCGATGACCAAACAGCGCCGCTCGTTCACTCCAGTGCCCCGACGGTCCAGACGACACGGTTGTCACGGTGCGCGCGCGGGGTCACCCGAGGACTCGCCCACCCGCGCGGCCATCGTAGCCGCGGCTGGCGGGGCCGAAGCCTTGCTGGACGCTACGAGCGAGCTTTTTTTCCGTGGAGCGATCCGCTATAGAGAGTCGCCAGTGATCTCCGTGACCTCGAAATCCCGCTACGCGGTCGTCGCCCTGGCCGAGCTCGCCCGAAGCGGCGAGGCCCCGGTGCCGATCGCCCAGATCGCGGAGCGCCGCGCGATGCCGGTCCAGTTCCTCGAGCAGCTCTTCTCGACGCTGCGCCGCGACGGGCTCCTGCACAGTCAGCGAGGGGTCAAGGGGGGCTACACGCTCGCCCGACCACCTGAGCAGATCACGGTGCTAGAGGTGGTCCAGGCGCTTGACGGAAGGGTCGGGCAGGAGGCAGACGAGGCGGGCGGCATCTGGCGCGACGGCGTCGAGGCGTTGCGCGGCGTCTTCAGCTCGACCACGATCGCCGACATCGCCCGCCGTGAGGCCGCCGAGGCCGGCGCCGGCATCTACCACATCTGAGATCGCTGCCTGCGGCACGACCGGCCGGGCGCGGGGCGGTAGTTTGAGAGCGTGGGCGAGGAAGGTATGCATTTGGCTGTCTCGGACGCCCCGATCGCCTCCGAGGCCGCGGCCGTCGTCGGCGCTACCCCTTGCGTCGCGCTTGGTCGGCTTGCGCGGGGGACCGGCGCCGAGATCGTCGCGAAGCTCGAGTACCTAAATCCGGGCGGGTCGGTCAAGGACCGCATCGGGGTGTCGATGCTCGACGCGGCGGAGCGGGAGGGGCTGATCGAACGGGGGCGATCGGTGATTGTCGAGCCGACGAGCGGCAATACGGGCATCGCCCTCGCGATGGTCTGCGCCGCACGCGGCTACGAGCTCATCCTCACGCTGCCCGAGGGGATGAGCCGCGAGCGCACGAAGCTCCTGCGCGCCTACGGGGCGGAGGTCCACGAGACCCCCTCGCTGGGGGGCATGGCGGAGGCGATCGAGCTCGCCCGGGAGATCGTCGAGCGGCGTGGAGCCTTCATGCCCCAGCAGTTTTCGAACCCCGCAAACCCGGAGGTCCACCGACGCACGACGGCGGAGGAGATCTGGGCGACGACGGGCGGGGAGATCGATGCCTTCGTCTCTGGCGTGGGCACCGGCGGCACGATCACGGGGGTTGGGCAGGTGCTCAAGGAGCGTCGCCCGGGGTGCGAGGTGATCGCGGTTGAGCCGGCGAGCTCGGCCGTGCTCTCTGGGGACCCCCCGGGCCCCCACAAGATCCAGGGGATCGGGGCGGGCTTCGTTCCCGACGTGCTTGACCGCTCGGTGATCGACGAGGTGATCCGTGTCGGCGACGAGGAGGCGCTCGCGTGTGCGCGCGCCGCGGCCAGCGAGGAGGGCCTTCTGGTCGGGATCTCGGCCGGCGCCGCGATACACGCCGCGCTCGAGGTGGCGCGGCGGGGCGAGATGTCGGGCAAGCGAATCGTGACGATCGCCTGCGACGGCGGGGAGCGCTACATGTCACTGCCGTTCTTCGCCGCCGACTAGTAGGGCGCCCTAGGCTTCGCGGACGATGCTTGGCGTCGGAAGGCTCAACCGGGTGGCCCGCGAGATCGGCAGCGACGTCGCCGCGGCGCGCGACCGGGACCCGGCTGCGCGGGGAGTGGGCACGGTCGAGATCCTCTCGAGCTGGGCCGGCGTGCAGGCGCTGCTCGCCCACCGCGTCGCGCACGCTCTGTACGAGGCCGGCGTCCCGATCGCGCCACGGACGATCTCCTTCGCCAGCCGCGCCGTGACCGGGATCGAGATCCATCCCGCCGCGCGCATCGGGGGCGACTTCTTCATCGATCACGGCTCCGGCGTCGTGATCGGCGAGACCGCAGAGATCGGCGAGCGGGTGACGCTCTATCAGGGCGTGACGCTCGGTGGCACCGGCTTCGCGCGCGGCAAGCGCCACCCGACGGTGGAGGACGACGTCACGGTCGGTTCCGGAGCGAAGCTGCTCGGCCCGATCACCGTCGGCCACGGTGCCAAGATCGGCGCCAACACGGTGGTGATCTCCGACGTCCCGTCGAACTCGACCGTGGTTGGCAACCCGGGCCACCCGGTCCGGGTCGAGGGTCGGCGTCCTGAGGGTCCCGACGCCGACTGGATCCACCTGCCGGACCCGGTCGCCGATGCGATCAAGGGGCTGGCGGCACGGCTCGGCGCTCTAGAGGGGCGTATCGCCGAGCTCGACGGCAAGGCTGCAAAGGGGGAGCTGAAGCAGCTCCGCCCCCGCCAGGGCCCCTCCTCCGCCGGCGGCTGAGCAGCCGCACATCACCGAGAGGGGATCTTCGGTCGCATAGCGACCTCGAGCCCCGCTCGGTGGATATCCGCCCTGCTCGGCCGTCCGAGGCGCGCCGCGGCCGGGACTATCCTCGCTGGCGTGAGTACCGAGGCGATGCAGGGCGCGCCCACAGCCCCCGGCGCGGATCCCGTCGAGCGCCTGCTCGCGGAGCTCAACCCGGCCCAGCGGGAGGCCGTCACGCATGGGGAGGGGCCGCTGCTCGTGCTCGCCGGTGCGGGCTCAGGCAAGACGCGCGTGCTCACCCACCGGATCGCCTGGCTGCTCGCCACGGGCCGCGCCCGGCCGACCGAGATCCTCGCGATCACCTTCACCAACAAGGCGGCCGGGGAGATGCGCGAGCGAGTCGGGCAGCTCCTCGGCGGGATCTCGAGGGCGATGTGGGTGATGACCTTCCACTCCGCCTGTGCGCGGATCCTCCGCGCCGACGCCGGGCGGCTGGGCTACAAGCGGGCTTTCACGATATACGACGAGGCCGACGCGCAGCGGATGATCAGGCGCTGCCTCGACGAGCTCGACGTCGACCCGAAACGCTTCCCGCCGCGGGCGGTGAAGGCGGCGATCTCGGCCGCCAAGAACGGGCTCGTCGACGCCGCCGACTACGCCGACGCACAGGGCTCCTACTTCGAGGAGAACGTTGCCGACGTCTACGCCCTGTACGAGCGCCGCATGCTCGAGGCGAGCGCGATGGACTTCGACGACCTGCTCGTCCGCACCGTCAACCTGCTCGAGCTCTTCCCCGACGTCCGCGAGAAGTACCGCCGCATCTTCCGCTGGGTGCTCGTGGACGAGTACCAGGACACGAACCGCGCCCAGTATCGGCTGCTCCAGCTGCTCGCCGAGGAGCACCGCAACCTGACGGTGGTCGGCGACGATTTCCAGGCGGTCTACAGCTTTCGCGGCGCCGACATCCGCAACATCCTCGAGTTCGAGCGCGACTTCCCCGATGCGAGCACCATCCTGCTCGAGCAGAACTATCGCTCGACGCAGACGATCCTCGACAGCGCGAACGGGCTGATCGCCCACAACCCCGCGCAGAAGGAGAAGCACCTGTGGACCGAGGGGCTGCGGGGCGAGAACGTGACCGTCGCCGAGCTCGACGACGAGCACGCGGAGGCCCGTTACGTGGCGGGGGAGATCCAGGCGCTGATCGACGACGAGGTCCCGCACGACCGAATCGCGGTCTTCTACCGGATGAACGCCCAGAGCCGGGTGCTCGAGGACACCCTGGTGCGCTTCGAGATGCCCTACCAGGTGATCGGCGGGACGAAGTTCTACGACCGCGCCGAGATCAAGGACGCGGTCGCCTACCTCTCGCTGCTGGCGAACCCCGCCGACGGTGTCTGCTTCGGCCGGGCGGTCAACTCACCGCGCCGGGGGATCGGCCAGCAGACCCAGGCGCGCCTGCTCTCGCACGCGAACACCACGGGGGAGGAGATCTGGAACGTGTTCTCGGCGCCCGAGGCCGTCCCCGGCCTCGGGTCGGCGGCGGTCAAGGCAGTCGCCCGCTTCGCCGAGGTGATGGCAGCCCTACGGGCGAAGGCCGAGGCCACGGACTCCGTCGCCGAGATCCTCGAGGCTGTGCTCCGCGAGAGCGGCTACATCGAGGCACTCGAGGCCGAGCGCACGGTCGAGGCTGAAGGCCGGGTCGAGAACCTCGAGGAGCTCGTCGGGGTCGCCGGGGAGTTCGATGCCAACCGCGAGCTCGAGGGGGACTCCGCAGTGAGGCAGAGCGAAGCGAAGCCGAGCCGCGCCGCTGTTGAGGCGCCTGATGTCACCCCGCTGGAGGAGTTTCTCGCCCAGATCCGCCTGCTCTCCGAGCAGGACAACCTGCGCGACTCAGAGAGCCTGATCACGTTGATGACCCTCCACAACGCGAAGGGGCTCGAGTACGACGCCGTGTTCATGATCGGCTGCGAGGAGGGGGTGTTCCCGCACTCGCGCTCGGTCGAGGAGGGAAACCTCGAGGAGGAACGTCGGCTCTGCTATGTCGGAGTCACCCGCGCCCGCGAGCGCCTCTGGATGTCCTTCGCCCGCCGCCGCTCGCTGCATGGCTCCTCGAGCTGGAACCTGCCCTCCCGATTCCTCTCCGAGCTTCCGGAGAGCCTCGTCGACCGCCACGCGGCGACCACCGCGATGGGCTGGTCGATCGGAGGTTCGGGCGCAGGCACGCCGCGCGACGTCGTCCTCGGTGGCTCGCGGGGCGGCCTCTCCGCGGCGAGCCCGAAGCAGCCAGCCGCCCCCCCGATCCCCTATGCCGTCGGGGACGACGTCGTCCACGCCAGCTTCGGCGAAGGGGTCGTGACCTCGTTGGAGGCGGGCTCGGTGGTGCTCGTCCGCTTCGCCGGCGACGGCGCCGAGCGCAAGCTGATGGCTGACTACGCGCCGCTGAAGAAGGTCTCTTGAGCGCGCGGATAATCGACGGCAAGGAGGTCGCGGCCGGGGTCCGTGAGCGGGTTGCCGCAGGTGTGCGAGAGCTCGCCGGGCGAAACGACGGTCGCGTCCCCGGGCTTGCGACGGTGCTCGTTGGTGGAGACCCGGCCTCTCACGTCTACGTCTCCAACAAGCGCCGCCAGACCGAGGAGGTCGGGATGCGCTCGATCCACCACGGCCTCGGCGAGGGCACGCCGCAGGACGAGCTGGTCGACCTGGTTCGCGAGCTGAACGAGGACGACACGGTCGACGGCATCCTGGTCCAGCTCCCGCTCCCCGAAACGATCGACCAGGACGCCGTGATCGCGGCGATCGACCCAGCGAAGGACGTCGACGGCCTCAGCGCGGAGAACGCGGGCATGCTCGCCCAGGGCCGGCCCGGCCTCGTCCCCTGCACGCCGCGCGGTGTGATGGAGCTGCTCGCGCACGCGGGCTCCGATCCGGCTGGGGCCGATGCGGTCGTCGTCGGGCGCTCGATCCTGGTCGGGCGACCGCTCGCGAGCCTGCTACTTGGCGCTAACGCCACGGTCACCGTCTGTCACTCGCGCACGCGCGATCTGGCCGAGGTCTGCTCCAGAGGCGACATCCTGGTGGCCGCCGTCGGCTCGCCGCGGCTGATCGGCGCCGGGATGGTGAAGCCGGGCGCGACCGTGATCGACGTCGGCACGAACCGCACCGAGGAGGGCCTCGTCGGCGACGTGGACTTCGAGGCCGTGAGCGAGGTGGCCGGCGCGATCACGCCCGTTCCCGGAGGCGTCGGGCCGATGACGATCGCCATGCTCCTCGCCAATAACTTGAGCGCCGCCGAGCGCCGATTCGGTTACGGCCGAGGAGCGGTATAGGCTCGCCCTGCAAGCTCGCTTTCGAGAGGAGAGTTCTGGATGGACATAAACAGGCTCACGCTGGGAGAAAAGATCGCTGCGGCAGCCGGTGTCGCGTTGCTGCTGATCATGTTCATCTTCAGCTGGTTTGGAATTGACGAAGCCGGAGCGAACGCGTGGGAGTCGTTCAGCTTCATCGACCTCATTCTGTTCGTCACGGCATTGGCCGCGATTGCGCTGGCCGTTCTGAGCGCAAGGCCCGACACCGTGTCGCTGCCGGTTGCCTTGAGCGCGATCGTCACCGGGCTGGGGGTCCTCTCCGTACTGCTGATCCTCTTCCGCATCATCAGCCCGCCGGACTTCGGTGTGGGCGACGTCGCGGTTCCGGGGTTCGAGATCGACCTCGACATCGGTCCCAAAATTGGGGCTTTCCTGGGGCTAATCGCAGCGGCTGCCATCGCGTACGGGGGTTGGCGCTCGATGCAGGAGGAAGGAACGACCTTCTCCGGCGAAGCAGACCGGCTTGGCGACCGCGGCGATTCGACCCCCGGGGCGGGCCCGGGTGCTACCACGCCCGGCGCCGGACCGACCACGGGGGCCGGCACGACCGGAACGACCGGGACCACCACCACGCCCGGCAGTCAGCCGCCACCGCCACCCCC
>Ga0136632_10000012_pt1 | contig 51136 bp, 43 predicted proteins | sample AntDrymUQ6112106_2_FD_104670 | JGI IMG/M metagenome (GOLD analysis project Ga0136632, IMG submission 104670) | Polar desert sand microbial communities from Dry Valleys, Antarctica - metaG UQ611 (21.06) | ecosystem: Environmental > Terrestrial > Soil > Desert | place: Antarctica: Dry Valley...
GATCCGTGGCCTGCCGGTGATCCTCGCCGAGGTCGGCCCCGACGACGCGGAGACGACCCTTCTCCTGCACGGCCACATCGACGTCGTACCCGGTCGACCCGAGCAGTTCGAGCCGCGGCTCGAGGGCGACCGGCTGCTGGGTCGCGGTGCCTACGACATGAAGGGCGCCGTCGCTTCGCTGCTGCTCGCGCTCGCCGATCTGCGCGACTCCGAGGGGGTGCGGATCCGGTTGGGGATCGTGCCCGACGAAGAGTCCGAGGAGGAGACCGACCGCGGCGGGGACCTGCTGGTCGAGGAGGGGTTCATCGGCGACTTCGCGATCACGGGCGAGCCGACCGACATGCACGTCGGCGTCGCCGCGAAGGGCGTCGTCGCGATGAGGCTGCGGGTCGACGGGCGCGCGGCTCACGGGGCCACCCCGTGGCTCGGCGAGAACGCGATTCTTCGCGCGGTCGACGTATTCCGCGCGATCCAGTCGCTACCGTTCGCCTCGCAGAGCTCGGAGCTCTTCGACCGCCCTTCGATCAACCTCGGCCGGATCGTCGGTGGAGACGCCCTGAACAAGGTGCCCGACACTTGCTTCATCGACGTTGACGTACGTCACCTGCCCGAGCAGGACCCCGAGATGATCCTCGACGAGGTCAGGGGCATCCCGGGGACGACGATCACCTCGACCTTCAGGCGGGCGCCCGCCCTGGTCGACCCGGCCTCGCCCTTCGTGCGCGCGCTTTGCGAGGCGACTGCCTCGCACCACAACGGCGAGGTGACGAGCGTCGGTCGCGACGGTGCCTCAGACGCCGTCTCCTTTCTTCGCGCCGGCATCCCGGCGGTCGAGTTCGGCCCGATCGGCGCCGGCCACCATGGCCCCGAGGAGTGGGTCTCGGTCACCTCGCTCGCGAGCTACCGGCGGACGATCGTCGACTTCGTCTCCCAGCTCGCCGCCGGCGACGGCGTCGACGGGGCCGGGGAAGGCGGATGACGCCGGAGGGCCGCGACGAGCTGCCGCCCCGCAAGAGGCCTGGGGAGGTCGAGCTCGACCTCGAAGCGCCACCGCCCGCGGCTACCTGGGCGGGCCGCGAGCGCGCCGGGAGCAGCCCCGAGGAGCCGGCCGGCGAGGAGGAGCTCGCGCTCGACGAGGAGGACGAGGAGGCAGACCCCCACGAGGAGGACGAGGAGGTCGGTGAGGAGCCGGCTGATGACCGGGAGCCGGAGGCTGGAGGGGACGAGGTCGAGGTCGAGGAAGCCGAAGCGGCGGCGGCGCCCGAGCCCGCGGCCCCGCCCGCACCGGCACCACAGCCGGCACCGGCGCCAGCGCCTGGCCCCGACCGCGAGCAGTCGACCGAGGCGGCGCTCGCGGGCCTGAGGGCTCGCGCTGCCGGCAAGCCGGCTTCGGCCACCCCGCCCGCCCGAGCCGCTGGCTCCCGCGTCGACACGGGCGACGGGGATGCGAAGCCCGCACGGGCGAAGCCGATGTGGGCCCGTTTCCTCGCGGCATCGCTAATCATCGTGATCTCGATGGCGACCGCCACCTCGGTCAGCGCCCTGGTGCTGCTGACCGACATCAGCGGCATATTCGGCGGGCTCCCCGGGCTGACGCAAGCGCTCACCCCGGTGGGCGGCGGTGAACCCCAGAACATCCTCATCCTCGGCTCAGACAAGCGCCCAACGGACGCGACGGGGCGCTCGGACACCACGATCCTGCTGCGGGTGGACCCGGAGGGCAAGGCGATCTCGCTGCTCTCGATCCCACGCGATTTGAGGGTCGAAATTCCCAACCACGGAACCCAGAAGTTCAACGCCGCCTACTCCTACGGCGGCCCGCCGCTCACCCTGAAGGTGGTCGAGGAACTCACGGACATCGACATCAACCACGTCGTCAACATCAACTTCAACGGTTTCGCGGATACGGTGGACGCGATCGGCTGCGTCTACATCGACGCCGACCGGCGCTACTACATCGCGCCGGAGTCCGGCGTCGCGGAGATCAACATCGAGGCCGGTTACCAGCGGATGTGCGGCCTCAAGGCGCTCCAGTACGTCCGCTACCGGCACACCGACTCCGACCTCGTGCGGGCCGCCCGCCAGCAGGACTTCCTGCGCGAGGCCCGCCAGAAGGTCGAGCCTTCGAAGCTCGCCCTCGACGCCGGCTACCGCGACAGGCTGATCGCCATCTTCGGCGAGTACACCACGTCGGACAACGCGCTCCAGGACCCGATCGAGGTGCTCGAACTGATGAAGACCTTCGTCATCGCCCGCAACGCCCCGATCAATGACGTCCCCTTCCCGGCCCAGCCGGGCCCGATCTACGTCGAGGCCGACAAGGACGCGATCGAGGCCGCGGTCGACCGGTTCGAGGGAGGGCCGCCCCCCTCACCGACCGGTGAGGGCGACGGTGGTGGGGACGAGAAGTCCGAGCCAGGGAACGGCGCCGGCGGGTCGAAGCCGAAGCCCGACCCCGAGCCGAAGCCCGAGCCGCCCGCGATGGTCGAAGTAACCGGCGCGGCGCAGCAGTACGCGGCCTCGTTCGCGAACCAGAGGACGAAGGGAGGCGAGCCGATGATCGAGTTCCCGATCCGCTACCCGACTCTGCTCACCGAGGGCTCGACCGTCGACGACGAGGGTCGCGCGTTCGTGATCGACGGGCCCGGCTCGGACAAGTACTACGGCTACAAGTTCGTCGCCAAGTTCTTCGGCTCGAGCGGCTTCGACGAGTACTACGGCGTCTCGGGGACGAGCTGGGAGGATCCGCCGATCCTCGCGAACCCGAGCGAGACGCGGGTGATCGACGGGCGCGAGTATCTGCTCTTCTACGACAGTGACCGGCTCAGGCTGGTCGGCTGGAAGGAGAAGGAGGCCTCCTACTGGGTGATCAACACCCTCACCCAGTCTCTCGATGAGGCGGAGATGCTCGAGATCGCGACCTCGACGGCCGAGTACGACGGTTAGCCTGAGTCTCGTGAGCGAGAAGGAGCCGATAGGCGTCGTCGGGGTGGGCTGGGTTGGCCTGGTCAGCGCGAGCTGCTTCGCCGAGTTGGGCCACCCCGTCGTCGCGATGGACATCGACGCCGCCAAGGTGAAGGCGCTCTCAACCGGCGAGGTGCCGATCCACGAGCCTGGATTGCCGGAGCTCGTGAGCCAGAACCGCGAGCGACTGCGGTTCACCACCGAGATGCCCGAGGTCCTCGATGGCGCGCGCTTGCTCTTCTGCTGCGTCGATACCCCTCCGACCTACTCCGGTGATGCCGACCTCTCGCGGGTGAAGGCGGTGGTCGCGGCGCTCCCGCAGGGGGGCGAGCACGCGCTGGTGATGAAGAGCACGGTCCCGGCCGGGACCGGGGCGGCGATCCGTCGCGACAAGCCGGAGCTCACCTACGTCTCGTGCCCGGAGTTCCTCAAGGAGGGCTCCGCCGTTGCCGACTTCATGCATCCCGACCGCGTCGTGATCGGCGCCGACGCCGGGGACGAGTGGGCCGCCGACGCCGTCGCTTCGGCGTACGAGCCGCTCGGCGGCGCGATCGTGCGCACCGACGTCCCCTCTGCGGAGATGATCAAGCTCGCCTCGAACGCGTTCCTGGCGACGAAGATCTCATTCATCAACGAGATCGCCAACGTCTGCGAGGGCGTCGGCGCCGACGTCAGCGAGGTCGCCCGCGGGATGGGGCTCGACGAGCGCATCGGACCCCAGTTCCTCAATGCCGGGCTTGGCTTCGGCGGAAGCTGCTTTCCGAAGGACACGCAGGCGCTCAAGCAGCTCGCCGGCAACACCGGCTATCACTTCCAGCTCCTCACCTCGGTGATCGAGGTCAACGAGCTCCAGAAGCGGCGCGTGATCGGCAAGCTCGAGAAGCACCTGGGCTCGCTGGTCGGCAAGCGCGTGGCCCTGCTGGGATTGGCGTTCAAGGCGCACACCGACGATATGCGCGAGGCCTCGAGCCTCGTCTTGGCGGCGCGGCTTCAGGCCGAGGGCGCGAAGGTAGCCGGATACGACCCCGTCGCCGAGGACCGCGCTGGTGATCTGCTCCCGAGCGTCGAGCTGCGCGCATCGGCTGCCGAGGCGCTCGAGGGGGCTGACGCGGCGGTGCTGGTCACCGAGTGGCCGGAGTTCGCGGAGCTCGACTGGACAGAACTGGCGAGACGAATGGAAAACCCGCTGATCGTCGACGGGCGCAACTTCCTCGACGCCGAAACTATCCGCGAGGCCGGCTTCACCTACGAGGGGATCGGCCGCCCGGACGCCGCGCCGCGGCCCGCGCGCACGCCCGCGGCGGGCTAGATGAAGGCGCTCGTCCTCGTCGGGGGCGAGGGGACTCGCCTGCGGCCGCTGACCCTCGATACCCCGAAGCCGGCGCTCACCCTCGTAGACCGCCCGTTCATCCGCTACATGGTCGAGTGGCTCGGGCGCCACGGCGTCGAGCAGGTCGTCATGGCCTGCGGCTTTCGCGCCGCCGATCTGCGCGCCTCGCTCGGCGACGAGGTGCCCGGCGGCCCGGCGATTCACTACGTCGAGGAGGACGAGCCGCTCGGCACCGGCGGGCCGCTTCGCTTCGCCGCCGAGCGAGGGCTGCTCGGCGGGGAGCGCTTCATGGCCCTGAACGGCGACGTGCTCACCGACCTCGACCTGTCCGCGCTCGCCGCCCAGCACGCTGAGCGCGAGGCGACGGCGACCCTGGCGCTCCATCCGGTCTCCGACCCGACCGGCTACGGCCTCGTGCGTCGCCGCGAGGACGGCGAGGTGATCGAGTTCCTCGAGAAGCCCGACCCGAGCGAGATCGACACCGATGAGGTGAACGCGGGCGCCTACGTGCTCGAGCCCTCGGTGCTCGAGCTGATCCCTGCGGGGCGCGCCGTCTCGCTCGAGCGCGAGGTCTTTCCGCGGCTCGTCGGCGAGGGCCTCTACGGTCGCCGCCTCGAGGGCTATTGGACGGACATCGGTACGCCGGAGCGTTACCTGGAGGCGAGCTGGGACATCCTCGAGGGCCGGGTGGTCTCCGACGTCGAGCCAACCGCGCCCGGCCTGCTGATCGCCGCCGACGCGCGGGTCGACGAGGGGGCGAAGGTCGGCCCACGGGCGGTGATCGGCCCGGCCTGCGAGCTCGCCGACCGGGCCAGCGTGATCGACTCCGTGCTGCTCGATGGCTGTCGCGTGGAGAGCGGCGGGGCGGTTCGCGGCGCGATCCTCGCAGCGGGGGTCGAGGTCGGCCCGGACGCAGTGGTAGAGCCGGGGGCGGTTCTCGGGCGCGGCGCCAGGGTGCGGCCGGGGGTACGGATCGGCGAGGATGCGCGGGTGGCCCCGGGGGAGACAGTGAGCGTATGAGCGATCCACTCGCCCGCATCCGTGAGGTCGACGTCGCCGGGCAGCTCGACGACGTGCTCGCGCTTCCCGAGCACCTGCGCGACGCGCTCTGGCGGGTCGAGTCGGCAGGTATCGAGGAGTTTCAGGCGAGCGGGCTGATGATCTGCGGGATGGGCGGCTCGGCGATCGGTGGCGCGCTCGCCCGCTCGGCGCTCGGCGAGAACGTGATGCGCCCGCTGCACATCTTCCGCGACTACGAGATCCCGCCCTGGACGCCGCACGACCGGGCGATCCTCTGCGTCTCCTACTCCGGCGACACCGAGGAGACGCTCGCCTGTTTCGAGGCGGCCGAGGCCACCGGCGGGCGGCGGATCGTCGCGACGACCGGCGGCGCGCTTGCCGAGGCGGCGCGCAAGGCGGACGTGCCGGTGATCGGCATTCCCGCGGGCCTCCAGCCGCGGGCCGCGGTGGGCTACATGTTCGCGATCGCCTGCGAGGTCGCTGCGCTCGCCGGCGCAGCCCCCTACTGCCGCACGGAGATCGACGCCGCGGCAGCCTTCCTCGAGTCCTCCGGCGACTCGCTCGCCGCGCGGTCCGCGGAGATCGCCGACGAGCTTCACGGAGCCGTGCCGCTGATCTACGGCTGCGACCTCACAATTCCGATCGCCTACCGCTGGAAGACCCAGATCAATGAGAACGCGAAGGCGCACGCTTTCTCACACCAGCTTCCCGAGCTCGACCACAACGAGCTCGTCGCCTGGAGCCGCCGGAACGGCGACGCCCCACGCTTCGCCGCGGTCTTCCTCGAGGACCGCGACCAGCATCCGCGCGAGCGCGAGCGCGCGGAGCTGACCGCGCGGCTGATCGCTGACGCCGCGGCCTCGGTGATCCGCCTCGCGACCGAGGGCGAGACGCGTGTCGGGCGCCTCCTGTGGGCGGTGATGCTCGGCGACCTCGTCTCGCTGCACCTCGCTGCCCTGGCCGGGATCGACCCCTCTCCGGTCGAGGTGATCGAGCGTCTCAAGGACGAGCTCGGCCGGCCGTAGGCCGAGCGGCATGCTGGGCGTCAGATGAGCAACGCTCCGGCGGCGTAGGCGAGGTAGGCGAGCACGAGGAGGGCGCCCTGGGCGCGACTGAGGCGCCCGTGGGCAAGCATCGCTCCCGCAATCAGCACTGCGAGCGCAAGAGCCGGCAGGTGATAGTCGACGACGCTGGCGGGAACCTCGATCGGCCGCACCAGGACGATGACTCCGAGCGAGCCGGTAAGCAGGAAGACGAGGGTGCCGAGCGCGTTGCCGACGCTCAGCTCAGGGAGCCCGCGGAAGGCGGGTAGGGCTTCGAGGACGACCTCCTCGAACGAGACGGCGGCGGCGACGACGAGTAGCCCGAAGACCGTTTCGGAGAACCCGAGCTCAGACACGATCCGCGCAGTGCCGAACACGAGCAGCTCGGCGCCGAGCACGAGACCGATCAGCCCGCCGAAGACGATCAGGGGCAGGTGCTTGGGCCGCGTGAGGCGCTCCGGCGCAGGCGTCGGGCTCCTCGGGCGTCCCAGCACGACCGCGGCGACGAGGGGAAAGAAGGCTGCCACCAGCAGCCCGCCATCGAGGCGAGAGAGCTGTCCGTCCGCGGCCAAGCCAACAGCCAACGCCGTGGCGAGCGCTGCTGCTGCCAGCAGCGCAACGGGTGGTTGCACCGCAAAAGGCGCGATCAGCCCAGCTGTCCCGAGGCCGAAGGTGACGAGAAAGATCGCCGCGCCGACAGAGGCTCCGAGCGCCGTGCCCGGCAGGTCGTCGAGGACAGCGGCAACCCCCGCTGCAGTCGACTCGATGTCGAAGCCAAGCACGAGCGCGCCAACCAGAACGCCGGACAACCCGGCGGCAAGCGCCCAGGCCTGAAGGTTCTTGATCAGGCCTTCGACCGACTCGACGAGCAGCCACAGGCCGCCTCCGAAGGCGCCGATGCCGAGCACGATGCTCACCGCTGCGTCCGCTCGAACACGGCCGTCGCGTAGCGGCTGATCGCCTCCTCCGCTTGACCCATCGCTTTCGCGGCCTCCTCGGCGCGTGTCGCGCGGTGGACGTCGCGGGCTCGGATCCGCTCATGCCACGCTCGCAGCTTCTCGTGCTCGGACTCCTCCTCTTCGAGTTCCGCATTCGTGAACTTCTCGATCTCGAACTCGTGATCGATCTCGCTCAGGAACTTGGTGCATTCGGAGACGAGCTCTCCGTACGCCGCGTCGATGGCATCGCTCCACAATGCGCGCAGACGCGACTCCTGGGCCTTTTCGAGGGGATCGGCGCGCACCACGAGGGCCTCGCCGCCGACCTCCTCGATGACCTTCTGGAGCCGCTCGACCGCAGGTCGCAGCGTCTCGGTGTCGGGGAATGCAACGAGCGACTGCTGCAGCTGCAGCGCCCCCGTGCGCCGGACCTCGCGCCAGACCTGGACCCGGGATCGGGAGTGCTCGGTGGGCAAGCGGTAGCTGAGAAAGATCCAAGCCATGTAACCCGCGTTACAGCGTAACGCATGTTACGCCTCCGCCTCGCGTGCGTTCGCTGCCAGGCCGATCGATCAGAATCTCGGCATGAGCGCTCTGCGCGACCACTTGGCGGACCGGCTTCGCGAGCGGCTCGCTCGCGCAGGTGAGCGGCTGATCGAGATCTCGCGGAACGGCGATCGCCCCGACGAAGCTTGGAGGGGGCCCGCGCAGCAGCCGGTGCTCGTGGCCCGGGATGTCGCCAAGGTCTACGGCGAGGGCCCCGGCGCGGTGCGGGCGCTCGACGGGGCCTCGCTCGAGATCGCGCGCGGGGAGATCGTCGCGATCATGGGGCCGTCGGGCTCGGGCAAGAGCACGATGCTGCACGTGCTCGGGGCGCTCGACACGCCGACGGCGGGCACGATCAGCCTCGCGGGGGAGCGCTACGACGGCCTCGACGACGCGGGGCTGACGGCGGTGCGCCGCGACCGGATCGGCTTCGTCTTTCAGTTCTTCAACCTGCTGCCGGCGCTGAGCGCGGAGGAGAACGTGGTCCTGCCGGCGTTGATCGCCGGCGAGCGCGACGAGCGGGTGCGAAACCGCGCCCGTGAGCTGCTCGAGCGGGTCGGGCTCGGCCATCGCACCGAGCACCTGCCCTCCGAGCTGTCCGGAGGCGAACAGCAACGGGTCTCGATCGCGCGGGCGCTGCTGCGAGACCCCGAGTTGGTCCTCGCCGACGAGCCGACCGGCAACCTCGACAGCCGCTCGAGCGCCGAAGTGCTGCGCCTGCTGCGCGAGCTTTCCAGCGTCGAGCAGCAGACGCTCGTCATGGTCACCCACGACCCCTGGGTGGCCGAGATTGCCGACCGGGTGATCTTCCTGCGCGACGGGCGGGTCGCGGGCGAGATCGCCGGCGGCTCGCGCGACGCGATCGCCGAGGCCTTCAACCGCCTCCAGGCGTAGGCCGGAGCATGCGCTCGTTCGGGTCGCTGGCGCTGCGCCAGGTGCGCGCGAGGCGCGGGCGGACGCTCCTCACCGCCACCGGAATCGTCCTCGGGGTCGCGATGATCCTCGGCGTCCTGCTGCTCGCGGTGACGATCAACCGCACCTTCTCCGACCTCTACGACTCCGTCTACGGGAAGACCGACCTCGTCGTCTCCGGTTCGGGCGAGGACTCGCTGCGGGAAGAAACCCTTGGGCGGGTCGAGCGCACCGAAGGCGTCGAGCAGGCGGTGGGACGGCTGCTCAGCGTCTTCACGCTGATCCCTGGCGACGGAGGCTCGGACGCGAGCGCCGACGCGGGAGCCCAGCTCAACGTCGCCGGGGAGGACCCCGGCGCCGCGAACCTGACCGGTTCAGAGACCGTCGCCGGGCGCGAGCCTGAGCGCGGCCTCGAGATCTCCCTCCAGGAGAGCTGGGCCGACGCCAACGAGATCCGGATTTCCGACCGCGTCTCGCTCGCCACCCCGGATGGGGAGGAGCGCTTCGAGGTTGTCGGGCTGTTCAAGTTCTCGACCGGACTCGAGTTCGGCGGCGAGGGCTTCGCCACGATGCCGCTTGCCTCCGCCCGCGAAGTGATGGACAAGAAGCGGGTCTTCGACGAGGTCGAGGTGGTCGTCGCCGGCGGCGGCGAGAACACGATCGAGGCGGTCGAGCGCCGGCTCGACCGAAGGCTGGCGCGCGGGGTCGAGGTCGCAACGCCGCAGGCCAAGAGCGAGGACATCGAGTCCCAGCTCCAAGCCTTCAACGCGATCCTCCTTTTCTTTGCAGCGATGAGCCTCTTCGTCGGCGGCTATCTGATCTTCAACTCCTTCAACATGACCGTGCTCCAGCGCACCCGCGAGATCGGCATGCTGCGCACGCTCGGGGCGAGCGGCTCGCGGATCACGGGATCGGTGCTGCGCGAGGCGGCGCTGCTCGGGGTCGTCGGCGCGATCCTCGGGCTCGGATTGGGGGTGGCGCTCGCGCTCGCGCTGGTCGAGCTGGTCCGTGGCCTCGACTTCCCCGTCGGCGATCTGGTCTTCTCGCCGGTCGCGCCGATCGCCGCCGTGGCGACCGGCCTCCTCACCGCGGTGCTCGGAGCCCTGTACCCGGCGCGGCGCGCCGGGCGGACCTCCCCGATCAGCGCCGTGCTCGGAAGCGAGGGGATCCGCGGGCGCCCGCGGCCGCGCCGGGCGGTGCTCGGCGCCGTCCTCATCGGTCTCGGCCTCGGCGGCGCGTTCCTGCTCGGCGCCGCGGAGGAGACGACACCGCTGATCGCGGCGGCCGGGATGGCCGGGACGATCGCGATCTTCTTCGGGATCGCGATGCTGGCGCCGTTCGTGATCCGCCCGCTGGTCCGCATCCTCTCCTGGCCGGCGCGCCGCATCCTGCCCGTCGAGGGACGCCTCGCGGCAGACGCCGCCCGCTCCGATCCCGGCCGCACGGCCGCGACCGCAACGGCGCTGCTGATCGGCCTCGCGCTCGTCGTCGCCGTCAACAGCCTGGGCTCGAGCTTCCTGGCGACGATCTCCGACGAGTTCGACCAGGCCTTCGCCCGCGACCTCACGGTGCAGCCGCGCGGCCTGCAGCCCGGCGCCGGTCCGCAGCAGACGATCGCCAGGAGCCTCCACGACCGCCTCGAGCGCCTTCCCGAGACGGAGGTGGTGGCGAGGGAGCGCTTTCTCTTCACCCCCGACCTCCCCGGACCGCAGGGAAAGACGAAGTCCGACGGCCTCCTGATCGCCTTCGACCCGGCCGAGTACCAGCGCGTGGACACGACCGAGATCGACGGCGCCGGCGCCTCGCGCGACCAGGTCTTCGATCGCATGGCCCGCGGCCAGGTCACGGTCGGCAAGGGCCATGCCGACGAGGAGCGCCTCGAGGTCGGTGAGACGCTGCGCCTCGACGGCCCGTCGGGCTCGCGCAGGGCGAAGATCGCCGGAATCGTCGAGACCGTGATCTTCGGCGGGCAGACGGTCGGCATGTCATTGGAGACGCTGAAACGGGTCTACGGCGTCGACGCCGACTCCGAGCTGGCCCTGAAGGCGCGCTCCGCGGACGAGCGCGAGGCCCTTGAGCGTAAGGTGAAGCGGATCGTCGAGGAGGACTACCCGAACCTGGCGGTGCTCTCGAACGAGGAGCTCAAGGCGAGCGTCGAGGATCAGGTGAACCGCCAGTTCGGGGTCTTCTACGCGATCGTCGGGGTGGCGATCTTCGCCAGCCTGTTCGGGATCATCAACACGCTGACGATGTCGGTGCTCGAGCGCACGAGGGAGATCGGAGTCCTGCGGGCACTCGGCTCCTCGCGCTGGCAGATCCGCCGCCAGGTCGCGACCGAGAGCGTCGTCATCGGGGTGATCGGAGCGCTGCTCGGGATCGCGATCGGCACCGGCCTCGGCGCCGCCCTGCTCCAGGGGCTCGCCGCGGGGATCCCGGGGGTCTCCTATCGACCCCCCTACGCGACGATGGCCTGGGTCGCCGTCGCCGGTGTCCTCCTCGGCCTGATCGCCTCGATCCTCCCCGCCCGCCGCGCCGCCCGCCTCGACGTGATCAGGGCGATCAGCTACGAGTAGGCGCACGGTTCCGCGGAACCGCGATCCGTGCGTTTATGCAGTTTCGCGTTCTCGCGACGATTGAACGGTTGAGGGGTCCATGACCCCCACGACCGTTCACTCGAGCGGCGGGCGGCGGCGGGCGCGCTTGAGCTCGGCGCGGCGGCGCTTGCCGGCTAGCCGGCGCTCGCGGGCGGCGCGGCCGGGTTTGGTCGCTCTTCGACGGGTTCGCGGCCGCAGCGCAGCCGCGATCCGCTCGCGCAAGCGCTCGACGGCGAGCTCGCGGTTGCGGCCCTGGCTACGGGAATCCTGGGCGATCGCTGTGACGCGCGGCCCGAAGCGCGCCCGCAGGCGGCGCTTGTGTTCCTCGCTCAGCGAGCCGGAGGCGTCGATCTCGAACACCGCCTCGATCCGCGAGGCAGTCACGTTGGCGTGCTGGCCGCCCGGTCCCGAGGAGCGGCTCGCGCGCAGCTCGATCTCGGCGAGCGGGATCTCGACTGTCATCTCACGCCGCGCAGTCGGAGCGCACGCCCGGACGCGAGAGCAGAATCAGATGTCCGCGGCGTAGCCGCGGACCATGTATCTCGGGCGGGAGCGGAGGACGTGGCGCAGTTGTGCCCTAATAGCGGTACTGCTCGGACTTGTACGGGCCCTCGACCGGCACGCCGATGTAGGCGGCCTGCTCGGGGGTGAGCTCGGTGAGGCTGACGCCAAGCGCGTCGAGGTGCAGGCGCGCGACCTTTTCGTCGAGGTGCTTGGGCAGGGTGTAGACCTGCTTCTCGTAGACGTTGCTCTTCGAGAACAGCTCGATCTGGGCGATCGTCTGGTTCGTGAACGAGTTCGACATCACGAATGACGGGTGGCCGGTCGCATTGCCGAGGTTGAGCAGCCGGCCCTCCGAGAGCACGATGATCGAGTGTCCGTCCTCGAACACCCACTCGTCGACCTGCGGCTTGATGTTGACGCGCTCGACGCCGGGCATGGCGCCGAGGCCGGCTATCTCGATCTCGTTGTCGAAGTGGCCGATGTTGCCGACGATCGCCTGGTGCTTCATGCGCCGCATCTGATCGGCGGTGATCACGTCCTTGTTGCCGGTTGCGGTGACGAAGATGTCGGCGGTCTCGACGACCTCCTCGAGCGTTCGCACCTCATAGCCCTCCATCGCCGCCTGCAGCGCGCAGATCGGGTCGATCTCGGTGATGATCACGCGCGCGCCCTGACCGCGCAGTGAGTCGGCGCAGCCCTTGCCGACGTCGCCGTAGCCGCAGATCACCGCGACCTTGCCGCCGATCATCACATCGGTAGCGCGGTTGATCCCGTCGACGAGCGAGTGGCGGCAGCCGTAGAGGTTGTCGAACTTCGACTTCGTCACGGAGTCGTTGACGTTGATCGCGGGGAAGAGCAGATCGCCGGTCGCCGCGAGCTGGTAGAGCCGCAGCACGCCGGTCGTCGTCTCCTCGGTGACCCCGATGATCCCGTCCGCGATCCGCGTCCACCGCTGCGGATCGGCCTCGAGCGAGCGAGCGAGCGTCTCGAGGATGATCCGGAGCTCCTCCGAGTCGGCCGAGGCCGCGTCGGGCACCGCCCCGGCCCGCTCGAACTCGACGCCCTTGTGGACGAGCAGGGTCGCGTCGCCGCCGTCGTCGAGGATCATGTTCGGCCCCTCGCCGTCCGGCCAGCCGAGCGCCTGCTCGGTGCACCACCAGTATTCCTCGAGCGTCTCGCCCTTCCAGGCGAAGACCGGGATCCCGGCCGCCGCGATCGCGGCGGCCGCGTGGTCCTGGGTCGAGAAGATGTTGCACGAGGCCCAGCGCACCTCCGCGCCGAGCGCGATCAGCGTCTCGATCAGGACCGCGGTCTGCACCGTCATGTGCAGCGAGCCGGTGACCCGCGCCCCGGCCAGCGGTTGGGAGTCGGCGAACTCCTCGCGCGTCTTGATCAGGCCGGGCATCTCGTGCTCGGCGAGCGTGATCTCCTTGCGACCGAAGTCGGCGAGGCCGATGTCGGCGACCTTGTGATCCTGCGTGGCGACGGTGCTCATGCTCCTCCTGCGCTCAGTAGCCTGGCCCGGGTGAGGGCCATGGTAATGGCGGCGGGGCTGGGGACGAGGCTGCGGCCGCTGACCTACGAGGTGCCGAAGCCGATGGTGCCGGTCGCGAACCGGCCGGTGATGGAGCACATCCTGCGTCTGCTGCGCCGTCAGGGCTTCGGCGAGGTGATCGCCAACCTGCACTGGTTCCCGGAGACGATCGAGGGACACTTCGGGGACGGTTCCGAGCTCGGGATCGAGCTCAGCTACCTGCGCGAGCCCGAGCTGACCGGCACCGCGGGCGGCGTGCGCGCGGTGGGCGATTTCCTTACCGCCGAGGCCGGCCCGTTCCTGGTCATGGCTGGCGACGCGCTCTCGGACATCGACCTTAACGCCCTCGTCGCCGCGCATCGCGAGCGCGGCGGCGTCGCGACGCTCGCCACCAAGCGCGTCCCGAATGTGAGCGAGTACGGCGTCGTAATCGCGGGTGAGGACGGCCGGATCCAGGGCTTCCAGGAAAAGCCGGAGCCCGCGGAGGCGCTCTCCGACCTCGCGAGCTGCATGATCTACGTGCTCGAGCCCGAGGTCTTCGACCATTTTCCCGAGGCGGACCCGGTGGACTTCGCGCTCGACGTCTTCCCGCGCCTGCTCGAGCGGGACGTCCCCTTCCACGTCCACGTGGTCGACTCCTACTGGAACGACGTCGGCTCGCTCCCCGAGTACCTGGCGGGCAACCTCGACACGCTCACGGGCAAGGTGCGGGTGGAGCGCGGGGGGGAAGTGGTCCACGGCGGCGAGGACGCGGAGGCGCCCGCCGAGCAGGAGGGTGGCTGGGAGTTGGTCGGCGAGGTCCTGATCGGGAACGAGGCGGAGATCGGCCCGGGGGCGCTGATCGAGGGTCCTTGCGTGATCGGGCCGGACGCTCGGATTGGGCCGGGAGCGCGGGTGAAGGAATCGGTCCTTCTGCCTCAGGCCGAGATCCCGGCAGATGGTCTGCTCGCGGGCGCGATCGCCGGCCACCGCGGCGCCCTCGGGGACGGTTGACCGCGGTCGAGCTCCTGTGGTGGCGCGGGTGTCCCTCCTGGGAGGCGGCGCAGGAGATCCTCCGCGAGGAGATGGAGGCGGCCGGCCTCGACCCCGACGCGCTCGAGGTGCGAGAGGTCGAGAGCGACGCCGATGCCGAGCGAGAGCGTTTCGTCGGCTCGCCGACGATCCGCATCAACGGCCGCGACCTGCAGCCCCCTGGCGAGGAGCCTGTCGGACTAACGTGCCGTGTCTACAGGCTCCCCGACGGCAGGGTCTCGCCCCTGCCCGACCGCGAGCGGGTCCGCGAGGCTTTGGCCAACCCAAGAGGAGGCGATTGATGGGATCGGGAACCTCAACTATGGTCGGCAAGCCCGCGCCGGAACTCGAGCTGCCAGACACCGAGGGCGTACTCCAGCGGCTGCCCCGCGCCGCCGAGGCGTCGGCGAGCGTCGTCGTCTGGACCTGCAACCATTGCCCGTACGCGCTCGCCTGGCACGAGCGCATCGTCGAGGTCGCGCGCGATTACGCCGAGCGCGGCGTGGCCGTCCTCGCGGTCAACTCCAACGACGCCGAGCGCTATCCGCGCGACTCGCTCGAGGCGATGCGCGAGCGGGTCTCCGCGGAGCCGTGGCCGTTCCCTTACCTCCACGACGAAAGCCAGGAGGTTGCGCGGGCCTGGAACGCGCAGGTGACGCCCCATCTCTACGTGGTCGACTCCTCGGGGGTGATCCGCTACGAGGGCGCCGCCGACTCCGACCACATGACCCCCGCCGAGAACGCCGGTTGGCTGCGCGAAGCGCTCGACGGGGTGCTCGCCGGCGATCAACCGGGGCGCCCGGTGACGGACCCGGTCGGCTGCTCGATCAAGTGGCGCGAATGAGCGCCGCCCCGTGACTGCGCGGCGCCGGCTCGTCCGCGTGCCAGCCTCCTCGGCCAATCTCGGTCCCGGATTCGATGTCCTCGCCGCCGCGCTTTCGCTCGAGCTCGAGTTGGAGGTGAGCGAGGAGGGCGAGTTCTCGGTGCAGGCAACCGCGGACGTCCCGCGCGACCGCTCGAACCTCTGCGTGCGCGCGTTCGAGCGCCTGCACCCGGCCGACGGCCTGCGCTTCGAGATCGAGGGCGACATCCCGCTCGCCCGCGGCCTGGGCTCGAGCGCCGCGGCGATCGTCGCCGGGCTCGTCGCGGCCGATCACCTCTACGAGCTAGGCCTCGACCGCGAAGAGCTCTACCGCCACGCGGTCGCGCTCGAGGGGCATCCCGACAACGTGGCCGCGGCGCTCTACGGGGGGTTCGTGCTCTGCCCCCGTCCGCAGGACGGCGCACCGCTGCCGGCGCCGGTGCGCCTCGAGCCCCCCCAGGGAATCGAGACTGTGCTCGCGATACCCGACGATGCGGTGCCGACGAACGAGGCCCGCGCTGCGATGCCGGCGCAGGTCGCGCTCGGCGACGCGGTGGCCAACGTCGCCGCGGCGGCTCAGCTCGTGCTCGGGATCGAGCGCTCCGACCTGGCGCTGATCGAGCGCGGGCTGGCCGACCGGCTCCACCAGCCGGCCCGGCGGCCGCTGTATCAGCGCTCGCTCGAGCTCGTCGCCCGTGCCCGCGAGCTCGGCGCCCTCGGGGCGACGATCTCCGGGGCCGGGCCCACCGTCCTGCTGTGGAGCTACTGGCAGGACACCGGCAAGGTCTCCGAGGCGGCGCGCGAGGCGGTTGACGGGTGGGCGGAGATCCGCCGCGTCCCGTTCACGCCCCTCGGCGCGGACGTCCCCGAGCTCTGATTCCCGGCGCCTAGGCCCGAGAGCTCGCCGGGGCGAGCTCGGCGGAGAGCTCGTCGAGCCGGGTGAGCAGCTCGGGCTTGCCGAGGCGGCGCAGGAGCTCGCCGGCGAGCGAGAGGTAGTCGGCGCCGCGGTCGGGCCTGTAGTCGAGGATCCCGACCGCGCGCTCGGCCGACTCGGCGTAGGCGATCGACTGGCGGATCACCGTCCGGCAGACGGTGTCCCCGAAGCGCTCGCGAAGCGCCTCGAGGCTCTGCTTCGCGTGCTTCGTTCGCATGTTCGCGATGTTGAGCACCACGGCGAGCAGCTCGAGCTCGGGGTTGAGCGAGTCGCGGGCGAGGTCGAGCACCTGGATCGCCTGCTCGACGCCCTGCAGCGAGAAGTACTGCGCCTCCGTCGAGAGGATCGCCTTGTCGGCCGCGACGAGCGCGTTCACGGTCAGCAGGCCGAGCGTCGGGGGGCAGTCGATCAGGATCACGTCCTGGGAGCGCTTCAGGTCGCGAAGCGCGCTTCTCAGGGTCGTCTCTCGACCGATCTTGCCCGCGAGCGCGAGCTCCGCCTCGGCGAGGCGCATGTTCGCCGGGATCACGCGCCCGTGCACCGCCTCGGCGGCGCGGACCTGACCCTGGAGCACCTCGGCCAGCGTCGGAGAGGCGGCCCGGTCGGTGTCGAAGTAGTCGGAGAGGTTGCCCTGCGGGTCGGCGTCGATCGCCAGCGTCTCGAGGCCGAGGCGCTCGAAGACGTCCGCCAGGGTCCGGGTCATCGTCGTCTTCCCGGTCCCTCCCTTCTGCGAGAGGACCGCGATCGTCACCGCCACCGTGCGAGCCTATAATGCACCCGCTCGTTGCCCGTCGCGCGCCCGCTCGAAGAAGGCGCGGAACCCGGGAGGTCCAATTGACTCGTCCGCCCACCCAGCGTGTCTCGGGGTCCATCGAGGCCGCTCGCTACTCGCCTCACCTGCCCTGGCGCCCGCGCGTCTCGCCGCCGTCGGTCGACGACCAGGACGCCTGCGCGATCTACGCCTCGGTCCGCAAGGACGCGACTGCGAGCCGCGAACCGGTGACCCTCGCGCTCACCAACCTCCAGAAGATGCTCCACCGCGCCGGCAACGTCGACGGCGAGGGCGACGGCTGCGGGATGCTCGTCGACATCCCGCGCAAGATCTGGGCCGAGGAGGTGCGCACCGGCGGCCACAACCCCGCCCTCGTCCTCGACGACGCCTTCGCGGTCGCCCACGTGTTCGTCGAGCGCGGTGCCGACCTCGAGCGCACCCGCCACGACGTCCGCGAGCTGCTGGGTCGGGCGGGCTTCAGGATCCTCGCCGAGCGTCTCGGCGTCGTCGATTCGCCCGCCCTCGGTGCGACGGCACGGGAGGAGGAGCCGCACTTCTGGCAGGTCGGCGGGCTGGTCGCCGACGCGGCGAATCGCGACCGCGTCCTCTTCGACCTGCTCAGCGGGCTCGAGGACGGCTTCGACGTCCATCTGCCCTCGTTCTCAGCTTCGACCTGCGTCTACAAGGTGATGGGCGCGCCGCGGGTGCTCGGCGAGTACTACCCGGACCTGCGCGACGAGCGCTTCGAGACGGTTGGGGCCTTCGGCCACAACCGCTACTCGACCAACACCTGGCCGTCGTTCAAGCGCGTCCAGCCGTTCTCGATCCTCGGGCACAACGGGGAGATCAACACGATCGCCCAGCTTCGCGAGGAGGCGATGATGCTCGGCGCGCCGATCCGACCGAGCGCGTCGGACTCCCAGGACCTGAACCGCACGATCGACACCCTGATCCGGGTCGAGGGGCTCTCGCTCGCCGAGGCGATGGAGGCGGTGGTGCCGCCGATCGTCAACGAGATCCGCTCACTGCCCGCCGAGCTGCACCCATTCTACATGTACCTGCGCCAGGCGATGGGACCGTTCGCCCAGGGCCCCGTCGCCCTGATCGCCCGCCACGACGACGAGTGCGTGTTCTCGGCGGACGCGCTCGGCTTGCGTCCGCTGTGGCGGCTCGAGACGCCGGACGACTTCATCTTCTCCTCCGAGCCGGGGGTGGCGAGCGTCCACGAGATGGTCTCCGAGCCGCTGCCGCTCGGGCCGGGAGAGAAGTTCATGGTCACGATCGACCGCGAGCGCCGCGCTGCGCGGCTCTGGCGCCACGAGGAGATGCAGCGCGAGGTCGCCCGCCGCTGGCTCGAGCGCACCGGCTCGGAGTCGGTCGCCCCTTACGATCGCGCGCTCGACACCGGTGGGCCACTCGAGGGCACCGAGATCCCCGGCTACACCGCCGCCGGCCCCTCGGAGCCGGTCAAGGTCTCCCAGCACGTGCTCGCCGGCTTCGGCTGGCAGCGCGACGACGTCAAGCTCTGCCAGCAGATGGCCTCCAACGGCCAGGAGCCGATCGGCTCGCTCGGCTACGACGGGCCGCTCGCCGCACTCTCACCAGAGCGCCAGAACCTCGCCGACTACTTCAAGGAGACGGTCGCCGTGGTCACCAACCCGGCGATCGACCGCGAGCGCGAGATGGAGCACTTCTCGACCCGCGCGGTCTTCGGGCGCCGCCCCTCGCTTCACGACACCGGCTCGGACACCGGCTCGGTGGAGGTCTCCTTCCCGGTCCTGCTCGGCGGCCACCACGACCTCGCGCCACTCTCCGACGAGACCTACAGGCGGATCGCGCGCGAGAACAGCACCTACCTGCTCGAGGACCTGTGGGAGGAGTTCCGCGGGCGCGCCGCTGCCCTCGACGTCGCCCTGCTCGAGTCCGAGACAACCAAGGGCGCGATCGAGCGCCTGCGACAGGAGGCCGTCAAGGTCGTCCGCGGCGGCGCGGAGCTGGTCGTGCTCACGGACCGCACCGTCTTCGACGGGGTGCGGCGCTACCTCGATCCCCACCTCGCCACCTCGGCCGTCGACCAGGCGCTGAAGGCCTTTCGGGTCGAGTCCGGCGAAGAGAACCTCCGCCGCCGCTGCGGCCTCGTGCTGCGCTCGGCGGCGCTGCGAAACGTCCACGACGTCGTGCTCGCGCTCGGGCTCGGAGCCGACGGCGTCTGCCCGTACGTGATGCTCGAGGTGATCTGCGTCGACGACTACGCGAACGACCTCGCGAACATCTGCGCGGCGCTCGGCAAGGGGATCGAGAAGGTGATCTCGACGATCGGGATCCACGAGGTGCGCGGCTACGCGCGCCAGTTCTCCTCGATCGGCGTCAAGCCCGAGCTCGCGGAGACCTTCGGCACCCAGGCCTATGCCGCGAGCGAGCGCGGCGGGGTCGGCTATCCGGAGCTCGACGCCGACACCGCCCAGCGGCTGATGATCCTCCGCGACGAGGGGGGGAGCGCGAAGCCGGCGAAGACCTTCCGCTTCTACCCCAAGGTCTACAAGGCGGCGATCGCCGCGGCGAACGGGAGCTCGAGCTACGAGGAGTACTCCGAGAAGGTGCGTGAGCTCGAGGCCGAGAGCCCGATCTCGATGCGCCATCTGATGCGTCTGCGCTCCGACCGAGCGCCGATCGATGCCGGCGCGGCCGACCCGGGCATCGGCCACCACGATTACCCGTTGGTGATCTCCTCGATGAGCTTCGGCTCGCAATCCGAGCCGGCATTTCGCTCCTACGCGGAGGCGGCGAAGGCCTCCAACATCCTCTGCATCAACGGCGAGGGCGGCGAGATCCGCGACATGTACGGGCGCTACCGCAAGTGGCGCGGCCAGCAGGTCGCCTCCGGGCGCTTCGGCGTCTCGGCCGAGATGCTGAATGCCTCCTATCTCGCCGAGATCAAGATCGGACAGGGCGCGAAGCCGGGCGAAGGCGGCCACCTGCCCGGCAAGAAGGTCTCCGAGAAGGTCGCCGCGGCGCGAAACGCCGCGCCCGGAACGGACCTGATCTCGCCCTCGAACAACCACGACCTCTACTCGATCGAGGATCTCGCCGAGCTGATCGACGAGCTGAAGACGGTGAACCCCGACGTCCGTGTCTCGGTCAAGGTCCCGGTGGTCCCGAACGTCGGCACGATCGGGCTCGGGATCGCCAAGGCGGGCGCCGACATCATCACCCTCTCCGGCTTCGAGGGAGGCACCGGCGCGGCACGCCAGCACGCGCTGCGCCACGTCGGCCTGCCGTCGGACATCGGCACCCGGCTCGTTCACCGCGCGCTCATGGAGGCGGGCCTCAGGAACCGCGTCGAGATCTGGGCCGACGGCGGCTACCGCCACGCCCACGACGTGGTCAAGCTGATCTGCATGGGCGCGAACCGGATCGGGTTCGGGACCCTGGCGATGGTCTCGCTCGGCTGCACGATCTGCCGCGGCTGCCAGCTCGACACCTGCCACGTCGGGATCGCGACCCAGATCGAGACCGTCGAGGAGGCGACCAAGCACGGGCTGAAGAAGTTCACCCCTCAAGGTGTCGAGCAGGCCGCGGAGAACTGCTCGCGGTTCTTCAGCGCGATGGGCGAGGAGGTGCGCCGGCTGACCGCGGAGCTCGGCTACGAGCGCACCCAGGACCTGGTCGGCCGCTACGACCTGCTCGAGCAGGCTGCCGCTTCCGAGCGGCTCGACCTCAGCGAGCTGATCACGCCGCTCGACGAGTATCTCGACCTCGAGCCACTCGATCTGCCGGTGGCCGAGGAGGAGATGGTCGAGGCGCGCGCGGAGGCCGGTCTCGTCCACGCCCGGCCGATCCGGATGGAGGCGAAACGTGCCTCGGCGGAGATCGCCTCGCTCGCCGACGACGTCTGCGGCGGGCGCGTCGTGCGCACGGAGTTCGGCCGCTCGACCGACGCCAACGACCGCGTGCTGGGTGCCGAGCTGTCCGGGGCGCTCGCGCGCGGGCGGATCTACGGCGACGCGCCCGAGGCCTCCGAGGACGTGCTCGCCGAGCTCTCCTTCAACGGCGGCTCCGTCGCCGGCCAGGGGTTCGGCGCCTTCAACGCCTACGGGGTCGTCGTCCGGGTCGAGGGCGGCGCGCAGGACGGGGTCGGCAAGGGGATGCTGGGGGGGACGGTCTCGATCCTCAAGGGGCGAAACCGCGACGGGCGCCGCGTCAACGGCTCGGTCGGCAAGTCGTTCGCCTACGGCGCCCAGCGGGGGCGGCTGTTCGTCCAGGGCTCAGCCGACTCGCGCTTCTGCATCCGCCTCTCGGGCGCCGACGTGGTGCTCGGCGGCGAGCCCGCGGAGCCCCTCGACGACGCGAGGGGATGCATCGTCGACCGCGCCAACGCGAAGGGCTTCGCCTTCGAGTACATGACCTCCGGGCGCGCGATCGTGCTCGGCGACATCGGGCCCTGGGCCTGCGCCGGGATGACCGGCGGGCGCGTCTACGCGCGGGTGAACCCCGAGTGGAACCTCGATCGCGACGTGATCGCCCGGCGGATGGGGGAGGGCGCCAAGGTCGAGCTGGTCGAGCTCGACGCCGAGGGCCAGCTCGACGTCGACGACCTGCTCGGCCACTACGCCGAGGAGCTCCGCGCCACCGACCAGTCCGAAGCGGCCGAGCGCGTCCTCGAGCTCGCTCGCTCCGCACCCGAGCACTTCCTGATGATCGTCCCGCACAAGGTGCAGGCGGACCCGAATATTTCGACGGAGTAACGCGCCGCGCTCAGGCGTCGAGCACGTAGAGGCGGTAGCGGCCGATCTCGAGCTCGTCGCCGTCGGAGAGCGGAGCCCACTCGACCGACTCGCCGTTGACGAGCAGGCCGTTCATCGAGCGATCGTCGAGGGCGCGGAGCTCGCCTTCGTCGGTGAGCACGAGCAGGGCGTGGCGGCGCGAAACGGTGGCGTCGTCGAGGCGCAGGTCGGCCCTCTCGCTGCGACCGATCCGGGTCCAGCCGACCTCCAGTCTGAGCAGCTCGATCGTGTTCCAGGCCGACTCGAAGGCGAGGTAGCGGCCCGGCTGCTCGATCAGCTCGCGCGCCCGGGTGAGCAGCTCGCCGGCCGTCTCGGCGACCTCGACGGGATCGGTGTCGACGGTGGGCTGGTCGAAGATCGAGGCGCGGCGGAAGCGCTTGCCGCCGCAGTTGGGGCACTCGGGAAGGGCGTCGAGCGCCGCTACCGAGAAGGCGAAGCCGCAGCCGACGCAGCACAAGGACCCGGGGCGGGCTTCCTCGATCCGCTCGCCCGACTCGTGGATCTCGGGTTCGCCGGAGCTGAAGCTCGCGTGACTGAGCACGTGTGTCGGGGTACCCACCTTGTAGCGATCCTAACGTTCTCTGCCCGAACGTCCTAGGTGCTTCGACGACGCTCGCTCGCAAATTCCGCGCTTCTTCGGCTCGACGCCCCACCTCGAGCGGGCGACCGCGACGCGAATACAATCGCCGCCGATGCGACCCGTCTCGGCCACGACGTCGATCGACGTCCCGCGTGAGCGGGTCTTCGAGCTGCTCGGCGACCTCTCCGCGCGCCCGGCTTTCACGGATCACTTCCTCTCCGGCTTTCGACTCTCGCGCGTCGATCCGAGCGGGGTCGGGGCGGGAGCGCGCTTTCAGCTCCACGAGTCGGGCGAGTGGATGGACACCGTGATCGAGGAGGTCGACCCGCCGCACCTGCTCCGCGAGCGTGGGCACGGGGGGAGGCTGAACCGGGTGCCGGTGCTCACCGTCTGGGAGCTGGCCGAGGGACCCGGGGCGGAGACGTGCGAGGTCACCGTCACCTTCTGGACCGAGCCGACCACGCCGGTGGACCGGATCCGGGAGCTGATCGGCGCCAGTGGCTGGTTCGAGCGCAACTGGCGGCGAGCGCTCGCGCGACTCAAGCTTGTCGCTGAGGCTGGCGGGCCGTCCGAGCGCGTCGTCGTCGCCGGCGCGGACCGCCTGCCGTAGAAGACGCAGCGCATATGCTTCGGCCCGCCATGAGCCCGCGCCCGCTCGCCATCCTGCTCGCGCTCTGCGCTTTCGCCCTCGCCGGCACGCTCGCGGCCTGCGGCGAGGAGGAGGAGCTCGAGGTCGCCGAGGGCGAGCCGGTCGAGGTAAACGGTCTCGACTACAACGTCGCCCTGACCCGTTTCTTGAACCCGAACGACAACGAGGACGCCGAGTATCTCGTCGGCCAGCCGCCGCCCGAGCCGGGGACGAACTACCTGGGCGTCTTCCTCACGGTCGAGAACGAGAGCGACGAGCGGCTCTTCTCGGCCTCGCGCTACGAGGTAGTCGACACCCAGGACACGCGCTTCGAGCCGCTCGAGTCGGAGAGCCCCTACGCGCTGGAGCTGGGCGCCCCGGTCCCACCCGAGGGCGAGCTCCCGCTCGACGACACGACGGCGCAGGCGGGGCCGATCCAAGGGGCGTTGCTGCTCTTCAACGTCACCGACGACGTCACGGTGAACCGTCCGCTGGAGCTCGAGATCGAGACGATCTCGGCAACCGGCACGGTCGGCCTCGACATCTGAGGCATCGGTCGTGCCGCTGCGCGGGCTGCAGCTCACGCTGCTCACCGCAGCGCTCGCGGCAGCTGTGATCCTCACCGGCGTCTTCTCGGAGGCCGTCGCGATCGGGTGCCTGCTCGTGATCGCGCTCGCCACCGCGCTGAGCGCCCGCGAGCGCCTTCGTCCCGGCGGGGGCTGGTGGGCGCTGCTTGCGGCGGGCGCGGCGCTCTCCGTCGCTGGCGCGCTGCTCGCTCAGCTCAGCGAGGGGCTCGGGGGGGCGCTCGCGGTGCTCGGTGCTGCCGCGGTGATCATCGCCGCGGCCATCGGCTTCCCGCTCGCCGGGCGGTCCGAGCCCTAGGCTGCGGCGAGGGCCTCACTCCACGCCGAGGCCCGCGGCAAGCACCTCGCGCGCGATCGGCGCCGCAACCACGCCGCCGTCGGCGTCTGAGTTGACGATCATCACCGCGACCGCGAGGCTCGGCTTTCCCGCCGGCGCGAAGGCCGTGAACCAGGCGTCCTTCTCGAGCGGCGGGTCCTCGCCCGGCCCGAGCTCCTGCCCGGGTTCGAGCGCCTTCGGGCCGAGCTCGGCTGTTCCGGTCTTGCCGGCCACCGCGACCCCGGAGATCGCGGCGGCGGTGCCGGTGCCCCGCTCGACGACGCCCACCATCAGGTCGCGGATCGTGCTCGCGGTCTTCGGCGAGGTGACCCGAACCGGGGCGGCTGCCGGAGCCAGCTCAGGCGACTTCACGATCGGCGTCGGGCTGCGCACCCCGCCGCCGGCGATCGTCTGCGCGACGCTCGCCATCTGCAGGGGCGTCGCGAGCACCTGGCCTTGCCCGATCGCGCTCTCGCCGGCCTCGACGCTCGTCGCGATGTCCTCCGGGATCGTCGAGGATGGCGGGTCGACGGCCGCCATCGCCTGCTCGGCGAAGAGCGCCGGCGGCGCGTTCCAGCCGAACTTCTCGGCCGTCTCGACGAGCTGCTCTCCGCCGAGCTCGGCGCCAAGCGGGGCGAAGACGGTGTTGCACGAGTTCGCGAAGCTCTCCGCGAAGCTTCCGCCGCAAGGGGAGTCGTTGGAGTTGGAGATCTCACGCCCGATCTCGCTGTTCGAGGTCTCGACCGGAAAGGTGTCCGAGAGCTCGACGACGCCCGCGTCGATGGCTCCGGTCGTGGTGACGATCTTGAAGGTCGAGCCCGGTGGCTGCGGAGCGGAGTAGGCGACCCCCGCGAGCGCGAGCACCGAGCCGTTCCTGGCGTCGAGGACCGCGATGCCGCCGAACAGCGAGCCGAGCGCCGTAACCGCGGCGCCTTGGAGCTCGGGGTCGATCGTCGTCCGCACCGCCTTGCCACCGCTTGGTTCACTGGTCGCGAGGACCCGGTCCTCGCCGGCCTCGTCCACGTTCCGGGCTAGGAGCTCGCCCCCGGGGGTTCCAGCGAGCCGGGCGTCGAAGGCCAGCTCGAGCCCGGAGATCCCCGCTAGCGTCCCGGACGGAAAGCCACGGGCAGCGAGCTCGTCTGCCTGCGCGGGTGTCGGCGTCCCGACCTCGCCGGCGACCGACGGCGCGCCGGCGAGCGGCAGCGTGCGGGCTGCGGCGGGACCCTCGGCGAGCACGCTGCCGTCCGCCGCGAGGATCGACGCCCGGGCCGGCGCCCGGGTGCGCCGAGCGAGCTGCTCGCCGGCCTCGAGCCCGGGAAAGACGAGGTGCGGCTCCCAGGCGACGAGGCCGTCGGCGACCGGCAGCTCGATCTCGCCCGCGAGCTCGCCAAAGGCCCGGGTCGTGAGGGAGACCGGGGCCCTGACCAGGTCGTCCTGTGCCTCGTGCTCGCTCACGGACAGCGTCGCGATGGTCGCGGTCTCCACCGCCTCGGCGTACGCGGCTCGGAAGCGGCCGAGCGGGTGCTTTTCCTGGGCATCGGGGGTCAGCTCGGCGTGCATCGCCTCGACGTCGTCCGCCTCCCAGGCGTTGAGGAAGCGCTCGGCTCCGGGCGCCTCCGGCTCGCCGCCCGCCAGCATGCCCGCGAGAAACGCGACGAGTGCCAGCGCCGCGAGGGGAAGCGTGCGGGTCAGCCGGCGTCGGCGGCGCTCGCCCCCCTCGGGCTCCGGCGCGCTCAAGCGCCCGTGGGCCGTGCGGTAGCTTCCACAGCCCGGCGCCGTGGTTGCTGCGGACCCTCGCTCACCGCCGACAAGGTAGTCCCTCGAGAGGCTCGACAATGCGATCGAAGCGCCACCGCCGTGCTCTGAACGAGGGTGCGGGTTGAACTTCGTCGACGCCGTGATCGTCGTCTTCGCCCTGACGCTTGCGGTCGTGGGCTGGCATCGCGGGCTGCTCGCGAGCGTGCTGCCGCTGGCGGGCTTCCTCGGCGGGGTGGCGCTTGGTGCGCGCCTGGGCCCAGCGCTGCTCGAGGGCGGATCGCAGTCGCGCTACGCGCCGCTGGTGAGCGTCGTGGCCGGCGTTCTGATCGGCGCCTTTGCTGCCGTCGCTCTCGACGGGGTGGGCAGGGCGATCCGCGCGCGGCTCGACCGCGCCCCCGCGCTCCGTCTGCTCGACGGCGCAGGCGGAGCGGCACTGCTCGCGGCGCTCGCCCTGTTCGTAGCGTGGAGCTTCGGCGCCGTCGCCCTTCACACCACTGATGCAGGGGCCCGCGAAGTCCGAGAGGCGGTGCAGCGCTCGATGATCCTCGCCGCTCTCAACGAGGCCTTGCCACCGTCGGGCCCGCTTCTGAACGTGCTGCGCCGCGTCGATCCGCGGTCAGCGGTGCGCGGCCCGGAGGCGGACGTCGCAGCACCGGACGAGGAGATCCTCGAGGACCCGGACGTGGGCGCGGGCGGCGCCTCGACGGTCCGGGTGCTCGGCACCGCCTGCGGACTCGGCGTCGCGGGCTCGGGCTGGGTGATTGCCCCTGAGCTCGTGGTCACCAACGCGCACGTGGTCGCCGGGGCGGAGGACACGACGGTCGCCCCGGATGGCGGCGCGGAGCTCGATGCGGTGGCGGTTCATTACGAGCCGCGCAACGACCTCGCTCTGTTGCGCGTCGAGGGACTCGGGCTGAGACCGCTTGTGCTCGCGCCGAGGGCGCGAAAGGGCGCCGAGGCCGCGGTCGTCGGCTTTCCCGAGAATGGGCCGTTGAGCTTCACGGCGGCGCGGCTCGGGCGCACCGGCGAGGTGACGAGCCAGGACTCCTACGGCCGTGGACCGGTGCAGCGCTCGATGACCCCCTTCCGGGCCGAGGTGCGAAGCGGCAACTCAGGCGGTCCCGTCCTCGACGCCGCCGGGCGGGTGCTGACCACGGTCTTCGCCGCGTCGATCGGTGGCGGTCCGGCGAGCAGCCCGGCCAGCGGCCTCGGGATCCCCAACGGCGTGGTCGAGGACGCCCTTCGGGGCAACCTGCGCGCGAGGGACACCGGGCCATGTGCAGCTTGATCGAGCTCCGGATCGCGCTCTCCCCGCTGGCGCGCGGGAGCCGTTCGCTACCCTCAGGGACAGGGTGGAGGCGCCGTTTGCCAACGAGCGCGCAGCTGTGCGCGCCAACCAGGATCGTGCCCCTGTCTGTCCCCAGTTCCACGCCGCGATCGAGCTGATCGGCCGCCGCTGGACGGGGGCGATCCTCTGGGCCCTCGCCGAGCGACCGCACTTCTTCGCTGAGCTCGTGGCCGCCGTCCCGGGCCTCTCCGACCGCCTGCTGTCGGCGCGTCTGCGCGAGCTCGAGGCCGAGGGTCTCGTCGAGCGCTCCGTCCACGCCGGCGCCCCGGCGCGGGTCTCCTACGCGCTCACCGAGAAGGGCCGCTCGATCGCCCCGGCGCTTCGCGAGCTGCGCAGCTGGGCACGGCGCTGGGACGTCGCGGGCTGAGGCCCACCGGGCCGCGCGGCTCGCGATGTCCGACCCGATCCGCAGCGCGGCCGAGCTCGAGGCCTGCCGTCGCAAGCGCCGCTTCGCCACCGAGCGCGAGGCCGACGACGCCGCCTACCAGGCGCGGATGGAGGGGCGGCAGCTCGGGATCTACTCCTGCCTGTGGTGCGGCGGCTGGCATTTGACGAGCCGGAGGCCCCCCTGAGCTCGGGCGCCCCACCAACCCCCGGCGCCCGGCGCCGGTTGAACGGTTGTGGGGGCCATGGACCCCCAAACCGTGCAGTCGCGTCTTCGCCCACCGGAGTGCGCGCGGGCTGATTACCACCCGCGCGGGTTGCCGGGCGGGATCGAATCGAGCACGAGGTCGGCCTCGACGACGTCGACGGGGGGCACCTCGGTGGTGGCCCGGAAGAGCTCGAGCTCGCCCGGGCCGAGCTCGGCGAAGGCGGCCTCGACCGCCCGCAGGTAGGACGCGACCAGGACGCAGTCAGGCGGGGGGGTGGGGTGATGGTGCTCGGGGCGGGCGCGGTACGTGAGGATGCGGTCGAAGCCGTGGGGCTCGCCCGACGCCGTGCGCACGGTTTCGGCGACCTCGAGGCGCCGGTAGCGCATCTCTCGCAGGTCAAGGCGCTCAAGCTCGGCCGGGGAAACCTCGAGCAGCGCGCCGTTGGGCGGCGGCGCTCCGGGGTCGGCCTCGAGGTTGAGGCCGAGACAGAAGTCGGGGAGGGTGCCGTCGCCGGAGCGGGCGAACGTCTTCTCGCAAGCGTTGTTGTCCCGCGCCAGCGTCCAGCGGCGCCTCCAGCCCTCGAGCCGGGCGGGGACGAGCGGGGGAACCGGGCGGCCGAGCGTCAGCTCGGCGCTCCCACGCGAGACGAGTGAGCCGTAGCCGAAGACGGCGAGGCGGCTCACCGCGCGCTCGGCTTCCAGGCCGGGCGGGGGCAGAGCCGCGCCGCGGCCGGGCAGCCGAAGCACAGCGCCGGGTAGGGCTCGTGGGTCGGCTCGAAGTCGCCGCCGCGCATCCTGGCGATCAGGCCCTCGAGGCGCTGCCGGGCAGCCGTGAGTGCGTCGCCATCGAGCTCGGCGATCGTCGGCTCGTCGGGTCGCTCGAGGAAGACGTGGATCGCTCGCGCCCCGGCCGGGCTCGCCGCGGCGAGAGCATAGACCTCCCGCTGAGCGGTGTAGCGCTCCGCCAGCTCCGTGGGGGGCTTGCCGTCGAGGGCGTCGGTCTTGAAGTCGATCACGGCCGGAGGCTCGTTGCTCGTTCCTCGTGCGAGGAGGTCGATCTGCCCGCGGATCACCGTCCCGCCGAGCGCGAGCACGAACGGGACCTCCGGGCGCAGCGAAGCGGTTCCGAGCTCGGCTAGCAGGGGGGAGCCGAGCCAACCGTCGATCAGCCGTCGCGCCCGCTCGAAAGCCTCGCGCTCCCCGGCGAGCCCCTCGCGCCGAAGCAGCGCGTCGAGGGCCTCATCCGCGGGCCGCGCCCACTGATGACGAGCGCTCCACTCGAGGGCGGCGTGGACGGCGTTGCCCACGCCCAAAGAGAGCGAGCGCCGCACCCCGGGCTCGCCCAGCTCGTCGTCGGCCTCGGGCGCCTCAACAACCCCCTCGGCCCCAGGTGCGGGGGCGGGGGAGAGGCTCTCCCGGGCGCCCAGCACGCGCTCGACGTAGAAGCGGTACCCGCAGCGCTCGTACAACGCGAGCGCCGAATAGGAGAGGTGCCCGATCGGGACCTCGCCGCGCGTGCGGTCGAGCAGCGGCGGGGAGCCGGCGGCGTCCGCGAGCGGGTCCGGCTCGGGTGGGGGCGGGCGCCACTCGGAGAGCTCGAGCGCGCGCTCGGGCCCCGGCTCGCTGATCCGGACGCGAAGCTCCGCGTCCGCGAGTTTCACGGCGCCGGCGACCGGGGCGGGCCCGGGCAACCTGACGGAGCCCTCGCCGCCCCCCCATCCGCGAGCCACGAGCGCCGGAAGCAGACGCCGCAGCGGGCTGTCGGCGGGCTTGGCCTCTTCGAGCGGCTCGAGGTCTGAGGGCTTGAAGATGCCGCTAAGCAGCAGGTGATTTTCTGCACGCGAGGCTGCGACGTATACGAGCCGACAACCTTCCTCCGCCTCTGCGGCGCTCTCGAGCTCGTTGAGGTCGCCGAGCTCCCACAGGCCGAAGGACCTCGCGGAGGGAAACGCGAGCCGCATGCCGAATCGGCACGATCCCTCGTCACTCGCGTCGAGCGGACCGATGAATACGTCCTCGTGGCGATGCCCGGCGTTGAGGCCGCGTCCCAGGTCGGGCACCGCGACGACCGGGAACTGAAGCCCCTTCGCGGCGTGAACCGTCATCACCCGGACGCCTTCGTGGCCCTCGGCCTGGACCGCCGCCATCCCCTCGCGCTCGTCGCGGCGCGTGCTCTCCGCGGCAAGGCTGAGGAAGCCGGCCAGGTCGCGCCCCTCGTTGCGCTCGTACTCGCGCGCCAGACGCATCAGCTTGCGGACGTTCGCCATCCGGCCAGGGCCCCCGTCGCGCGCGATCAGCCCGAGGTCGTAGCCGAAGGCGCTCATCGTCCGCTCGATCAGCTCCTCGAGGGTGAGCAGCGCCGCCTGAGCGCGCAGGTCGCCGAGCACGCGGCAGAAACGCTCGAGCCGCTCCGCGTCGCCCTCTGGGACGTCGTCGAGCCACTCCGCCTCCGCATGGCGCGGCTCCTCGCCAGAGCCGTAGCGCCAGGCCAGGACCGGCCACACGTGACGGGGACGGCCCTGTTCGTCGCGTGCGGCCCGGCGCAGAAGCCAGAGGGCGTCAGGGCTGACGCCGCAGGCAAACGAGGCGAGGGCTCCGAACAGGTACTCGTCGTCGAGCGGGTTGGAGACGACGCCGAGCAGGCGAATCAGGTCCTCGACCTGCTGTTGGGTCCAGTAGCCGCGCCCGCCGACCACGAATGGGCGCAGCCCCGCCCGCCGCAGCGCCTCCTCGTAGGCGTCGACGTGGGTGAACGCGCGCAGCAGGACGACGATCTGCGAGCGCTCGGCGTCGCCCGAGTCGACGAGCTCGCGAAGCCGGGCCGCCAGGCAGCGCGCCTCGGCGACGACTCGAAGCGCGGAGCCGCCCGGCGGAGGATCGGTGAGCTCGATGCCCGCGGCGTCCCAGCGCCGCGCCTCTGCTGCTCGGCCCTCGTCGAGGGTGAGCAGGAGCTCGACGACTTCGGAGGCCCCGTCGCTCGGGAGCCGGCCCGCGGTCAACTCGCTGAAGCCGGGGAGCAGCGTCCGCCCGACCTCGTTGATCGCTGCGAGGACGGGGGGAAGCGAGCGGAAGTTGCCGCGCAGCGGGAGGACCTCGCGGTCGGCCGAGTCGACTGCGAGCGCGCGCTCAGTCCTGAAGACCTCGAGGTCGGCGTTTCGGAAGCGGTAGATCGACTGGTTCTCGTCGCCGACCTCGAACAGCCGGGTCTCCTCGCCGCGCAGCGCCTCGACGAGCTCGAGCTGAACGCGGTTCGTGTCCTGGAACTCATCGACCATGAGATGGCTGAAGCGCCCCCGCCATGTTTCGGCAACCGCGGCGGAGGTGCGCAGGAGCTCGAGCGCGCGCAGCTCGAGGTCCTGGAAATCGAGTGCCGAGCGCTCCTCCTTGAGCGCCTCGTAGCGATCGTGAAAGCCCTCCAGCACGAGCTCGAGCGCCGCTCTGGCGCTCACCGCGGCCTCGCGCTCGGCAGGGGTGAGCTCGCGTCGCTCCTCGCCGCGTCTGGGCGAATGGACCGGCTCGGGGACCGTGGGCAGGCGCGGCTCCAGCATGCCCTGGCTGCGCAGGCGCTCGTGGGCGCTGATCGTCATCTCGGTCAGCCGCCAGGGCTGGTACGCCGCGGCCGCCCGCGCCACCCGCTCGTCGCCGCCCGCGAGCAGGGCGTCGAGCGCCGCGCCGGCGGCACGGTCGCGCAGCCGGGTCGCCTCCGCGGCGTCGAGGACGCGAAAGCGCGGGTCGAGGCCGGCGGCGAGCGGATGCGCGGCGAGCAGCCTGCGACAGAAGGCGTGGATCGTCATCACCCAGGCGCGCTCGGTGGCGCGAGCCGCGCCGATCAGCTCGTCTGCGCGCGAGCCGTCGCCGCGCTCGCGCGCGGCCCGGGCGCGCTCCGTGAGCGCCCGGCGCACCCGGGAGCGCATCTCCGAGGCAGCGCGCTCGGTAAAGGTGAAGGCGAGGATCCTCTCGACCTCGACCCCGTCCTCCTCGACGGCGGCGCAGTAGCGCTCGACCAGCACGGTCGTCTTGCCGCTGCCCGCCCCGGCTTCGAGGAAGGCGTCGATGCTGCGCGCCGCGACCGCCGCGCGCTGCTCGCGGGTCGGCTCCGGCTCGCCCGGCGCCGATTTCCCGGCCCCTACCGCGGCCCCCGCCCCCTCTGCCTCGGCGGCGGGTTCGGGCTCCGGGTCGGTGAGCGAGAGCTGTCTCGGGTCCGCGCTCACTCGTCCTCGGTCCGCTCGCCTGCTGCCTCACCGATGGCGCCGAGCGCGCGTTCGAGCCGGCAGATCGTCTGAAAGGTGCAGTACTTCGGACAGCTCCCGCCGATCGGCCGACGGCCGATCGCGCCCGAGCGCATCTCCGCCGCCGCGGCGAGCGCGCGCTCCTCGGCGCCCTCGAGGGCCTCGGCGAGCTCGTCCGCGTCGCGAGCGTCGGTCCGCACGAGCGGCTGCCCCGAGAGGCGCTCGTCCCCGCGCCTCGCGATGCCGCGCGGCTTGCGGTTGCCCGGATCCGCGGCGCCCAGGGGGTGGTAGAGGCCGGCAACCGGATCGAGGCCGAGCACGCGCTCGGCTACCCGCATGTAGAGCTGGATCTGAAGCGTCCCCTTGACGGTGAACTCGCTCGCCCGCGGCACGCTCTTGCCGGTCTTGTAGTCGCGGACGATCGCGCTGTGGCCATCCGCGGCGAGGTCGATGCGGTCGATCCGACCCCGCAGGGAGATCTCCCCCAGCCGCAGGGCGTCGCGAGGAGGTTCGCCGTCCTCGTCGACGTGATCGAGCGGACCGAAGCCGAGCTCGAGCAGGGCGGGGCTTGGGCGAAACTCGGTCTCGACATCCGCCTCGGTGTCGAGAAACGCCTCGACCTGGACCCGGGCGCGGTCGAGCGCCGCCCGGCGGGCGTGATTGAGCGGCGCCCTCGCGCGGCGCTCGGCCTCAACGGCGAGCAGCTCCCCGAAGCGCGTGCGCCAACGCCCGACGTCCCCCGGGCGCGGGATCGAATCCTCGCCCGGCGCCTCCCGGTAGAGGAGCTCGAGCGCCCGATGGACGACGCCGCCGAGCCACAGTGGATCGGCCTCGGGCTCGAGCCGCTGGGGGGAGAGCTCGTGGTTGACGAACCACCTGTAGGGGCACTCGAGCCAGCCTTCGAGCGAGTTGGCGCTGAAGACGTCCCTGGCCCCGAGATCCTCGAGCACGCGCGGTGCGCGCAGAGGGCCGGGCAGGGCGTTCGGGTCCGGGACACCACCGAACAGCGCGAGCGTCGCTTCCGCCCGCCCGCCCTCGACGCCAAGCCGCGCGAGCACGGCCTCGCGATCTCGCTGCCATCCCCCGACGCACAAGGCCCGTGCGAGAGCCCGCTCGTTCGTCGCCTCCTGCGGGGTCGGCACGGCCCGCTCGGGCCCGCGGACCCTGGTCAGCGAGCGCTCGGCGCCCTCGGGACCTGGCGCGAGCAGGTCGAGCACCTCCTCGACGAAGGGGGAGCGCCCGAGCGCCGCACCGTCCTCGTCGCAGCTCTGCCAGCTCAGGTAGAGGCGCTTGGTCGGCCGCGAGACACAGGCATGGAACAGGTAGCGCTCCTGCTCGGCGGGCTCGACCCGTCGCAGGTCGCGGTTGCCGATCTCGCGCCGGCGCTCCTCGGAGAGCAGGGGGTCCGGCGGCGCAGAGCTGGGGAACTCCCCGTCCTGGAGCGAGGCGCAGAAGAGGACACGCGCCCGCGCGACCCGAGCGCGTGACGGGCTCAGGATCCTCACCCTCCCCGATGCGGGACCGCGCCAGGCGGGCACCGAGGCCGACTGAAGCGCCTCGATCGCCTCGCCGAGGCCGGGCTGCTCGCAGCCGGGCAGCCCCCCGATCGAGGCCAGCTCTTCGAGCAGCTCCGCCGCGGCGACGCCGGCACGCAGCTCGAGCGCTGAGAACGGGACCGCTCCGGCAGGGCCCGGGGTTCGCCCGCTGGCGAGCGGCGCCTGCTCTCGGTGGGCTCTCTCGGCGAGCTCCCGCGCCGAGCGCGCCAGGCCGCGGAGCGCCTGCGCGTCGGACGAAGCTTCGCGCAGCCGCGCAAGGTGGCGAGGCGGCGTCGACCAGCGCTCGGTCGCCGCGCTCACGGTCTGCGCGTCCCCCCGCCGGATGCTGCGCTCGAGGGAGTCGACGAGCGATGGTGGCAGCGACGGGTCCGAGCGCAGGTGGGCGAGGAGCTGGCCGACGGCGCTCTCGTCGAGGGCGGCACGGCAGAGCGCGAGCAGCGAGCCGCCTACGCACGTCGCCGCCAGTGGCAACGAGGCCTCGAGCGCGACGGGCACTCCCTGCTCGGCCAGTACGGCGGTCAACAGCGGACCGGCGGATTCGGGACGACGGACGACGATTGCGATCTCGTCCGGTTCGAGGCCGGCGCGCAGCAGGCCGGCGATCTCGACCCCGATCGCCTCGGCCTCGCCGCGGGCGCCGGCGCTCGCCAGCAGCACGAGCCCGTCGTCGGGCTCGACGGTGCCGGCGCCTTGCTCGAACAGGTTTCGGTTGAGATGGCGCAGGGTCGGGCTCGACGTGTAGCCGGGGTCGAAGGGAAGCCTGGTCGTCTCCGCGGCGCCGAGCTCGTCGCGGAGCAGGTTGACCAGCCCTGCCCTCACGGAGAGCGCGCGGCGGTCGTCGTAATTGACGGCCACGGTTACCTCCGCGGCGCGCGCGAGGCCGTCGATCAGCTCGACCTGGGCCCTCGTCAGGTCGTCGAAGCCATAGAGGAGGACCGGTCGCCCGCCCCAGTTCTCCGGGGTGGCGCGCAGCCCTGCGATCGCGGCGGCGGCCAAGGTCCCGGGGTCGCCTCGGTCGCCCGCATCGCGAAGCTCGACGTAGGCGGCGTAGAGCTCGACCAGCTCCGACTCGTGACCGGGGTCCTCGAGCTCGGAGACGATGCTCGCGAGCTCGGCGGGGGAGACCAGGGCCGCCTGCAGCTCGGTGATCAGGGCGTCGAGCGCGGGCGCGAAGCCGGGACGCGCCGCCGAGCGGCGAAGCCTGCGGGGGCCGACGCGGCGGATCGCCGCGCGAAGCAACGCCTGGCGCTGGGAGACGGTCAGCTCCGGCGGCACCTCGAGCGCCAGCGAGCGGGCGATCTCCGACGTGAGCGCCCCGAAGGTGGCGATGGTGCCTCCCAGGGTGGCCCCGTCGGTGGCGCAGAGGTCGCGCTCGAAGCCGGTCACGTCGTCACCCGTGGGGACGACCAGCATCGGATCCTCCTCCAGGCACTCTCGAAAGCGCTCGAGTACCGCCCCCGCTCGTCCGGAGTTGGGCGGTCCCTGGATCAGCCTGAGTGCCATCGTCCCCAGGATAGGTCGCGCCGCGGCAGCGTCCCCTGACGGCGCCAGCGCCCGCTCCTTGGGGCTTTTCGGCCCCGTTTTGCCGTCCTCGCGCGCCCCTATCGTGCTCGGCGATGGCCCTCTGCTTCATCGATCCGGCCGACGCGATCCGCGCAATCGCCGATTCGATCGGCAGGGAGGCCCGTCGTCAGCTTCTCGGCGAGGCGGTCCGCGCCTGGGTCGACGAGATCCCCGACGACGAGCTCGAGGCGCATTACGCGAAGGCGATCTCCGAGCTCGACGAGCACGACATCTCGATGCTCGCCGCCTGGCATGCCTCGATGGAGGTGGGCACCCCGCTCCCCAACCGCGACTTCCTGATGGGCGCCTTTCCGTCGCTCGGGGCGCACCGGCGCGAGGCGCTCAAGCTCGCCGCCGGCTTTCGCGGCGAGGAGGCGGTGGACCGCGGCGTGACCGAGGAGCGCGCGCTCGAGACGGTGCTCGAGTGGCTCTCGGGCCCGCGGCTGATGGAGCTCGCCGTCGAGGCGGTCGAGCTCTACGTCTGGGACCGGGCCGGATCAGATAACTAGGACGCTGCCGGCTAAGGGCAGAGACGTAGGCGGTCCTTGCCGGCGCCGCCCCTGCAGCGATCACGGCCGGGGCCGCCGTCGATGCGGTCCTTGCCGCCCCCCGCGCGAAGCTTGTCCTTACCAGTGCCGCCGCGCAGCTTGTCCTTGCCGCCGCCGGCACAGATCAGGTCGTTACCGCCGCGGCCCCGGATGACGTCGTTGCCGCGCAGGGCGAGGATCACGTCGCGCCCTGTGGTGCCTCGCAGGGGGCGATCGGCCTTGCCGGTGCCGGCGATCGTCGCGGTCTTGCCTGCGCACTTCCCGAAGCTGGCGAGCGGCGGCCCGCAGCGCTCGAAGTCCTGGGTCACGCGCGACCCGCGAGCGACGCCGACCTCGCGGCTGACGAGCCCACCTCCGTCCTTGGACTGCTCGCAGATCATCGTGTACGTCTCGCCGGGGTGAAGCGGGCGCCCGGAGGGGTTCACGTCCCATTCGTAGGTGCCGTCGGCGGGCACGATCAGCGTCGTCTCGAGCACGTCGCGGATCGGCGTCCCGTTGCCCTGGGGGCAGGTCGCGCTCTCACATGTCGGGGTGTCGAACTCCTTGCGAAGCCGCAGCGTCGCGCCCGGCGGCGCGGTGCCTTCGATCACGGAGTGGTCGGCTTCGTCCGCGGCGCGCTCGCCGGCGATCAGGTAGGACTCGCCGATCCCGAGCGGATTCTCCGCCGTGCCGCCGACGTACTCGCCGACCACCATCTCCGCATAGTCGGCGTGGAAGTTGGGGCCGCGCACCTCGGGGGTGTATCCGTAGGTGCCCTGGGCGAAGTAGTTCCAGTCCTCGGTCGCGCCGGTGATGTCGCAGAGCGTCTCGTAGCCGAGCTCGGAGATCCAGCCGTTGGCGGCGGCCATGTCGTCGCCGAGGTCCTTCATCGCCGCCTCGTCGGGGGCGATCGCGCCCGGGTCGTCGGGGGGCACTCCGTCATCGTCGGGGTTCTTCGCGCAAGCCTCGCGGTAGGTCGGGACCTCGACCTGGGCTAGGAAGTCGGCATCGAAGCCGGGCTGGCGCAGCCAGCGCCCCTCGGTGAAGGTGTGGTTGGTGATGAAGACGGTGGGGTGGAGGCCGGCGGTGAACTGGTGAACCGCCTCGGACTCGGGCTCGGAGAAGGGACCGGTGCCTCGGTAGGCCTGCGAGGTCGTGTCCGAGCTCGATCCGGGCCCACCCCAGTAGGCGCCGTAGTTTCGGTTCAGGTCGACACCCGAGAAGCTGCGCTGCGCGCAGGGGGTTGCGGCCTGGGCGGGGTCGGTCGGGCGGCAGTTCTTGCGGATGTAGGCGGCCTGGTTGGCGAACGCCTGGCTTAGCGTGAGGTCGGAGTCGTTGTCGGTCGCGGGGTTGAACCCATAGCTGCGCGAGGCGATGAAGCCGTCGACGTTGACCACCGGGACGACCACCACGCGCACGTTCTCGAGCAGGGTCTGGACTCTCGCGTCGCCCGAATTGAAGCGCTGCACGAGGTCGAGCGCGAACTCCATCGGCAGCTCGGACGCAGGCCATTCGCGAGCGTGATGCCCGCCGAAGTTGAGATAGACCGGCCGACCGTCGTCGGTGCGGCTGACGCCAGTAGCGATCTCGACCCCCTCGATCGGACGCCCCTCGAACGTGCTGCCGATGACAATCGACCGAACCAGCCCGGGGTTTTGTGTGGAGAGCGCCTTCATCTCCGCCGTGTAGTCCTCGTAGACGCGGTAGGACTCGCGCGCGCTCGGCAGGGCCGAGCGCGGCCCGGTCGCGGCGGCAAGCGCCTCGGCCGCGCGGTCCGCCTCGTCAGCGGCGGCGAGGTCGCGGATCAGCGGCAGCGAATCGAAGCCCTTGCGCATGAGCTGCGCCCGCTCGGCGTCGGAGTAGAGCGCCACCGTGGCCGTGTCGGGGCCGGCAGCATGGGTGACGTCCAGGCCCAGTCCTTCGAGCCGGGCGAGCTCGCTGCGGCTCTCGATCGTCACGGACTCGAGCGAGATGCGCTGCTCGGGCCCGGACGGCCGCTTGGTCTCGTAAAGCGATACCTCGAGCTCCACGGCCGGGCGCGGGCCGGCGCGACGGCAGGCCTGTACCTCGAGCCGTTCGCCCTGGCGGACCCAGGTGGCTGCGCTCTCGCGCGAGGTGAATGAGCTCGAGGCGGCGATCGCCCTCCCACCGCGAAACAGGGCCAGGTCCCAGTCCGGCTCGAGCCCACCGCGCAGGCTGAAGGTGGCGATGCCGCGACCGGGCGCGATCCACTCGCTGCGAGCGATTCCCGTCTCGCTCGCGTCCAGGAGCGCCTCGTCGCAAGCCCGTGCCTGCGTCTCGTCGGCGCGGAGGGTCTCGGCATTGGCGCTCGCCGCGGGTACCGCGAGGGCGATCGCCAGTGCCGTACCCACGGCCGTCCTCATGCCCCTGCCCACGCCCGTCAAGGTAGCGCGCCGGCGCCAGCGCCGAGGGGATCGGCTCGACGGATGGCCGCGCTCCGGGCCTCGGGCGCGGCCTGCGAGACTCAGCCGCGATGCGCGCACTGGCGATCGCTCATCAGCGGGACTCGGGGCCGGGTGTGTTCGCCGAGGCGATCTCTTCGGCCGGGGCGGAGCTCGACGTGTGGCAGATCGTCGAAACCGACGTGCCCCCCGCCGACCCGCTCGGCTACGACGCTGTGCTCAGCCTCGGCGGCGCGATGAATGTCGACGAGGAGGATCGCCACCCCTGGCTTCGAGCGGAGAAGCAGCTGCTTCGCGAGCTGCTGGGTCGAGAGACGCCGCTGATGGGCGTCTGTCTCGGTGCGCAGCTCCTTTCGGAGGCGGGGGGAGGCTCCCCGCGGCGCGCCTCGGAGTCGGAGATCGGCTGGTACGAGATCGAGATCACCGCGGCGGGGGCCGAGGATCCGGTGATCGGGCCGCTGGCGCCCGCCTTCGAGGCGTTCGAGTGGCACAGCTACGAGTGCGGGCTGCCCGCCGACGCGCTCGTGCTCGCGAGGAGTCCCGTCTGCGCCCAGGCCTACCGGCTCGGCGAGCGAGCCTGGGGGATCCAGTTCCACGCCGAGGTGAGCGCCGCCGACGCGGCGCATTGGATCGAGCAGTACCACGTCGATCCCGACGCGGTCAGGCTCGGGATCGAGCCGGCGGTGCTGGGGCCCGTGACTAGCGCCCGGATCGGCGCCTGGAACGAACTCGGGCGCCGCCTCTGCGAGCGGTTCCTGGCGGCTGTCAGCCGGCCTGTCCGGGCGTGAGGTAGGCCGCCGAGAGCCCACCGTCGACGAGGAATGTGGTCCCGGTCACGAACGAGGAGTCCTCGCCTGCGAGGAACGCCGCGGCGGCCGCGATCTCCTCGGGCTCGCCGAAGCGGTCCATCGGGATGTGGACGAGGCGCGTCGCGGCCTTCTCCGGGTCCTTGGCGAAGAGCTCGCTGAGCAGGGGGGTGTTGACCGGGCCCGGGCAGAGCGCGTTGACGCGAACGCCGCGATCGGCGAACTCCACCGCGAGCTCCCGGGAGAGCGAGAGGACGGCACCCTTGGAGGCGGTGTAGGAGATCTGCGAGACGGCGGCGCCTCGGAGGGCTACGAAGGAGGCCGTGTTGATCACCGATCCGCGGCTGGGCGGGGAGTTCTCAAGCAGGTGCGGGATACCGTGCTTGCAGCAGAGAAACACCGAGCGCACGTTGACGTCCTGGACCCGCTGCCAGGCCTCGAGCGTCGTTTCCAGCACCGTTGTGTCCTTGGCCGGGTTGATCCCCGCGTTGTTGAACAGCACGTCGATCCGGCCGAGCTCGTCGCGGACACGCTGGTACACCTCACGCACCTCCTCCTCGTCGGTGACGTCGGCCTCGATCGCGAGTGCGCCCGGCGACCCCTGGCTGAGGTCGACGCCGACGACCTCGGCGCCGCGAGCGGCGAACAGCTCGGCGCTCGCCCGGCCGATGCCCGAGGCAGCTCCGGTGATCACGCAGACCTTGCCCTGGAGCGGCTGCTCGGTCATTCGGTTGCGATGAACACGTTCTTGACGTCCGTGTAGTGCTCGAGCGCGTCCGGGCCGAGCTCGCGGCCGACGCCCGATTGCTTGAACCCGCCGAACGGTGTCGTCACCCGGACCGAGCTGTTCGAGTTGACCGAGATCACCCCGGTTTCGATCGCGCGGGCAACCCGCAGCGCCTTGGCGCCGTCGCGGGTCCAGATCGAACCGGAGAGCCCGTAGATCGTGTCGTTTGCGATCGCGACGGCCTCGGCCTCTCCGGAGAAGGGGATCACGCAGGCGACCGGCCCGAAGATCTCCTCCGCGGCGGCGCGATCGTCGTTGGAGACCGGTGCGAGAACGGTCGGTGCGAACCAGAAGCCGGGCCCCTCGGGGGCGCTGCCCCGCACCGCCACGGGGGCGCCGTCGGGCACGTAGGAGGCGACCGTCTCGCGCTGGTCGGCCGAGATCAGCGGGCCCATCTGGGTCGACTCGGCAAGCGGGTCGCCGACCTGCATCGCCTTGACCTCGCGCTCGAGCGCCGCCATGAACTCGTCCATCGCCGAGCCCTCGACCAGGACGCGCGAGCGAGCGCAGCAGTCCTGACCGGCGTTTCCGAATACGGCGACGGGAGCGGCCGCGGCGGCTGCTTCGAGGTCGGCGTCGGCGAAGATCACGTTCGCCGACTTGCCGCCGAGCTCCAGCGTCACCCGCTTGATCGTCTGGGCCGCCCCGGCGGCGATCCCGCGCCCGACCTCAGTCGAGCCGGTGAAGGCGATCTTGGCGACGTCGGGGTGCTCGACGAGGCGCTGACCGCATTCCCGGCCAGGCCCCGCGACGACGTTCAGCACCCCTTCGGGCAACCCGGCCTCGATCGCGATCCGTTCGAGCTCGAGCGCGGAGAGCGGGGTCAGCTCGGCGGGCTTGAGGACCACCGTGTTGCCGGCGGCGAGCGCGGGAGCAACCTTCCACGAGGCGATCACGAGCGGGAAGTTCCACGGGGTGATCAGCCCGACGACGCCCAGCGCCTCGCGGAAGGTGACGTCGACCCCGCCCGCAACCGGGATCGTCTGCCCGAGCAGCCGTTCGGGCGCGCCCGCGTAATAGCGGAAGCACTCGATCACCATTTCGATCTCGCTGCGCGCATCGGTGATCGGCTTGCCCGCGTTTCGCGCCTCGAGCGTGGAGAGCGCGGCCGACTCGGAATCGAGCGCGTCGGCGAGGCGGCGCAGGAGCGCCGCGCGATCCGCGGGAGCGACGTCGCGCCAGGCGGGAAACGCCCGCTTGGCCCGTGTGACGGCGGCGTCTGTCTCCTCGATTCCGGCGCGGGGAACCTCGGCCATCACCTTCTCGGTTGCCGGTTCGACGACCGCGATCATGCGGCGACCGCCTGCGTGCGTGCCGCTTCGACGAGGGAGCCGATCACCGGGGTATGGCGCTCTTCCTCGGCGTGCCAGAGGATGCCGAGCGCGAACCGGCGCCCGGGGAGCTCGATTGCCTCGATCACTCCCCCGGGTTCCGCCCAGCCGCTTGCGATCAGGCCCTCGCCGAGCTCACCGATCCCCTGGTGATGGTGGGAGCGGATCGGGACGCGTTCGGCGCCGACCGCGCGCTCGGCGAGCGAGCCTGCCTCGAGGCGGACCTCGTGGTCGGCGAACTGCCCTGGGGTGTGCAGGTGGGTCTCCAGGTCGGCGAGATGCTGGTCGAGCGTGCCGCCGCGGGCGACGTTGAGGATCTGCATCCCGCGGCAGATCCCGAGCGTCGGCAGGTCGCGCTCGAGCGCCCGGTGGGCGAGAGCGAGCTCGAAGCGATCGCGCTCGCCTCGGTAGCCGATCGTCTGCGGGGCTGGCGCGGCCCCGTAGCTCGCCGGATCGAGGTCAGCGCCGCCGGCGAGGATCAGCCCGTCAAGCAAGCCGAGCACGTCGTCCGGGCTCTCGGCGCCCACCTCGTGGGCGGGGAGCACGAGCGGGGTCGCGCTCGCTTCCTCGACACAGCGCGAGTAGCTGCGCGGCGAGAGATTGCTCTCGATCCCTTCCCAGACAGTCCAGCCCGCGCTCTCGATCGCCGCGGTGATCCCGATGACCGGACGCCTCACAGACACGGGGTTCGGGTTCGGCTCCGAACCACTGCTCCTCGTTCGTGCCTCCGCCTCACAGCCGCTCGAACCCGCGAAAGCGCTCCCAGTCGGTGACCGTGGCCTCGAACGCCTCGATCTCGACCCGGGCGCGATTCAGGTAGTGCTCGACGACCTCCTCGCCGAAGGCCTCGCGGGCGACGGTGCTCGAGCCGAAGAGATCCCGTGCGTCGTACATGTTGCGCGGGACGTGGGGGTTGTCGGAGGTGTAGGCGTTGCCCTCGACGGGCTCCTCGAGCGAGAGCTCGGAGTCGATCCCGTGCAGGCCGGCGGCGATCATCGCCGCGATCGCGAGATAGGGGTTGACGTCCGCGCCTGGCAGGCGGTTCTCGACCCTCAGTCCCTCCTCGTGGCCGACTACGCGCAGCGAGCAGGTCCGGTTGTCGTTCCCCCAGGCGACGGCGGTTGGCGCGAAGGAGCCCGCCGCGAAGCGCTTGTAGGAGTTGATGTTCGGCGCGAAGAACAGGGTCAGCTCTCGCATGCACGCGAGCTGGCCCGCGATGAAGCGGTCGAACATCTCGCGGTCGGCGGCGAAGGCGTTGCCGCCGCCGTCTTCGGCGAGCGAGCAATGGATGTGACACGAGTTGCCCTCGCGCTCGTTGAACTTCGCCATGAAGCTGAGCGCCATCCCCTCCTGGGCGGCGATCTCCTTGGCGCCGTTCTTGTAGACGACGTGGTCATCGGCGGCGGCGAGCGCCTCGTCGTAGCGGAAGTTGATCTCGTGCTGGCCGAAGTTGCACTCGCCCTTCGAGTTCTCGACGCGCATCCCCGCGGCCTGCATCTCGTTTCGGATCCGCCGGATCAGGGGCTCGACCCGGGCTGTGCCGAGCAGCGAGTAGTCGACGTTGTAGAGGTTGGCCGGCTCGAGGTCGCGATAGGCACGCTTCCAGGCCTCCTCGTAGGTGTCGCGGAAGACCATGAACTCGAGCTCCGTGCCCGCGCTGGCGACGAGCCCGCGCTCGGCGAGCCGCGCGAGCTGGCGGCGGAGGATCTGGCGGGGGGAGGCGACGACGTCGGAGCCGTCTCCCCACTTGATGTCGGCGATCAGCAGGACGGTCGCCGGGTGCCAGGGGATCGGACGCAGGGTCTCGAGGTCGGGGACCATCTCGAAGTCCCCGTAGCCGCGCTCCCACGAGGACATCGCATAGCCATCGACCGTGTCCATGTCGACGTCGACCGCGAGCAGGTAGTTGCAGCCCTCGGCTCCGTGCTCGAGGACCTCCTCGAGGAAGTGACTCGCGGTCAGCCGCTTGCCCTGCAGGCGGCCCTCCATGTCGGCGATCGCGAGCAGCACGGTGTCGACCGTGCCCTCTTCGACCGCCTGTTTCAGCTGATCGAGCGTCACAGGCGCCCGATCAGCCGCCGCGCGTTACTTCGTCTTCCTCGAGCGTGCGGACCGGGCCCTGGTACTTGTTCTTCGCCGAGATCAGATACCAGACCCCGAAGATCAACGGGACCAGGATCGCAAGCGGGGTGTAGTTGACGACGGTCGCGTCGAAGTCCTCGTTCCAGGGCAGCCCCGTCGGCGTGTATGGCAGGTCGAGGGCGTAGACGACCAGGATCACGAAGATGATCGCCAGCGTGTTGACCACCTTGTAGCGGCTGCCCAGGTTCCAGGGTCCGGGCTCGAAGCGGTCGCCCGCCCGCAGCCTCAGGTAGATCGGGATGATGTAGGCGAGGTAGAGGCCGACCGTGCAGATCCCCGTAATCGCGAAGAACGCGAACGGGATGTCGTTCGAGCCGAACAGGGCGGGGATCGAGATCAGGAACGAGAAGAACGAGACGGCCATCACCGCGTAGAGCGGAACCCGGTTGCGGTTGACGCGGTGGAACAGCGCCCAGCCCGGGATCGCGCGGTCGCGCGAGAAGGCGTACCAGGTGCGCGAGGCGCTGGTCAGGCCCGCCGCGACGCAGAACAGCTGGCCGATGGTCGCGATCAGGATCACCAGCTTCGCCGCCCAGGTGTCGAGGGCGCTGGTGAAGATCGCGCCGACAAAGCCGGCCGAGTCGTTGACGGCCTTGACGTCGGTGGCGGCGAAGAGGAAGGCGAGCAGCACGAGCCAGCCGATCAGCGCCGAGAAGAAGACCGAGCGCCAAACCCCCTGAGCGGCGGCCATCGAAGCGTTTCGCGTCTCCTCGGCCGTGTGCGCCGAGGCGTCGTAGCCGGTCTGCGTGTACATCGCCAGCAGGAAGCCGATCGGCAGCACGAAGAGCCAGAAGCCGAGGCTGGTCGTCGAGCCGTCGAAGCTGCCGGAGTTATTGATCTTCTCGCCGAAGACAAAGCTCGCGCTCTGATGGTCGTCCGGGACGAAGATCAGCAGGCCGATGATCACCGCCACCCCGATCACGTGCCAGCCGACGGAGACGTTGTTGAGCAGCGCCAGCGCGCGGTCCCCGACGATGTTCAGGACCGTCACGAAGACGAGGATGATCAGGAAGAGGAGGAAGGTCTCGCTGAGCACGTGCTTGCCGTCGGCGAAGTTGATGCCGAGGATGTCGACCTCGTAGAGGCCGAGCAGGGTGAAGAGGAAGAAGGCCGCGCCGTAGGCGACCGAGGCGACGATGCCGACCAGGCCGACGATGTTGAACCACCCGGTCATCCAGCTCCAGCCCTTGCCGCCGAGGCGGTGCGCCCACCAATAAGGCCCACCCGCGGTCGGGTAGGCCGAGGTCAGCTCGGCCATCGAGAAGGCGACCATGAGAACGAACGCACAGAGGATCGGCCAGCCGATTGAAACCGCGATCGGGCCCCCGTTCTGCCACGCGAAGGCGAAGGTGGTGAAGGTCCCGGCGAGGACCGAGATGATCGTGAACGAGATCGCGAAGTTCGTGAACCCCGACCACGCTCGCGAGAGCTCCTGCTTGTAGCCGAGGTCGGCGAGCGTCTGCTCGTCGCTGCTCGTGCGCGGCGTCGTCGGGGGCTCGGCTGTCGCCATTCGCTATCTCCTCCGTCCGATCGGGCCTCTCAGGAAGAATGGTTTGACCATCCGACCTATGCGTACAAGACCCTATGCCCGGCCGCGGACGGCTGTCAAGCCCCGGGCCGGTAATTGCGCGCGAGGGGGCGGCCGTGAACGCTGAGGTCGGTGTCGTCGGTGGCGGTGTCGTCGGTGTGGCGGTCGCGCTGGAGCTCGCGCGACGCGGTGCGGAGGTGCTCGTGCTCGAGGCCGAGGACGAGGTCGGTTTGGCGGCGAGCGGAACGAACTCCGGGATCCTGCACACCGGCTTCGACTCCGAACCCGGCTCGCTCGAGACGGAGATGATCCTGCGCGCGGGCGCGCTGCGCGATCCGGTCGTCGACGCGCTCGGCCTGCCGGTCCTGCGCTGCGGCGCGGAGGTGCGTCCGCGCAACGGCACCGAGCGGGAGACCGTGGTGGGGCTCGCTGCGAGGGCGAGGGAGAACGGGGTCGAGGCGGGGACCACGCCGCAGGGCGGCCTCGCGATCCCGGGCGAGGCGGTCACCGACCCGGTTGCCTTCACGCTTGCGCTCGCCGCCGCCGCGGAGCGCCACGGCGCCGAGATCAGGACCGGCTTCGAGGTCTCGGAGGTTTCTCGAGAGGGCGGGCGGCTCGTGCTTCGCTCGCCCGCGGGCGAGCGGGTCGCGGTCCGCTTGCTCGTCAACTGCGCCGGTCTAGGAGCTGGGCACGTTGCGGCGCTGGCGGGGGATCGCTCGTTCGAGATCTACCCGCGCAAGGGTGAGTTCCTCGTCTTCGAGCCGCCCCCGGGATCCCATCTCGATCGAATCCTGCTGCCGGTCCCCGCGAAGAGGACGAAGGGCGTGCTCGTCTTCCCGAGCCTCGACGGCAAGCTGATCGCCGGCCCGACGGCCGTCGACCTCGACGAGCCGGACTGGACCGTTCGCCCCGAGGCGCGCGCGGAGATCCTCCCGAAGGCGACCGCGATGTTCCCGCCGCTGGCAGCGGCCGAGCTGTTGTTTTCCTACGCGGGGCTGCGTCCGGCCGGGCGTGGGGTCAACTACGTGATCGAACGCTCCAGACGGTGCCCGGCGTTGGTCAACGTCGCCGCGATCCGCTCCACCGGGCTGACCGCGTCGCTGGCTATCGCGGAGCGCGTCGCCGGGCTCGTCTCCGAGGCGGGTGTGACCCTCGCGGATCCCGCGCCGCTCTCGCAGGCACGGGCACCGGACGGTGCCGGGGGGCCGTGGTGGCGGCGGACTGCGGATAGGCTCGGAGAATGAGCAGCCGGCTGCTGGGCATCGACGAGGGGACCTCGGCGGTCAAGGCCGTGATCTACGACGCCGAGCTTCGACCGCTCGCCGAGGCGCGGCGCGAGAAGCGCCTCTCCCATCCGCGGCCGGGCTGGGTCGAGCAGGATCCTGAGGAGGTCCTGGGAGCGGTCGTCGGGGCGGTGTCGGACGTGCTGGCTCGCTCGCCGGGGCCGATCGACGCCTGCGGCCTCGACCACCAGGGCGAGTCGGTGCTGGCCTGGGATGCCGAGAGCGGGCAGGCGCTGACCCAGGTCGTCACCTGGCAGGACAAGCGCTCGCAAGAGGTGCTCGAGCGGCTCGAGCGCGACGGCCACGCAGAAGAGGTTCGCGAGCGCAGCGGGCTGCCGCTGGATCCCTACTTCTCCGCCGGCAAGCTCGCTTGGCTGCTCGAGCGCGACGAGAAGGTCGGCGCCGCACGCGAGGCGGGCACGCTGCGTCTCGGGACCGTCGATTCATTCCTTTGCGACCGCCTCGGGGCGGGGTTCGCCACCGATCCCTCGACCGCGTCGAGGACCCAGCTCGGGGCACCTGATTGGGACCCGCGCCTCTGCGAGCTCTTCGGCGTCCCGAGCGACGCGCTTCCCTCGATCCTCGACACCGCGGGAGACCTGGGAACGATCAGTCACCCCGACTGGCCGGTGAGTTTGCCGCTGCGCGCCCGATGCGTCGACCAGCAGGCGGCCCTCGCCGGGTCCGGCTGCGTGACGGCCGGCCTGGCGAAGGCGACCTACGGGACGGGAGTCTTCGTCCTCGCCCACGTCGGCGAGGAGCGGCCCGATCCGGGTGGCGGCTTGGTTCCGACGGTCGCCTGGCGCGTCCACGGCCGGGTCGAATGGGCACTCGACGGAGGCGTGTTCACCGCGGGTGAATTGCTCGAGTGGATGACCCGCGACCTCGGCCTCGCGCCTGACCCCGGGGCGCTGAGCGGGGCGGCTACCGAGGTCGAGGATGCCGGTGGGGTTCGGGTGCTCCCGGCTCTGGCCGGCCTCGGTGCGCCTTGGTGGCGCCCGGAGGCGCGGGCCGTGATCTCGGGACTGAGCTCGTCCTCGCGGCCGGCCCACATCGCCCGCGCGGCCCTGGAAGGTCTCGCCTGGCGGGTGGCCGACGTCATCTCCGCGATTCGCGAGAGCGCCGAGATCGAAGCGCTCCGGGTCGACGGTGGGTTGACGCGCAGCGAGCTGCTGCTGCGCCTTCAGGCCGACGCTGCCGGCGTCCCGATCGAGCGCGGGGCCGTCGATGCAACCGCGGCCGGAGCCGCGGCGCTGGCGGCGGTCGGTGCCGGGATCTTCGAGTCCGTGGCAGAGATCGGCGATCGGATCGAGACCGGCGAGCGCTTCGAGCCACGCCGCGACGCGCGCTGGCGTGATGCCGAGCATCAGGCCTGGCGCGAGTTCGTGCGCCACGCCGCCGAGCTCTAGCGCCGCCGCTCGCTGCTCAGACGAGCCCGCCGAGGATGTGCTCGGTGCCCTCGATGTGCTCCCGCATCAGGGCCACGGCCCTCTGAGCGTCGCGCTTTCGCAGCAGCCCGACGAGCCTTCGATGCTGGGCGTTGGAGTGCGCGAGCACCTGCTCGGGGTGGGCGATCAGACCGATCAGCTCGCTCATCTGCCCCTGCACCTCGGTCATCGCGGTGACCAGGCGCGGCGAGCAGGCCGCCTCGGCGACGCCAATGTGGAAGCGGATGTCGGCGCGCCGGTACTGCTCGAAGTCAGCCGGGGTGGCCATCTTCTCGACCAGCTTCTCGAGCCGCGCGAGCTCGGGCTTGCCCGCGCGCTCGGCGGCGAGCACGGTGGCCCCCGTCTCGATCGCGACTCGAAGGTCGAGGACGGCGCGTGCTTCCTCGCCGAGCGGCTCAGCGACGCTCTCGGAGAGCGGCGGCCGCTCGGCGACGAACGTGCCACCGCTTCGCCCGCGCTGGACCACGAGATGGCCGCTCTGCACGAGCGTCGTCAGCGCGCTGCGGAGCGTCGTCCGGGAGATCCTCAGCTCACCGGCGAGCTGGCGCTCGGGCGGCAGGCGCGAGCCCGGGGAGAGCAGCCCGAGCCGGATCGCGGTCCCGAGGCGCTCGACGGTCTCCTCGAAGGTGGTCGGCGGGCGGACCGGTGAGAACACGGCGTCGAGTGCCGCGTCACGCTCCATGCGCCTAGCCTAGCCCGCCAGGGATGCCTCGATCTCGGGGATCGCCTGCTCGTTGGCGCGGAAGTGGACCGCGCTCATGCCGAGCTCACGGGCGGTCTCGACGTTGACGGCGACATCGTCGACGAACAGGCACTCGCCGGGCTCGATCCCCTCGCCGAGGCGCTCGAGCGTGAGCTCGTAAATCGCGCGGTCGGGCTTTCGCATCCCGACGAAAGCCGAGTCGACGACGAGCTCGAAGATCTCGTCGACCGGCAGCATCGAACGCCACAGCGGCTCCCACTCACGCACGTTGTTGGTCAGCAGCGCCATCCGCTTGCCCGACGCACGCGACCTGCGCATCAGCTCGATCATCGGGGGGTTGGGCTCGAGGGCGTCGAAGTAGATCTCGCTGAAGCGATGCATCTCGGGCGGGTGGCCGAGCTGAGGCTCGAGCTGGGCTGCAACGCGCTCGAGGAATGTCACCTCGGCGATCTCGCCCTTCTCGAGCGCAAACAGCGGATGCTCGCCGTCGCGCTCGGCGACTACCTGCATCGCGACCGCGAGTTGCTCCGGCGCGATCCCAGTCGTGTCCTGAAAAGCCGCGAACGAGTGCAGCAGCGGCGTGGTCAGGACGCCGCCGAAGTCGGAGATCACGGCGCGCACGCCGTTCATTTCGGGCGCAGCACCTCGAGCACCGCGGGCCCGCGCGCCTCACCCAGACGCAGCTCGAGGCCGATGCGCTCGCGCGCGAGCCCGTCCTCGGAGTGGCTCGAAGCCTCGCGGGCATCGCCCGCGACCCTGAGCGGCAGCTCGGCTTCGCCCGCCAGCAGCTCGAGCCCGATTCGGCGAGGCCGCCCGTCGGCGCCGTACTCGGTCGAGAACAGCACCTCGCGCAAGGCCTCGTACTGCGAGTCGGCCCCTAACAGGCCCGCGCAGACCTCCTCGGCGTGTCCCACCGCCCCGGCTGGGCGCAGGGCGGCGATCGCGAGCCCGCGTCCGTCGCCGAGCCGCCCGCTCAGCACGCGCAGGGCATCGACCCGATCCCAGTCGAGCTCGCCCTTCAACCGCCACAGACCCCGTTCGCGCGTGAGACCCGGTTGCAGCTCGGCGAGCTCGACGGCGTCCCACTCGATCGCGACCCGCCCGTCCCCTGGGGCGGCGAGCTCGACCGCGACCGGGTCGCTCACGGCTCGCGCTCGGGAAGCTGCGGCGGGGGATCGGTTACCTCGCGCGCGGTCCCTTCGTAGTCGTAAGTGGCGCCGCGCTGCCGGTCGGCGCCGCCGCTCCGGTCGCCGTGAGCCGCGCCCGTCCCCCTCGGCGTCGCCACCCGCCAGGCGAAGCCGATCCGCCGGCTCGCGAGCCGGGCAACCGCGCCGCGCAGCATCGAGCGGGTAGGCGGCGCCAGCAGCAGGAAGCCGATCACGTCGGTGATGAACCCCGGCGCGAGCAGCAGCGCGCCGCCGAGGATGATCATCGCCCCGTCGAAGGTCTCGCGCGCCGGCACCCGGCCAGAGGAGAGCGCGCGGTTGAAGCGCTCCCACGCCGCGCGGCCCTGAGAGCGCGCCAGCGCCGCGCCGACGAACCCGTCCAGGAGCAGGATCGCCAGGGTCGGTAGGACGCCGATCGCCTGGCCGACCTGGACGATCACGTAGAGCTCCGCGATCGGCATCACGATGAAGAGCAGGATCAGCAGCGCCACCGCGGCGAAGGCTACGCAAACCCGGTCGCGTACCATGGGCGGATGGCCACCCAGGAGGACGTCTACGAGGCGCTCGAGGAGGTGATCGACCCCGAGCTCGGGCTCGACTTCGTCTCGCTCGGGCTCGTCTACGACGTCGAGGTCGAGGGCCCCGAGGTGTTCGTCACCTTCAGCCTCACGACCCCGGCGTGCCCGATCGGCCCGCAGGTCTCCGAGCAGATGAAGGAGTTCGTCGGCGAGCTCGACGGGGTCGAGAAGGTCCACCCGAAGATGGTCTTCGACCCGCCCTGGTCCCCGGAGCTGATGTCCGAGGACGCCAAGTTCGCGCTCGGGTACTGAGCGGCTTCGTCAAGGCGCCAGCGGTCCGCGTCCACCCTCGAGGACGGACGCAAGCCAAGGCGATCATCCCCCGATGAGTATCGCTCTTGTCCAAAGCACTCGCTGGCGCGGTTTCGGGTCGTAGAGACCCGAAAGGCGCCAATCAGCGGCTCAGTGGGGCTTTCCTCTCGGATAGCGAGAGAAACGCGCCACGACCGGAAAGGTGCGCTCTTCATGCAGAGCGAGACCCGGTAATGCCCTGGCCGCTCCTCAGGCGGTCCCCTCCGCCTCGTCCAGATGAGCGGCCGCGACCGGCGCCGGGGTCATCGCCGCCGCGGCGATCACGAGGCAGAAGGCCGAGACCCGCAGCGCGACGCCGAGTGGCTCGGACGGAAACGGCTCGGCGAAGACGAGTGGCCCGGCGGCGATCGTCAGCGCGTTCGCCGTGACGCTCGTCAGCGCGATCACCGGGACCGCCTTGCCGACCTGCAGGCTGCGCGCGCTGAGCACGAGCCCGGCGAGCGAGCAGAGCGCGATCACGAGCGCGAGGGGGTTGGTCAGGATCGCGATCGCGCCCGCTTCGCCGAGCTCATCGCTGAGCGCCTTGATTGCCGTGTCGGAGGTCGCCCAGAAGAGGCCGGCCGAGGCCCCGAGAAGGACCCCCTCGCGCGGGCTGCCGAGTCCGGCTCCCGCGACGAGCGTCGCGCCGGCGGCGACCGCGACGAGGTAGATCGCCAGCCGCGCCGGCTCGTAATCGGAGTGCGCCTCGGCCCCTGCGCCCTCGAGCGTCGCGGCGAGGAAGGCGAGGCCGACGGCTGCAAGCGCCACCCCGATCCACTCGCGGCGCGTGACCTCGTGGGCGAAGAGCCTGTCGGCGGTCACCGTGAGCAGCACGAGCCCACCCGCGATCACCGACTGGACCAGCGAGATCGGTGCGAGCGCGAGGGCGCCGACGTGAAGCCCCCAGCCCGCGGTCGCGATCAAGATCCCGAGCGTGTACCAGCCCGAGCGAAAGAGCGCGAACGAGGAACGCAGCGGCCGGCTCATCTCGACGAGCGGGCTCTCGACCGCGCCCCGGTGCTTGTAGAGGAAGCCGAGCACCGACGCGAACGCGGTCGCCAGCGCGAGCAGCAGGCCGATCTGGACGGAGAGGCTCATCGGGGCTCGCGAGCGTAGATGAGTGATTCATCTGGCTGGCGGCCGCTGCCGCGCGGCGAGGGATGCTCGGCGTTACGCCTTGGCCGTGACCTCGGCGGTGTCCGCGCCGGCCTCGCGCGAGGC
>Ga0136632_10000013_pt1 | contig 48004 bp, 50 predicted proteins | sample AntDrymUQ6112106_2_FD_104670 | JGI IMG/M metagenome (GOLD analysis project Ga0136632, IMG submission 104670) | Polar desert sand microbial communities from Dry Valleys, Antarctica - metaG UQ611 (21.06) | ecosystem: Environmental > Terrestrial > Soil > Desert | place: Antarctica: Dry Valley...
CCGGGCGCTCGGCTCCGCCTCGGTTGCCCTCGCCGAGGACGCGGCCTGCTTTCACCACGTGCCACCGGGCCCCGTCAACGAGGTCGCCGCTCGGCTGATCAACGACGTCGGGGACGACCCCCTGGTGGCGCTCGGCGGCGGCCGGGTGATCGACGCCGCGAAGGCGATCGCCGCCGTCCGAGGCAGCAGGGTCGCCGCGCTGCCGACGACCCTCTCCGGGGCGGAGATGACGCGCATCCACCGGCTGCCGGAGGGTCGTGCGGCCCCCGACGGCCTGATTCGCCCGGAGGTAGTGCTTGTCGACCCGCCGTTGATCGCGACGCTCGGGGAGGACCGGCTCCGGGCGAGCGCGATGAACGCGCTCGCCCATGGCGCCGACTCGCTGTGGACGCCGCTCGTGAACCCGGTCTCCGAGCTGGCGGCGCTGCGCGGCGCACGCCTGATCGCCAAGGCCCTGGACGCTGGGCGCGAGACCCGCGACCCGGCCGAGCTCGCCCTCGGCTCGATCCTCTGCGCCTACGCGCTCGACTCGGCTCTCTTCGCCCTTCACCACGTCGTCTGCCAGACCCTGGTCCGCGAGCTGCGGATCCCGCACGCGGAGACGAACGCCGCGATGCTTCCCCGCGTGCTCGAGGCGATGCGCCCTCGCGCGGGCAAGCAGGTGAGCGCGCTCGCGCGAGCGCTGGGCAGCAAGCAGGCCGAGATCGGGGGCCGGGTGGAGGATCTGGCGGGCGGTCGGTGGCGGCTGTCGCAGCTCGGTGCCGATCGCGAGGCGCGCGACAAGGCGGTGAAGGGGATCCTCGCCCGCCCGGAGCTCGCGATGACGCCGGATCCACCCGACGAGGCCGAGGTCCGCGAGCTGATCGCCTCGGCGTGGTAGCCGAAGGCCCGCCGATCGCCGGGCGCCCACCCCCCGATCGCCGACCGCCCGACCCCCCGATCGTCGAGAGGTGAATACACGTCGCTATCCGACCTGAATCCCCCGCTCGGCGCCGGGGCCGGCGCCGGCGCGGTGGACGCGCGCCAGCCGACGTCCGTCGCTGCCCGTAACGCGGCCCGCGCCGAGGGGTAGCCACACGCATGCAGGAGACCCCTCGGCGCTCGCCGCCGCCGCGCAGCGATGGCGTCATCAGCGACGAGCGCTTCCAGAGCTTTCACCGCTTCGCCCGAGAGACGGGGACCAGTCGGGTCCTCTACTACCTCGCCCGGGTCGTGCTCCAGCCGTTCTTCCTCGTCTGGTTTCAGCTCAGCCGCACCGGTCGTGAGCACGCGCGCCAGGCCGGGGGGATGATCGTCGCCTCCAACCACCGCTCCTTCCTCGACCCGTTCGTGATCGCCGCGCTGCTGCCGTGGAACCGGCGGATCCAGTTCGTGGCCAAGGTCGAGCTGTTCGAGAAGCGCTGGCAGGGGTGGGCGCTCTCGCGGCTCGGCGCCTTTCCGATCCGCCGCGGGCAGTCGGATGAGACCGCGATGGAGACCGCTCGGCTGATCGTCGAGCGCGGCGGCACCGTGATCATCTTTCCCGAGGGCACCCGGATTCGCAGCGGCTCTCTGGGGCGCCCGAAGCGCGGCGTCGGCCGCCTCGCCCTCGAGACCGGCGTGCCGGTGCTGCCGGTGGCCGTGCACGGAAGCGAGAAGGTCCGCCGCGGCTGGCGGGTGCGCCCGCGCAAGGTCAGCCTGCGGGCCGGCCGCGCGACGGCGTTCCCGCGCACGGAGCGCCCCTCGCCGGGGCTCGCCGCGTCCGTGACCGAGCGGATCTGGCCGGCGATCGAGCTCCAGTGGGAATGGCTCGGCGGCCTTCCGCCGCTTCGCAAGGCGGCGGTGATCGGTGCCGGGAGCTGGGGGACCGCGGTCGCGGTGCTGCTCGCCCGCGGCGGGATCGAGGTCGAGCTCGGTACCCGCTCGGAGGAGAAGGCCGACGAGATCAACCGCAAGCGGGAGAACGAGAAGTACCTGCCGGGCGTCAAGCTCCCCGACTCGATCCGCGTCAAGCGCTCGACCCAGATCGAGCTCGCGGGCTGCGATCTCGTCTGTCTCGCGGTCCCCTCCAAGGCGCTGCCGGCCGTCGTCGGTGGGCTTGCCGACCGGGTCGGCCAGCGCACCTCGGTGTTGCTGCTCTCGAAGGGCATGGTCCAGCCGATGGGGGCGCTCCCAAACGCCTATGTCTCGGAGCGGGTCCGCGCCCGGGCGATTGCTTCGCTCGGCGGCCCTGCGCACGCCCGCGAGGCGGCGGCCGGGATGGCCGCCCTCGTGCTCGCCTCCTGTGACCCAGACCTGCGCGCCCAGCTCGGGGAGGTCTTCGACCGGGCAGGTCTGGTCTGCGAGCGCACCGACGACGTCACCGGGGTCGAGGTCGCCGGGGCCGCGAAGAACGCCGCTGTGCTCGCCGCGGCGGCCGCGGAGCCCTACGGCCTCAACGCAGCCGGCATCGCCGCCGCGGGCATCTGGCGCGAGTGCGTGGACTTCGCGCTCGCCAAGGGCGGGCGGCTGGAGACCTTCTCGGGGCTCGCCGGGGTCGGCGACCTGACCGCCACGGTGCTGGCGCCGAAGAGCCGAAACCGCCAGGCCGGCGAGCTGCTCGGCGCCGGCGTCCCGGCGGAGAAGATCCCGGCGCGGATCGGGCAGGCCTCCGAGGGGCTCGACGCGGTACCGCTGATCGCCGAGACGGTCACCCGGGCCGGGATCCACGCCCCGGGCCTCGAGGGCCTCGCAGAGCTGATCGCGGGCGAGATCGACCCCGGCGAGTGGGTCGCGGGCCTGCGCCGGGCGGAGCGGACACGAAGGGCGGCGTAGGCCGGGATGGGATTACGCTTGCCTGGTGAGCACGGATGCCGAGCACGCGCCGCAGTCGAGCGTGGCTCCGCCGGTCTCGAAGGCCGAGCTCGACCGCGCCTTCGAGGACCTCTATCGCGCGCATCTGCGCGACGTCTACTCCTACGCCTACTACCGGGTCGGCAACCACCACGACGCGGAGGACCTCACCGAGCAGGCCTTCCTGCAGGCCTACCGGCATTTCGAGCGCGCCCGGCGCGAGTCCGACGGGCGCCCGCTGCGCCCGTGGCTGATCCGGATCGCGCACAACCTCGCCTCGAACTACTACCGCGATCGGGCGCGGCGGCCGGAGGCGAACATCGACGCTGTCGAGCCGCCCTCCCACCCGCACGACACCGAGCGTGTGGCCGAGGGGCGCGAGGAGCTGCGCGAGGTGATCTCGCGCCTCGACGAGCTCCCGGAGGACCGTCGCGAGGCGTTGATCATGCGCTTCGCGCTCGGGATGTCGAACCGGGAGATCGCGCGCGCGCTCGGGCGCACCGACGGCGCGACCAAGGTGCTCATCCATCGCGCGATCAAGCAGCTCGAGGAGTCGATGGAGGGCCGCGAGGATGAGTGAGACCGCGGGCCAGTTCGACCTCGAGCGGCTGCTCAGCGATGCGCTTCGCCCGATCGAGCCGCCCGAGAACCTCGCGACCCGGATGGAGACGACGCTCTCCTCGATCGCCGCCCAGGCCGCGGCCGAGCTCTCGAGCTGGGCCGACGAGCTCTCCGAGGGCGAGCTCGAGGCGCTCCGCGACCCGCGCAACTGGGTACGGCCCGTTGCTGCGGCGGCCGCGGGAGGCGCCGCTGCCGGCGCGCTCGTGCTGGTCGGCCTGTCGCGAAAGCGAAGCGCCCGCCGCGGGGGCGGGCGCCTCGGTCCACTCGATCTCTGGCGCTGAGCGTCAGATGAGCATCTAGGCGCTGCGCGCGGCCCCGCGATCGCCATCAGCCGCGTGCCGGCCGACCGCGGGTGTTGCGGCGCCGGCGGCGAGGCCGGTGAGCCCGAGGATCAGGTGCAGGATGTTGTCCTCGGTGTTGATCGGGATCAGGCCGAGGATGTCCCCGAAGCCGTCCTCGACCACGAGGAAGCCCCAGACCGTGAGCACGATGTAGACGAGGCCGACAGCGAGTGCGGCCTGGCGCGGCGCGGAGCCGGCCGCCGCGAGCAGGAACAGCCCGATCGCGAGGTGACCGATCACGTTGTGCCAGCCGTTGACGGCGAGCAGGCCGAGGACCTCATCGGACTCGCGTGCGACCGCCGCCGAGCCGGTGTCGAAGCTCGAGCTCCAGAAAAAGCCGATGATTCCGGCGATCACCAGCACTGCTCCCACCAGCGTGCAATAGAGCCTTGCGGGGCTCGATGTGTCCATGCGTCCCTCCTTCGAAGAGGTCGAGTTGCCGCCAACTATCCTCCCCCTTGCGGACGAATGATCCGTCCTGGATCACTCCGCGTACCGTGAAACGTGGCTAAGAAGCTCACCCCGGAGGCGCTGCAGCGCCTCGCCGACGAAGACCTGATGACGCTCGTCAGGGGTCGCGATCCCGATGCGTTCGCCGTGCTCTACGACCGCCACGGCGGTGCCGCCTATTCGCTCGCGCACCGGATCGTGGGTGGCAGCGAGGTGGCCGAGGACGTCACCCAGGAGGCGTTCCTGTCGGTTTGGCGAAGCGGCGCCCGCTTCGACGCCGGTCGCGGCTCGGTTCGCTCGTGGACGCTGGGCATCGTCCGAAACCGGGCGATCGACGCGCTTCGCCGCGCCTCGGGATCGGCCCCGAAGCTCGATTTCGACGACGAGGCGGTGCTCGAGACCCAGAGCTCGGGAGAGCTCACCGACGCGGCGGCGATCCGCCGTGAGACCGCGCGCCGTGTGCGCGGCGCGCTCGGCGGCCTGCCGTCCGAGCAGTCCGAGGTGATCGGGCTCGCGTATTTCGGCGGCTTCACCCACTCGGAGATAGCTGAGATGATCGGCGCTCCGCTGGGCACGGTGAAGGGGAGGATGAGGTTGGGCCTGGAGAAGATCAGGGTGACGCTGGCGGAGGGAATGGGCGCGGAGCTGGCCTCGGAGATGCTGCCATGAGCCCGGCCCGTTACGCCGACCACGAGCGCATGCGCGACGACCTCGCGGCCTTCGCCCTCGATGCGCTGCTCCCCGACGAGGCGGACGAGCTCCGCGACCATCTCCAGGGTTGCGAATCCTGCCGGGCGCAGCTTCGCTGGCTACGGCCGGCGATCGACGTGCTGCCCGCCTCGGTCGAGCAACGCCCCCCGCCGGAAGGCTTGCGGGCGAGCCTGCTCGCCGTGGTGCACGAGGAGGCGGGGGCGACCGCGCCGGCCCGGTTCGCGGAAAGCACTCGCGAGCCGGCTGGCTCGCGCACGCCGTGGTGGCGCTCGTTCGGCGGCTTCGCGCTGCGACCCGCCGGCGCGCTCGCCGCGGTGGTCCTGCTCGCTGCGGGAATCGGCGGCGGATACGCGCTCCGGGGCGGCGCGGATGAGCCGTTGTCCGAACAGCGCAGCCAGGACGTGGAGGTCAAGGTGCCTGAGGCGGGCCTCGCGGACGCGATCTCCGCGACGCTCGAGGTGCACGGCAACTCGGGAACGCTTCACGTCCAGGAGATGCCGAAGCTGAGACCCGACGAGGTCTATGAGGTCTGGGTCGACCGCGCCGGCGTGATGGAGCCCGCGAGCGTCTTCGTGCTGAACCGGGATCGCACGGCCGAAGCGGCCGTGCCCGGCCCGCTCGCGGGGGCGGACGCGGTGCTCGTCACCCGCGAGCCGCGCGGTGGCAGCCAGCAGCCGACCAACCCGCCGCTGCTTCGCGCCGCGCTCGACTAGCCGCGGCACCCCGCTCGTATAGTCCGCGCCGCTGCGTGGCCACCTGCTACCGACATCCCGCTCGCGAGACCAGCGTCTCCTGCTCGAACTGCGAGCGCCCGATCTGCCCGGACTGCATGACGACGACTCCGGTGGGGATGCGCTGCCCCGAGTGCTCTCGTGAGCGCACCAAGGTCACCAATCCGGTCGGGGCCGCCGGCGGGCGCGACGCGCCCGTCACCTACGCGCTGATCGCGATCTGCGCCGCAGCATTCCTGGCCCAGCTCGCGGGCGGCGCCGACCTGCTCGACGGCTCGCCGATCGGTTCGGTCGGACTCGACGGTGGCCTCTTCGCCTTCGGCCGCGACGGCGGTGAGCTTGTCGGCGTCGCCGAGGGCGAGCCCTATCGCCTGCTGACCGCGGCCTTCCTTCACGGAGGGCTCTTGCACCTCGGCCTCAACATGTTCGCGCTCTACTTCCTCGGCACCCTGCTCGAGCCGGCGATCGGCAGCTCGCGCTTCCTCGCGATCTTCCTGATCTCGGCACTCGGCGGCTCGTTTGGCGCCCTGCTGCTCGATCCCGACCAGCTCACGGTCGGCGCCTCGGGAGGAATCTTCGGGCTCATGGCCGCGGCCTTCCTGGTCGCGCGCGGGCGCGGGCTCGACGCGCTCGCATCGCAGATCGGGTTCTTCGTGATCGCCAACCTCGTCTTCACCTTCTCGATCCCGAACATCAGCATCGGCGGCCACCTCGGGGGCCTCGTCGCGGGCGGCCTCGCCGCGTTACTGGTCCTCGGCCTCGAACGGCGCCGCCTGCCGAACGCCCGAGTCGTCGAGGTGGGGGGTCTCGCCGTGATCGCGATCGTGGCGATCGCAGGCGCCCTCGCGGCTGCCGAGGCGGGCGTCCCGGCCGGCGTCGGCTAGGCGCCGGCCGCGGCTCGACCCTGCTCACCCAGCGCGGGCGCGTAGAGCGCCTCCCTCGCGGAGGGAACTAGGCTCGCGATCCGCATCGCCGCGAGCGTGGCAGAGCTCTGGTTCGGGATAAGCTCTGCTCGATGAGCGAGCTGCTCGACGAGGACGAGATCGACGCACTGCTTCGCGACCGCCCCGGCTGGGAGCGCGAGGGGAGTGCGATCGCGAAGACGTTCGACCGGGGCGACTTCGCGGGCTCGATCGAGTTCGTGCAGCAGCTTGCCGCGCCCGCGGAGGCGATGAATCACCACCCGGACCTCTCGATCTCCTGGAGCCAGGTCAGGGTCTCGCTCTCAACCCACTCGGCAGGCGGGCTGACCGCGCGCGACTTCGAGCTCGCGCGGCGCATCGACCAGATCGCCTGAGCGAACGGACAGGCCCGCATGCGCCTCGTCCACGTCCTCGGCACGCGGCCGAACTTCGTCAAGATGGCGCCGCTGATCGCGACCCTTCGGGAGCGCTTCGCGGACTGGCCGGCGTCGATCGTGCACACCGGCCAGCACTACGACCGCGCGATGTCGGAGGTCTTCTTCGAAGAGCTCGGCGTTCCCGAGCCCGACCATATGCTCGGGGTCGGCTCCGGCAGCCACGCCGAGCAAACCGCGCGGGTGCTCGAGCGATTGGAGCCTGTGCTTGTGGCCGAGCGCCCCGACCTCGTGATCGTTCCGGGCGACGTCAACTCGACCCTCGCCGCGGCGCTCTGCGCCTCGCGGCTCGGGATCCCGGTCGCCCATGTCGAGTCCGGGCTTCGCAGCTTCGACCGCGCGATGCCCGAGGAGATCAACCGGATCGCCACCGATCACCTCTCCGCGCTCTGCTTCCTGCACTCCCCCGAGGCGAGCGAGAACCTCGCCGCCGAGGGGATCTCGGCCAATCGGGCCCGGTACGTCGGCAACACGATGATCGACACCCTGGTTGCGCTTCGCGATCGCTTCGGCGCTCGCGAGACGGCGCGCTCGCTCGGTCTCGCGCCCGACTCCTACCTGCTCGTCACGCTGCACCGGCCCGCGCTCGTCGACGGCCCCCTGCTCGCCGAGGCGATCGGCGCGCTCGAGCGGGTGAGCGCCGAGATGCCGGTCGTCTTCCCGGTCCACCCCCGCACTCGCAAGATGCTGGGCGCCGAGCCCGCGGGCGTGCGGCTCGTCGACCCGGTCGGCTATCTGGACTTCCTCTCGCTGGAGTCCGAGGCCGCGGCCGTGCTCACCGATTCGGGCGGGATCCAGGAGGAGAGCACCTTTCTCGGCGTCCCCTGCTTCACGCTGCGCGACAACACCGAGCGCCCGGTGACCGTGCGCGCGGGGACCAACACCCTGCTCGGCCTGCGACCTGAGCGGATCGCCGAGATCCCGGCCCTGCTCTCGGGCGCCTCGGCGCGCCCGACCCAGGCCCCGGAGCTGTGGGACGGGAGGGCGTCCTCGCGCGTCGCCGATGTCCTCGCAGGTTGGTAGCGTCGCCGAATGCCGCTGCCCTCGCTGGTGCCCAAGGACAGGGTCTTCTTCGACCTCTTCAACCAGGCGGGGCAGAACACGCTGCGCGCCGCGCAGCTGCTCGAGGAGATGCTGCAGAACTGGCCCGACGAGCAGGGCCTGAGCCGGCAGATCCTGCTCGCCGAGCAGGAGGGCGACCGGATCACCCACGCCATCGTCCAGCGGGTCAACACGACCTTCGTCACCCCGATCGACGGCGAGGACATCTACGGCCTCGCCACCCAGCTCGACGACATCGTCGACTACATCGAGGAGACGGCAGACTTCATGGGCCTGTACAAGATCGAGGCGCCGATGGAGCAGTCGCTGGGGATGGCTCGGGTGCTCGTCTCCTCCTGCGAGCAGCTCGCGGCCGCGCTCGCCGACCTGCGGGGCTTCAAGGACCTCGAGCGCTACTGGATCGAGATCCACCGGCTCGAGAACGAGGGCGACCGCCTCTACCGCGACGCGGTCGCTTCGCTGTTCGCGAACGGGATCGACCCAATGGTCGTGATCCGCTGGAAGGACCTCTTCACCGCGCTCGAGCGGGCCGTCGATGCGACCGAGACGGCGGCCCACATACTCGAAGGCATCGTGATCAAGAACGCGTAGTGGGGGCCCCGCACTAGGTGACCGAGGCCGAGCTGATCCTCGGGATCGTCGTCGTCACGGCGCTGGCGTTCGACTTCACGAACGGCTTTCACGACACCGCGAACGTCGTCGCGACCTCGATCTCGACCCGCGCGATGGCGCCAAGGCTCGCGGTGGGCTTCGCTGCGGTGCTCAACTTCGTCGGCGCGTTCATCTCGCTCGAGGTCGCCGCGACGGTTGCCAAAGACGTCGTCGACCCGGGCGCGATCGACTCGAACACCGTGCTCTTCGCCGGGCTGATCGGGGCGATCACCTGGAACCTGATCACCTGGTACTTCGGCCTCCCCTCGAGCTCTTCGCATGCGCTGATCGGAGGCATCGTCGGCTCGACCTTCGTCGCCGCCGGCGCCGACGCGGTGCTCGGCGACGGAATCCTCGGCAAGGTGCTGATCCCGGCGCTCGTCGCCCCGCTGCTCGCCTTCGTCGTCGGGGTGATCGCGATCACCATCTGCTACCGAATCCTCGGCCGCCAGCGACCGGGGCCCGTGACCCGCGGCTTTCGCTTCGGCCAGATCGTTTCGGGCGGCCTGCTGGCACTCGCCCACGGCACCAATGACGCGCAGAAGACGATGGGCGTTATCACGCTGGCGCTGGTCGTCAACGGCAACCTCTCCGCGGAGCAGTTCGAGGTGCCAACCTGGGTCGTCCTCTCGGCGGCGAGCGCGATCGCGCTCGGTACCTACATGGGAGGCTGGAGGATCATCCGGACGATGGGAACTCGGATCATCCGCATGGACGCCGCCCAGGGGTTCTCCGCGCAGGGCGCCGGCGCCGCGACGATTCTCGCGTCCTCGCACTTCGGCTTCCCGCTCTCGACCACGCATGTGATCTCGGGCGGCGTGATGGGGGCGGGGGCCGGCAAGCGCCTCTCGGCGGTTCGCTGGGGCGTGGCCGGCAACATGGTCGTCGCCTGGATCCTCACCCTGCCCGCCGCCGCGGCGATCGGCGCCTTCACCTACCTGCTCACCGACCTCTTCCCGGGCGCGGTGGGCACCGTCCTCGTCGCGCTCGCCGCAATCGGTCTCGCGGCGATGACCTTCGCGCGCAGGGCGCGCCAGAGCGTCCCGGCGACGGCCGGCTGAGGGGGCGAGGCGCGCGATGCTGGCCACCGTCGTCGACACGAGCGCGCTCTGGCAGACGATCCTCGCGGCATTCGTCGCCGGGGTCGGGACGACGCTCGTCTTCTCGCTCGCGATTTTCGGCGCGGTGCGCTTCGCGGACGCGAGCCGCGAGGGGCGATCGCTCGAGGCGCTGATCTTCGCGACGCTCGCCGTGCTCGGCCTGTTCGCGACGGCGGCGGCGATCGTCAGCGGCGTGATCGTGATGACGACGAAGTAGCCCCCACCGTCGGGCTGTCCGCTTCGCGTCCACGCCGACGGGGTTCCCGGTGAGGCGAAGCTAGGCTTGTGGCGTGCGCGCCCTGAGGAACATCGCGATCATCGCCGTGCTCGCGTTCATCGTCGCCGCGGTCCCCGGGGGCGGGGAGGCGGCCCGGGCGATCGTCACCGCGCTGACGATCTGCTTCCTCGTCGCGCTCGGTTTCGCCGGATACCAGCTCTACCGCCAGAACCAGCTCGCCCTGCTCGCGCTCGAGGAGCGCAGCCGGACCGTGCTGCTCGCGGCGCTGGGGGCGATCGTGCTGATGGTGGCCGGAGCCGACGAGCTGACGGCGACGGGCCTCGGCCTGCTCGTCTGGCTCTGCGTGCTCGGGCTCTCGATCTTCGCCCTCGTCCGCGTCTGGAGCGAGGCACGCAGCTCGTACTGACGGCGAGGGGAGCACTCGCTTTGCGTTCCGCGTTTCGACCGTGTTTCGCGCGCCTCTTGACGCGCTCGCGCAGAGACACGTAGCGCGGCCCTTCCTAGCCTCGCCGCGATGGGCGGACGAGGCGAGCGAGCTGGCGAGCACGGACAGGCGGCGGCGGAGCTGCTCGCGGTCGTGCCGCTGCTCCTCGGTGCGCTGTTCGCGCTCGCGCAGCTCGCCGTCGCCGGATATGCGCTCTGGAGTGCGGGCGACGCAGCCCGCGCCGGCGCCCGAGCCGCGCATGTCGGCGGCGACGCCGAGCGCGCCGCGCTGAGCGCGCTGCCTTTCTGGCTCGAGGACGGCGCACGGATCGACGTCTCCGACGGGCCGGTCGAGGTCGGCGTCGGTGCGCCGGCGCTCCTGCCTGGGCTGCCGGAGATCCCCGTCAACGCCGCCGCCGGGCTCGACCCGCAGGCGGGCGATGGCTGAGGCTCGCGCGAGCCGGCGCGCGGGCGAGCGCGGACAGGCGTCGGTCGAGCTGGTCGCCGGCCTGCCGCTGCTGATCGTGACGGCGCTGCTTTGCCTGCAGCTTCTCGCGGCAGGCTATGCCTCGACGCTCGCCGACGGGGCGGTCGAAGCGGGCGCGCTCGCGCTCGTCGCCGGGCGGCCGGTCGAAGCGGCCGTTTACGACGCCCTCCCGGGCTGGGCCGAGGACCGAGTCGACCTCGGCCGCGAGCGCGGCTGGGTCACCGTGAGCCTCGCGCCGCCGGCGCTCCTGCCGGCGCTCGGCCGTGCGCTCGAGGTCTCATCCACGGCCTGGGTCAGGCAACCAATGGCCTCGAAGTGAACGCCCTCGTCCTCGCCACGGAGCTGCCGGGCACGAATGGAGGGCTGGCGAGCACCGCGGCGGTGGCGGTGGCGCTCGCCGAGCGCGCCACGCGCCGCGCCGAGGAGTCGAGCAACGCCGTCCTGTTCGTCGAGGTCGGCGCGGAGCGCGACCGTGGCCCGACGCTGCTCGCATCAGCCTCCGCGCGGGATGCGGAGACCCTGCTCGCGGCGGCGGGGCTCGCGGTGGCCGCGCGCGGGCGGCTTGCCTGGGTCTGCATCCGGGAAGCGGAGCGGTGGGAAGAGCCCCTGCGCTTGACGCTCGAAGCCGCCGGCCCCGTGCGGGGAACAGTGGTCCATCTGCCCGCCCGGCTCTGGCGCCACGGCGTCGAAGGAGGCGAGCTCGCCCCGGCCGCGGCGCTGCTGCGCGCCGAGCTGCCGGCGCAGCGATCGCTCGCCGCGCTCGCTGTGAGCGAGCTCCGGGCGGTCGGGATCGCGCCCAAGATCATCGCCTGCCCGCCGGGTCGCGTCGGGACCCGCCGAGCGCTCGCCGGCATCGACCCCGGTGGCCAGCTCTCGCGACGAGCCCGCAGGATCGCGGCGGACCTCGACCCTGCGCCGCGGGCTCGCGGGAGAAACGCCGAGCGGGGGGCTCGTGCGGCTTCGGATCAGCTCGAAGGAAGGTCGCGGGCGTCGCTTCGCGGCCCGGAGGGCCAGGCGCTGCCGCTCGTGCTCGGGTCGGCGTTCATGCTCGTCTTCGCCAGTCTTCTGCTCGCCGCGTTCGGCGGCGCGGTCACCGGCAAGTCGCGGGCGCAGCGGCTCGCCGACCTCGCGGCGCTCTCGGCGGCGCGGTCGATGCGCGACGACCTCGACCGCCTCTTCTCTCCGGCCGAGCTCCCGGACGGCTCGCCGAACCCCCGCCACCTGAGCCGCGAGGAGTACCTCTTCCGCGCTGAAGCCGCCGCGGCCCAGGCCGTGAAGCGAAACGGCGCCGATCCGGACCGGCTCGAGCTCTCCTTTCCGGAGGCCGGCTCGTTTGCGCCGCTGCGCACCCGCGCGGAGCTCGACGCGGAGCTCGAGCTGCCCGCGCCCGTCCCGCACCTGCCGGTCGAAGCGGAGGCAGAGGCCGAAGCGGCGCTCCCCCAGGGCGTTTCCTCGGCCTCGGAAAGCGCCCAGCCGGTGGCCACCGGCGGCGGCTACTCGGGGCCGCTGGCCTACAGGCAGGGCGAGCCGATGCGACCGGATACGGCGGCGGCGTTCGACCGCATGGAAGCCGCCGCCCGCGACGGCGGAGTCTCGCTGCTGATCAACTCGGCATTTCGCTCCGACGCCGAGCAGGCCCAGCTCTGGGAGCAGAACCCCGACCCGCGCTGGGTCGCCCCGCCCGGCACCTCGCTTCACCGTTGCGCCACCGAGCTCGACCTCGGTCCCGCAAGCGCGTACGGCTGGCTCGCGGCCCACGCGCCGCGCTTCGGCTTCCTCAAGCGCTACTCGTGGGAGCCGTGGCATTTCGGCTTCACCGAGGGCCCCGCGCCGTGCTCGGCGGCGGGCGACGGGATCGGCTCGGAGTCGAGCGACGGCTCCGCGAGCGAGGAGGGGCTGCCTTCGTTCGTGCCCGCCCACTATCGCGAGCCGATCGCTGCCTCGGCGCGGCGCTGGAACGTCTCGCCGAGCCTGCTGGCGGCGCAGCTGATGGCGGAATCGAACTTCAACCCCTTTGCCTTGTCCCCGGCCGGCGCCCGGGGGATCGCGCAGTTCATGCCCGCCACGGCCGAGGCCTACGGGCTCGAGGATCCGTTCGACCCGGGGGCGGCCATCGACGCTCAGGGCCACTTGATGTCCGACCTGCTGCGCCAGTTCGACGGCGCGCTCGCGCTCGCGCTCGCCGCCTACAACGCCGGGCCAGCGCCCGTCGCCGCCTGTTCGTGCGTGCCGCCCTATTCCGAAACCCAGGCCTACGTCGCCCGCATCCTCGGGCTGATGGGCGGCGCCGGCGCGCTCGTCCCCCCGACCCTCCAGGTGCGCCTGGTGTCCTGAGCGCTCGCGTCGCGGCTCCCCGCCGCGCCCCACCCGCGCCGAGAGGGCGATCGCGGTCGCATGGCGACGGCCGTCCACCACTCGGTGGGCGGCGTCGCCGCTACGCTGCCGCCGATGGCAATGGTCACGGTGAACGGGATCGAGGAGATGCGCGAGCTGGTGGGCAAGCCGGTCGGCCCGAGCGACTGGGTCGAGGTGACCCAGGAGAAGATCGACACGTTCGCGGAGCTGTCGCGCGACGATCAGTGGATCCACGTCGACGTCGAGCGCGCCGAGCGCGAGAGCCCGTTCGGGACCACCGTCGCCCATGGCAACCTGACCCTCTCTCTGATCGACGGCTTTCGCCGGGATCTGATCAGCCAGGAGGGCGTCGCAATGGGCGTCAACTACGGCTGGGACAAGGTCCGCTTCCCAGCGCCGGTTCCCGCCGGCTCGCGGGTGCGCGCGACGGCCGAGGTCGAGTCGGTCGAGGAGCTCGAGGGCGGCTGGTGGCACGTGGTCACCAAATACACCCTCGAGCGCGAGGGCAGCGAGAAGCCGGTCTGCGTCGCCAAGTCTGTCGGCCGCGCCCTGCTCGCCTGAGTGCCGGCGCGCATCCGCTACTCGGCCGTGAGCGTGCCCTCCATGCCCGAATCGCGGTGGTTCGCGACCGAGCAGAAGAAGGTGTAGTCGCCAGGCTCGAGCTCCGCGGTGGCGGTCGTGGTGTCGCCGGCGATGACGTCGGTGGCGGCGAGCTCGCTGCCCTCGGAGTCCTCGATCACGACGTCGTGGCCCGTGGCGGAGGGGTTGTCGAACTCGATCGTCACCTCGCCGGCGGGCACGGTCGCGGAATCCTCGGTGTAGGCGAGGGCGCCGTCGGGGTCCGCAGCGATCGCGAACGTGCTCCCGCCTCCGCCGCCCGCGCCGGTTGCGGTCGTCTCCTCCGTCGTCTGAGCGGTGGTCTCCCCTTCGTCGTCGCCACCGCAGGCGACGAGGCCGAACATGGCGAGGACGAGTAGGCAGAGCAGGACGGGGAGCTTCTTCATCGGGGCGATCCTCCTTCGGGGTACGGTGCGAACACTAGCGCCGGCTAGCAGCCGCTGAACCTCGCCTCGCGGCCCTCGAAGAACGCCGAGACGCCCTCGCGGAGGTCCTCCGTCGCCATCGAGTCCGCGATCCCGTGGCGTTCGAGCTGAAGGTGCTCGACGAGCGAGTTGTCGAGGCTCTGGCCGACGAGCTGCTTCGCCATGCGCACGTAGTGCGGCGCCTTCGCGGCGAGCGTCTCCGCCTTCGCGCGCGCCTCGGCTTCCAGTTGCTCGGCGGGCACCACCTTGGAGACGAGCCCGAGCTCGAGCGCCTGCTCAGCACTGATCAGCGGGTCGTTGAGAAGCAGCTCGACCGCCTTCGAGGGGCCGACCACGCGCGGCAGGAAGTAGGTCATCCCGCCGTCGGGTGATGCTCCGATTCGCCCGTAGGCGCAGACGAAGGCCGCTTCGGCGGAGGCGATCCGCACGTCGCACATCAGCGCCAGCGAGAACCCGGCGCCGGCGGCGACCCCGTTGATCGCGCCTACGACTGGGCAGGGGATGCGTCGGAAGTCGACGATCGCCTGGTGAAGCACCTCGGCCCCGCGGCGGACGTTCGCCGGCAGGTCGATCTCCTCGCTGTCGACTCCCTGCTTGAACCAGTTGACGTCGCCGCCCGCGGAAAAGGCGCGGCCCTCGCCGGTGACGATCAGGCCGCGCAGGCGAGCCTGGTCGGCGAGCCACCCGGCGGCGACGGTGAGCTCACCGATCATCTCGGGGCTCATCGCGTTCATCGAGTCGGGGCGGCGCAGGGTGAGCGTGCCGATCTCGCCATCGACCTCGATCGAGAGCGTGTTCAGCTCGGGGGGGACCGGTGCGGGGCTGCTCATTGCGAAGAAAGGCTCCTCAGGTCGTCACGGAACCAACGGGCGCGAACCTTAACCTTCCTGCGATGCCCGAGAGCGTGACCGAGCAGAGGCGAAAGCTGCCCGACCAGCCGGGTGTCTATCTGTTCAAGGACGCGGGCGGGGAGGTGCTCTACGTCGGCAAGGCCGGCTCGATTCGCAAGCGCGTCGGCTCGCACTTCTCCGGCAAGACGACATCGGCGCGGATGATCGCCCGGGTCGCGTCGATCGATTTCCTCGTCACCGAGAACGAGGCCGAGGCGCTGCTCACCGAGCAGCAGTTCATCAAGCGCCACCGGCCGACCTTCAACATCCGCCTGCGCGACGACAAGTCCTATCCCTACATTGGGATCAGCCTCGACGAGGAGTTCCCGCGGGTCTACTTCACCCGCGAGCGCCATCGCTCGGCTCGGATCTACTTCGGCCCGTACTCGAGCGCCAAGCGCGTGCGCGAGACGCTCGCCCTGCTCGGCCGCCTGTTCCAGTACCGCACCTGTGAAGGCCCGGAGCCGGGCCGGCGCTCCGGGGTCCCCTGCCTCGACTACTACATCAAGCGCTGCGCCGCCCCCTGCGTCGGCTACGTCGATCGTGAGGAGTACCGGCGCGGAATCGACGCGATCGTCGATTTCCTCTCGGGCCGTTACCGGGACGTCGAGCGCGACGTCGAGCGAAAGATGGGCGAAGCGGCCAGGGCCGAGGAGTTCGAGCGCGCGGCGATCCTCCGAGACCGCCTCGATGCCGTCCGTTCGCTGATGCAGCGCCGTAGCGTCGCGGCCGACTCGCTCGACACCGCTGACCTCGTCGGCGTCGCGCTCGAGGGCGCCGACGCCAACGCGCAGGTCTTCCAGGTCCGCGACGGAGTGCTGGCCGAGCGCCACGGCTTCTACCTCGCCAACGAAGGCGAGCGCGACGAGGGAGACGTGACCGAGGAGTTCCTCGCCCAGTACTACTCCGTGGCGCCGATCGTGCCGCGGCTCGTAGTCGTTGGGCCGGCGATGCGCGGGCGAACCGAGCTGCTCGCCGAGGCGCTCTCCACGCGCCGCGGCGGCCAGGTCGAGGTGCGGATCGCCGAGCGCGGGGACAAGCGCCGGCTACGCGACCTGGCGGAGCGAAACGCGCGGCTGGCGGTCGCCCAGGACAAGCTTCGTCAGGAGCGCCGCCGCCAACAGCGAGTCGACGCGCTCGGGGCGCTCACCGACGCCCTCGCGCTCGAGACGTTGCCGGTCCGGATCGAGGGCTTCGACGTGTCGAACATCGGCGGGGAGCACACGGTCGCTTCGATGGTCGTCTTCGAGGGCGCAGCCCCGAAGAAGTCCGACTACCGGCGCTTTCGCGTGCGCGGTGACCGGACGGCCGGCCCGGACGACTTCTCCTCGATCGAGGAGGTGCTCGCGCGCCGGGTCGGGCAGCTCCTCGAGCAGGGCGATCGCTCTCCGCATGATCCCGACCGCGACGAGAGCTTCGCCTCGTTGCCGGACCTGATCGTGATCGACGGCGGCAAGGGACAGCTCTCGGCGGCGATGCGCTCCCTGGCCCCGCTGATCGAGCGCGGCACGGCGGTGATCGGGCTCGCGAAACGCCTCGAGCAGATCTTCGTACCGGGCCGCGCGGGGCCGATCGAGATCCCCCAGGGCTCGGAGGCGCTTCGGCTCCTGCAGCGGGTCCGCGACGAGTCCCACCGTTTCGCCATCGACCACCACCGCCGCCGCCGCGACACGGCGATGACCACCTCGCTGCTCGACGAGCTGCGCGGCGTCGGGCCGGCGCGAAAGCGCGCCCTGCTCGAGCATTTCGGTTCACCCGAACGGATGCTCGGGGCGAGCCGTGAGGAGCTCGAGGCCGTTCCCGGGATCCCTGGCAAGCTCGCCCGCAACATCCACCGCCAGCTCCACAAAGCCGGCTGATCGGTATGCCCTAATGGCCGACGACACCCTGTTCGGGACGCCGGTCGATCTCTTCGTCATCACCGGCTACTCGGGAGCCGGTAAGTCCGAGGCGATCGCTGCCTTCGAGGACTCCGGCTACTTCTGCGTCGACAACCTGCCGCCTCGGATGATTGCCTCGCTCGGGGAGCTCTTCCGCCACGCGGGCAGCGGCGTGCGTCGCGCCGCGGTGGTCACGGACGTGCGCGGCGGCAGCATGTTCGCCGACCTGGTCGCGGTCCTGGAGGAGCTCGACGAGCTCGGCCTCGACCCAACCGTGCTCTTCCTCGAGGCCGACGAGCAGACGCTCGTCGACCGCTTCAAGGAGACCCGTCGGCGCCACCCCCTCGCGCCCGACGGCCGCGTGATCGATGGCATCCGCGCAGAGCGCGAGGTGCTCGGCCAGCTCCGCGAGCGCGCCGATCTGGTGATGGACACCACCGGGTTGACCGGGGCGATGCTGCGCCGGCGGATCGCGACGGACCTGCTCGGGCCGCGGGCGCCGGCCTCGAAGCTCGCCCTGACGATCCTCACCTTCGGGTTCAAGAACGGCCCGCCACGCGACGCCGACCTGCTCGTCGACGTTCGCTTCCTCCCCAATCCCCACTACCGGGAGGATCTCCGTCCGCTGACCGGGCGCGACCCCGCCGTGGTCGAGCACGTCGAGGCCGGCCATCTCGCGCGCGAGTTCTACGAGCGCCTGCTTGCGCTGCTCGACTTCCTGCTCCCCGCCTACGTCGCCGAGGGAAAGACCCACCTAATGCTCGCGATCGGCTGCACCGGCGGCCGCCACCGCTCGGTGACGATTGCCGATCGCGTCGCCCGCCACCTCGCGGGCCGCGAGGACATCTCGCTACGGGTCGTGCACCGCGACGTCGAGCTGGGCTAGGCGACGTCCGCCAGGGCGGACGACTGCGCGCCCGCGAGCACGTCGCGGTACACCTGCTGCATCGCCTCGACCTGGTGCGGAAGGCTGAAGTTCTCGGCGACCCGGCGCCGCGCGGCGCTGCCCAGCTGCTCGCGAACAACGGGGCGCTGGGTCGCGAGCCAGGAGATCGCGTCGGCGAGCGCCCGAGGGTTGCCAGGCTCGATCAGAACTCCCGTGCCGGGCACGAGCTGCTCGGCGATCCCGTCGGTCCGGGCGCCGATCACCGGCAGGCCGCTCGCCATCGCCTCGAGCATCGAGAGGGGAAACGGATCGGCCCGGGAGGGGAGCGCGAAGGCGTCCCAGCTCCGCAGGCGCTCCCAGACATCGGCGCTCGCGGCGTGGTCGATGCCGACCTCGTGCGCCCGCCTGAGCACCGACCTCGCCCAGTCCCGCTCGATTGCGTCGCTCGGCGCGCCGACCATCTCGAAATGAAAGGGGGGCGCCCCGCTGCCGTTCGCGGCGTTCTCGCGCTCGCCGAGCAGGCGGGCGGCCTCGACGAACAGGTCGCTGCCCTTGCGTGTGGAGACCACGGCGACGGTGCCGACGGTGAAAGGCCGAGGCTCCCGGCGGAGCTCAGTTGCGCGCTCCGGCACCGGCGCGGCCTCGTAGACGATCGTCGGCATGCGACCGTTCCAGGCGAGCTGCGCCGCGCACGCCCGGGAGACGGCGATGATGCGGTCGAGCTGCTCCCAGGCGACCTTGCGAACCATGCGGCCGCGCAGGTCGGTCGGCAGCATCTCGTGTACGTGCAGGATCGTCGGCACGCCCCGTCGACGCGCGGCGAGCGCGTCCGCCAGCGTGAGCACCGAGTTCGCGTGCACGAGCGCGGGGCGGCGTGAGTCGAGGAACTCGGCGAAATGGCGGAAGTAGGAAGGGGTCGTCACCATCCTCCGGATCGGGCCGGGGTCCAGGCGCCATGCGCGCACGCTGTACTCGATGCTGCGCGGAGCGCCATCGACGTCCCAACCGCGCGCGCGAAGATCCTCGTAGAGGCCGCTGGGCCGTGGGACCCAGAAGCTGAAGTCGAACCCGAGCTCGGTGAGGAACGGCACCATGCGCTCCACCGATCGGGTGGCCCCCCCCAGGTGAGGCTCGTGGAAGCAGACGACGATCCTTCGTCTTTCGGCTGACACGTGCCGCACAAGCTACCGCCGCTGCGCGACGAGACGCGTCAGAATCGCCGCGTGCCCGAGCCTGCGATCAGCGTTCGCGACCTGCGCAAGTCCTACGGCTCGAACGACGCGGTGCGGGGCATCGACCTCGAGGTCGCAACCGGGGAGGTGTTCGCGTTCCTCGGCCCGAACGGGGCGGGCAAGACAACGACGACGGAGATCCTCGAGGGCTACCGCTCGCGAAGTGGGGGCGAGGTGAGCGTGCTCGGCACAGACCCCGCCCGCGCCGATCGCGATTGGAGGGAACGGATCGGCGTCGTCCTGCAGCAGTGTCGGATGCGCCCCGAGCTCACCGTGCGCGAGACGCTCGAGCTCTACGCCGGCTACTACCACGCGCCGCGTGGGGTCCTTGAGACGATCGACCAGGTCGCTCTCGGCGAGAAGGCCGAGGCGCGGGCCGGGAGCCTTTCCGGAGGTCAGCTGCGCCGACTCGACGTGGCGGTGGCGCTGATCGGCGACCCCGAGCTCCTCTTTCTCGACGAGCCGACCACCGGCTTCGACCCCTCCGCCCGGCGTCAGGCGTGGGAGGTGATCGGCGGCCTGCGCAGCCTCGGCAAGACGGTGTTCCTGACCACCCACTACATGGACGAGGCCCAGCACCTCGCCGACCGGGTCGGGATCATCGCGGGCGGGCGGATCGTCGCCGAGGGGCCGCCCGACGAGCTCGGGGCAGATGTGGTCGCGACCGAGATCCGGTTTCGCCTTCCGGAAGGCGTGGCGCTCTCCACGCTGCCGCTGAGCGAGGTGACGCAGGAGGGCCGCTTCGTCAGCGCGCGCACCGAGGAGCCGGTTCGCGCGCTCAACGAGCTCACCGGCTGGGCGCTTGCCGAGGGCGTCGAGCTCGCCGGTCTTCAGGTCGGCAGCCCGACGCTCGAGGACATCTATCTCGAGCTCACCGAGCCGGGGGCCGCGTGAGCGCGGGCGGCCTCGCCCTGCATCAGTTCCGCTTCGACCAGAAGACCTTCTGGCGAAACCCCGCATCGGTCTTCTTCACCGTCGCGCTGCCGCTGATCTTCCTCTTGATCTTCGCGACGATCTTCGGCAACGACACGATCGACGAGCTCGGCGGGATCAAGACGACGACCTATTACGTGCCCGCGATCGTCACCCTCGCGGTCGTCTCGGCGGCCATGCAGAGCCTCGCGATCTCGCTCACGGTCGACCGTGAGAACGGGATCCTCAAGCGCGGGCGCGGGACTCCGCTGCCGAACTGGGCGTTCTTCGCGGGGCGCGTGGGCAACGCGATCGTGGTCTCGGTCCTGATGCTGGTCCTCGTAACTGCGGTGGGGCGGCTCGTCTACGGGGTCGAGGTCCCCTGGGAGCGGCTTCCCGCCGTCCTCGTCACCCTCGCGATCGGGGCGGCCGCGTTCTGCTGTCTCGGCGTGGCGCTGACCGCGGCGATCCCGTCCGAGGACGCCGCGGCGCCGATCTCGAACGTCGCCGTGCTCCCGCTGTACTTCCTCTCCGGAGTCTTCATCCCGGAGACGGAGATCCCGGACGGGGTACTGAAGGTGGCCGACCTCTTCCCGATCCGTCACTTCTTCGAGGCATTCTTCACCGCCTTCGACCCGAACACCGCGGGAGCCGGATTCGAGTGGGGCCATCTCGGGATCGTCGTCGCCTGGGGGGCTTTCGGGCTCCTGCTCGCGCTGCGCTTCTTCCGCTGGACTCCGCGACGCGGGTAGGTTTCATGGAGGACGACGACGACAAGCGGACGGAGGGTGTGCAAGTGGCGAAGGTGAAGGTGGGCATCAACGGCTTCGGGCGGATCGGCCGGAACCTGTTTCGCGCCGCGCATGCGGCCGGCTCCGAGCTCGAGTTCGTCGCCGTCAACGACCTCACCGACTCGGCGACGCTGGCCCACCTGCTCAAGTACGACTCGATCCTCGGGCGCTTCCCCGGCGAGGTGGAGGCGCGCGACGGCGCGATCGTGGTCAACGGCGCCGAGGTCAAGGTGCTCTCCGAGCGCGATCCCGCCGACCTCGGCTGGGGCGAGCTCGGGGTGGAGGTCGTGATCGAGTCGACCGGGTTGTTCACGAAGCGCGCCGACGCCGCCAAGCACCTCGAGGCGGGCGCGCGCAAGGTGATCATCTCCGCTCCCGCGACCGAGCCCGACGTGACCGTCGCGCTCGGCGTCAACTTCGACCGCGACTACGACCCCTCCGAGCACCACATCATCTCCAACGCCTCCTGCACGACGAACTGCCTCGCCCCCGTCGCCAAGGTGCTCAACGACTCGGTCGGGATCGAGCGCGGATTGATGACCACGATCCACGCCTACACGGCCGACCAGCGCCTCCAGGACCTGCCCCACTCGGACCTGCGCCGGGCGCGCGCGGCCGCGATCAACCTGATCCCGACCTCGACCGGCGCGGCGAAGGCGGTCGGCCTGGTGCTGCCGGAGCTGAACGGAAAGCTGAACGGGATCGCGGTTCGCGCCCCGGTCGCGACTGGGTCGGTCGTCGATCTCACCTTCGAGGCCTCGCGGGAGACCTCGGCCGAGGAGCTCAACGGCGCGGTGCGGGAGGCCGCCGCAGGGCCGCTTGCCGGGATCCTCGCCTACACCGAGGACCCGATCGTCTCCACCGACGTCGTCCAGGACCCTCACTCCTCGGTCTTCGACGCCGAGCAGACGATGGTGATCGACGGTCGCCTGGCGAAGGTGGTCTCCTGGTACGACAACGAGTGGGGCTACTCGAACCGCTGCGTCGAGCTGGCGGCGAAGGTGCTCGAGCGCGAGCCGGCCGTCGCCTGAGCTTGAGCAGCCCCTCCGCCTTCTCCAAGGCGAGCGTGCGCGACGCGGAGCTCGGGTCCCGGCGGGTGCTGCTGCGGGCCGACCTCAACGTGCCCCTTTCCGGCAAGGGGGAGGACCGCGCGGTCGCCGACGAGACCCGGATCCGTGCCGCGCTGCCGACGATTGAGCTGCTGCGCGAGCGCGGGGCCGCGGTGGTGGTCGTTTCGCACCTCGGGCGCCCTAAGGGACGCGATCCAGAGCTCTCGATGGCGCCGGTCGCAACCCGGCTCGGCGAGCTGGCCGGCGGCGACGTGCGCCTCGCGTCCGGCGTGGTCGGCCCGGAGGTCGCGCGCGAGGCCGAGGCGCTCGACGCCGGCGAGCTGCTGGTGCTCGAGAACAGCCGCTTCGAGCCGGGGGAGACGAAGAACGACCCGACCCTCGCCGGCGCCCTCGCCGAGCTCGCCGAGGTCTACGTCAACGATGCCTTTGGCGCCGCGCACCGCGCCCATGCGAGCACCGAGGGCGTGGCTCGCCGCCTCGACGGCTATGCCGGGCTGCTGCTGGAGCGCGAGGTGCGCGAGCTGACCGCGGTGCGCGATCATCCTCGGCGTCCGTTGGTAGTCATCCTCGGCGGGGCCAAGGTGACCGACAAGATCGGCGTGATCGAGCGCTTCCTCGCGAGCGCAGAGCGGATTCTGATCGGCGGGGCGATGTGCTTCAGCTTCACCAAGTACGAGGGAATCCCCGTTGGCGATTCCCTCGTGGAGGAGGAGGGCGTGAGGTTGGCGGGAGAGGTGCTCCGCAAAGCCCGGGATTCGGGGTGTGAGCTGATGCTCCCGGTCGATCTCGTTGCCGGCCGTGCGTTCTCCGCGGATACCGAGACGCGCGAGCTCAACGGGACCCACGTGCCCGAGGGCTGGATGGGGCTCGATGTCGGCCCCCGCACCGTGGCCTCCTACGCGGAGGCGATCGCCGCCGCCGGGACGGTGTTCTGGAACGGGCCGATGGGCGCCTTCGAGCTCGAGCCGTTTGCCGCCGGTACCCGCGGGGTCGCCGATGCCGTCGCTCGCGCTCCGGGCTTCACCGTCGTCGGCGGCGGCGACTCGGCGGCGGCGCTCGCCGGGTTCGGCCTCGCCGACGAGGTCGACTGGCTGTCAACCGGGGGCGGCGCCTCGCTCGAGCTGATGGAAGGGCGCGAGCTCCCGGGCGTGGAGGCGCTTCGCGATGCCTGACGGAGGCTCGACCCGGCGCCGCCCGCTGATCGCGGCGAACTGGAAGATGCACAAGACGCGCTCGCAGGCAGACGCCTTCTGCGACGTCTTCCTCTCCGGCGTCGGCGAGCGTGGGACCGCGGATGCCGAGGTCGTCCTCTGCCCGCCCTTCACCGCCCTCTCGCAGGTGGCGCTTCGCTGCGCCGGCACTGACGTTCGCGTCGCGGCTCAGAACATGCACGCCGAGGGCGAGGGGGCATTCACCGGCGAGGTGTCGGCAGCAATGCTGCTCGATGCCGGGGCATGGGGGGTCGTGCTCGGGCACTCGGAGCGCCGCCAGCTCTTCGGTGAGACCGACGCCGCGCTTGCCGAAAAGGTCCCCGCGGCGCTCGCCGCGGGTCTCGTCCCGATCCTCTGCGTCGGGGAGACCGAGGCCGAGCGCGACGGCGGGGAGACCGAGGGGGTCATGCGCCGCCAGCTCGACGCCGACCTCGAGCGGGTCGAGGGCGGGCGGCTGGGTGAGCTGGTGATCGCATACGAGCCGATCTGGGCGATCGGCACCGGCCGCACGGCGACCAGCGAGCAGGCGCAGGAGGCGATCGGCTTCATCCGCTTGCTCCTCGCCGAGCGCGACGCCCGGTCGGGGGAAGCGGTGCGGATCCTCTACGGCGGTTCGGTCAAGCCGGCGAACGCGGCCGAGCTGACCGCACTCCCGGACGTCGACGGAGCGCTCGTCGGCGGCGCGAGCCTCGACCCCGACGACTTCCTCGCGATCGTGGAAGCGGCGGGTTGACCGTCTCGCCGGGGCCGGGCGCGATGCCGGTCTCCCGCGTCTGCCTCGTCGTCCTCGACGGCTGGGGCCTCGCCCCCGCCGGGCCGGGCAACGCGGTGAGCCAGGCGCGCACGCCGGTGTTCGACGAGCTCTGGGAGCGCTTCCCTCACACCACCCTCTCGGCGAGCGGGCGCGACGTGGGCCTGCCCGAGGGACAGATGGGCAACTCCGAGGTCGGCCACCTCAACCTCGGCGCCGGCTCGGTCGTCAAGCAGGACCTGGCGAGGATCGACGAGGCGGTCGCCGACGGCAGCTTCTTCGAGAATGACGCCTTGCTCGCCGCCTGCGACGCGGCGCGACGCTCGCCGCGCGGGCGCATGCACCTGATCGGACTGGTCTCGGACGGCGGCGTGCACTCCGGCTGGGAGCAGATCGAGGCGTGCATCGAGCTCGCCGCTCAGGAGGGCGTCCCGGACCCCGTCGTGCACACGTTCACCGACGGGCGCGACACGCTGCCGCGCTCCGCTCCCGGCTACATCGCCGAGCTCGAGCGCTGGCTTCGCCATGCGGGGCGCGTGGGCACGGTCAGCGGCCGCTACTACGCGATGGACCGCGATCGCCGCTGGGAGCGTACGAAGCTCGCCTACGACGCGATCGTCTACGGCCGGGGGCTGCATGCTGGAAGCGCGAAGGAGGCAGTCGTCGAGGCCCACGCGCGCGGGGAGACCGACGAGTTCATCCGGCCGACCGTGGTCGGCGACTACGACGGGGTCGCCGACGGCGACGTCGTCCTCCACTTCAACTTCCGTCCCGACCGCGCTCGTCAGCTCGTCCGCGCCCTCGGGGAGCGCGATTTCGAGGATTTCGACTGCGGCGCCGCGCCCGAGATCGAACTGACGACGCTGACCGAGTACCGGGAGGGTTGGCCCTACCCGGTCGCTTTCCCTCCGCGCGAGCCGGCGACGACGCTCGCGCGGATCTTGGCCGACCGCGGCGAGCGCCAGCTCCACATCGCGGAGACCGAGAAGTACGCGCACGTCACCTACTTCTTCAACGGTGGGCACGAGGCCGAGTGGGAGGGGGAGGAGCGCTGCCTGGTCGACTCGCCGCGCGACGTCCCCACCTACGACCACAAGCCCGAGATGAGCGCGCGTGCGGCCGCGGACGCGTTCTGCCTGCGCTTCGCCGAGCACGACCACCGCTTCGGGATCATCAACTTCGCGAACGCGGACATGGTCGGCCACACCGGGTTCATCCCGGCCGCCGTCGAAGCGGTCGAGGCCGTCGACGGGTGCCTCGCGCGCGTGCTCACCGAGGTGCACGGCGCCGGCGGCGCCTGCCTCGTCACCGCCGACCACGGCAACGCCGAGCAGATGCTCGAGCCCGACGGCTCCCCGAACACCGCGCACTCGACCAACCCGGTCCCGTTCGTGGTCACGGTCGAGGGCGCCGCCCTGCGCGACGGCGGGATCCTCGCCGACGTGGCACCGACGGCGCTGGCGCTGCTGGGAATCGAGCAGCCGGTGGCGATGAGCGGGCGCAGCCTCCTACTTGTCGACTCGGGTTAGGGACTCATGCAGCAGCTCGCCCACCGCATCGAAGTACTCGCGGTAAGTCCAGCGGCGTGCTCGCTCCCGGGCGCCGGCGACCAGGCGCTCTCGCTCGTCCGGTGAGCTCAGCAGGCGCTCGACCGCCGCGGCGAGTGCATCCGGGTCCCCCGGCTCGACCAGGACCGCGCTGACGCCGTCCGAGACGTAGCCGGCAAGAGGTGCGATGCGGGTCGCTACCACCGCGGCGCCCGCGTCGGTTGCCGCCATCAGGCGAACCTGGCCGGCACTTGGCGAGTCGGCGCGCAGCGGGATCACGTAGACAGCCGCACGCCGGAGCAGCTCGGCGTGCTCTGAGGGCGCGATCTCGCAGAGCTGGCGGGCGCGGCCGTCATGGTTCAGCCGCGGGACGGTCTGGCGGTAGCGCTCGCCGTAGACCACGGTCAGTGGCCATTCTCGCCCCCGGGCGGCGGCGAAGAGCGTCTCCCAGTCCGTCCACGCGCGACCTGAGGCGAGCACCCCCTCCCGCGGCGGGGCGCCGTCCGCTTCGCGCTCCGCGACGCCGGACGATCGGGCCCATGGAATCGTCACGAGTCGCGCCGGGGGGACCGCCAGTTCCTCCGCGTAGGCATCGCGCTCGCCTTCGCTCAAGATGTGCCCGGCCGTCATCGCGCGGCGGATCGCCGGCGCGAGCAGCGTTCTGCTCCAGGCTCGATGAAGCGCCCTGCGGATGCGGCGGTCGGGCCGGCGCGGGATCAGCTCGAGCACAACCACAGCTCGCCGTCGCCGCGCCCAGGCCTCGAGGAAGAGCACGGTGGCCGTGCCGGGATCTCCGAGGATCACCGCGCTGCCGGGGCGATCGCGCGCGCGGTGGAAGGCGAGGATGCCGCGGATCGCCGGCACACGCCGCGCCAACTCGACCAGCCAGCGGGGCGAGTTGCCCTCGATCGCCCGATCGGTCGCTTCGAAGCCTTCGCCGAGCATCTCGGCGTACCAGCTCGGAACCAGGACCGGTGCGCCCGCATGTCTGCCCATCTACTGGAGCCTAGCCTTGACAGGAGGGGCTATATCTGCTATATAACGACTCAAGTTTTCGCGCAGTAGATACTTAGATCACCCGTAGGAGGTGGAAGCGATGGCACTCGTACGATGGGATCCAAGCCGCGAGGTCGACTCGCTGCAGTCCGAAGTCAATCGGGTCTTCGACGTCTTCTTCGGCAACGGAGCCGAGCAGGGCGCTCGGAGCCGGCGCTGGGTGCCGGCGATGGACCTGGTCGAGACCGAGGACAGCCTCGTCCTCCGCGCCGACCTGCCGGGGCTCACCGAGGACGACGTCTCGATCGAGATCAAGGACGGCGTGCTGACCGTCGCCGGCGAGCGCAAGGCCGAGCACGAGGAGAAGTCGGAGGGCTACTACAGGGTCGAGCGTTCCTTCGGCGGCTTCTCGCGTTCGCTGAGCCTGCCGCAGGGGATCGACGCCGACCAGGTCACCGCCGATGTCGACAACGGCGTGCTTGAGGTGCGCATCCCGAAGCCCGAAGAGCGCAAGCCGCACCGCGTTCCGATCGGCGCCGGCGCGAACGGGAGCGCCGAGGCGAGCGTCGACGGGACGGCGGAGGAGAAGTAGCCACGAGGCTCGTAGTCTCGGCGGGTGCGAGAGGACCCAGCGAGGCTCGAGTTCGAGATCGAAGCGCGTGACGGGGCCGCCCGGACGGGGCGGCTCCGCACCGTGCACGGCGAGGTCGCCACGCCGGCGTTCATTCCGCTCGCGACCCGCGGCGCGGTTCGCTCGCTGACAGCGGTCGAGGTCGCCGGGCTCGGCTACGAGCTGATCCTCGCCAACACCTTCCACCTCTTCCTCGCCCCGGGCGCGGAGCGGATCACAGCGCTCGGCGGCCTGCATCGCTTCATCGGCTGGGAGCGGGCGCTGATCACCGACTCGGGCGGCTTTCAGGTCTTCTCGCTCGCCCACGGGACGGTCGCCGACGAGATCAAGGGACGCCGCGGCGGCGCCGGCGGCTCGGGCGGGGTGCTCGAGATCTCCGAGCGTGGTGTCGCCTTTCGCTCTTACGTCGACGGCTCGAAGCGGTTCATGGGGCCCGAGGAGTCGATGGCCACCCAGGCCGCGCTCGGCTCCGACATCGCGCTCGCTTTCGACGAGTGCACGCCCTACCACGCCGACCGCGACTACACCGCCCGCTCGACCGAGCGCACCCATCGCTGGCTCGATCGCTGCCTCGAGTGGCATGCGCGGCACGGGGCGGCGCACCAGGCGGTGTTCGGGATCGTCCAGGGCGGCGTCCACGAGGACCTTCGCCGCGAGTCGGCGGCGGCGGTCGCGGCCGCGGGCGTCGACGGCCTCTCGATCGGAGGCACGCTCGGCCGCGACAAGCCCGAGATGTACGGGGTGCTCGGCCTGACCGTCCCGCTGCTCCCGGCCGCGGCGCCGAAGCACCTGCTCGGGATCGGCGAGCCCGACGATCTGCTCGAGGGCATCGGGCTCGGGATCGACCTCTTCGACTGCGCGGTCCCGACCCGGCTCGCGCGCCACGGAATGGCGCTCGCGCCGCGCCCCGACACTCGCTTTCGCTTCGACGTGCGCCGCGCGGCGCTCGCCGAGGACGAGGCGCCGCTCGTTGAGGGCTGTCCGTGCGCGGCATGCGCCTCGCACACGCGCGCCTACCTGCACTACCTCGGCCGCGCCGAGGAGCAGACAGCGGCGCACCTGCTCACCCTGCACAACCTCACCTTCCTCGAGCGGCTCGTGGCGGGCGCGAGGCAGGCGATCGCAGCCGGCAGGTTCGCAGACTACCGTGCCCGGGTGATGGGTGGCGCCGCGCCGTGGGATGCGAGTCCCCTGCTCGGCCGCTCGGGCACTGCTCCATGAAGGTGTCCGAGCCACGCAACGAGGGCTGGTGGAGAAGGGGAGTCGCCGCCTTCAACTACGACGAGCGTCCGTGGAACCTGGCCCCACCCCGTCCAGCGGCCGGCCCGGCTGCTGCTCGAGGCGGGCTGGGGCGTGCACGACTACGCCAACCCCTCCCAGGGCGCCCTGGTCTGGCACCTCGGCAGTACGGAGGTGGGAGTGCGACCAGTATTGCCTGGGCGCTCGGGATCCGGCGCTCGATGTCCTCGCCCCCTACCGAAGGCGCGGCTGATCAGAGCACGAGCGTCCGAAAGCGCAGGCTCCCGCGCACGAGCGCCGCGAGGCCGACGGCGTCCCCGACCACGACCACCGCGGCGGCCCCGGCGCCGACCCCGCGGCGATCGGCATTGGCGAGCCGAGCGTACGGAACCGCGGCGAGCGCCAGCGCCGGCCGGCGGCTGAGGGCCGACGCGAGCAGCCCCGCGGTGGCGCAGGCGAAGATCGCCGTCCGCCGGGACAGGAACCAGCGGCGGTAGAAGAACGACCCGCGCAGCTCCGGCACACGGCGAGCCATCTCGCAGAAGTAGGCGAGTCGCCGGCGCTCGTGCAGGTACTCGCCCGGCCCGCGCTCGAACACGGCATGGTGGACGAGAGCCCGGTCGCAGAACCCGGTCGCGACTCCCGCGCGCCGGGCGCGCCAGCCGAAGCTGATGTCCTCGCCGAAGTGCGCCCCCGCCACGTCCAGCAGGCCGTCGTCGAAGCCACCCAGGGACTCGAACACCTCCCGGCGTACGAACAGGTTGGCGGACTCGAACAGCCCCACCGGTCCTGTTACCCAGAGCGTTCGGTCGAAGGGACCGACCCGGACGCCGGGCGGCGGCTCGACCCGGCCCTGGACGAGCCCGGCCGTGGCCAGCGCCTCGACGCCGGCCGCGAGCCAGCCGCGCGTCGGCACGCAGTCGGCATCGGTGAATGCGAGCGCCGAGCCCGTGGAGGCGGCAACCCCTGCGTTCCGTGCGGCCCCGGGGCCGAGCGGGCGCCGGTTTCGCACCACCCGGACGCCCGCCCCCTCGGCGAGCTGCGCCGTCCGGTCCTTCGAGCCATCGTCGACCACGATCACCTCGAACGGCGCCTCGATCTCCTGGGCTTCGAGCGCCGCCAGCGTTGCCGGCAGGGTCGCCGCCGCGTCGTGGGCCGGGACGACGACGCTGACCTGCGCCTGCGCGCCGTCGCTCAAGGCGCGACCTCAGCGTAGACGTTCGCCGTGGCAGCGACCATCGCGTGCATGTCGAAGTGCTCGCTCACCCTGCGCCGCCCGGCCGCCCCGAAGGCCCGCCGCTCGGCGGGATCGCCGAGCAGCCGGCCGATCGCGGCGGCAAGCGCCACCGGGTCGTCGACGGGCACGAGCAGTCCGGTGGTCCCCGGCACGACGGCGTCGCACGTCCCATCCGCCACGGTGGCGGCGACGGGAACGCCGGCGCGCATCGCCTCGAGCACCGAGTACGGGCCACTCTCGAACCGCGACGCGAGGGCGAAGACGTCGAGCTCCCCAAAGGCCGCCGCGGCATCCTCGAGGCGAGGCAGGCGATGGAACCTGTCGCCCAGCGCCGAACGGCGCACCTGTCCGATCACCGTCGCCTCCTCCGGCCCGCTGCCGACGAGGACGAAGTGGGCATCGGGATGCTCGCACGCGAGGATTGCGCAGGCGCTCGCGCAGACCTCGGGCGCCTTCTGCCACGTGAGCCTCCCGAGCGAACCGACGAGCGGCGCTCCGTCTGGGACCCCGAGCCGCGCGCGCAGGGCCGGCTCGAGGGGAGGGGGCGGCTCAGGCTCGATTCCGTTCGGGATCACCGTGAGCCGGGACCGGTCCGTTAGGCCCTTCGCCAGCGCAAACGCCCTCGCTATCGGAGACCGCGATCAAACGGGCGGTCGCGCGGGCGAGCAGGCGCTCCGCCGCGAGCGCTGAGGGCGTCCGCTTGATCCCGTTGGGCGTGTAGACGACCGGCGCCCCACCGCCCAGCCCCACGAGCCGGGCGCACGCCCCGCCGACCGAGCTGTGGCCATGGATCAGGTCGGGGCGGACGCGGCGCAGCAGGCGGCGAAGCGCGACCAGGGCTCGCGTGTTCACCGCCGGCGAAGGATCTCTGCCTGGGGCGTGAACCAGACTTCCCACCCCGCCTGGGCGACACGTGCCGCCCAGTCGATCCCCTCCCAGTCGAGCACGAAGCCCTCGTCCTGGAGACCGATCTCCGCAAGCGCCCTCCGCCGCACCAGGTAGGCGGCCTCGGCGCCGTGTCCCACCCGTCGCTCCGCGATTGAACTCGTTGACGGTCAGCTCGATCCACGGGAACTCGGTCTTCGCGTGCTGCGGGCTGCCGTCGGTCGACGAGTTGTCGACCACGACCGCGTCCCACTCGCATCGTGGCGGGTTCTCGGCGAGCGATCGAAGGCAGTCGAGCAGGTAGTCACCCGAGTTCCAGGTGACGATGACGACGGAGATCGAGCGCGGGCGACTCATCGCGGGGCCTACTAGCTAGACCAGCAGGGCCCGGTGCCGGACGGAGCCCTCGGCCGTGGCGGCGATCGCGGCGAGGTCGGCGACCAGGCCGAGCGGAAGTACGGCCCAGAGCCAGCGCCGCGGCGCGGGGCGCGGGTCGATCGCGACGCGGTAGACGAGCCACGGAAGCGTCCCGACGGCGAGCAGCCGCCCGCGTCTTCGTCGCCGACCGGCCGCCGCCGCGGCGCTCGTGAAGGCGACGAGCGAGAGCGCGTGGTGCGGCTTGTAGAAGCAGGCCATGAACAGGTGCCGGCGAAGCCCTGGGTGTGCCTTGACGATCAGTGGCGCGTAGACCAGCCGCCGGGTGAACCTGAGGCTCGCGAGCCAGTCCCCGAGCCGGCTGCCGCAGCTCACCACCCGGTGGACGACGATCGCTTCGGGATCCCAGGCCACCTTCGCACCGCCTTCGATCGCCCGCCAAGCCAAGTCGCAGTCCTCGCCGAGGATCGCGAAGCGCTCGTCGAACCCATCCGCGGCCTCGAGCAGCTGCCTGCGGTAGCCGATGTTGCAGGTCTCGAACTTCCAGCTCGGGCGCTCGATAATGACGGTGCGCGCGAACGGCCCCCACCCGCTCGCACCCGGCGGAGCGATCGTGCGTCCCTGTACCAGGTCGGCATCGTGCAGGCCCGCCACGATCCGAGCGAGCCAGCGCGGGTCGGGCAGGCAGTCGTCGTCGGTGAACGCCACAAGCGGGACGCCGCCCGCCCGCCAGCCGAGGTTCCGGGCGACCGCCGGACCGCTGTTGCGCTCGGTGCGGAGGACCTGCAAGGCCAGCGAGCTCGATCCGGCGAGCCGGTCAAGCACCTCGGCGCTCGCATCCGTCGAGCAGTCGTCGACGAACACCACCTCGGGGTCCGCGACCCCCTGCTGCTGCTCGAGCGCCGAGACAAGGTCGGGGAGATGCTGCGCCCGGTTGTGCGTGGCGATCACCACCGAGATCGTCGGAGCGCCCAAGACCGCGCAGGGTAGCATTGTCCTGTGCTCCTCAGGCCCACCCGCGGCGCGGTCGGAGGCTCCTCTGGGCGGCGGCTCTGAGACCCGCCGCCCGCCCGCGACCGTGCTCCTCCCGACCGTGGGCCGCGAGTCGTTTCTACCCGACTGCGTACGAAGCGTCGCCGCGGCGCTCGGCCCGGACGACGAGCTGATCGTCGTCGAAGCGGTCTCGGACTCCGCCGGGCAGGCGCTGGCGGCCCTCGGGCCGGGTTCGTGGCGATCGCTTCGCGTGGACCGGCCCGGCAAGAGCCGACAGCTCAACGCCGGGATCGAGGCGGCTCGCGGGGAGGTGATCGCCGTCACCGACGACGACTGCCGCGTTGCCGAGGACTGGCTCGATCGCATGGTCGAGCCCTTTTCCGAGCCGGATGTCGGCATCGCCTTTGGTCCCGTCCGCGGGCTCTCCGAGATCCCCGGGCGCGCGGCGAGCCCGCCGGACCACTTACCGGGACCGGCACCGCCCGCGGTGTGGCGCTTCGCGCACGGACCGGCGCTCGCCGTGCGGGCCGCCGCGGCTGCCGAGGTCGGGGGGTTCGACGAACGCCTCGGCCCCGGTGCCCCGGTGCACGGAGAGGAGGCGGACCTGGTGTTGCGGCTCACCGCCCGCGGCTGGCGCTGCTGGCTGGCCGACGCACCCGTCGTCGAGCACCTCGAGTGGCGGAGCGAAGACGAGGACGCCCGAAACCGGCTGGTGTTCGAGCGCGGGGCCGGAGCGTGGCTCGGCGCTGCGTTCCGGCGTCAGCCGCTGCGCGCGCTCGAGCTGCTTCGGTTGCGCCTGCGCTACCAGCTCGGCCTGTTTCGATCCCACGGCGGGCGCGCCCACGCCCGCGCGGCGCTGATCGTGTTCGGCTCCGGGTTGGCGACCGGGCTGCGGATGAAGCCGAAGCCGTGCCGCTCGTTACGGGTGGCGGATCGCAGGCCGCCGCCGCGGGCGGCGCTGCCGTGGCCTGCGCTGCGCGGACGGCGCTGCCTCTACCTCGGCGCCCGCGCGGATCAGCTCAAATCCGAGCTCGAGCGGCGCGGCCCCGCTGAGGTGGTGTTCCGCGAGGCGAGCGTGGCGCTGGGCGGCTTGAGCGCGACCGGACTGGGCACGTTCGACGTGGTGGTCGCAAACGGGATGCTCATTCGCGCCGGGGATCCGCGAGATGCGCTCGAGGCCGTGCGCTCCGTTTGCGGCGAGTCGTTGCTCTCCGTCGAGCCAATCGACCTCGGCGTGAGCCTGCTGGCGCGCGCGAGAGCCCTGTCGGGCCGCGGCCGGGCGCCGACTCGCCCCGACCCCGTGCGCAGCGGGCTCGGGCACCGGCGCCTGCTCGAGTCGACCGGCTTCGTGATCCAGCTCACCTCGAAGCCCTTCGTCGAGCAGGGGACGCGCGTTCGCGCGATCCTCTGTCGCCGGCCGCAGGCGGCGTCTTGAGCGTCCTCTGGGTGACCACCGAGCCGCCGGACCGCAACCTCGGCGGCGGGAGCATTCGCCAGGCCCACCTGCTCGATGCCCTGGCTGCGCAGGCCGAGGTGACCCTGCTGCTCTACGGCTCGAGGCTCGAGGACCAGGTCACGAAGGCGGGGCTGGCAAACCTGATCGAGGTGCCAGGCTCCACGCGCCGGCCCGAACGGGGGCCGGTCCGCGAGCGGTGGCGCCGCCTTCGCGAGGCATTGCTCGAGCGTGACCCGCCCGAGGTCACCGACTACCGGGCGATCCGCGCCGACCTCGAGCCTTGGTTGGGGAAAGTTGGGGAGCACGACGTGGTGATCGTCGAGCACCCCGGGCTGGCGCCGCTCGTGACCATGCGACGATCGGAGAGGTGGATGCTGACCATGCACAACGTCGGCTCCGGGACGCTCGATCAGTACGCGGCGCAATCAACCGGGCGGTGGCGTTGGCTGCGCCGCCGCCAGGCCCGGCAGGCGCGAGCCTTCGAGCGCTGGGCGCTTGGAACCTACGATCTCGTGATCTCGGTCTCCGAGGACGACGCGCGCCTGCTGCCGGGGCCAACGGCGGTGGTCCCCAATGGCGTGGACCCGGATCGATTCATCCCGACGCCGTTGCCGCGCACACCCGGGCTCGTGCTGGTCGGCACGCTCCACTACCTGCCCAACGTCGAAGGTGCGACGTGGTTCGCGCAGGAGGTGCTGCCGCTGATCAGGGAGCGCTTTCCGGAAGCCACCCTGACCCTCGTCGGCCGCTCGCCGACTGACGAGGTCCTCGGCCTGCGGAGCATTCGGGGCGTCGAGATCCACGCGGACGTCCCAGACGTCCGCCCGCACTTGCTCGCCGCACGCGTGTCGGTTGTCCCGCTGCAGATCGGCACAGGAACGCGGCTGAAGGCGCTCGAGTCGTTCGCCGCTTATCGGCCGGTCGTCGGCACGAGTGTGGGGCTCGCGGGGCTCGAAGCGCGCTCCCGGGAGCACGCGCTGGTCGCCGACGAGGCCGCGCCTTTTGCGGAGTGCGTCGTCGAGCTGCTCTCCGACGACGAGCTCGCATCGAATCTGGTGGCCCAGGCACGCCGCCTCGTCGAGTCGCGCTACTCGTGGCAAAGGATCGGCGAGGGTTTCGCGGAGGTCGTGCTCAGCGAGCAAGCGCCTTGAAGACCTCGGCTGGCCCGCCGCGCACGCCTCCCAGGAGAAGTCCGCGCTTCGCTCGCGGCCGCGGCGACGCAGCTCCTCAGCGAGGCGCCGGTCGCGCAGCACCGCAGCGGTGGCGTTGGCGAGCTGCCGCAGATCGCCATCGCGAACGAGCCTGCCCGCGCCGCCAGCGATCTCCGGGAGGGCGGTATTCGAGTAGGCGACCACGGGGGTGTCGGTGGCCATGGCCTCCAAGGCCGGCAGGCAGAACGACTCGTCGCGGCGGGTGACTGCGAGCGCGCTCGCGCCGCGATAGAGAGCCGGGAGTCCCTCGCCCACGTATCCGAGCAGATCGATCAGCTCGGGTCGCGGCGAGCCCGCCAGCTCGGCTCCGATCCGCTCGCGATACCAAGGCGCAACCCGACCGACCACTTTCAATCGTGCGGCGAGCCCGAGCAGCTCGACGCCCTGGCGGGTGGTCAACGCGCTGTTTCAGATCGCGGCCGCGGGTCTCAGCCTTCTGCAGCGGTTCGCGGTAGCGGCCTTCATCACGGCGAGCGAGTTCGGGATCTGGGGGATCGTCCTGTTGATCCTCATCACCCTGAGCTGGCTGAAGGAGATCGGAATCTCCGACAAGTACCTCCAGCAGGATGAGCCGGATCAGGAGCTGGCCTTCCAGAAGGCGTTCACCCTCGAGCTCGCCTATACCGGGATCTTCTGCTTGCTCGTGCTGTGGAGCCTGCCGCTCTTCGGCCTCGTCTACGACAACACCGACATCGTGGTGCCCGCCGCGGTGCTCACGTTGAGCCTGATCGGGGGCGCTCTTCAGGCGCCGATCTGGGTCTACTTCCGGAGGATGCAGTTCGTGCGCCAGCGTACGCTCGCGCTCATCAACCCGATCCTCCACGGCGATAATGATCCCCCTCGCCGCCGCGGGAGCCGGCTACTGGAGCATCGTCGCCGGCATCGTCGCCGGGAGCTTCGCGGCCGCGATCGCCGCGATCGCCTTCTCGCCGTACCGGCTCGCACTGCGCTATGACCGCGGCACCCTTGGAGAGTACGTCCGTTTCTCGGCTCCACTCCTCCTCTCCGGCGCTGCTGGGATCCTGATCGTCCAGGGGACGATGATCGTCGGCAACTTCACCGTCGGCCTCGCAGGACTCGGCGCGTTGACGCTGGCGGGATCCCTGATCACCTTCACCGAGCGAGTCGATCAGGTTATCTCGCAGTCGATCTACCCAGCGGTCGCCGCAGCAAAAGACAGGAGGGCGGTCCTGTTCGAGGCGTTCGTCAAGTCCAACCGCTTGGCGCTCATGTTCGGGCTGCCGTTCGGGTTCGGCATGCTCTTCTTCGCGCCCGACCTGATCCGTTTCGTGTTCGGCGAACGCTGGCTTCCGGCAGCGACGCTGCTCCAGGCGCTCGGACTCATCGTTGGGTTCCGGCAGGTGGCCTTCAACTGGGACGTGTTCGTCAAAGCCACCGGAGACACGCGGCCCCTCGCCGTGAACGGGCTCGTGCTCGCCGCGGTTTTCCTCGCCGTGACGATGCCGGCGATGATCCTCTGGGGCCTCGACGGCTACATCGTCGGCGCCAGCGCCTCGCTCATCGCCGAGCTCCTCATCCGTGCGCGGTATCTGCGGCGGCTCTTCGAGGGATTTCGAATGCTCCGCCACATGATCCGCGCCGCTGCACCTGTTCTTCCCGCCGTCCTCCTCGTCGTGGGGGCAAGGGTGGTGGAGGGAGTCGAGCGCGATTTGCCGATCGCACTTGGCGAATTCGTCGGCTACTGCCTTGCCGTAGTTGCTGCGACCCTGTTGTTCGAGGGCCGCCTGCTGCGCGAGATGCTCAGCTACCTCCCGGGTGACCGCAGCGCGCGGGGAGCCCTGCCCAAGGGCGGGGAGGCATAGGCGCCATGATCCCATCTCCGAGCTCCTCTGAGATCGCGTCAGCAGCCCGCAGCCGCCGCCGCGTCTGGGCGAGGGGCATTTGTCATACTCCGCCCGCCTGATGCCCCCGGAGATCCTGATCACGGGAGCAGGCGGCTACATCGGTGGGCGCCTCGTCTGCAGTCTTCGTGAGGAGGCGCGAGCCGTTCGCGCCCTGGTCCACGAGCAGGCGCCGTACCTGGAGTTGGGGGCGAACGAGGTGGTGATCGCCAACCTCACAAAGGACCTCGAACGCCTCCGGTCGGCATGTGGAGGGATAAGCACCGTGGTCCATTTGGCCGGGCAAAACGAGGTGGTTGCGGCGCAGGATCCCGCCGCCGCACTGAGCGACACCACGCTTGCGACGCTGCGCGTTGCGGAGGCAGCGCGGGAGGCCGAAGTTCAGCGTCTCGTCTATCTCTCGACAGTGCACGTCTACGGCAGGCGCATGCAAGAGGATGCAGTCCTCAGCGAGGACCTGAGGCCTGAGCCGACCTCGGTCTACCCGATCGCGCGCCTGGCATCCGAGCACCTGCTGGCCGGCTTCGCGCAGCGGGGCCTCGAGGTCGTCGTGCTGCGGTTGACCAACTCCGTCGGCGCGCCGATCGACCCGAGCGTCGACCGGTGGAGCCTGGTGGTCAACGACCTCTGCCGCCAGGGAGCTCGCGACGGCCACCTCGAGCTGCGGACCTCGGGGATCCAGTGGCGAGATTTCATCCCGCTGGCGGACGTCTGCCGGATCATCGGCGAGGCGAGCCGCACAAATGGAGGAGCCGTCGTTCCGCCGGATACATACAACCTCGGCTCCGGAACCCCGATCACGATTCGGGACATTGCCGGCCTCGTCCAAGACGCCTTCGAGCGCCTGACCGGGACGCGCCCCGGCCTGGAGGCCCCGCCTCCGCCACCTGAGCGGCCGCGCCCATACCATGTCTCGGTCCAGCGACTGGCGGATTGTGATCTAGTCGCATCGACCCCCCTCGAGCAGGCGGTGGAGGAGACGGCGAGCTTCTGCCTCGCTCATCGAGACGAGATCTGACAGGAGGCACATCATGGCCGAGATCGACGGCGTGCACGTGACGCCGCTGCGACGAATTCCGGACGAGCGTGGTGCGATCTTCCACATGCTGCGGGAGGACAGCGAGCGGTTCGAGCGGTTCGGGGAGATCTACTTCTCGATCGTCTATCCGCAGGTGATCAAGGGCTGGCACATCCACAAGAGAATGACACTGAACTACGCCGTCCCGGTTGGGATGGTGAAGCTCGTCTGCTACGACGATCGTCCGGAATCGCCAACGAATGGCGCCATCCAGGAGCTCCACGTAGGCGAGCTGAACTACGCTTTGGTGACGATCCCGCCACTGGTCTGGAACGGGTTCAAGGGTGAGAGCTCGAAGCCCGCACTGGTCGCGAACTGCGCGACGATCGCCCACGACCCCGAGGAGATCGACCGCGAGGACCCGTTCACGGATCGGATTCCCTACGACTGGGCCCTTCGCCACGGCTGAGATGAGCTAATGCGACAGGCGCCGATCCGCCGGTAGGCCTGCTCGGAACCGCTGCGCCGCGGCGCGATGCCACGCGTCGAACACCTCGGCCAAGCGATCGGTCGTCAGCTCATCCGGCAGCCGCAGCCCCGACCTGACCAGGCGCTGCCGCAGGGCCGGATCCTTCGCGAGCCTGCTGACGCCCTCTGCGAGCTGGCCTGGATCGCCCGCCTCGAACAGCAGGCAGTTCTCGCCATCGCGCAAGAACTCAGCCGATCCGCCGACTCCGGTCGCTAGCACCGGCGTCCCGCAGGCCATCGCCTCGATGGGGACGAGACCGAAGGGCTCCTCCCACTCGCTCGGGAAGATCAGGACGTCGGCATCGCTGAAGGCGTCGGCCAGCTCGTGCCGCCGAAGCTCGCCGAAGCGGACGCGGTGGCCCAGGTAGAGATCCCGCGCGAACGACTCAAGCCGCGCCCGCTCGCCGCCCTCTTCACGTCCGAACAGCGCGAGCGAGGATTCGCGTGGGAGCGCGGCCATCGCCCTGATCAGGGTCTCGACGCCCTTGCGTGTGTCGAACCTACCGACGTACAGGAGCCTCCAGCGCCACGGCCGCTTCGGTGGCTCGCCCAAACTCGGGAACAGCGAGCGCTCGATGCCGCTGTAGACGACAGTCGAGATGCTGAATCTGGGCCACGGCGAACTCTCGATCGAGCGGCGGCGCGTGAGCTCGCTGACGAAGCAGAAGGCGCCGCAGGCGCCGAGGTCGGGCAGGACCGTAGGGACTCCGGCGGCAGGGCGCACGGCCCGGCCGAGCAACCGGCGCCAGCGCGACCCGTTGAACATCCGTGCCCATGCGTCGAGCGAGACACCGTAGCCGAGCCAGTTGTCGCAGACTGCGTAGACGAGCGGCACCTCGCGTTCGACGAGCGTGGTCAGCATGCCGAGGGAGAGGGCGCCCATCTGCCACACGGAGACGACTTCAGGATGGATGCCATCGAGGGCGCGTTCCAGCGCCCGCTGGTTGTGGCGCTCGATGGCAAGCCGCTCCCGAAACGGCGGCTCGAGCAGTTCGCCATAGCGCACATACGAGAGGAGCTCGCGTCGCACGTGCCGTTCGTGTGGGTTCTGCGGCGGATCCTCTACTCCGGCGACCCGGTCCTGGTTGCAGAGCACCTCGACGTGATGGCCGTTGCGCTCCAACCGGGTCATCACGTCGTAGCAGGAGAGCTCGTAGCCGCCGAAATGGTGGGGCGGGTACCAGTTCGTGATCGTGAGGATGCGCAAGGTGCGCGCAGGATAGGTTGAGCGGCTGTGCGGATCGCGTTCACGCATGCTTACTGCTGGCCGGAGGTCAGGCGCGGGGCCGAGCGCTTCATCCAGGAGCTCGGCGCGGCGCTCGTCCGCCGCGGCCACGAGGTGACGATCCTGGCTTCGGCCTGGAGCGCATACGACGACGAGCTGGACGGCGTCCAGACCATCCGGCTCAAGCGCCGCAAACGCGACACGTGGCGGCACGAGGCGGACTTCGGCAGGCGCCTGCTGCCTCGTCTCGTTTCCGAGCGTTACGACGCCGTCCATTCGATGGGTCGCTTCGACGCGCTCGCCTCGATCCGCGCTGCCCGCATCCGTCGCGATCGCAGGACGGTGTTCACCGACCTCGGCGTTCCCGACAAGGCGTGGTGGGACGCGCAATCGCGCGCCGCCGGGTGGGCGAGCAAGCGGGTGGTGAGAGGAATCGACGTCTACAGCTGCATGTCGCCCTTCGCGCTCAGCCACCTGGAGCCCGAGTACGGGCGCAAGGACGGGGTGGTCGTCCCGGGCGGAGTCAGCCTGCGCTCGCTGGTGCCCTCGGAGTCGCGCGCGCCGGAGCCCACCATCCTGATGTCCGGAGCGTTCGCCGAGCAGGGCAAGGGACTTCCGTACCTGCTCGACGCGCTGGCACTGATCGCGGAGACGGAGCCGGCGGTGCGCCTGTGGCTCAGCGGCCCCGGCGATGCCAGCGAGCTCCTGTCCCGCGCGCCAGCGGCAGCGCGCGAGCGCACGGAGTCACTCGGAGTCGGCGACCCCGATCGCCAGCACGAGCGCTACGGAAAGGCCTGGGCTACCTGCCTGCCGTCATGGACGGACTCCTTCGGGATGGCCCTGATCGAGTCACTGGCCTGCGGGACGCCGCTCGTCGTCAGTCGAAGTGGGGCCCCGCAAGAGTTGGTGGACGAGGGGCTTACCGGAGAGCTCTGCGACCTCGCGGACCCCGAGGGGTTGGCGCACGCGTGTCTGAGGGCCTTCGCACTCGCTCAGCGAGCGGATACCGTCCGAGCGTGCCGGGCCACCGCCGCCGGGTTCGACTGGGATGCGGCGCTCGCGCCACTCGTCGAGCGACTCTACGCGGGGGGCCGAGGCGGTGGCGAGGGCGACTAGAACCTGGGCCGGGCGGCGAGGGCTCGGTGGAGTACACCGTCGTCCCAAGCGCCGGTCAGGGCCCGGGCGGCCACGCGGCGAGCGAGAGTCGCCCGCGTCATGCTCGCACGCGGGTGCTGGTTGAACCGCACCATGTAGAACGGTGAGGTTTCTGTGATCTCAAAACCGGCGGCATAGAGCATGCGCCAGTGGCCAGCCGCGTTCGCGAGCCACCACTGACAGTACTGCCCGCTGCCGTCGAGCTTGAAGAGCGGCCGGCGGGGTCCGAGCAGCGTCGTCCACAGCTCTATCTGCTCGGAGGAGACGAACACGCCGTTGGGACTTGTCACGCCGCGCACCGCCTCGAGCGCGCGGACGGGATCGCGCAGGTGAAGCAGGAGTGATCCGCAGACCACAACGTCGAAGACGCCCAACTCGTCTGGATCGAGGTCGTAGACGTTGATCGCACGCCAGTCGACGCTCGACCCGATCAGCTCCGAAACGAGCCGGAAACCGGCGCCCTTGGGCGGGCCCTGCATGCCGCTTCGCCGAGATCTGACGACACGTACGCAACGATCGACGGTAGCGTGCTTCGGGCTCCGCTCGCTAGCCGAATGTCAGAGGATCGATTTGAGCCCTTCGGCCGTCCGCGCGTTGAAGCCGTTCGGTGCAGGTGTCACCGGTCGCCCGGCGGCAAGGGGATATCGCCGATCGAGACGCCGGCACCGGGGCTGATGCTGGCGAACACGACCCAGGTCTACCCCGAGGGGCGCGGCACGAATTACGCGGTGGAGCTGGTGCGCCGCGCAGCGCTGCTTTTGTTGGATGGGGCCAGCCGGCGACGGCTCACCGAGAGATACCCGGGGAAGAGGCAGGCTTGAGGGCGTTTGCCGCCAGGCATGAGCTTTGGATGCTCGCGGCCATCATCGTCCTCGGCTCCGCGGTACGGCTCCTGATCGGCGTCGCGACCCACGGCGATCGATTCGACATGGAGTCGTATGGGATCGTGGCAACGGCTACCTCCAACGGCGATCTCTTCAGTGCCTATGCAGAGATCAACGGCGGGGAGGTCGCGCGGTGGCCGTATCCACCAGGCTTCTGGCCTGTGGTCGCCGCCGCCCACTGGTTGGAGGGCCGCACTGGCATCAGCCTGGCGACCCTCATCCACGTCCCGCTGGTGGCCGCCGACGCCACCCTCGCTCTGCTCGTCTGGGGCTTCTTGGCCCGTCGGGGAGCCGGCCGTGCTCGGCGGCTCGCCGGCGCCGCCCTCGTCGCGCTCGGCCCCGGGTTCGGCGTTGTGTCGGGATACCACGGACACTTCGACGCAGTCGCGATCCTGCCCGCGGTCGCTGCGCTCGTGATCTGGGAGGGTCGCGCGTCTCAACGAAGAGCGTCGACCGCGGGAGCGCTCGTGGGATTGGGTGCCGCCCTGAAGACCGTGCCGATCGTAATGCTGATCGCCTTGCTTCCCAGCCTGCGCTCGCGCCGCCAGGCGCTAACGGTCACCATTAGCGCGCTCGCTGTGCCGCTCCTGCTGCTGGCTCCCTTCGCGCTCACCACCATCGACGGCCTGGGCCCGGTGGTGGAATATGAGGGAGTGGGCGGCCTCGGAGGCCTCAGCCTCGTCGCGCAGCCGAATCTCGCGGCGCTCTACGTGCAGGGTGCGGACGTGGGAATAAGCCCGCTGACGGAGGCGCTGCTCGACTACGGATCCGTGTTGACGGCCGCGGCGTTGCTGCTGCTCGCCGCCCTTCTGCTCCGGTGGCGAACGCCCGCGGTGCAGGCGGCGGTGCTCGTGTGGCTGGCGGTGTACGTGTTTGGATACACGTTCGCGTTCCACTACTTCGTTTGGGGGCTGCCGTTCTTCATCATGGCCGGCTATCTGCGCGCGGCATTGTTCCTGCAGCTGGCGCTCCTGCTCCCCCTCGTCATCCAGTACACAGGCCCGCACGGCCCGGCGTACACCATCGCCTACGTCGCCCTGATGGTGGGCGTCTGGTTGGCCCTGCTGATCGCGCTCGGTCGCCTCGTAGGTCGGGCGAGGGACGAGGCTCGAGGCTCGCTCGCGCCGGCCAAGGCATGAATGCTCGCCCCGCCGGGCCAGAGCCGCGTTTAGCCGCCGCCCCGCTTCTCGGGGTTCGAACAGGAGGTTCTACCGGGCCCATCGATCCTGAATACGGACATGGCTCCCCTGCGAAGGATCTCGGTTGCCTCGGGCGCCGACCTGGTCCACGCGGCCTGCTTGGGCGCCGGCTCGCCTTCGCGGTTCGGCATCGCGACTACGTAGTCGTAGCTCCCGGTCACGAGCGCGAGTCGCCACTCGTCGCAGTTCCGGATCTCACGGAAGCGAGCGCCATCGGTGACCCGCCCGACGTACTGGACGTAGTTTTCCTGCTCCGAGCCGTAGAGCGGATAGTGCCGAAAGCTGCCCACCACGCCGATGCGCTTTCCCTCCACGTCTTGCGCCCACAAGTAGATTGCCCCGAAGTTAGTCGGGTCATCGCGGTAGCGGTGCGTCGAGTACCAGTCGGCGAGGATCACGCCTCCGCCCCCGATGCAAAGCACCACGCTGCCCACGAGCGCCAAGCGGGCCCTCATGCTCAAAGGATCGCGGCGGAGACCCAGCGCCGCGGTGGCGGCCAGAACGGCGGCGCCCGCGATCACCCCGGGGAGGATGGAGACTCCGCGCAGCCAGGCCACCCAGATAAAGGAGCGGGCGGTGTGCATCGAGAGCGCAAGAGCGGTCAGTCCGGTGGTGAGACCGAGCTGCCAGCGGCGATGGGCGAGCGTCGGTGACAGCGGGAGGACCGCGAGCGCGAGTACGATCGCGGGGAGCGCGTAGCGGACGTTCGCCGTGGCGTAGACCTGCGTCGGGTTCCCCGGGGGACCAAAGGCGGTGGCTGGGGTGAAGAGATAGCCGACCGCGCTGACCGCTGCGACCAGCCCGAGCATTCGGTGGACCGGGTCGCGAGGGCGCCACGCCGCGAGCACGATTCCCCCGAGGATCGCGAACAGCAACAGCGGCCAAAGCGGTCCGAACGCCTCGAATGCCGCGGTGCTCATCAGGTGCCACACGAGGCGCGGCTGATCCGCGTAGTCCATGATCGAGAGGTCGGCTGCTTCGACGGCGTGCTCGATCTTCGGAAAGGCCAGCGGGCCGATGCCGAGTCGGACGGGAGGTATGGGGCTTCCCGTGTGAGCGAGGTTGCGGACGTACCAGTAACCGCCCGTCGCGCCGAGTGCCGCGAGCCAGCCGGCCACGAGGCGGAAACGCCGCTCTCGCCAAGCCAGTAACGCCACCCCCAGGCTGAGCGCCGCGGCGGGTAGGAGGAGCGTGAACTTGACGCCGATGGCGAGCCCGGCCGCCAAACCCGCGATCACCACCGCCCAGCGCTCGCGCCAGCCAATGTGCAGCAGAGCGCCTGCGGTGAGAAGCAGCGCAGCGCCGGCGAGGTCGTTGTGGGCTGAACCAGCCTGGCTCGTGACGACGAGCGGCGATCCGGCAATCGCCGCCAAGCCCGCGATTACCGCCGGCGCAGCTCCGAAGCTGCGGCCGAGGCACCATCCTGCCAGCAGCAGCAGCAGCAGCCACGCGAGGTTCATGGCTGGAGAGAGAATGTCGCCTCCGAACGTGAGCATGCCGAGCGCGTGGACCAGGTCGGCGTTGGCCGGGTAGAAGGCCATTGGTATCTCCGGCACCGCGAAATGCAGGTCGGAGATGCCCCCTTCCTGCACGAAACGGGCCGCGAAAGGAAGGTGGTAGGCGATCGAGTCGTCCTCGAGGATGCCGGTTTCGTATGCGTTCGCGGTGGGCAGGGCCCACCGGGCGGCGACCACGGCGAGCCCGGCCGCGGCGAGAGCGACGCCTGTCCGGTCGAGCGACGCGAGCCTGGGACCCGCACCTGTATGGCCCCGACGACCGGTGCCAGCGACCATGCCAACCGCCAACCCTGAGATCGCCATGGCGGGAACGAGAAAAGTTGCACGGAAGAGCCCGAAGGTTCCAAGCAGCTGGCTCATCACGATCAGATGCGAGAGCCCAAGCACGATGTCCACGAGCGCGCCCCTGGCGCCTCCCCAGCCAGGCAGCATCCGCCGACGCAGACGGCCGGCGCCGAAGAGGAGCGGGCCGGCAACGAGAGTGACGAGACAGATGCCGGTGAGGAACTCCGCGGCGGTCATCTCACGGCAGAGCTGGTGCCGAGCTGCGCCGAGCGGCTCGCTCGGCTCGATCCATGCGACCGTTCTTCATCCTCCAGCACATCCTGGTCGGCCGGCGCCCGGCCCACGTTAGCGCCGTAGCTGCTCCGAAACCTCGCGAAGTCGGCTGCGAAGCCTGACCTGCTGACGAAGCCGCCGCCACAGCGGCGTGCCGGGCACGGCTCGGGGATGCGCGCAATACGGCTGCGAGGCCCAGCCGCCGAGTTCGATCAGCGTCTCGGTCAGCTTCATGAAAGCGACGGTCGTCGGAAACCGACGTTCGAGCCGCCATCGGCCGGCCTTCGACTCGGATGCGAGGAACCGGGACAGGATGTCCGCGGTCCGGATGTGCGTGTCGTCCACGACGAGGAGACCTCCCCGCCGAAGCCGGACGGCGGAGTAATAGAAGTCGACGAAGACCGTCGGGAACGAGTGGTCGCCGTCGATCAGGGCGAAGTCGAGGGGCTCGTTGCCGAGCCCGGGCAGGACGTCCTGTGAAAAGCCCTCAACTAACCGCACTCCTGTCAGCGAGATATGCCGCTCGTCGCACCAGCGCCTGATTCGCTCGTGTTCCCACGGCACGGGGGAAACGGCGGTGTGCTCGGCTCCCGCGAGCGCGAAGGCGATCGTGCTGTACCCCGAGCCGGTCTCGAGCGTTCGGTCGCCGGGGCGCACACGCTCGACGATGAACGCCAAGACCTCCGGACTGAGTCCGATATCGAGCGAATCGTCGGCGGTCCATCCATGAAATCCCCAGCCGCCGGCAAGAAGCTCGTTGAGCGCGATGTCGCCGGAGCGCAACTGCTGCTCGGAGCGCGCTTTGGAGTGAGCTATCTGAGGGGACGCGCGTCGCGGCCGGGTGCTGCTCGTCCCGTGCCCGACGAGCGCCTCCTGATCCTGCCCTCGGCGCCTGGAGCCGCGCAGCCGGCGCCTAGTAGCGCGGCGCCGACCAATGCCAGCGGCACCATGAGCAGGCCCGTGAACGGCAAGGCGTCATCGGCGCTCACGCCGGTGGCCCGCCGTCGCCCTGGCCTCCGCCAGGCGCTTCGCCACCACCGCCGGCGGGCAATTGGCCGCCACCTCCGCCAGGCGCTTGGCCACCACCTCCGCCGGGGCCTTGACCGCCATCGTCGTCATCGTCGGGCGGGTTCGGCGGCTCCGGCTCGTACTGGGCTAGCGCGCCGATCTGCTTGGCGCCGACCGGAGGCAACAGAAGGAGGTACAAGCCGGCGAACGCCAGGATTGAAACGAGCGCCCAGATGGCCGCGCGGGATGCGCTGAAGTTGCTGAAGGTCGACCGGAACAAAGTTCGGCTTCCTGTTTCGCGATCCCACCATGAGGGCGGCCCGCTGGCGCGTCGTCAGGACAGTATGCCCGATACGTCGGCTTATCCACCCGTGCTCGCTCGGGGCTGCGATCGCGGCCGCCGGCGGGTCCGGTCGCCGCCGACGCCGCGAACGCGCTGGAAAGCTCGGGCGTCGAGGGGCGCGACCGGCGATCGTCGTCGCAGCGATCCTGGCGGCGGCCGATTCAAATCCCCGGCCGGGTCTCCAATCAAAGAGTCCGGGCGAGCGCGACCGCGCTCGCGAGCGGCGACGTCAGCGGCGCACGCATGATCGCGGAGAGGGCGATCGACGCCCAGCCGTGGGCTGCGACCCCGCACGCGCAGGTTGCCTTGCACGCGCAGGTTGCCTTGGTGGAGTGGGAGGCTGAAAGGCTCACAAGGCGCGTGAAAAGATCGAGGTGGCACTCGACAAGGAGCCCGAAAACTGGCGCTGGCCGCTCGTCCTCGCCCCACTCCAGGCGAATACGGGCCACCGCGAGCGTGCGATCGCGACTTATCGCTCCGGTCGGAAGCTGGCGCCGCATCTCGACTTCTATTCGCCGTTCTCTGGCTTCGGGCAGCAGGTCTACTCCCTCGAGCAGCTCGAGGCGATTCTCGCGCGGAAGCAAGCGCGAGCTGCTGAACGCGCGGACTAGAGCTGCCACCGTTCGCGGCCGACGCAGAGGACGCGGGACTCAGCCGCTCAGCTGCTCGATGAAGTCGCGGATCGCTCGAGCCTGCTCCTCGACGGAGCCCTTGATCAGCTCACCGAGCTCGGTGCTCTGGCCGGCATCGGTGAGCAGCAGGACCACTGCGGCGATGATCCCGGCGAGGATCCCGATCAGGAGCAGGATCCCGAGCGCGCGTCCGAGCCGGCCGAGGAAGGAGCGCTGGCGGCGGGAGGCGGCGCGGGGGGCGACCTGGCGTGGCGCGGGCGCCACAGGTCTGCGGGGCGGCGCTGCGACCGGCTGGCGGGAGACCGGGGTCCGGGGCTCCGGCGTGGAGATCCGCCGGGTGGCCGAGGTCGACGGGCCGACCGCGATCGCGCGCGTCGCGTCCTCGGAAGGGTCATCGGGCTCGCGGCCCTCGAGACCCGCCTCGAGCGCCTGGGAGACCTCGCGGGCCGAGCGGTAACGAGCAGCGGGATCGCTCTCGAGCGAGCGCAGGACAGCGCGAGAGAGCGTCTCGGGCACGCCTGGGTCGTAGGAGGTCGGCGGCAGCGGCGTCTCGTTCTCGCGGCGGATCGCGAGCTCGGCGAGCGTCGAGCCCTCCCACGGCAGTCGTCCCGTGAGCACCTGGTAGAGGACGACGCCGAGCGCGTAGACGTCGGCCGCGGGGGTCGCCTCCTCGCCGCGGGCCTGCTCGGGGGCGAGGTAGGCGGCCGTGCCGACCACGGAGCCGACCTGGGTGAGCCGGCTCTGGGCGGTCGCGCGGGCGATCCCGAAGTCGGTCAGCTTGACCGTCATCTCGCCGGTCGGCGGTTCGTGGGCGGAGCTGGCGGACCGGCGGCGGCCCGCGGGGCCGCCGATCACCATCAGGTTCCCGGGCTTGACGTCACGGTGGATGATCCCCGACCGGTGGGCGTACTCGAGGCCCGCGCACGCCTGGATCCCGATCTCCGTCGCGCTCTCGGCCCCGAGTCGCCCCTTCGTCTGCAGGAGCTGGGCCGCTGACTTGCCCTCGACGTACTCCATGACGATGTAATGACGCGAGGCGTCGACGCCGGTGTCGTAGACCTGGACGATGTTCGGGTGGATCAGCTTCGCGACGGCGAGCGCCTCGCGGCGGAAGCGGGCGACGAACTTGTCGTCGTCGGAGAGGTGCTCGGCGAGGATCTTGACCGCGACCGTTCGCTCGAGGACCCGATCGGTGGCGCGGTAGACGGTCGACATGCCCCCCGAGCCGAGCCGGTCGCCGAGCTCGTAGCGGTCGGAGATCGTCGAGTGGGGGCTCACCGCTTGCCGTCCTCGCCGATCCCGCCCGTCCCGCCGGTCCCGCCTCCGGCGCCGGGCGGATCGCCCGGCTGCTGGCCCGGAGGCGTGTCCGGGCCCGGGTCGGGTTCGGGGGTGGTCGACTCCTCCTCGTCGGGCTTCTCCTCTTCCTCGCCCTCTTCGCCTTCTCCGCTCGAGTCGGTTTCCTCCGTCTCCGTCGTCTCGGAGACAGTCGGCGGGGCGGTCG
>Ga0136632_10000014_pt1 | contig 46672 bp, 51 predicted proteins | sample AntDrymUQ6112106_2_FD_104670 | JGI IMG/M metagenome (GOLD analysis project Ga0136632, IMG submission 104670) | Polar desert sand microbial communities from Dry Valleys, Antarctica - metaG UQ611 (21.06) | ecosystem: Environmental > Terrestrial > Soil > Desert | place: Antarctica: Dry Valley...
AGCCGGCGCCGGCGCCGATTCCCGAGCCCACCCCGCCCCCCGACGAGGGAACTCTCCCGCAGATCGCGGCCGACCCGGGGCCGGCAGCTGCGGACTCGGATGACGCCTCCGCGGCCCGCCTGGTGGCGATGAACATGGCCTTCGACGGCGCCTCGCGAGAGCAGATCGAGGGCCACCTCGCCGAGAACTACTCGCTCGAGGACACGGGCGCGATCGTCGACGACGTGCTCGTCCTGGCGACGCGCTAACGCCCCGCAAACTCCGAGAAAACCGGCGCGGGGCCGACCCCGGGCCCCCGTACACTCGTTCGCTCATGGCAGCCACCGGCCAGATCGTGATCTCGGGCGCCCGGGCCCACAACCTGAAGGGCATCGACCTCGCCCTGCCGCGGGACTCGCTGATCGTCGTCACCGGCCTCTCGGGCTCGGGCAAGTCGAGCCTGGCGTTCGACACGATCTACGCCGAGGGCCAGCGCCGCTACGTCGAGTCCCTCTCCGCCTACGCGAGGCAGTTCCTCGGCCAGATGGAGAAGCCCGACGTCGACTCGATCGAGGGTCTTTCGCCGGCGATCTCGATCGATCAGAAGACGACCTCGCGCAATCCGCGCTCCACGGTCGGCACGGTCACCGAGATCTACGACTACCTGCGCCTGCTCTGGGCGCGGATCGGCAAGCCGCACTGCTTCAACTGCGGCGAGCCGATCGCCGGGCAGTCGCTCGAGCAGATCGCCGACCAGGTGATGACGCTCGAGGACGGCACCCGTTTCATGGTTCTCGCCCCGGTCGTCCGCGGACGTAAGGGCGAGTACGGGAAGCTATTCACGGAGATGCGCGCGCAGGGCTACGCGCGGGCGGTCGTCGACGGGGAGCTGCGCCGCCTCGACGACCCGGACGGGATCGAGCTCGACAAGAAGTTCAAGCACGACATCTCGATTGTCGTCGACCGCCTGGTGATGAAGGAGGGCCTGCGAAAGCGTCTCGCGGAATCGATCGAGGCCGCCTCCCAGCTCGCCGAGGGAATCATCGAGGTCGAGATCCTCGATCGCGCCTCGGGCGACGAGGGGGCGGTCGAGGGCCCGGGCGCAAAGGTCCTCTCCGGGCCGAGCGCCGGCAAGCGCGGTGAGGTGCTCGTCTTCAGCGAGAAGTTCGCCTGCCTCAGCTGCGGCACCTCGATGCCCGAGCTCGAGCCACGGATCTTCTCCTTCAACTCCCCGCACGGGTGCTGTCAGACCTGCCTCGGGCTGGGCTTCCAGCGGGTGATCGACCCGGAGCTGATCGTCCCCGACCCGACGCTCTCGATCTCCCAGGGCGCGCTCGAGCCGTGGACCAGGGCGGCTTCCACCTACAACCGGCGCCTGCTCGAGGCGGTCGCCGAGGCGAATGAGATCGACGCGGATGCTCCTTGGCAGGACTTGCCCGAGGGCGATCGCGAGCTGCTGCTCGAAGGCACCGGGTCGGATCGGCACACGATCTCCTACCGCAACCGGTTCGGACGGCGACGCACCTACACCGTGCGCTTCGAGGGCATGCTCCACAGCCTCCACCGCCGCTACGAGGGCACCGACTCAGACAACACGCGCGAGCGGATTGAGAGCCTGATGGCGCTCCAGCCGTGCCACGCCTGCGGCGGCGCGCGGCTTCGCCCGGAGAGCCTCGCGGTAACCGTCGGCGGGCTCAACGTCTGGGAGTACACCAAGCTCTCCGCGCGCGCGGCGCTGGCCTGGATCGAGTCGCTCGAGCTGACCGATACCGAGCAGGCGATCGCGCGGCTCGTCGTCCGCGAGATCTCAGAGCGCCTGCGCTTCCTCGAGTCGGTCGGGATCGGCTACCTCTCGCTGGAGCGCACCGCGACCACCCTGTCCGGTGGCGAGGCGCAGCGGATCCGCCTCGCGACCCAGATCGGGTCGAGCCTGGTCGGCGTGCTCTACATCCTCGACGAGCCCTCGATCGGGCTGCACCAGCGCGACAACGAGAAGCTGATCGGGACGCTCGAGCGCCTGCGTGACCTAGGCAACACGGTGATCGTCGTCGAGCACGACGAGGGCACGATCCGCAGCGCGGACCATCTCGTCGACCTCGGGCCGGGGGCGGGCGAGCACGGGGGGGAGATAATCGCCGAGGGCACCCCACGCCAGGTCGAGCAAACGCCGGAGTCGCTCACCGGCCAGTTCCTCTCCGGCGAGCGCACGATCCCGGTGCCCGGGCAGCGGCGCGAGCCGCGCGGTGAGCTCGTCGTCCGAAACGCCCGCCAGCACAACCTCAAGGGCCTCGACGTCGCGGTGCCGCTCGGCGTCTTCTGCGCGGTCACCGGGGTCTCGGGCTCGGGCAAGTCGACCCTCGTCAACGAGATCCTCTACCGGGCGGTCGCCAACCGCCTGCACCGCGCGCGGATGCGCCCCGGCGCGCACGACCGGATCGACGGGATCGGCGAGATCGACAAGATCATCAACATCGACCAGTCGCCGATCGGGCGCACGCCGCGCTCCAACCCCGCCACCTACACAGGCGTCTTCGACCACATCCGCAAGCTCTTCTCCGGCACTCGCGAGGGACGGGCGCGCGGCTACAAGCCCGGGCGCTTCTCCTTCAACGTCAAGGGCGGGCGCTGCGAGGTCTGCCGCGGCGACGGGCAGATCAAGATCGAGATGCACTTCCTGCCCGACGTCTACGTGCCCTGCGAGCAGTGCCACGGGCGCCGCTACAACCGCGAGACGCTCGAGGTCCGCTTCAAGGGCAAGTCGATCGCCGATGTGCTCGAGATGTCGGTCGGCGAGGCGGTTGGCTTCTTCGAGGCGATCCCAAAGATCAACCGCCGCCTGCAGACGCTCCATGACGTCGGACTCGACTACATCCGGCTGGGGCAGCCCGCGACCCAGCTCTCCGGCGGCGAGGCCCAGCGGGTGAAGCTCGCGACAGAGCTCTCCAAGATCGCGACGGGCTCGACCCTCTACATCCTCGACGAACCGACCACCGGGCTTCACTTCGCCGACGTAGGGCGGCTGCTCGAGGTGCTCGACCGGCTCGTCGAGCAGGGCAACACGGTGGTCGTGATCGAGCACAACCTCGACGTGATCAAGTCCGCCGACTGGCTGATCGACCTCGGCCCGGAGGGCGGCGAGGCCGGCGGCGAGCTGATCGCCACCGGCACTCCCGAGCAGGTTGCGGGGGTGCCGACGTCCTACACCGGGCGCTTCCTGCGCGAGCTCGTCGAGGCCGAGGAGCCGGCTCCGAAGCCACGCCGAACCCGCGCGAAGAAGCAGCGAGAGCCGGTCGCAGCCTGAGCCGCTGGGCGTGGTCAGAACACGATCGTCCGCACTCCGTCGAGCAGGACGCGATCCTCGAGGTGCGCCTTCACGGCGCGGGCGAGGACGAGGCGCTCCACGTCGCGGCCGATCCGCACGAGGTCCTCGGTCTCGTCGCGGTGACTGACCCGGATCGTGTCCTGGTCGATGATCGGCCCGGCGTCGAGCTCGTCGGTCACGTAGTGGGCGGTCGCGCCGATCAGCTTCACCCCGCGCTCGTGCGCGCGCTGGTAGGGGTCGGAGCCGACAAAGGCGGGGAGGAAGGAGTGGTGGATGTTGATCGCCGGCGCCTCCACCCGGGCGAGGAAGTCGCTCGAGAGGACCTGCATGTAGCGGGCGAGCACGAGCAGCTCGGTACGGCCGGTGAGCAGGTCGAGGATCGCGCGCTCGGACTGCGCTTTCGCGGCGGGCTCGACCGGGACGTGGTGAAACGGGACGCCGAGCGGCTCGACCTGGTTGGCGTGCTCGGGATGGTTCGAGATCACCCCAGTCACCTCCGCCTCGAGCTCGCCGCCTCGCCAGCGCCAGAGCAGGTCGGTGAGGCAGTGGTCCTCGCGCGAGAGCATGATCGCCACCCGCTTTCGCCAGCCCGCCTGCGCGAAGCGGTGGTCCATCTCGTAGGGCTCCGCGACCTCGGTTTCGAATCGGCGGTAGAGGGCTTCGCGCTCGGCGACCGGTGGCGAATCGAACACCATCCGCATGAACAAGCGCCCCTCGCCGCTCGAGTGCTGATCGGCGTCCGTGATGTTGAGCCCGGCCGCTGCGAGAAAACCGCTCACGGCCGCGATCAGCCCAGGCCTGTCGGGGCAGGCGATCAGGAGCCTCGATGCCGGCATCTCGCTGATCGAGCCGAGATCATGAAACGGGCCCGCGCGCGGGGTCAACCGGGGAGACTCGTTTCGCCGTTCAGCGCGACGCACGCCCCGCCCTGTCGCTTCGCCTCGTCAAGCGCGATCTCGGCGGCGGTGAAGACGTCCTCGATTCCGCCTCCCGCCTGCTCCTCGAGGCGTGCGATGCCGATGCTGCAGGTCAGCTCTCCGGCCGCTCCCCCCAGCTTCGCGCAGCACTTGCCGACTCGGTCCACCAGCTCCTCCGCGACCCTGCGCGCCGCCTCGGCGTCGACGAGCGGGAGCAGGACGACGAACCGGTCAGCTTCGAGGCGCGCGATCGTGTCGGTGACCCTGAGTCGGTCGATCAGGCTCTTCGCGACGGCGGCGAGAGCCTCGTCGCCCGCCTCGTGGCCGAGCGTCTCGTTGACGCGCTTGAAGCCGTCCAGGTCGAGAAGCAGGATCGCGCCGCCCGAGCCGTACCGCCGCGTGAACGGAAGCTGTCGGAGCAGCTCACGCTCGAAGTGGCGGCGGTTGTAGACGCCGGTCACGGGATCCTGTCGAGCGGCATACTCGATCTCGGCCTCGAGGCGCTTGCGGTCGGTGACGTCGCGCACGATCCAGGAGACTCCGGCGAGCTTTCCCTCCTCGTCGCGGATCGGAGAAGCGGTGAGCGAGATCGGGACGAGGCTGCCGTCCTTGGCGACTCGCTCCGTCTCGATCCGGCTCACGCCGCCCTTCGCCGTCAGCACCTGGGCGAGGATTCGCAGGTCCTCGTCTTGACGATGGGGTGGCAGGAGCAACTCGATCGGGTGGCCCAGCACCTCCTCCGCCGAGTAGCGGTAGATCCGCTCCGCGGAGCGGTTCCAACTCGTGATCACGCCGTTCAGCGCGGTGCTGATCACGGCGTCGTCGGTCGAGCGGACGATCGCGGCAAGCAGGCGCGAGTTTTCCTCGGCCTGTCTCTGCTCGGTCACATCGCGCGCCGCGGCGACGATCAGCTTCCCGTCCCTCGACATTCTTGCCGACCACTCGAGCCAGTGGTAGGAGCCGTCCGCGGCCAGGTAGCGATTCTCGAAGCTCACCGTCTCGCTTTCGGCAGACTTCAGCCGGCCCGCCTCGGCGAGCGTGCGCTCCCTGTCCTCGGGGTGGACGAGCTCCACGTACGGACGCGAGACGAGTTCCTTCTCCGAGTAGCCCAGCGTCTGCTCCCAGGCGGGGTTCACGCGCGTGAAGTAGCCCTCGATCGAGGCGGTGCAGAGCAGGTCGCGTGCCAGCTCGAAGTACTCGAGGCACTCCTCTGCCAGGGTCTGGCGCTCTTGGCTGTGCTCGTGGCGGCTCACGGACGTTCCGTAGATCTGATCGACGCCGCACGCCAGAGCTTGACTCCTGGCGCAGAATTGGCCGGACGTCTATCTGCGATGGTGCGAGACGATGGGCGAACGCGAGGCCTGGCGCGTGTGGTGGGAGAAGCACCGCCACTACGAGCGCAACAGCGACCCCCGGCGGCGAGTGCGAATCGATCGCCACGCCGCGCTCGGCGGCTTCTTCATCCGCTGGCCGATCGAGGGGGAAGTGCTCGAGGCGCTCGACTCAGGACGGCTCGAGGTCGGGGAGGACACGCTGTTCGAGCCGGGCTGCTGGCTCACCCTCGCGTCCCAGGCGCGGATCAAGATCGGCGAGGGGTGCTTCCTGAACCGCAACACGATGCTTGCCTCGAACGAGCTGATCGAGGTGGGCGACCACACGATGTTCGCCAACGGCTGCTTCGTCGGCGACGCTGACCATCGCTATGACGACCCCGACGTGCCGATCACCCACCAGGGCTTCGTCTCTCGTGGGCCGGTGCGGATCGGGTCGAATGTCTGGTTCGGGGTCAACTGCGTCGTCACCGGCGGGGTCGAGATCGGCGACCGCGCCGTGGTCGGCGCGAACTCCGTCGTCACCAGCGACATCCCGGGCGCGACGATCGCCGCCGGCGCGCCGGCGAAGGTGATCCGCGAGATCGAGTTCAGGTCAGCGGGAGGAGACGGATGAGGAGCGAGCTGGCGCGGTCGGCCGCGATCGGCGCCACCGCGGTTCTGCTGCTGACGGGATGTGGTGACGAGAGCGAAGACCGCGATGTGACGTCGACCGCGAGCGCGCCGCCGGCCACGACCACGGAGACCGCCCCTGCGCCCGCGCCGCCGGCGGGCGACGAGCCGCCGAGCGACGCGGAGAAGCCGGAGAAGCCGATCGAGCGGATCGAGCGACCGCTCGCACCCCCCGAGGTGACCCGCGCCGTGCTCACCCGCTCGGGCTCGGTGGAGCAGGGCTGTGAGGAGCTCGTGACAGAGAGCTTCGTCGCCGACGCCTACGGCGATCTCCAGGGCTGCCTCGCCGCTCGGGAGGCTGGCGGACTGGCGCGATCGCTGAGCAAGACGAACTACGTCGCCACGAGCGACCGGACGATCGGCACCGTGATCCCGCGCGGCGGCCCCTACGACGACATCGAGGTCACGGTCGAACTCGTGTCCGATCCGGCGCACGAGGGCGGCTGGCTCGTCGACTCGCTGCGCGCCGACGTCCCAGCCGGCCCCTAGCCCCCCAGCTGGAGGATCACCGTCCGCTCGCGGGGGCGATCGTCGAAGTCGATCAGCACGAGCTGTTGCCAGGTGCCGAGTGCCAGCTCGCCGTTCAGGACCGGAACGACCTCGGAAGGGCCGATCAGCGACGCGCGCTGGTGCGCGTGTGAATTGGAGTCGTGGTTGAGCCGGTTGTGCTCGTAGTCGCCCTCGGCCGGGATCAGCCGATCGAGCAGGTCGCGCAGGTCGCGCACCCCTCCCGGCTCCAGCTCCATCGTCGTGATCGCCGCGGTTGAGCCGCGGACGAAGGCTACAAGCAGGCCGTTCTCCAACTCGGCTTCGGCGACGGCGCGCCGCGCCTCGCCGGTGAGGTCGACTACGTCGGTCTCGCCGCGCGTGGAGAGCCGAACCTCGCTGCTCGCGATTCCCATCCTGCGAACCGTAGAACGAAGCGGGCCGGGCGTTGCGCCCGGCCCACTCCTCCCGCTCTCGTCGCTAGACGCCGCGCGGATGCGGTCCGTGGCCGAGGTGGAGTCCCTCCATCAGCCTCGGCACCGTGACCAGCGCCGCGATCCCGACGAGTACGTAGATCACGTCGGTGAGCGTGCCAGTACCGAACACCTCGACGAGCACGTTCGTCTCGAAGAGGCCGACGATGCCCCAGTTGAGGCCACCGATGATCAACAGGAACAGCGCCAGGGGCTCGAACCTCTTGAGCATCTCCATTTCCGCCCTCGCTTTCAGCGAAGCATCCGCGCTCTAATAGTGCGGATAGTTACGAACAGATACCCTGAAACGGGCCGCGGGTTACCTTCAGATCTCGGTTGCGGACCAGTCGCCGCCGAAGGTCCCCGCGAGGGTCTCCTGCTCGAGATAGCGCCTGAACGCCTCGAGCTCGGCCGGCTCGATCGCATAGGTGTGCTCGGGACCGGGGAACTCGCCGCGGCGGACCTCGCGCGCGTACTCCCCGACGCCCCGGATCATCTCCTCGCGGACCTCGGCGTAGCGCTTGACGAACTTCGCCGCGTGCCCGTCGAAGATCCCGAGCAGGTCGTGGAAGACGAGCACCTGGCCATCGGTCGACGGGCCCGCGCCGATCCCGATCACCGGCACGGTCATCCGCTTCATCAGCTCCGCGCTCACCCCCGCGGGGATCGCCTCGAAGACGATCGCGAAGCAGCCGACCGCCTGCAGGGCGAGCGCGTCCTCGGCGACGGCGGCGGCACGGTCGGCCGTCCGGCCCTGCGCCTTGAAGCCGCCCAGCGAGGTCGCCGTCTGCGGCGTCAGGCCGACGTGTCCCATGACCGGGATCCCGGCGCGGTTGATCGCCCGCGCGCGGTCCACGGAGGCGCCCCCGCGCTCGAGCTTGACCGCATCGCAGCCCGCCTCCTTGACGAAGCGCTGGGCGTTCTCCACCGCCTGCTCGTTCGAGCGTTCGTAGGAGCCGAACGGCATGTCGCCGACGAGCAGCGGCGTGCGCAGGCCGCGACGTACGGCGGCGGCGAGAATCAGCATCTCCTCCATCCCGACCGGGACCGTGGACTCATATCCGAGCACGGTCATCGCCGCCGAGTCGCCGACCAGGACCACGTCGACGCCCGCGGCCTCGGCGACCTGGGCCGAGGGGTGGTCGTACGCGGTGACCATCACGATCGGCTCGGCGTTCAGCTTCATCTCGGTCAGCTGCGGGAGCGTGACCGCAGGCCGCTCGTCCTGCGGGTGGGCGCTCACAGCTGCGCTCCCGAGGCGCGCGGCGAGTCGAGCAGGAGCTCCGGCCGTTCGTCGACGCGCGCGATCCGGTTCCGCTCGTCGACGTGGACGACGCGCGGCGTATGGTCGAGGAGCTCCTGCTCGTCGTAGGCGCCGAAGGAGGCGACGATCACCTTGTCGCCCTTTTCGACCAGCAGCGCCGCCGCGCCGTTGACCCGGACCTCGCCCGCCCCGGCCTCGGCTTCGATCGCGTAGGTGACGAAGCGCGCGCCGTTCGCGATGTCCCAGACGTGGACCTGCTCGCTCGGGAGCAGGTCCGCATTGCGCATCAACTCCGGGTCGAGCGTGATCGAGCCGACGTAGTCCGGATCACAGCCCGTCACGGTTGCGCGGTGGAGCTTGGATTTCAGCATCTGCCTATGCACCGGGTTTGCCCTCCCCTCGCGGGCTCGTTGGCCCGGAGTCGGGTTCGATGATCACGCTGTCGATCAGCCTCGCGCGGCCGAGGCGCGCAGCGACAGCCAGCAGCACGGGCCGCCCGTTGAGGCTCACGGCCGGGGTCAGGGTCTCCGCGTCGCGGGCTTCGAGGTACTCGGGGTCGATCCCGGCGGCCTCGAGGTCCTGGCGAGCGCGGAAGAGCGCCGTGGCCACGGATGCGCCTTCGCAGGCGATCGCCGTCTGCGCCGCCCGGAGCGCGCGGCTCAGCGCCGGCGCGCGCCCGCGCTCCTCGGCGCTCAGGTAGGCGTTTCGCGAGCTGATCGCGAGCCCGTCGGCCTCGCGCACTGTGTCGACCGTCGCGATCTCGACCGGGAAGTCGAGGTCGCGGGCCATGCGCCGGACGACGAGCGCCTGCTGGGCGTCCTTGCGGCCGAAGAAGGCGACGTCGGGCTGGACCAGGTTGAAGAGCTTGGCGACCACCGTCGCGACGCCATGGAAATGGTCCGGGCCGCGGCGCGCGGGGTCCCCACAGAGGACGTCTGTGAGCCCGCCGGCGATCTCGACCGAGGTCGCGAAGCCGGTTGGGTAGATCTCCTCCGCGTCGGGAGCGAAGACGAGGTCGACGCCCGCACCCCGCGCGAGCTCGAGGTCGCGATCCTCGTCGCGCGGATACGTCTCGGCGTCCTCTCCCGCGGCGAATTGGGTCGGGTTCACGAACAGGCTCATGACGACGAGCCCGCAGCGATCGCGCGCGGCGCGCAGGAGCGCGAGGTGGCCGTGGTGAAGCGCCCCCATCGTCGGCACGAGGCCGATCGCGCTCGCGTCGCGGCGAAGCGGGGCGAGCGCCTCGCGCAACTCGGCCTTGGTGCGCACGACGTTCATCGCTTCGCCTCGTGAGCGATTGCCCGCGCGCGCTCGGCGAGCGCCGTGTAGAGGGGCACGAGCTCGGGCGCCCGGGCATGCAGCGACTCGAGGTGACGGGCAACCGTGGCCTCGTCGCCACGGGCGATCGGCCCGGTGAGCGCCGCCGCTCCGCGTTCGGACCAGTTCGCCGCGCTTCGCAGGACGAGCGGGGAGAGCAGCTCGCGCGCCTCGTCGACCCCGATCGACTCGAGCAGCGCCGCGGCCGACTCCTCGAGCGCGACGAGGAAGTTCGAGGCGATCGACGCTGCCGCGTGGTATGCGGCGCGGTGTTCCTCGGGGACCTCGAAGGGCCGCATCCCTACCAGCTCGGCGAGCGCCCTGGCCAGCTCGAGAGCTTCCGCGTCGGAGCCGGCGATCGCACAGGGGGCGCCGGTGAAGTCCGCACCGGCGTCGGGAACCGTCTGCAGCGGGTGCAGGGAGAAGGAGCCGGGAGCGCCGGCCGCAGCCACGGCCTCGAGCCCCGAAGCGCCGCTCACGTGGCCGACGAAGCGAAGCGGCGGAACTGCCGGCGCGATCGCCCGCGCCGCGGCGCCGATCGCGGCGTCGGGGACACAGAGCAGGGCGGCCTCGGCGTCCTGGCAGGCGTCGAGCGCGTGCTCGCGGCCGGCGAGCCTCGTGTCGGCGCCGGCCCGTTGGGCGGCGGCGGCGATCGAGCTGCCGACGCGACCGGCACCGATCACCGCGAGCGGTGGAAGCGTGGCGTCGTGCCTTGCGGCGTCGGTCGGGAGATCCCGTTCCAGTTCCCTCATGGAGATACCAGACGGCGGCGTTCTGTCGTGCGAATGGTGTGCGGAAACGGCGAAATCGTCCACGCCCGGCTGGGTCGCGGCGAGCGCCAATGATACCCGGCGCGGGTTTCCGCCCGGGGCGTGGCGAGCGCCGCCCACCGGTTTACTATCGCAACGTGCCGATCTACGAGTTCCGCTGCCTGGCCTGCGGCGAGCGCTTCGAGGAGCTGGTCGACGCCGGAACGAGCTCCCGCCCCTGCGCCGATTGCGGATCGCTCGAGACCCAACGCGTGCTCTCGGCCCAGGCGGCACCGCTGAAGCTGGCGAAGAGCGCGGGCGAGAGGCGAGCGCAGGAGCGAAAGAACGCCACCCTTCGCGAACGCACGAAAGCCGACTTCAAGGCACGTCGCAAGCGGGCGCGGGAGGCCCGCTCACCCGGGGGAGGCGCAGGCGGATGACCGCGTCCCCCGGCCAGCGCCGCGAGGCGCTCGTCGAGGTCTACCGCGAGGTTGCCGGCTGCACCCGCTGTCCGCTTCACCTCACCCGCACCCAACCGGTCTTCGGCGCCGGCAACGCTGACGCCGATCTCGTCTTCGTCGGCGAGGCGCCGGGTGCGGAGGAGGATCGCCAGGGGCTGCCCTTCGTGGGCCGTGCCGGTCGCCTGCTCACCCAGCTCCTCGAGGAGGTCCGGATGCGCCGGGAGGACGTCTTCATCTGCAACGTGCTCAAATCAAGGCCTCCGGGCAACCGCGACCCGCAGCCGGAGGAGATCGAGGCCTGCTGGCCGTATCTCGAGCGCCAGATCGAGCTGATCGAGCCGCGGGTCGTCGCGACGCTCGGCAACTTCGCCACGAAGCGGATCACCGGCAGCCCGGTAGGGATAACGCGCTGCTGCGGCGTGCCGCAGCTCCACGAGCTCGCCGGGCGCAACGTGTTCGTCTTTCCGCTCTTCCACCCCGCCGCCGCACTGCGCACCCCGGCGACGCTCGAGCGCCTGCGCGCGGACTTCGCGAAGCTGCCGGCGCTGCTCGCCGAGGAGCCGCCGAGCGCCGAGCGGCGTGGCGAGGTCGTCGATGCCTCGGCCGAGGAGCGGGCAGATCGCGAGCTCGCCGACCAGCTCGACCTCTTCGCTTGAGCTTCGAGATCACCGAGTCGGCGGCTGAGACAGAGGCGCTCGGAGCAGCGCTCGCCGCCGAGCTGTCGCCGGGCGACGTGGTGCTGATCGCCGGAGAGCTGGGCAGCGGCAAGACGACCTTCGTGCGGGGGGCGTGCCGGGGGCTCGGGATCACGGAGCCCGTGCTCTCGCCGACCTTCACGATCGGTCGGCGTTACCGCGGCATGCTGGCCGTCTCGCACCTCGACCTCTACCGCCTCGACGGGCTCGATTCGGAGGAGCCCGGACTGCTCGACGACTACCTGACCCCGGAGAGCGTCGCCTTCGTCGAGTGGCCGGGTGTCGGCGAAGGCGCCTTCGAGCGGACCGGAGTACGCGTCGCCCGACGGGTGGAGCTCCGCCATGCGGGAGGGAACCGGCGCGAGATCCGCGGCCTCGCGCCCGCCCCCTCCGGATCGTCGCCGCCGAGCCCGCAAGCCGGGCGGCCGCCCAGGGACTAGTAGCCGTCGTCCTCCTTCTCGGACTCCTTGGCCTCCTGCTCGATCTCGTTCCCGGCGTCCTCCGCCGCGTCGCCGGTGTCCTCGGCCGCCTCCTCGACATCCTCGGCGGCCTCCTCGGTGTCGACGTCCTCAGCGGCCTCCTCGGCGGCCTGGCCGGTTTCCTCGGCGGCCTGCTCGACCTCCTGACCCGCCTCCTCGGCGCCCTGCTGGACGTCCTCGGCTGCCTGGTCCACGTCGTTGTCGTCGTCTTCCCCGCAGCCCGACCAGGCGGCCCCGGTTGCGGCGATCGCAAGCACGCCCAGCGCGCTCAACGTGCGGCTCCGTCTCAAGCCCTTCATCGTTTCCATGCCCCTCTCCTGGATTGAACCAAGCGTCCGTCGGTGCGGCGCGGGGAGCCTAGTCTGCGTCGCATGAAGGCGTCAACCGCGCGGACGGTCCTAGGGATCGACACCGCGACCGAAGACACCGCGGTGGCCGCCGTCAGCCACGGTCAACCCCACGAGCCGCTCTGGGAGCGGCTTGTCCGCACGCCCCCCGGCGAGCGGCCGCGTCACGCGAGCGAGCTGCTTCCCGCCGTCGAGGAGTGCGTCGGCACAGCTGGCGGCTGGGAGCGTGTCGGCCTGATCGCGGTCGGCGTCGGCCCGGGCTCCTTCACCGGCCTGCGGATCGGGATCTCGACCGCGCGGGCGCTCGCCCAGGGCCGGGGCGTGGCGATCGCTCCGGTGATCAGCCTGGCCGCGCTTGCGCGCGGCGTCGACGACGGGTTCGCCGACCGGGACGAGGCGCGCCTCGCGGTTCTCGACGCCCGCCGCGGCGAGGTCTTCGCCGGTCTCTACGGAGTCAACGGAGGGGCGCTTTGGGAGCCGTTCGTATGCGGCCCGGAGACTCTCGCCAAGCGGCTGGCGGAGCTCGACCACTCCCCACTTGCGGTCGGGAGCGGCTCGCTACGATTTCGAAGCGAGCTCGAGGCCGCGGGCGTAACAGTCCTTGCCGACGAGGACGAGGCCCACCAGATCTCGGCCCGGCAGGTCTGCCTGCTCGGCCTGGACGAGGAGCCGAAGCCCCCGACGGCGATCGAGCCGATCTACCTGAGAAGACCCGACGCAGAGCTTTGGCGTGAACGAGATCGCGATGGCAGGACAAACGGGCTCGGATGACACCGGGCAGGGCGCCGGTTCGCCGCGGATTCGCAGGCTCGTCTACAGCGACCTGCCCTCCGTGCTCGCGATCGAGCGTCGCTCCTTCCAGACGCCGTGGTCGCTGGCGATGTTCGTGCTCGAGCTCTCCAAGCCCTCGGGTATCTGCCTCGGGGTGAGCGACGAGCGCGCGCTCGCCGGCTATCTCGTCTGCTCGCGCTACGCCGACGTCTGGCATCTGATGAACGTCGCCGTTGCCCCCGAGCAGCGGCGCTCTGGGATCGCCACCCGGCTCATGGAACGCCTCTTCGAGGAGGCCGGTCCCGGCGCGCGCTACACGCTCGAGGTGCGGGCTTCGAACTCCGGCGCGATCGCCATGTATGAGCGCTTCGGCTTTCGGCCCGTGGGCCACCGCCGCCGCTACTACCACGACAACGGCGAGGATGCCCTGATCATGTGGCTGGAGCCGGCGGCTCCCGTCGAAGCGTGATCCTCGCAATCGAGACCAGTTGCGACGACACCTGCGCGGCGGTCGTCGACGGCGGACGGATCCGCTCCAACGTGGTTTCCTCGCAGGCCGCCGCGCACGAGCGATACGGCGGGGTGGTGCCCGAGGTCGCCTCGCGCCATCACCTCGAGCTCGTCAACCCGGTGATCGACGCCGCGCTCGGCGAGGGCGGGGTCGCGCTCGCCGAGCTCGACGTGATCGCCGTCACCCGTGGCCCAGGCCTGATCGGCGCGCTGCTCGTCGGGGTCAGCACGGCGAAGGCGCTGGCGGCGGCGTCGGGAAAGCCGCTCTCAGGTGTCGATCACCTGCACGGTCACGTCGCGGCCAACTTCCTCGACCCCGAGCCGCTCGCGCCGCCCTTTCTCTGCTTGATCGCTAGCGGTGGGCACACGCTGCTCGCTGGGGTGCGCTCCCGTAGCTCCTACGACGTGCTCGGAGGGACGCTCGACGACGCGGCCGGAGAGGCGCTCGACAAGGGGGCCCGTCTGCTCGGGCTCGGCTATCCGGGCGGGCCGGCGATCGAGCGGGAGGCGTCGGCCGGCGAGGAGGAGGCGTTCGCCTTTCCCCGCGCGATGGCTGAAAACCCGGGGCTCGACTTCAGCTTCAGCGGCCTCAAGACCGCGCTGCTTTACCGGGTGCGCGAGCTCGGCGAAAACGAAACCCGGCGACGGCGCGCCGACCTCGCGGCGAGCTATCAGGCCGCGGTCGTCGAGCAGCTCGTCTCGAAGCTCCGCCGCGCTCTCCGCGCTGGGCGAGAGTGGCCGGCCGTGGCGCTCGGCGGCGGGGTGGCCGCGAACGAGCGGCTCCGAGCGAGGGTGGGGGAGCTCTGCGCCGAGCATGAGGTGCCGCTGAAGCTCGTGCCCAGCGCCCTGTGCACCGACAACGCGGCGATGATCGCGGCCGCGGCTGAGCACCTCGAGCCGACCCCCTATCCCGAGTACCTCGGCTGGGACGCCCGAGCGTGATCGTCACCCTCTTCGAGCGGCCGGGATGCCATCTCTGCGAGGAGGCGCGCGAGGCGATTCTCACGCTCGCCCGCGAGACCGGCGCCGAGCTCGAGTTGCGCTCAGTCGACATCGAGTCCGACGATCACCTGCTCTCCGCCTACCTGGAGCGAATCCCGGTGATCGAGGTGGACGGCGTCGAAGTCAGCGAGCTCGTCCCGGATCGAGACGCCTTGCGCCGCGCGCTTCATACTGTCGCGCGGTGACCGACCAAGCGATCGGCGAGGGCAAAACGGCGCGGGACGGCTCGCAGGACGGCGCGTTCGCCGACGGCGAGCGGCTCTCGCTCGGGGTCGCGGCGAGGCTCTCGCGCTATCTCCAGGTGCTGATCCAGGCGCGCAAGATGGGCCGCGAGACGATCTCCTCGCAGGAGCTCGCCGAGTACACGCACATCAACTCGACCCAGATCCGCCGCGATCTATCCGGGTTCGGCAAGTTCGGAAAGCGCGGCGTCGGCTACCGGGTCGAGTCGCTGGTCACCGAGATCCGCAAGATCCTCCACACCTCGGGCGGGCACAACATCGCCCTGTTCGGGGCCGGGAACCTCGGCCAGGCGATCGCGAGCTCGGACATCTTCGCCGACCACGGCTTCCGGATCGTCGCCATCTTCGACGCCGACCCGAAGCTCGTCGGCAAGGTGTTCGGCGGCGTGCCGGTGCGGGCGCTCGAGGACCTCTCCGCCGTCGTCCGGGAGGAGGAGGTCGTCGTCGGCGTGCTCGCTGTTCCCGCCCGGGCCGCCCAGGAGGTGGCCGACCAGCTCGTCGAGGCCGGCGTGACGATCATCTTCAACTACTCCGAGCAGCTCCTCCAGGTACCGCCCGAAGTCACGGTGCATACCTCGAGCCCAGCCGTCGACCTGCTCTACGCGCTTTACTTCTACCTCGCCTAGGTCCGGGGATGGGCGTACGCGAGCCCTCAGCGACGCTCGATCTCGCGCGGGCACGGGAGGTGTTCGAGAGCTCGACCGACTTCACGGTCGGTTTCGAGGAGGAGCTCGGGCTGCTCGACCCCGACTCGCTCGAGCTCGTGCACCGCTTCGATGAGCTGTTCGCCGCGTGTCAGGAGGACGAGCTGCTCGCGGAAGCGGCCGCTGGGGAGCTGATCGATACGGAGATCGAGATTCGCTCTGGACGCGGCGAGAGCTTCGCCGAGGCGGTCGAGCGCCAAGTCGAGCGCCGCACCCGTCTTTTCGCGCTCGCCGATCGGCTTGGAATCGCCCTCGCATCCTGTGGGACCCATCCCTGGGCGAGCTACCTCGACCAGCAGATCATCGACACCGCGCACTACCGGCGCCTTCGCGAGGAGCTCGCGTGGGTGGCGCAGCGCAACAACACCTGGAGCCTCCACGTCCATGTCGGGGTCCGTGGCGCCGACCGGGCGGTCGCCGTCTGCGATCACCTGCGTGGCGTGCTGTCCGCGCTGCTCGCTCGCTCGGCCAACTCGCCGTTCCTCGACGGGCGTGACAGCGGCCTGCACTCCGTGCGCAGTCAGATCTTCACTCGCTCCTTCCCGCGCTGCGGCATCCACGAGCCATTCGGAGACTGGGCCGGGTACGCGGATTTCGTCGGCCTGCTGACGAGCACGCGCTCGATCGTCGAGTCGACGCAACTCTGGTGGAGCGTGCGACCCCACCACCGGTTCGGCACCGTCGAGCTGCGGATCTGCGACGCGCAGACGCGCGGCGGGGAGTCGTTCGCGCTGGCGGGGCTGATCGTCGCCTGCATCGCGCAGGCCGCGCTCGACTACGACGACGGCCGGTTGCCGGCACCGCTACGCGACCGCGAGATCGAGGAGAACCTGTGGCGGGCGATCCGCTACGGCCTCGACGGCGAGCAGCTCGACTTCGCCTCCCGCGAGCCGATCCCGACCCGGGCAGCGGTCGAGCGTCTGCTCGAGTGGACCGAGCCGGCTCGGGAAGCGCTGCGGATCGACGCTTCGTTGCCGGAGCGCAACGGCGCACAGCGGGCGCGCGCGGCGCTTCGCGAGGGCAGCTCGATCGAGGAGATCTATCGCGCCGCGGTCGAGGAGACACGGCTTACCTACGCGGCCCAGGCCTCGTCGGCTAGAACTCCTTGACGATGGCCGACGAGGGACAGGAACAGCCGACCGAGGAGGGGCGCGGGCAGCCGAGCGAGGAAGAGCTCCAGCGCCAGCTCGAGGAGCAGCTTCGCAATGTGCGCGTCCAGGATCTCCTGCTCGAGAGCGTCGCCGGGATCATCAACCTCACCGCGCGCCGGATCGCGAAGGAGGACGAGCGCGACCTCGAGCAGGCGCGAGTCGGGATCGAGGCCGTGCGGGCGGTGCTGGAGCTGCTCGACGAAGGTCCCCGCGCGCAGGTCCGCGAGGCGCTCTCCCAGGTCCAGGTGCTCTTCGCCCAGCAGGCCCGGGGCGGCGACGAGACTGCGCCGGAGCAGGGCGCCGAGGCGGTGCCGGAGCCGCCTCCGGCCCAGCGCCCGTCGGGTTTGTGGACCCCGCCCGGAACGTCGTAAACCTGGCTTCCTCGCTACAGTACGCGCGCTTTGCGGCCGCCGTTGGTGCGGCCGTTTCGACTGAAATAGCCCCTTCGGGGGCCTGGACGGAGGACTGACTTGACCGATTTCCTGACCGATTACGGCGTCGTGATCGCGCTCGTCTGCGCGTGCGCCGCCGTGCTCTACGGCGCGCTGATCACGCAGCGGCTGCTCCGCCGCTCCGCCGGCAACGAGCGCATGCAGGAGATCTCCGGTGCCGTTCAGGAGGGGGCCAAGGCCTACCTCAACCGCCAGTACGCGATCATCGCCGTGGTTGCGGTCCCGCTCGCGATCGTGATCGCGATCCTCCAGGACGTCCAGACCGGGATCGGCTTCGTCATCGGCGGGGTGCTCTCCGGTGCCGCGGGGTTCATTGGCATGAACCTCTCGGTTCGCGCCAACGCCCGCGTCGCCGAGGCGGCGCGGGGCGGCGTGCCGCCGGCCCTCGACGTCGCCTTCAAGGGCGGCTCGGTCACCGGCCTGCTCGTCGTCGGCCTGGCGCTGCTCGGCGTGGCCGGCTACTACGGCATCCTGGTGCTCGGCGACACCTCCGACGAGGAGGCCGTCGACGCGCTCATCGGACTCGGCTTCGGCGGCTCGCTGATCTCCGTCTTCGCCCGCCTCGGCGGCGGCATCTTCACCAAGGCCGCCGACGTCGGCGCCGACCTCGTCGGCAAGGTCGAGGCCGGGATCCCAGAGGACGACCCGCGCAACCCCGCGGTGATCGCCGACAACGTCGGCGACAACGTCGGCGACTGCGCCGGGATGGCGGCCGACCTGTTCGAAACCTACGCGGTCACCTCGGTCGCGGTGATGCTGCTCGGCGTGCTCACCTTCGCCGGCGACTTCGCCCGCGAGGTGGCGATCTACCCCCTCGTGCTCGGGGCGGTCGCGATCATCGCCTCGATCATCGGCGCGCTCTCCGTCCGCACCTCGACCGACAAGGTCGAGGGCGCGCTCTACCGGGGCCTGATCGTCTCCGCGGTGCTCTCGGCGGCGGCGTTCTACCCGATCACCGAGTGGCTGATGAGCGACCCGCTCTCGCTCGGAGTCGAGGACCCCGCCAGCGCGCTCGTCGGTGCCTCGGTCTTCGACCTCTGGCTCTGCGCGCTGATCGGCCTCGCGGTCACCGCCGGGCTCTTCGTGATCACCGACTACTACACCTCGACCCGCTTCCGGCCGGTGAAGACGATCAGCAGGGCCTCGCAGACGGGCCATGCGACGAACATCATCCAGGGCCTCGCGCAGGGCTTTCAGTCCGCGGTCGCTCCCGCCCTGCTGCTCGCGATGGCGATCCTCGGCGCCAACGAGCTCGCCGGGATCTACGGCATCGGGGTAGCGGTGATGGCGCAGCTCTCGCTCTGCGGGCTGATCGTCGCGCTCGACGCCTTCGGGCCGATCACCGACAACGCCGGCGGGATCGCCGAGATGGCCGACCTGCCCGAGGATGTGCGCAACGTCACCGATCCGCTCGACGCGGTCGGCAACACGACCAAGGCGGTCACGAAGGGCTATGCGATCGGCTCCGCGGCGCTCGCCGCTCTCGTCCTCTTCAAGGCCTTCGAGCTCGAGCTCGCGGCCGAGGAAGGGGGCCAGGGGATCGTCTTCTCGATCGCCGACCCGGCTGTCCTCGTCGGCCTAGTGATCGGCGGACTGATGGTCTATCTGTTCGCGGCCCTCGCGATCGAGGCCGTCGGGCGAGCCGGCGGTGAGGTCGTCGAGCAGGTCCGCAAGCAGTTCCGCGAGGACCCGGGGATCATGGCGGGCACCTCGAAGCCCAACTACGGCGAGACGGTCTCGATCGTCACCGCCGCCGCCCAGCGCGAGATGATCCTGCCCTCGCTGATCCCGATCGTGATCCCGGTGATCGTCGGCCTGATCAGCGTCGAGGCGCTCGGCGGCCTGCTGATCGGCGTGATCGTCGTCGGTCTCTTCATGGCGATCTCGATGACCGCCGGCGGCGGCGCCTGGGACAACGCGAAGAAGCTGATCGAGGACGGCGCCTTCGGCGGCAAGGGCTCCGACGCCCACGCCGCCTCGGTCACCGGCGACACCGTCGGCGACCCCTACAAGGACACCGCGGGCCCGGCGATCAACCCGATGATCAAGGTCGCCAACATCGTCGCCCTGCTGATCATCCCGATCGTCAACTTGTAGGCGCACCCGCGCTTCCTGCCGCCGCCGAGGGGGGGATATTGGTCGCTATGCGAGGTGGATCCACCTCTCGGCGAGCGGGGGGCGGCGAGTTGCGGGTGGCGGGCGTCGACCTGGGCGCGGAGATGGCGAGGCTCTGCGCGCTGGCGGTGTTCGCCGACGGCCCGTTGGATTGCCGCGAGCCGCTGCTGCGGGTCCGCCGCGCCTCGCGCAGGCCGAACCGGGTCGGCTTCGCGGTGCCGGGCGAGTTCAGGCTCTCGGTCACGGCGTACCCCGGGATCCGGGCCGGTGACGTGCTCGAGACGCTGCTTCACGAGCTCGTCCACCTGCACGTCGGGCGCCTGCCCGAGGCGCATGCGTGGCACGGGCCCACGTTCAAGCGGACCCTCCACCGGGCGATGACCGAGGCCTACGGGATCAACGGCGCGCGGCCGCGCAGCTCCCTGCACGGCGCGTACGCGGAGGCGATCGAGGCTCGGAGGCGAAGCGGCGCCGAGCAGCTCGCGCTCGATCTCGCTGCCTGAGCGGCCCTCAGGCCATGCGCTCGATCAGATCGATCCCGTGGCCGTCCGAGGCCGGATCACGTGTGATGCGGCGACGAGCCGTGAACCTGGAGCAGGACCCAGCGATCATCCGTGCGTTCCGCGACCAGGGTCATCCGATACGGCGTCAGGTGCTCCTCGGCTTCGCTGCTCGCGATCTCGGTACCGACGGCGAGCAGGCAGCCCCATCCGTCAGAGATCGCCGTATCCCGCCGGTCCCAGCTCCAGGAGTACGTGCGCGGCCCGGCTGCATAGCGCTCGAGAAAGGCTCGCAGCTCCTCGATTCCCCGCAGGAGCGCCTGTTCTGATGTGACGACGACCAGGTCGGGGGTGTCCGACACGGTTCCGAGGACGACGGCGGGGAGTCGCTCCGCGAATCCGCGGCAGAACTGGTCGTGAAGGCCAAACAGTTCGGCCTCGGCCCTAGTCCCGTTCAATCATTTCGATCCGGTAGCCGTCGGGGTCGCGCACGAAGCAGATCCGCGAGCCGCCCTCGCGGACTCGGTACGGCGGGCGCTCGGGCTCGATCCCGTCGGCCGCAAGGCTGTGGAGCGCGCCGTCCAGGTCCTCGGTGGTGATCGCGATGTGCCCGTAGCCCGTGCCGATCTCGTACGGCTCGCTGCGGCCGTGGTTGAGCGTTAGCTCGAGCCGGGCGCCGTCGCCGGGGAGGCCCATGAACAGGTTGGTCGCGTCCTCGCCGATCGGCACGCGATCCACCTGCTCGAACCCGAGCTTCTCGTAAAAGGCTGCCGAGCGGTCGAGGTCGAGCACCCGGTAGCAGGTGTGGATCAGCCCGCTCATCGAGCTGTCGATCGTTGTGCGAGCAGCCAGACTGCCCCGCCACCGGCCGCCGTTGCGACGATCCAACCGAGCGCCAGGCCGACGCTCCCGAACACTCCCCAGAGGGCGATCCAGACGAGGAGGAAGACGAGGACGAAGGCGCCGAGAGCGAGGAGGGTCCGCCGCGCCACCTCGCCGCCGAGGATGCTGACCGTCGGACCGGAGTCGAGCGCGCGAGCCTGCGCCCGCGCCTCTTCGGCCAGCTGCGCCCCCGTTCCCGATCCCTCGTCCGCGGGAGAGCCTTCCTGCGCCTCGGGGTCCGAGGCTGGGGCGGGATCCTGCGGTCTGGGGTCCTGCGGGGGTGTCATGTTCCGAACCCATACCCAGTGCGAGGCGGATTCAACGGCGGCGTTGCCGCCGGACTTATAGTCGCCGCCGTGGACGAGGGATCCGCTCAGCCGGTCAACGTCGCCGACTTCGAGCGGCTCGCCGAGCAGCGGCTCGAGCCGGGCGTGCACGGCTACTTCGCGGGCGGGGCCGGGGACGAGCGGACGCTGAACGACAACCTCGCGGCGTTCGCCCGGCGGCGCCTGCGCCCGCGGATGCTCGTCGACGTCGGCGAGGTGAGCGCGGCGACGACGGTGCTCGGGACCGAGGTCTCGATGCCGCTGCTCGTCGCGCCGGTCGCCTTCCAGCGGCTCGTCCACCCCGACGGCGAGGTGGCGATGGCCCGCGCCGCGGCTGCGGCCGGGACCGTGATGTGCCTGTCGACGATCGCCACCTCGCGCCCGCGCGAGATCGTGGCCGAAGCGCCGACGGCGCCACGCTGGCTTCAGCTCTACCTGTTTCGCGACCGGGGGGTGAGCCGCGCGCTCGTCGAGGAGGCGGTCGAGGCCGGCTTCGAGGCGATCGCGCTCACGGTCGACGCGCCGCGAGCAGGGCGACGCGAGCGCGACCTGCGCACCGGCTTCGAGGTTCCCGCTGAGCTCAGCGTTCCCGCGGTGGCGGCGGCGCTCGGCGGCGAGCGCTCACTCTCGATCCAGGAGGTGTTCGCGCTCGTCGACCCGACGCCGACCTGGCGCGACCTCGAGTCGCTCGTCACCGAGACGGAGCTGCCCGTGCTCGTCAAGGGCGTGCTCACCGCCGAAGACGGGAATCTCGCGGTCGAGCACGGGGCGGCGGGGGTGGTCGTCTCCAACCATGGTGGGCGACAGCTCGATGGCGTCCCGGCCTCCCTCGATGCGCTCCCGGAGGTCGTCGACGCGGTGGCCGGGCGCTGCGAGGTGCTGCTCGACGGCGGCGTTAGGCGCGGCACGGACGTGGCGGTGGCGCTCGCGCTCGGAGCTCGCGCGGTGCTCGCGGGACGTGCGCCGCTCTGGGGCCTCGCGGCGGACGGCCAGCGTGGGGCGCGGCGGGTGCTCGAGCTGCTTTGCGAGGAGATCGAGCTGGCGCTCACCCTGCTCGGCTGCCCCACACCCGCGGACGTTGGAGCGCAGCACGTGGCGGCCGCGGAAGCCGGGCCGCCGCCCGTCCTATAGTCGCGCTCGATGGCCGAGAGACACCCTCGCGAGGCGGCGCTCCGCCGCGTCCACGGCACCGGCGCGCTGTTCTCGGCTGCCTACGGGAACGTCGGCTCCTCGATCTACTACGCGCTTGGGGTGGTCGCGGCCTTCGCGCTCGGGCTGACGCCGCTCGTCTTCCTGATCTCCGGGCTGATCTTCGTCTGCACGGCGGCGACCTACGCCGAGGCCACGGTGATGTATCCGGAGGCCGGAGGGTCGTCGAGCTTCGCCCGGCATGCGTTCAACGAGCTGGTCAGCTTCTTCGCCGCCTGGGGACAGGTGCTCAACTACGTGATCACCGTCGCGATCTCGGCGTTCTTCGTGCCGCACTACCTGTCCGTGCTCTGGGAGCCGCTCGAGCGTGCCCCGGCGGACGTGATCGCCGGTGTCATCCTCGTCGGGGTGCTGATCGCGGTCAACGTGGTCGGCAGCAAAGAGTCGGCGAAGCTCAACCTGGTGCTGGCGGCGGCGGACCTGGCCACCCAGACCGTCGTTGTCGCGATTGGGATCGCGCTGGTCTTGAACCCCGAGATCCTGGTCTCGAACGTCGAGCTGGGCGTGGCGCCGACCTGGGGCGACTTCGCCCTCGGGATCGCGATCGGGATGATCGCCTACACCGGGATCGAGACGCTCTCGAACATGTCCGAGGAGGCCCGTGACGCCTCCCGGACGGTGCCGGCGGCGATGGGCCTGGTGCTTGTCGCGGTGCTGACCCTCTTCCTGTTGATCCCGATGGTCGCCCTCTCGGCGATGCCGGTTGTCGAGGAGGGGGGGCGGTACACGACCGAGCTGGCAACGACCTACGGAGAGAACCCGATGCTCGGGATCGTCGACAACCTCGGCCTCTCGCTCGGCCTCACCGAGGCGTTGAGGGTGTACGTGGGCCTGCTCGCCGCGACGATCCTGATCATCGCCACCAACGCCGGCCTGATCGGTCTCTCCCGAATCACGTTCTCGATGGGCCAGTACCGCCAGCTCCCGCAGGCGATTCGCTCGATCCATCCGCGCTTCAAGACCCCCTACGTGGCGATCATCCTCTTCGGCGCGATTGCGGCGATCGCCCTGATCCCCGGCGAGACCGAGCTGCTGGCGACGATGTACTCGTTCGGCGCCATGCTCTCGTTCACGATCGCGCACGTTTCGGTGCTGCGGCTGCGGAGCCGTTTCCCCGACCGGGAGCGATCGTGGCGACCGCCCCTCAACGTGAGGCTGCGCGGCACGCTCCTGCCCCTCACCGCCATCGTCGGCGGCGCCGGCACCTTCGCGGCCTGGATCGTCGTCATGGCCTTGAACACCAGGACGCTGATCCTGGGTACGGCGTGGATGCTCCTGGGGAGCGGCGTATTCGTCCTCTACCGCCGCCATCAGGGCCTGGCGCTGAAGCAGTCCGTGAAGGTGGCGAGCCTCGAGCCCTTGGGGGTCGAGGAGGTCGAGTACCGGAGCGTGCTCGTCGTCTTCGAAAACGACCCGTTCTCCCAGGAGGCCGTCGCGACAGCCAAGGCGCTCGCCACCCGGCGCCGGCGCGCGATCCATGTGCTGTCGCTGGTCGACGTGCCAACCAACCTGCCGCTCGACGCGGAGCTTTCCGCGCAGGAGGCCGAGGCGCATTCGAAGATCGAGCAGGCGAAGCTCGCCTGCGGCCAGCGCGTGACCGGCTCGGTGCTGCACGTGCGCCCCGGCGGGGCGGGACAGGCGATCGTCGAGGAGGCGACGGCGATCAACGCAGCGGCAATCGTGATGCAGCTCCGCTACCGGGACGGGATGCCCCTCTACGGCAAGACGCTTCAGTACGTGCTCGCGAAACGCCCTTGCCGGGTGATCGTCGCCGCCGAGCCGGAGCCCGACGACGTCGCGGGGCCGCCGCTCGCCGCCACCGCTCCCGTGGGTGGCGGGCCCCTCGAGCGCTCCTGAGCGACGCCTAGTATCCGGCAGATGGCGCCGCCCGCACCCGACGAGGTCTACCGCGGCGTGACCCGGTTCTTCGCGGCGATCATCGTCGCCTTCGGGCTGGTGATCGTCGCGGTCACGCTCGTCAACGGTGGCGGGATCACCTCGGTCGGCCTGTTCATGGGGATCGGCTTCGTCTGCCTCGGCGCGGCGCGCCTCTACCTCGCCCTGCGGACGCACGATTGAGCGACGGGCTCGAACCCGAGGCCGGGCGCGGCGCACCGAGAGGTGGGCGCTACCTCGGGGTGCCGCTGCTCTTCGCGGCGGCGTATTCGGCGATCGGCTTCTCGCTCTTCTTCGCGCTCGGCCTCGTCGCCGAGCGAGGCCTCGGGCTGACACCGCTGATCTTCCTCGGTGTCGGGGTCGTGTTCGTGCTCAACACGCTCACCTACGTCGAGGGCGCCGCGATGTTGCGCGAGCGCGGCGGCTCGGCGACGCTCGCGCGGCGCGCCTTCAACAACGAGCTGGTCAGCTTCATCGCCGGCTGGGCGATCCTGCTCGACTACGTGATCGTGATCGCCCTCGCGGCGATCTCCGTCCCTCACTACCTGACGCCGATATGGTCGGGCTTCGGCGACGCGACCGGCGAGATCGTCGCCGCCGGGGTGGTGATCGTGCTCGTCGCGGCTTCCAACGTCGCCGGGATCACCGGGGCCAGGCACCCGCGCACCCTGACAACGCTGGCGGTCGCCGGGATCGGCTTGCTGGTCGCGGTGATCGTGGCCGGACTCGTGACCTCGTTCGACCTCGGCGCGCTGACCGACGAGCTCGACCTGTTCAGCTCCCCCTCGCTCGAGGACCTGATCTACGCGGGGGTCGTCGCCACAGTGGCCTTCGCCGGGATCGAGGCGGCGGCGAACCTCGCTCCGGACCTCGAGTTCGGACCGCGCGACCTGCGCAAGCTCGTGCTCGGGGGCGCGGTGCTCGTGCCGCTGCTCTACGCGGGCGTGGCGCTGGTCGCGTTGATGGCCTTGCCGGTGACCGCGGGGCCGGACGGCCCGGAGACCGCGCTCGCAGGCGTCTATCTCGAGGAGCCGCTCCTCGGAGTGGTGCAGAGCTTCGAGCCCGCATGGCTCTCCGGGGCGCTCGAGGTGGCTACCGTCGCGGTCGCCCCTGCGGCGCTCGTCTGGGCCGCCTCGAGCGCCATGCTCGGTCTCTCCCGCCACGTCTACGTGCTCGCCACGAACCGCCAGATCCCGAGCTGGCTGGGCCGGCTCGATCGCCGCTACCGCACCCCGCGGTTGGCGATTCTGCTCGCCGCGGCGTTCGCGTTCGCGCTCGTGCTGCCAACCGACGTCGCGCTGCTCGGTGGGATCTTCGCCTTCGGGGCGACGATCGCGTTCACGATCGCGCATGTGTCGCTGATCCGTCTGCGCTCCAGCGAGCCGCAGCTCGAGCGCCCCTTCGCCGTCCCGCTCACGGCCTCGATCGCGGGTGCGCCGGTGCCGCTGCCCGCGCTTGTCGCGGCCGTGCTCACAGCACTTGCGTGGGTGAGCGTGGTCGCCTTCCACGAAGACGCGCGCTGGGTGGGAAGCGCCTGGATGCTGTTCGGCCTCGTCGCCTATGCGATCTACCGCAGGGGGGTGGAGGGCACCTCGCTGACCCGCCGGGTGGAGGTGCCCGAGCAAGCGCTCGTGGACCGCGCGATCTCGCTCGAGTACGAGAACATCCTCGTGCCTGTGTTCGGGACTCCACTCGACGACGACATCGTCAGCACTGCGGGCCGGCTCGCGGACGCGGCCGACACCCCGGGTGAGCGACCGCCGAAGCTCGAGGTGATCTACGTGGTCGAGGTCCCCCTCACCGTCCCGCTCGATGCCCCGCCGTCTCCCGAGCAGGCCGAGCGCGCCACGCGCGCGCTCGCGCGCGCCACCGACGTTGGGGAGGAGTACGACACGGTCGAGGTCGGGACAGCGGTGGTCCGCTCTCGGAATACCGGAGCCGGGATCGTGCGGGCGGCGCGCGAGCGCGGGGCGGAGGTGATCGTGATGGGCGCCGAGCCGCCGACCCGGGTACGCGGCGGGGCGATCCTCGGCGGGCGCGGGGGGACGCGCCCGGGTGAGATCGGCCCGGTGACCGAGTACGTGCTGCGCCGGGCCCCCTGCCGGGTGTTGATCACGGCCCCGCCGGATGACGTCGTCGCGGTCCCGGAGCCGGTCGTCGCCGCTCCCGGAGAGACCGGCGCGCGAGGCTAGACTCCGCGCCGTGTTCGTCGTGATCGTCGGAGTTGGCCGCGTGGGCTCCTCGCTGGCGCGAGCGATGCTCGGCGACGGGCACGAGGTCTCCTGCCTGGACGAGGACCCCGAGTCGCACGCGCGGCTCGAGATCGAGCTCGACGGGGCATGGGAGGACTCCGGTGGGCACTTCACGGTCGGCACCGCGCTCGAGATCGAGGCCCTCGAGGCGGCCGGGATCGACCGGGCGGACGTGTTCGTCGCCTCGACCGACGGCGACAACACGAACATCGTCATCGCCCAGATCGCCAAGAATCGCTTCAGCGTGCCGACGGTGATCGCGCGCGTGCTCGACCCCTACCGCGCAGCGTGGTACGAGCGCCAGGGGATGCACACGATCTGCCCGACGCGAGTTGCGATCGACATGCTCGAAAGCGAGGTGCGTCTCGCCGCCGCCCGCGCCAAGGGCGAGCCGCCGCGGGTCGGCGCCGTCGACCACGAGGACGACGAGGGCTAACCCCGGGGGGGCGCGCGCGATGGCCGAGCGGATGTACATCATGATCGTCGGCGCCGGCAAGGTCGGCTGGAACCTCGCGCGCGAGCTGCTCGACAAGGGCCACGAGGTCACCTTGATCGAGAAGGACCGAGACCGCTACGCGACGGTTGAGCAGGAACTCGAGCACAGCGTCCAGTACGGCGACGCATCCGAGCTCTGGATCCTCGAGCGGGCGGGGATCTCGCGCGCCGACATGGTGATCGCCGTGACCGGCGACGACGAGGACAACATGTTGATCTGCCAGGTGGCGAAGGAGAAGTACCTCGTCGACCGGATCATCGCGCGGGTCAACAACCCGCGCAACAAGCCGCACTTCGAGCTGCTCGAGATCCGGCCGCTGGTCTCGGCGACGGACCTGATCCTGCGGCTGATCGAGCACGAGGTGCCCGAGTACGGGCTGGTCCATCTGCTCGACCTTCCCGAGCAGCGGCTGGAGATCATCGAAATGATGCTTCCGGAGGACTCGAAGGCGGCCGGCCAGCGGGTCGGCGACCTGGAGATGCCCGACGGGACGCTGTTGATCTCGGTGCTGCGCGAGCGAACGGGGTTCGTGCCGAACGCCGATACGGTGCTCGAGCCAGGCGACGAGATCCTCGCGGTGCTCGACCCCTCGGTCGAGGAGGACCTGACCCGCTACTTCGGCCCCGTCGACGCCGCCCCCGCCTGAGCGCTTGAGCGAGCGCTCCGTCGACTACCTGCTCGTCGGCGGGGGCGTGGCGTCGGCCTACTGCGCGGCCGCGCTTCGCCGTCGCGGGGTGGACGGCTCGATTCTGCTCGTCGGCCGCGAGCCCGAGCCGCCCTACGATCGCCCGCCGCTCTCGAAGGGCTATCTGCGCGGCGACTCGACGCGCGAGGAGGCGCTCGTCCAGCCGCGCGAGTGGTACGAGGAGCAGGGGGTCGAGCTGTTGACGAGGACGAACGTGATCTCGCTCGATCCGGCTGAGCGGCGAGCCAAGCTCCAGGGCGGGTTGGAGGTGGGCTTCACCCGGGCGCTGATCGCGACGGGCGCGATCGTGAACATCCTCCGCGTCGACGGCGCCGAGCTCGAGGGAATCCACTACCTGCGCGCGTTCGGCAACGCCGACGCTATCCGCGATCAGGTGGCCGCCGCGGAGCGGGTGGTGCTGATCGGCGGCAGCTACATCGGCTGCGAAGTCGCGGCGTCGCTGGTGGAGATGGGCAAGCGCTGCGCGATCGTGATGATCGAGGCGGTCGCGCTCTCGCGGAGTTTCGGCGAGGAGGTCGGGCGCTGGTTTCACGAGCTGCTCGAGTCCCGCGGCGTGGAGATCCATGGCGGCGAGGCGCTCGAGGCGTTCGAGGGCGAGGGACGCGTGAGCGCGGTTCGCACGCAGAGCGGTCTGCGGGTCGAGGGCGATCTCGTCATCGTGGGAGCCGGCGTGCGGCCGGACACGATGCTCGCCGGGCGAGCGGGAATCGAGATCGACAACGGAATCGTCTGCGACGCGCGCCTGGAGAGCTCGGCACCGGGTGTGTTCGCCGCGGGGGATGCGTGCTCGTACGAGAGCGTGGTGCACGGGCGGCGGCTGCGGGTGGAGCACTGGGACGTCGCGCTCCAGCAGGGCCGCCACGCCGCGGGCGCGATGCTCGGCGACCCCGAGCCCTACCGCGAGCTGCCCTACTTCTTCAGCGACCTCAGCGATTGGGCGCGGATCGAATACGTGGGTCCGGCGAGTGAGTGGGACGAAGTCGTCTTCCGCGGCGAGCGCGAGAGCGGCGAGTGGAGCGCCTGGTACCTGAAGGCCGGTCGCCTCGCCGCCGCTCTCTCCGTGGGTCGCCCCGAGGACCTGATCCCCGCGCGGCGACTGATCGAGGAGCGAGTGGAGGTCCCCGGCCTCGCCCGGGCGCTCGAGTCCGAAGACCACGACCTGGCGACACTCTGAATTTCAGCGGCGAAGTCGGCGAGCTTCGCTATTTTTCGTCGCGCGTGCGAGTCGGACCCGTCTCTTGGTTAGCCGGGGTCGGACTGTGCGGGTTGGTGTAATCGGCAACACGTCTGCCTCTGGAGCAGAAATTTGGGGTTCGAGTCCCTGACCCGCAGTTAACGATTCTTCCTCCGGCGGACGTCTTTGTTGCCCGCCGTTCCGTCCGTCACGTATGAGAACATATGTTCGATGACGCGCAAGGATCGGGACGAGCGAAATCGCCGGATCGGTGCGGACCGCCCGGCGGGGAGTCGTTGACGTCCGCGTGGAAGCGGTAGACGCACGAGAACCCCTTCTTGGAGCTCGGAGTCGTTGCCGGTGGTGCCCGTGCGGACGGTTCCGCCATCCGCCTCGCCGCCGATTGCCGGCACTGCGAAGAGCGCGCCCAGCGAGATCACGGCAGCGACGATCGCCCCGCTCTTCCTCCGTCCCGCTACGTTGCCGGCAGCGGCAGATCCACCGACTATCGGAAGGGAGAATCCGCGCGCTCGGTGAAAATCACGCTGAGAACCCGCACCCACGCGCGTGCTGGTCTCACCGATCTGCGCCGGGCCTTTGTTACTTTGGGCGCTAGATGGACCTCTACATGCGCAGGCGGCTCGCGGCCGGCGGCGCACTTGCGCTGGTCGTCTTCGTGCTCGTCGTCGTGCTCGCCGGTGGGGACGACGAGGAGCCCACCCCGACGGTCGCTCAGATCGGCGAGACCACCACCGACACCTCCGCCCTCACCCAGGAGGACGTGATCGCCGAGGGCGACGCGATCTGCGCCGAGGCCGTGGCGGCCGTGGAGAGCATCGAGGCGTCCGACGAGGCGGAGCTCGCCCGCCGCGAGGCCGCGATCGCCTCCGACGTACTCGCCGCGCTGACAGCGATCCCGGCGCCCGACGAGGGCCGCGAAGCCTTCGACGGGTTCATCTCTGCCCTCGGAGAGCGTGCCGACCTGCTCGACCAACGCGAGCAGGCGCTCGATCGAGGCGACACCGCGGCGCTTGCGGAGATCGACACGGCGCTGACGGAAGCCGAGGACGCGGCCGAGACCGCCGCAGCCGAGTATGGCTTCGAGGACTGCGCGGGCGACACGTCCGCCGGCGGTCGCGATGGCGGTGACGGCGGCACCGGGACCGATCCCGGCGTTGAGATCCCCCCGGGAAGCGAGCCGACCACGCCGAGCACGACGCCTGCTCCGACGACGACCACACCGACCACGCCCGCACCGACGCCGGAAACACCCGTCGACCCCGGCGGCGGCTCGGCCCCGCCGACGCCGACGCCGGGGCCTCCCGCGAACGGTGGCGGCACCGGCGGGCTCGGCCCCGGCTAGTCGCCGAGCACGGGCACCCACTGCCGGCGCTCGCGCGCAAGCGGGCGGCTCTCTGGCGCTAGGCGGCTGCCGCCTGCTCGGCCCAGGCGCCGTAGAGCTCCGCGTAGCGCCCGCCCGCGTCGATCAGCTCCTCGTGCGTGCCCGATTCGGCGATCACGCCATGCTCGAGGACCACGATCCGTCCCGCGCGCCGGATCGTCGAGAGCCGGTGGGCGATCACGATCGCGGTCCGCCCGTGGAGCAGCCGCTCGAGTCCCTCCTCGATCACCCGCTCGGTGCGGACGTCGACGTTCGAGGTCGCCTCGTCGAGGATCAGGATCCGGGGTTCGGCGAGCAGGGCGCGTGCGAACGCGACGAGCTGTCGCTGGCCGGCGGAGAGCGCGACGCCGCGCTCGCCGACCTCGGTCTCGAGCCCCTCCGGTAGCCGCTCGACGAACACGTCGGCGCCCACCGCGCGCGCCGCATCGCGGATCTCGGCGTCGCTTGCGTCCGGGCGCCCGAAGGCGATGTTCTCGCGGATCGTGCCCGAAAAAAGGAACCCCTCCTGGGGCACGATCCCGAGTTGGGAGCGCAGCGCCGAGGCCTGCAGGTCGCGCAGGTCATAGCCGTCGACCAGCACCCGTCCCCGCTGCGGGTCATAGAAACGCGCGACGAGCTTCGCCAGCGTCGACTTGCCGGCGCCCGTCTCGCCGACGAGCGCCACCGTCTGTCCCGCCGGCACCCGCAGGTCGATCCCTTCGAGCGCCCATATCGGCCGCTCCGCACCCTCCTCCGAGGGTGCCTCGACCTCGATGTCGGCATCGCCGCCGCCCGCATAGGAGAACCAGACCCCGTCGAGCTCGATGTCTCCCCGAAGGCGCCCCGGGTGGATCGCACCCTCGCGATCGACCAGATCCGGGCGTGTGTCGAGCAGGTCGAAGATCTTGTCGAGCGCCGCCATCCCCTGCTGGTAGGTCGTATAGAGCTGGGAGATCTGCTGGATCGGGTCGAAGAACGCGGCCAGGTAACCGACGAAGGCGATCAGCATCCCGATCTCGATCTGTCCCTCGAGGTAGCGATAGCCGCCGTAGAGAAGGATCACCGCGGTGCCGATCGCCGAGAGCAGCTCGACCGCAGGGAAGTAGGCGGCGTTGAGGTAGACGGTCCTCATGTTCGCCTCGCGGTTCTCCGCGTTGAGGGCGCTCATCCGCTCGAGGTGGCGGTCCTCGCGCCCGAATGTGCGCACCACCCGGACCCCGGACAGGGTCTCCTGCAGGTAGGCGGTGATGTTCGCGATCTTCTCGCGCGTCAGCCGGTAGGCGCCGGCGGAGGCGATCCGGAAGATCACCGAGCCGACCGCGAGCAGGGGGAAGGTGAGGAAGGTGACCAGCGCCAGCGGGACGTCGTAGAGGAGCAGGATTGCGACCACCCCGACCAGGGTCAGCGTGCTCTGAAACAGCGTGATCACACCGTCGGTGACGAGCGAGTCGAGCGCCTGGACATCGTTGGTCAGCCGCGAGATCAGCACCCCCGGCCGTCGCCGCGTGAAGAACCCGATCGACATCGTCTGCAGATGGGCGTAGATCCGCTCGCGCAAGTCCTGCAACGCCCGCTGGCCGACCCAGCCGACGAGGTACGTCTGCGCGTAGGTCGTCGCCCACAAAAGCGCTACCGAGGCGATGAAGACGCCGACGATCAGCGTCAGCGCACCCTCGTCGTCGGCCTTGATCCCGCTGTCGATTGCCTCTCCGGCGAGGAATGGCGGCGCCAGCGCGGCCGCCGTCGCGATCACGAGCGCGATCACCATCAGGCTCACCTGCAGCCGGTAGGGCCGCAGCAGGCCGAGCATCCATCGCACCTTGCGCCCGCGCTGATCCTCGCCGCGGACGATCCGCCACAGGTCGCGGAACATCGCCACGGTGCCGGAGACGCGTTCGCTCACAGCCCCGCCACCGCCTCGCGCTCCTCCGCGTCCTTTTGCAGGAAGACCGCGTCCTCGAAGCCGAACTCCGCGATCTCCGCGTAGAGGAGGCACCGCTCGAGCAGCTCCTCGTGGGTGCCGCGGTCGACGATCCGACCACCGTCCATGACGACGATCTCGTCGGCGAGCGAGATCGTCGAGAGCCGGTGGGCGACGACGAACGTTGTCCGACCCTCCATCGCTTCGCCAAGCCCGCACTTGATCGCCTCCTCCGTGCGCGCGTCGACCGAGGAGGTGGCGTCGTCGAGGATCAGCACCCGCGGGTCGGCGACGAGTGCCCGCGCGATCGCAATCCGCTGACGCTGCCCCCCGGAGAGGGTCAGGCCGCGCTCGCCAACCACCGTTTCGTAGCCATCGGGCAGCCGAGTGATGAAGTCGTGGGCCTGGGCGCGGCGGGCGGCGAGCTCGATCTGCGCTCCGGTCGCGTCCGGGCGCGCGTAGCCGATGTTCTCGGCGACCGTGGCGGAGAACAAGAACGAGTCGTCGGCGACGAAGGCGACCGAGCGCCGCAGCGAATGGACGTCGACCGAGCGCAGGTCGGCGCCGTCGAGCATCACCGCGCCCGAGCTCGGGTCATAGAGGCGCGCGATCAGCGCCACGAGGCTCGTCTTGCCCGACCCGGTCGGCCCGACCAATGCCACCGTGCGGCCGGCGGGGACGTTCAAGTCGATCGCATCGAGCGAGGGTCCGGCACCGTCGTAGCGGAGCGTCACGCTGCGGAACTCGACCCGCCCGTCACCCTCGGGGAGCGGCGGTGCGTCGGGGGGACTCGTCACCCGCGGCTCCCGGTCGAGGATCTCGAACATCCGGTTTCCGGAGGCGATCGCCCGTTGGGCCATCCCCAGCGACATCCCGAGCATCCGCATCGGCCCGACCAGCATCACCAGGTAGGTGTAGAAGGCCGTGAACTCGCCGAGCGTGAGATTCCCCGCGATCACCTCCCGCCCGCCGATCAGCAGCACCACGGCGAGCCCGAGGCTGGGGATGAAGCCGAGCATCGGCGAGTAGAAGGCGCGCAGGCGGGTCGAGTAAACGTTTTGGTCGAAGACCCGCGCGACCGAGGCCCGAAAGCGCCCCAGCATGTGCTGCTCGCGTGCGAACGCCTTCACGATCCGGATCCCCGAGACGCTCTCCTCGGCCTCCGCTGTGAGCTCGGCGATCCGCTGCTGGACCTCCTGCACCGCTGGGCGTGAGAGGCGGTTGAAGCGGGCCGCGGCGAGGACGACGAAGGGGACCGGAAGCAGCGCCAGTGCCGCCAGCCACGGCTTCAGCGCGATCATCACCGCGCTCGCGAGCAGAAGCGTGAGCGCGTTCTGAGTCAGGAAGATCAGCCCGTAGCCGAGGAAGAAGCGAATCGACTGCAGGTCGACCGTTGCGCGCGACATCAGTTGACCCGTCTGCTGGGTGTCGAAGAAGCCGAGCTCCAGTGCCTGGAGGTGGCGGTAGATCCGCTCGCGGAGGTCGAACTCGACCGCGACCGAGACCTTGCCGGCGATCAGACGGCGGACCACGGTGAGCCCGAGGCGCAGGATCCCGGCGGCGACGATCGCCAGGGCCAGCGGCAGGATGTCCGGCCGCTCGCGGGCATTGATCGCGTCGACGGCGTTGCCCACCAGCCAGGGGATCAGCACGGTCATCCCCATCGCCGCCCAGGCGAAGACGAGTGAGCCGATCACCGCCCGGCGGTAGGGGCGAAGAAAGCCGAGCAGCCGCTTGAAGGTGGGCATCCGCCAAGACTATACAAAGTGAAGTAACGGCTTCTCGGGGTGCCACGCCTGCGCCGGGCTGGCGTCCCGGGCCCGCAATACTGGGCCGATGGAGCGACCGCGCGCCGGCCTCTGCGACTCCTGCACCCACCAGCGGATCGTCCGCAACACGCGCGGCTCCGCCTTCTCGCTCTGCGAGCGCTGGCGTTCGGACTCCGCCTACCCCCGCTACCCGCGGCTGCCGGTCCTCGAGTGCGCCGGCTGGGAGGCGAAACGGCGCGGATGAGCGCTGCGGGCGCCGGATCGCGGTCGCGGTCGGCGGCTACTGAAGCGCCTTGCAGGGCGGCAGCTTGCGCGCCTCGCCCTGGCAGGCGATCGCGCTCTCGCCGCTGGTTGGCGGCGCGTAATGCTGCTCGACGAACGGTGCGATCACGGATATGTCAGCTTCCTCACAGGTCTGTACGACGCCCCATGAGCTGAGCGCGAACGGCACCTCGAGATCGGGGTTCTCGACCACGGCGAGTTGGTAATAGCCTTCGCCGAAGACCTCGTTGAACGCGTCCTCGACCGCCTTCTGGTCCGCCGGATCGAGCTCGTTCGTCCACCCGATCACGCCTCCGTGCTCGAGCAGGTGGACCGCCTCGCCGAGCTGTGGGGGACGGGGATAGAACTGCCCGCCGCGAAGCGGCGTCGGGTTGTGATCGCCTCCCGCCGGCGGGTTCGTCTCGTAGTCGCTCGCCGCGAAGTCGCGGTCCGCGTGGCGGCCGAAGTCCTCGACCGCCACCTCCTTCACCGCGGTGCAGGTCCCGGTCTCACCCTCGCCGGTCGTGGCCGCCGCCGTCGTCTCTTCGGTGGTGGTCGGTGTCGCCTCCTCGTCTCCGCCACAGGCGACGGGCCCGAGCGCAAGCGCGGGGAGGAGGAGCATGATCGAGACGCGGCGGAGCATCGAGCGCGGAACCCTAGCCAAGGCAGGCGCTCAGACCTCGATCGCCGGCGGGGCGCTCCGCAGCGCCCCTGCGCTCGCGACGACGACGAGCGCGATTGCGACCACCTCGCGCGCCACCAGGCCCTGGTCGAGGAGCGCAAACCCGACTCCGGCCGCCACCGCCGGCTCGAGGCTCATCAGCACGCCGAAGACCCCCTGTGGAAGGCGGCGGAGCGCCTCGAGCTCGAGCGAGTAAGGGATCGCTGAGCTCAGCATCGCGACGGCGAAGCCGCCGGCGAGGAGAGCCGGGTCGCCGAGTTCCGCGCCACCGCCCGCGATCCCGACCGGGACGAGCGCCACCGCGCCGACGCACATCGCCAAGGCGAGCCCGGTGCCGCCGGACAGAAGGGCTCCGACCTGCGCCGCGAGGAGGATGTACGCGCCCCAAAAAACGCCTGCGAGCAGCGCGAGCGCCACCCCGCCCCCGTCGAGCGCGCCGCCGGGAAAGGGGGCGAGCAGCACGATCCCGCCCGCCGCGAGCACCGCCCAGGCGAGGTCGAGGCGCCGACGCGAGGAGGCGAAGGCGACGCCGAGAGGCCCGACGAACTCCAGGGTGACCGCGATCCCGAGCGGGATCCGGTCGAGCGCCTCGTAGAAGCTCAGGTTCATGCCGGCGAGCGTGAGCCCGAAGAAGACGATCTCCGTACGGCCCGAGCCCCGTAGCGCCGACGCGGCGGGGCGCCAGATCGCAACCAATACCAGCGCCGAGAACGCGATTCGCAAGAACACCGTGCCGGCCGGTCCGAGCTCGTCGAAGAGGGTCGTCGCGATCGCGGCGCCGACCTGAACCGAGATCACGGCTCCGAGCACGAGGGAGATCGAAAAGGAGCGACCGTCGCGTGCCATGGCTAGGGCCAACCGTAGGGACACGCCGCGGCGCCGCGGCGGGCCAATCGCTTGGCGCCTACTCGGAGAAAGGTGCGCGCAGGCCGAGCACGGCGCGAGCGATCACGGCCTCACCGGTCTCGCCGGGTGCCCAGACCGCGCAGCTCGCCCGCACCGTGATCTCGCCCGCACCGTGGACGACCGAGCTCGCCGCAGCCTCGATCCCGTCGTCGTCCGCGCCTGGCGCGATCAGGGCGAGCCGGCGTCCGCCGTAGCGGCATGCGGTACCGCCGCAGCGCACCGCGGCCTCCTCGACAGCGTGGGCGACGCGCTTGATCGCTGCGTCGCCGGTGCCGTAGTTGTGGTCGCGGTTGATCCGCTCGATCTCGGCGAGCTCGAACAGCGCGATCGCGAAGGTCCCGTCCTGGAGCCCGGCACGCTCGGCCTCGGCGGCGACCGTCTCGTGGAAGTAGCGGTGCGTGTAGAGGAGGGTGAGGTGGTCGGTGAGCTCGAGCGGCCCGGAGCCGACTATCAGCCCATCGTCGCTGCGCACGCTCTCGAGCTCGGGATCGGCGAGCGCCTCGTAGACCATGTTCTCGCCCTCGCCGGTCGGCGGGTCCTTGCGGACCTCCTCGACGAAGAGGCGCACGATCTCGGGGTCGAACTGGGTGCCGCCGCAGGCCTCGAGCTCGGCGCACGCGTCGTCGAGCGAGAGCCTCCCGCGGTAGGGGCGATCGGAGGTCATCGCGCTGAACGCGTCGACGATCCCGATCACCCGTGCCTCGGGCGGGATCTCCTCACCGCTCAGGCCGGTCGGATAACCGGTTCCGTCGAAGCGCTCGTGATGGTGGAGGATGAACTGGCCGAGCACGGCGAGGGCGGGCACCTGCTGTACCAGCCGGGCGCCGATCCGCGGGTGGAGCTTGATCACCGTGTACTCCTCCGAGGTCAGCTTCCCGGGCTTGAGCAGGATCCGCTCGCTGACCCCGATCTTGCCGACGTCGTGCAGCAGCGAGGCGAAGACGAGCTCCTCGCGGCGCTTCGGCTCGAGCCCGAGCCGTTCGGCGACCCGCCCGACGTATGCCGAGACTTCGTGCGAGTGGCCTCCGAGATGGGGGTCCTTGGCGCGGATCGCCTCCGCGAGCATCTGGACGGTTGCGATGTAGGTCTCCCGAAGCTCGCCGCGAAGCTCGGCGTTGTCGAGGATCGCGCCCGCCTGATTTCCGAGCGCCAGCAGGACCTGCTCGTCGTGGCTCTCGATGTCCTCGCTGTTCGCGCAGATCACCGCGCCGGTGAAGTCGTCGGAGATGTAGATCGGGATCGCGATCAGGTTCTCGATCTCGCGGTCGGCCGGCGTCGCGTCCTCCTCGGGGACCTCGCCGAGCTCGCGCGCACGCTCACGCACGATCGCCCCTTCCTCGATCACCTCCTCGGCAAAACGCTCGGCGAGCGCACTTTCGGTGGGGTCATTGTCGAACCCCTCCCAGGCGACGACGCGCCCGCGGCCGCCGGCATTCTTGGAGATCAGGATCCCCCTTTCCGCCCCGACCAGCTTGATCGCCATCCGCAGAACGAGCACTGGCACCTCGTCGGTGCCGCCGAGCAGACCCTGGGTCGTCGCGTAGCCGCGGAGCTCCTCGCGAAGCTGGGCGATCCACTCGCGCTCCTTGCGCCGGGCCTCCTCGATCACGCAGATCTGGTCCTCGGCCTTTTCGAGCCGCTCCTCGCGATCCCGAAGGTCCGCACGCGCCTGGGCGAGGACCGCCTGGGCGCGGTCGCGCTCCGCCTCTGCCTGCCCGCGGTCGCCGATCGCCTCATCGGCGAGCTCGGCGCGGCGGCGGTCCCGCGCCCAGAGGCCGAGCGCGGCGAGCGAAGCGGCGAGGGCGGCGATCGCCCAGGGAAGCGCGTCGCGGACGTCGATCGCGAAGTCCCGAACCGGTCCGGGGACCTTGCCGATCTCGGCCAGATCCGACCCGGTCGCCGCCAGGTAGGTGAGGTAGCCGGTCGCGCCGAGGAGGACGAGCGCGACGAGCGCGAAGGCGAGCCAGAGGAGTCGGCGGGCGCCATCCATCGCGCTCGAGGATTCTACGCCCGCACGCTGGGGGAATACCTCACACTCACGGGATGAAGAGATCCATCCCCCTCCTGCTCCCGCTCCTGCTGGTCGCCTCGCTGATGATGGTCGGATACGCCTGGGCGCGTCCGGCTGAGCCCGCGTTCGTCGATCTTCGCCCCGCCCAGGAACAGCGCCTGCTCGAGCGGGTCGGCGATTCTCCCGCCCCGTATCGGCGCCTGCTCAGGAAGAGCTATTCGAGGACCAGGATCCGCGCGAGCTCGGAGTTCGTCAACGGCAGCTACGTCCTCAACAAGGGCGCCGGGGACAACAGGCGCTTCGTCGTCTTCCTCGATGTGATGACCCGCCGGGCCGGCGAGTACGGCGACCACCTGACCCTGCACGAGCTCGGCCACGTCATCGACAACGGCTTCTTCGACGCGGCCGACGACGAGCGCTTCCTCGATCTCTTCCGAACCTCACCCAAGTGGCGCGAGTGCTTCGAGACCCCGGAGGGCTCGGCGGCTCCCTGCGTCCCCGAGCAGGAGGTACTTGCGGACCAGCTCGCCTTCTACGCGACCGGCAAGCTCAGGTTCCGAAGCTCCTACGACGTCCCCCCGCTCGCGAGCCGCGCTGCGATGGGCGAGGCGATCCGGGCCGGCGCCTAGCGAGGCTCAGCGCTTCGGCTGCCAGAAGGCGATCTCCCCGCCGGCGGGGGCGGCGATCACGCTGCGCCAGCCCGCCGGGCCCTCGCGTGGCTCGAGCAGCACGGAGGCCTCGAGCTCGCGGGCTCGCTCGGTCGCCCAATGGATCTCGTCGACCTCGACGTAGGGCAGCCACAGCGGCCGGCGCGTCTCGCACTCGACGATCCCGCCGTCGATCCCGCCGCCGAGCGCTAGCGCGAGGTAGGACTTGGAGCCGGACGCGATTCGCTCGGGGCGCCAGCCGCATAGATGCCAGTAGAACTCGCACGCGCGCGCCAGGTTCCCGGTGTGGAGCTCCAGGTGGACGAGCGGGTGCGTGCGGGGTTTCGCCATCGCTGTCCTCTATGACCCTCGCGAGCAGCCCGGTTCATCGGTCTACTCTCCCAAGGGATGAGCGCCGCGCCTACCAACCCGACTGCGGTGACGGGGCTGCTCGAAGCCGCCCGCACAGGCGACGAGCACTCCTTCGGCCAGCTCGTCGAGGCCCATCGCGGCGAGCTTCACGCCCACTGCTACCGCATGCTCGGGTCCGTCCACGACGCCGAGGACGTTCTCCAGGAAACGTTCCTGCGGGCGTGGCGGGGGCTGGCGCGCTTCGAGGGCCGAAGCTCGCTTCGCTCCTGGCTCTACACGATCGCCACCAACACCTCGCTAAACGCGATCGAGAAGCGCCCGAAGCGGGTGCTCCCGGTCGACTACGGCCCGGCGTCCGATCCCCACGACGGCCCGGGCGAGCCGTTGGTCGAGTCGGTCTGGGTCGAGCCCTACCCGGACGAAACCCTCGGGATCGACGACGGCTACTCCGCCCCCGAGGCTCGCTACGAGCGACGCGAGAGCGTCGAGCTCGCGTTCATTGCCGCGCTGCAGCTCCTCCCTCCGAAGCAGCGCGCTGCGCTGATCCTGCGCGAGGTGCTGGGGTTCTCGGCGCGCGAGACGGCCGCATCGCTCGAGACGAGCGAGGCTTCGGTGAACAGCGCCCTGCAGCGCGCCCGCAAGACCGTCGACGAGCGGCTGCCCGAACAGAGCCAGCAGGCCACGCTCCGCACGCTCGGCCACGAGGGGGCCCGCGAGGTGGTCCAGAAGTACGTCGACGCCTGGGATCGCGAGGACATCGACGCGGTCGTCGCGATGCTGACCAAAGACGCGGCGTTCTCGATGCCGCCGCTCGCAAGCTGGTACAGCGGTCCCGACCTCCCGGGCTTCCTCGCCGTCGGGCCGCTCTCGGGCGAGTGGCGCTGGCGGCATGTGTACGTGCGCGCGAGCGGCCAGCCGGCGCTCGCCTTCTACAGCTGGAACGAAGCCGAGCAGACGCACCTGCCCTTCGCCCTCAACGTGCTCACCCTCCGCGGCGAGCAGATCAGCGACGTCACGGCATTCGTGGCCCGCTCGATCGAGCGCGCGGATCGCGAGGCCTACGCGCGGTGGCCCGATGAGCCGCTGGACGCGGACAGGCTGACCGCCTACTTCGAGCGCTTCGGCCTGCCCGACCGGGTCGACTGACGGCTTCGTCCCGGCTGGACCGATGAGTCTTGGCGCCTCATCCGGTCTCAACTTGAAAGCGAACCACGGAGGTGCACCCGATGACTGAGCACGAGGTTGGAACCCGCGAGGAGTGGCTCGCCGCGCGCAAGGAGCTGCTCGCACGCGAGAAGGAGCTAACCCACCGCAGCGACGAGCTCGCGCGGGAGCGACAGGAGCTGCCGTGGGTGCGGGTCGAGACGGAGTACCGCTTCGAGACGAACGAGGGGCCGAAGACCCTTGCCGAGCTGTTCGCCGGCCGCTCGCAGCTGATCGTCTACCACTTCATGCACGGCCCGAACACACCCAAGGGCTGCACGGGATGCACGTTCGCGACCGACAGCTTCAACGGCTCGGTTGCGCACATGAACGCCCACGACGTGACCTTCGTCTGCGCTTCCCGCTCGCCGCTCGAAACGCTGAACGCCTACAAGCGCCGGATGGGGTGGCGCGTTCCATGGGTGTCGTCGGCGGGCACCGACTTCAACCGTGACTTCAGCGCGTTCACCGAGGAGGACCGCCGGAACGGGATCATCAACTTCGGCTTGGGACGAGCGGGCGTCGACGTCGTCAACGACGAGGAGCTGATGGCGCTGAGCGTCTTCGCGCTCTCCGACGGGGTCGTCTACCACACCTACTCCTGCTACGACCGCGGAACGGACGTGCTCAACGCGACCTGGCAGCTGTTGGATCGAACGCCGAGGGGCCGCGACGAGGGTGCGGTCGATGGATGGCCACGCCGCCACGACGAGTACGAGGAAACAGCGGCCGAGACGGCCGCATCCTGATCAACGAGAGAGGAGTCAGTCCATGTTCGCGAAGACAGAGGCATTCAGCGGTTTCGCCGTCGACGACCTGCAGCGGGCGCGCGAGTTCTACGGGGAGACGCTCGGGATTGAGGTCACCGAGGAGGCTCAGGTGGGCCTCTTGACCCTTCACCTCGGCGGCGATCGGCCGACGCTCATCTACGAAAAGCCCGACCTCGAGCCAGCGAACTACACGATCCTCAACTTCCCGGTTGACGACATCGACGAGGCCGTCGACGGGCTCACCTCCCGCGGCGTTCAGTTCGAGCGCTACGAAGGCTTCGAGCAGGACGAGAAGGGGGTTGCACGCGGTGAGGGCCCGAACATCGCCTGGTTCACGGACCCCGCGGGAAACATCCTGTCGGTGCTGCAGGAGAAGTAGGTGCCGGAGGAGGGACTCGAACCCCCGACACGCGGATTATGATCGGTGGCAGGGAGAGGATCTGGCTTATGCAAGCGGATCACAACTCGTATTAGGTCTTCTGAGTTAGCGCGAACGGCTGGGTTCGGTGCGCAGGTGGGTGCACGGAAGCGACGGAAGCGGAAACAGCGAAGCGGCTCCTAGGCTGGCGCTTATCGCCCGTAGGAGTGGTGCCGTTCTTCGGCGGTCGCTCGCTCGAGTCGATCGACGTTCAGCTGGTTGAGAGGCTACATTTCCGCGAAGCTCCGGCAGTCGGCCACCGGCGTGTGCTTTCGTGCGGCGTGACCCTCGCACTCCCGCTATCGCAATCGCGTGAAGGCAGAGTGCTGCTTTCGTCGACCGTCCCCGCCTACGCCGACGTCTGGAAAACGGGCACCTCGTATTCCTCGACGGAGCGGATCTCAGCGCCGACGCTGCTTGCCGCCTGCTGGCGCACCTGACTGGCTTGGTCGCGGCTTTCGCTCATCGCCCCCTCGCTCTCCCAAAGCGTGATGCCGATGCCTCTGCCGCTGGCGCGGTCCACGAGCAGGATTGCGCCCTGGTTGCCAGACATCTCCTTGAACTGGGAGAGCGACTGCCGATACTGCTCGACCGCGTCGTCCATCTTCTCGGGACTGCCCTCGAGTGTCGTAGCGCGTGCGTACATGCTTGCTCCTTCCGGTCGCTTGTGCAGAGCTCTGACCCTAGCGTGGCGCGCGGGGAGCAGCTATCGCCTCGGAGAAGTCGCCGTGCGCCCACGGCTCGACCAGCCGACGGAAAGCTCAATGGTCTCCTGCGACATCACCCGCGCAGTATCTCGCTCGCGTCGGTGTGTGGCTTGGCCTTCGTAGCGAGCACCGAGACACTCTTGACCCCGTACTTGACGCTCGCGTCGCGGGCCTGCTCGGAGATGAACTCGTACGGGTTCTGCTTGATGTCGTCGATCCTGAGCCGGGCGCCCTCGATCGCCTCGCGGTAGGCGTCCTGCTGTGCGGCGCCGCCGATACAGGAAGCCCACAGGTCCGCGTCGCAGACGATCGACTCCTTGAGCTGCTGCTCGCTGACGATGTCGGCGATCGCAAGGCGGCCGCCCGGGCGCAGGACCCGAGCCGCCTCTGCGAAGACGCGGTCCTTCTCGGGCGAAAGGTTGATCACGCCGTTGGAGATCACGCAGTCGAAGCTCTCGTCCTCCACCGGTAGCGCGTCGATCCGCCCCTCCTTCAGCTCGACCTGGCCGAGACCCGCGTCCGCTGCCAGACCGCGCGCCTTCTCGAGCTGCTCGACGGTGAAATCGATGCCGACGACCCTGCCCTCCGGCCCGACTTGATCCGCGGCGAAGAAGACGTCCATCCCTGAGCCGCTGCCGAGGTCGATCACGGACTCGCCCTCCGCCAGCTCGGCGAGGTCGAAGAAGTAGCCGACGCCGGCGAACGACTCGATCGCGCCCGCGGGTACGTCGTCGAGGATCTCCGGCGGGTAGCCGAGGTGCTCGGCCAGCTTGCGGCCGAGCTCGAAGTGGTAGTTGCCATCGGGCTCCTCGGCAACATGGCGATACATGTCCTTGACCTTCGCCTCAAGCTCCTCGGTGTCGACGGTCGCTGCCATCTCTCCTCCTCGATCGGGGTCTAGGTCGTGGCCGCGCTCGATCCGCGCCAGCGCCACCAGGCGCCGAGCAGAGTCGAGGGGATGCAGAAGCCGGTCGCCGTCACCAGGCCGCAGACGCCGACGAGGACTATCCCGAGCGCCAGGGCCGCGGTCGCCTGCCCGACGGCGAACAACATCCCGACCGCCAGCAGCCAGACGGTGGCCAACTTGAACGCGTGTCGGCGTGGTGTCGGGTTCGGCGGGAGCTCGGGCGCCCCGCTCAGGTGCCGTAGGCCGTGGTTCCAGAGCCAGTCGAATGGATGTCGCTGAGTCCAGCCGGCAATCGCGCCGATCGGGACCAGGGCCAGGATCAGGACCGCCGACTGAAGCACGAGCCCAGTTACAACCAGAGCGAGGCAGAGCGCGGTCGGGAACCGTAGGCCGACGCGAAGAGCCCGCGACTCCTCGGCGGTCAGGCAGTAGCCCTGGACTGCGAGGTTTGAGTTGACCCAGGTCTCTGCGCTCCCGGTGCTGGTTGCTTCCATGGCCGCGACCGTAGCTGGCCTTCGGTCTATTCTGCTAGGTGAATCGTCCTATAGATGGCTTTCCCAACCGGCATAGTTGACGCCCTCGACCCGGCTCGGCTGCGGCTGTTGCTAGAGGTCGATCGCCGCGGCTCGATCTCAGCCGCCGCCGACGCCTGCCAGATCAGCCAGCCCTCGGCGACCAAGCAGCTGAAGACGCTGGAGGCCGCAATCGGCGAGAAGCTGGTCGAGCGAAACGGCCGCGCGAGCCGTGTGACCGAGGCCGGCCGGGTGGTGGTCGCTCACGCCGCGCGAGTCCTCGACACGCTGCAGGGGATGGAGGAGCAGCTCGACGCTCTGCGTGGGGCCGAGACCGGAACCCTGGCGCTGGCCGCCTCGTCGACCTCGGGCGCCTACGTTCTTCCGTCGATCCTGCAGTGCTTCGCCGATCGCCACCCAGGGGTCGAGGTCGACATCGCGATCGGCTCCAGTGCCTGGGTCGCCGATCGAGTCGCCAAGCGTGAGTTCTCGCTTGGCATCGCCGGCGAGACCGAGCTTCCCGATGGCGTGCGCGCCGAGCCTTTCCTTGACGACGAACTGGTCGGAATCGCCGCCCCGGGGCGGGTCAAGCTCCGACGCGGTAAGGCGACGGTGTCGGAGCTCGAACGGTGGACGCTCCTGGTGCGCGAGCCCGGTTCGAGCACGCGCGCGGTGGCCGAACGCCACATGGCTCGGTCCTCCTACCACCCGGCCAACCGCTGGGAGCTCGACTCCAACGAGGCGATCAAGCGCTCTGTGCAGGCGGGACTCGGGGTCGGTTTCGTTAGCCAGCTCGTTGTCGCTGATGAGATCGACCGCGGCGAGCTGATCAGCTTCCGGATCGAGGGCGCCGAGCCGATGCGTCGCTCGATCCACCTCCTTCGCCCAGACGACCGCGAGCCGACGCCGTCCGAGCACGCCTTCATCGCCACCCTCAGCGACTGCTGCGCCGTCAGCGTCGCCGGCTGCACCGTCGACCGGAGCTCGAACGGCAAGACCTGAGCGACCCGCGCGGTTCCATGCCGCGCCGGAATGCTCGACATCACCGATTCGCTCTAGGAGACCGGCTCCGAGTCGCCTACCGTCGAGCCATGTTCTTTCGACAGATCCTCAACGACGAGACCGCCTGCGCGTCATACATCTTCGGCTGCAACACTGCCGGCGAGCTCGCCGTGGTCGACGCTCACGCCGACTTGGTCGACGCGTACCTGACCGCGGCCGAGGCTCAGGGCTCGCGGATCGCCGCGGTGATCGAGACCCATCTCCAGGCCGACCACGTCTCCGGGTTGCCCGAGCTGGTCGAGCGCACCGGCGCTACTGCATACCTTCCCGAGGGGGCCGGGGTGGAGTTCGACCACCACGCGCTCGCCGACGGCGAGCTGATCAAGCTCGGCAACACGGTGATCCAGGCCGTTGCGACGCCTGGTCATGCCACAGCACATCACGCCTACCTGGTCACCGACCACCGCCGCGGCGACGAGCCCTGGATGGTGCTGACCGGCGACGCGCTGTTGGTCGGCGACGCCGGCCGGCCGGACCTGCACGCCGGCGGCGAGCACTCGGTCGAGGAGATGGCCCGGCTTCTGTATCGATCGCTCACCGATCGCCTGCTGGCGCTGCCCGACCACCTGCTGCTCTACCCGGCTCACTACTCGGGCTCGGTGTGCGGGCGGGGCCTTTCGGGGCATCCGATGTCGACGATCGGCTTCGAGCGCCGCCACAACCACGCACTCGGCCTTGAGTCCGAGGATGCGTTCGTCGCCTCGTTGGTCGAGGAAATCCCGCCGGCGCCCGAGCATCAGGCCGAGATCGTCGCCGCAAACCGGTCCGGCGCCCGCTGCTCCTCGATCGCTTGACTCGATCCCGGGTCGAGCTCGGGCTGCGGGAGAACGCGGCCCAGTTCGCGCTTCTGGTCGCCGTCAATGCCCTGGTCGGGGCGATGGTCGGCCTCGAGCGCTCGACCCTGCCGCTGATCGGCGAGGACGAGTTCGGGCTCAGCTCGACCGCGGCGGTGCTGTCGTTCATCGTCGCCTTCGGGCTCGCGAAATCGCTCACCAACCTTGCCGCCGGGGTGCTCGCGGAGCGAGCTGGGCGGCGGCGGCTGCTGATCGTGGGATGGGCGGTCGCCCTGCCCGTGCCGCTGTTGATCGCCCTGGCGCCGAGCTGGACATGGATCGTCGCCGCGAACGTCTTTCTCGGGGTCAACCAAGGTCTCGCCTGGTCGATGACCGTGGTGATGAAGATCGACCTCGTTGGTCCCGAGCGCCGCGGATTTGCCCTCGGGCTCAACGAGGCGGCCGGGTACGGCGGCGTCGCTGTCGCAGCGGCCCTTACCGGCTGGCTGGCGGCCGAGTTCATCGCCCGAGACGTCCTCGTGGTTGCGGGCTTCGCGATCGCTGCCGTCGCTCTGCTCGTCTGCGTCCTCTTCGTTCGCGACACCGCAGCCCACGTCGCGCTCGAACAGGCGCGCGACCACGCCGGCACGCGGACGACGGCGCCGCGGCTGCGCGACGCCTTTCCCGACGCCACCTACCGGGTGCGGGCGCTGCGGGCGTGCTCGCAGGCCGGGCTGGTCAACAACCTCAACGACGCGCTCGCCTGGGGCGTCACCCCGCTTTTTCTCGCCTCCAAGGGCGCGACCGTGGGGGAGATCGGGCTGATCGCAGGCCTCTATCCAGCGATCTGGGGAGTCGGTCAGATCTGGACCGGGCAATGGTCCGACAGCATCGGCCGCAAGCCGTTGATCGTCGCCGGCATGCTCCTGCAGGCCGCCGCGCTTGCGCTCCTCGCGGCCTCGCAGGGTGCGTTGGGGCTAGCTGCCGCGGCCTCCGTCGGCCTTGGGGTGGGTACGGCGCTGGTCTATCCGACCCTGATCGCGGCGATCTCTGACGCGGTTACGCCGGTCGCGCGGCCGGCGACCGTGGGCGTCTATCGGTTCTGGCGCGACATGGGCTACGTGGTCGGCGGCCTGTTCGCGGGAGTCCTGGCGGACGCGATCGAGTTCAGCGGGACGATCGCGGTGGTCGCCGGGCTGACGCTGCTCTCAGGGTTGTGGGTGGCCGTCGACCTGCGGACGCGGGCGCAGCAAGCACCGCGGTTGGCCACACCACCTAGTCGCACGCCTTGACTATCAATCGCTTACTCCGCTTATCATGCGCGTCAACAATGAATTGATTTGCAGGTATTTCATGCCGGAGGAGGGACTCGAACCCCCGACACGCGGATTATGATGCTGGCCCGGCGTCTACCGCGGTCTACGGCGGATCGACGTTTCGCCTGCAAATCGACGGTTTAGCCGCGGTGCTGTCGAGCGGCTATTTGCGGC
>Ga0136632_10000015_pt1 | contig 45299 bp, 50 predicted proteins | sample AntDrymUQ6112106_2_FD_104670 | JGI IMG/M metagenome (GOLD analysis project Ga0136632, IMG submission 104670) | Polar desert sand microbial communities from Dry Valleys, Antarctica - metaG UQ611 (21.06) | ecosystem: Environmental > Terrestrial > Soil > Desert | place: Antarctica: Dry Valley...
GCAGGTGGTCCCGACCGGAATGGAGGCGTTGTTCAGCGACCCGGACCCGAAGCGCGCTGAGCGCGCAATGAAGGCGATGCTCGGAATGCGCAAGCTCGACATCGCCGCGCTGCGCAGCGCGGCCGACGGCGCCCCGGCAAGCTGACAAACGGAGGCGACGGGCATTGGGGGCGCGCCGCTCGCGCCTTCAAAGCCATGCCGAGGCCCCTCCTCGTCCAAAGCTCAGAAATCTCTAGCTTGAGCTTTCGTGCCCAACTCCGAACTCGTTTAAGTGCGATCCAGCCGGACTCATCGATGGCCCTTTGAGCGAGCTGGCGCAAGACCGCCGTTGCTCGTCCCAAGCAGAATCCAGGGCGAGGCCGTTTGTTGGCGCTTTTCTCTCGGATAGCGAGAGGAAGTCGCCGTTCGCACGGGGTGATCGCATCCCATGCAAAGCGCAACTTCCTGTGAGCTGGATTCGGCGAGTGGTAGCCCGAATGCTGATCTCGCTCGCGGCGCGCGGTAGCCTGCCGCGGCCATGGCTCTGACTGACCACTCGCGGCGACTCGAGGCGATTGCCCCCTACAAGTTCGCCGAGCTCGAGCAGCAGGTCGCCGACAAGAAGGCGGCCGGGATCGATGTGATCAGCCTCGGGATCGGGGATCCCGACCAGCCAACCTTTCCCCACGTGGTCGCGGCGATGCAAGGGGCGGTCGCCGACCCGAGCACCCATCAATACCCCTCGAACCGAGGCCGGCTCGAGTTCCGAGAGGCGCTTGCGGGATTCTACGAGCGCCGTTTTGGGGTCGAGATCGATCCCGAGCGCGAGGTGATCCCGGCGATCGGTGCGAAGGAGTGCATCTACAACCTCTGTTTCGCGTTTCTCGATCCGGGTGACGTCGCGCTCGCCTCGGACCCGGGCTACCCCGTGTACACGGGCGGGCCGCTGCTAGCCGGAGGCGAGGCGGTGGTGATGGCGCTCAACCCCGAGCGGGGGTTCGCGCCGGACCTCGACGCGATCCCCGCCGAGGCGCTCGGGCGCGCGCGGCTGCTCTTCCTCAACTACCCGAACAACCCGACCGGCGCGGTCGTCCCCGAGGGACTATTCGAGCGGGTCGTGACGCTCGCCCTCGAGCACGAGATCCTCGTCGTCCACGACAATGCCTACTCGGAGACGACCTTCGACGGTTACGTCGCGCCGAGCTTCCTCGCCACCCCCGGTGCGAAGGAGGTCGGGGTCGAAGTCTTCTCCCTCTCCAAGGGCTACAACATGACCGGGTGGCGCTGCGCCGCGATCCTCGGCAACGCGGATGCCGTTACTGCCTACTGGCGGCTGAAGACGAACGTCGACTCGGGCCTCTTCGACGCCGTCCAGCTCGCCGGCGCGGCGGCGCTCGAGGGCTCGCAGGCCCCAGTCAACGAGATGAACGAGTTGTATGCCCGCCGGCGCGACCTGGTCGTCGGCGCGCTGCGGGAGATCGGTGTCGAGGTCGAGGCGCCGAAGGGGACGATCTACATCTGGGCGCCGGTCCCCGAGGGTCACACCTCGAGCTCTTTCGCGGAGCTCGTCCTCGAGCAGGCCGCGGTCGTCGTCTCGCCGGGGTCGATGTACGGGACGAGCGGCGAAGGGTTCTTTCGGATCTCGCTGACGACGCCCGACGAGCGCCTCTCAGAGGCCGTCGAGCGCCTGCGTGAGCACCTCGCCTGAGCGCCGTCGCGCGCTCTCCCGGGCGCCGCTCGAGGCCCGCTACGGCTATAGCCGCGCGGTCCGCATCGGAGAGCGGGTGATCGTCTCGGGCACGGCGCCGATCCGGGCCGACGGATCGTGCGACCCGGACCCCGGTCTTCAGGCGCGGCGCTGCTGCGAGATCATCGTCGCCGCGCTTGCTGAGCTCGGCGCCGAGCCGGGGGACGTGGTTCGCACCCGGATGTTCGTCACGAACGCGGAGCACGCGGACGCGGTCGGCCTCGCGCACGCCCAGTTCTTCGCGGATGCCGCACCCGCGGCGACGATGGTCGTCGTTTCGGGCCTGCTCGACGAGCGTTGGCTGGTCGAGATCGAGGCGGAGGCTCTCATATCAGCGTGAGCTGACCGGCCCCGATCGACCACTGCCCGCACGTGAAGTCAAGTCCCGACGCGCAACGGCCGATCGGAGAAGCAACGACCAGCCATCGGCCTGATCTTCCTAGCCATCACAGTCCCCCAAGGGGAGGAGGTCCCCGGCTATTCGATCGGCGGGCTGATCGCCTTCGAGCCGGCGATGATCGGTGCCGGGATCGCGCTGCTCGCCTCCGGCGCGCTTGGCGAGGGCCGGGCCGAGCACGGCCTGATGGTGTGCGCCGCTTCCGGGCTTCTACTCAGCCGAGCTCCGCACTTCGGCGACCGTCTCGCGCAGCCCCTGCTCGAGGTCGCGCGGCGAGTAGCCGAGCTCTGCGACCGCCCGGTCGTGGCTCGCCCAGAAGGTGACTCCGTCGGCCGAGGAGATCAGCTCGCGCAGGTTCGGGGGCTGGCCCATCAGCTTGCCGACCAGCGGGCCGGCAGGCGCCATCGCGCGCAGGATCGGTGCAGGCATGGTTCGCGATGGCGGCTTGCGGTCCGCCACCTCGGCGAGCTTCGTCAGCAGGCCGCGCAGCGTGGTGATCTCCCCGCCGAGCACGTAGGACTCGCCCGGCTCGCCCCGGTCGAGCGCGAGCAGGATGCCTGCCGCGGCGTCCTCGACGTGGACCATGTTCATGCCCAGCTCTGGAAAGGCTAGGAACGGCAGCTTGCCCGCGAGGAGCTGCTTCATCTGCTGGCCGATCGCGGAGTGATCTCCGGGGCCGTAGACCCCGCCCGGCTGCACGATCACGCATGGCAGGCCCTCCTCCGCGACCAACCGCTTGGCGAGCTGATGCGCCTCGGCCTTGGTCTGCTCGTAGTAGGAGGTGAACTCGCGGCCGGGGTGCTCGTAGCCCTCGTCGACCACCTGCCCCCGGGTGTTGCCGAAGGCGGCGATCGTCGAGACGTAGACGACCTTCGAAGTCCCCGCCTCCAGGCACGCGCGCAGGACGCGCTCGGTTCCCTGCACGTTTGCCTCGTACATCCGCCGATGCTCGGACTCGGGGATGCCGACCTCGTAGATCGCGGCCCCGTGGATAGCCGCGTCGCAGCCTTCGAGCCCGGCGGCGATCCTCGCCTCGTCGGAGAGATCGCCCTCGAGCAGCTCGCAGCCGAGTAGCTCGAGGTCGCGAGCCTTCTCCGGGCTGCGGACCAGGGCGCGCACCTCCTCGCCGCGTTCGCGCAAGCGCCGCGTGACGTGTCCGCCGATGAACCCGGTCGCCCCGGTGAGGAATACCCTCATTGCGATGCGGAGCCTATCCGTGATCGTGCTCTCGGCCCCGCTGTGGCGCGCGAGGACAACGTCACGCCTGACGGCATCGGAATCGGTGGCGGCGTCGGAGGTGGCCCGGAGGGATACGACGGGCACGTCACCTTCTACGTCGGAGTGGAGGACGTGGAGACGGCGCTCGCGAAGGCGGAGAGCCTCGGCGGAGAGCGGGCGATGGGCCCGGACGAGGTCATGGAGGGAACCGTGATCGGCCAGTTCAAAGATCCCGAGGGCCACATCGTCGGAGTTGCCTCCTCGTAGCGAGGTCCCCCTCCCTGCCTACACTCGAGTGGATGACTCGAGCTCGTGACGGCAGCGCCGCGGGTGATCCGGCCCCAGCCGTGCAGCCGGTGGCGGGCGCGCGCAATCCGCGCGCCCGCCAGCGCGCGCTTGCGATCGGGGTCGTCGACGCGCCCGTGGACCGGGGTGACCCGCTCGCGGAGCTGAAGGAGCTGCTGCGGACGGCGGGCGTCGCGACCGCGGGGGAGATGGTGCAGCTCCGGGAGCGCCCCGATCCGGACCGCTACTTCGGCCGCGGCAAGCTCGCCGAGCTGAAGCGCGCAATTGTGGAGCACGACGCGAACCTGGTCGCCTGCGACGACGAGCTCGTTCCGCGCCAGGAGCGAAACCTGGAGGAGGAGCTCGGGGTCCCGGTGATCGACCGCACCGCGGTGATCCTCGACATCTTCGCCGACCACGCGCACAGCGCCGAGGGCAAGCTCCAGGTCGAGCTCGCCCAGCTCGAGTACAACCTCGCGCGCATGCGGGGGCTGTGGACCCACCTCGAACGCCTCGGTGCGGGGCGGATGGACGGCGGGATCGGCACCAGGGGCCCGGGGGAGACGCAGATCGAGACCGACCGCCGGCTGGCGCGCGACCGGATCGCGACGCTGAAGCGACGGCTCGAGCGCCTCGAGCAGAACCGGGGCGTGATGCGAGCCCGTCGCGAGTCCTCCTTCGAGCCCCAGGTCGCGCTCGCCGGCTACACGAACGCTGGCAAGTCGACCCTGCTCAACGCGCTCACCGGTGCCGGGGTCGGTGTCGGGGAGAGGCTCTTCCACACCCTCGACCCGACGACCCGCTCCTACGAGCACGCGGGGCGGCACTACCTGCTCACGGACACGGTCGGGTTCATCCGAAAGCTCCCGCATCAGCTCGTCGAGGCCTTCCAGGCGACGCTGGAGGAGACACGGCTCGCCGACCTGATCGTCCACGTGGTCGACGGCTCGGCTCCCGAGCGCGAGCGCGACGGGGCAATCGCCGCCGTCGACGCCGTGCTCGAGGGGATCGGGGCTGGGGAACGGCCGAGGCTGCTCGTGTTCAACAAGCTCGACCTGCTCGACGATGAGGGGCGCCGTGACCTGCTCGTCGGCCGCGATGCGGTGGGCGTTTCCGCCGTGAACGAGGAGGGGCTCGAGGAGCTTCGCGTGCGGATTGCGTCCGTCTTCGAGGAGACGCTGCGCGAGGTCGAGCTCGTCGTCCCCTACTCAGCCGGCGCCCGTCTCTCGGAGCTCTACGAGGTTGCCGGCGAGGTCGACCGCGAGGAGACTGCCGAGGGCGTCCGGGTGCGGGCGCGGATTCCGGCGGCGATCGCCCATCGTTTCGCTGAGTTCGCGGCGAACGGTTCCGTGTCGGCAAATGGTGCGCGCGCCTCGCTGCCGAGCGTCTCGACCGACTAGTGGACCTCCGCTACAAGCTCCTGAGCGACGACGCTCGGGCACCCTCGCATGCCCACGAAGGCGACGCCGGGCTGGACCTCCACGCGGCCGAGAGCGCGTCGCTCGAGCCCGGTAGACGGGCGAGCGTCGGCACGGGGGTCGCGATCGAGGTTCCGCCGGGCCACGCGGGGCTCGTGCTGCCGCGCTCCGGCCTCGCCGCCCGCCACGGGATCGCGCTGGTCAACGCGCCGGGCCTGATCGACTCGGGCTACCGGGGCGAGCTGCGCGTGCTGCTGCTCAACACGGGCGACGAGCGCTTCGAGGTCGCGGTCGGTGACCGGATCGCACAGCTTCTGATCACACCTTTCGCCGGCGCCGAGCCGGTCGAGGTCACGGAGCTGGGGCCGAGCGCCCGCGGAACCGGCGGCTTCGGCTCCTCGGGGCGGTGACCGACCCCCGATTCGATCGCGGGTGGCGAACCTGCACAGGTCACGGTTCGCGGTCCGTTGGAACCGCTCCGGACCTTCGATACAGCCGCCGGCCCATCAATGCCATCGCCACGAGGAACGGGAGCTGTACCAAGTGAAAGATCGTGTGGTCGAGCCCGCAGTTGACGAGGCCGCAACCAGCCTCCGCCTCGAACGGCGAGGGTCGCTCGCCGTTGACGGCGGGGAAGCTGAAGGCGAGCGGCGCCAGAATCTGGAGCGCTGCCAGCGCCGCGCTGATGACGGCGATCGCCAGCAGGCCTCCGCGCCCGGAGCGTCCGAGGACGAGCGGCACGACGACCAGCGCGAAGGCCACCGTCGCCGGGGACTCTCCCGCGACGACGTCGGGGCAGAGCGGCTCGGGAAACACGTGGAGAGGCGTACGACAGGCGGGGCGAAGATAATCGTCGTGCGCGAGGACGGCGTTCTGTGCACGGAAGGCGGTGTGCAGCGGGACGAGGGCGAGCACGACGATGCCGAGCGCCAGCGAGATCAGCAGCAGAGGCCTTCTCTCGACCGACACCAGCTTGCCGACCGCCGTCATAGCGGGCATCCTTAGCCGGCTGCGGCCCGGGCGGACTCGTGGGCGGCCCGCTCGAGGGCGTCGTCGAGCGGCGCGAGCTCCGGCTCGACGCCTGTGCGCCGGGCGAGGGCGAGCTGGATCAGGCGGTCGGCGAGCCACGCGTTCTTCGGCAGCAGCGGGCCGTGGAGGTAGGTGCCGATCAGGTTTCCGCTCCGCACGCCCTCGAGGCCGTCGCGGCCGTTGTTGCCGTGGCCGTCGAGCACGCGGCCGAGCGGGGTCGCGCCGTCGCCCAGGTAGGTGCGCCCGCCGTGGTTCTCGAAGCCCGCGATCACCCGCGGGCCCGTACCGAGATCGGCTTCGATCGCGACGTTGCCGATCAGGCGCTCGCCGGGCTCGCGCACGGTCTCGAGGTCGACCAGCCCCAGCCCCTCGATCCGCTCCTCGCCGAGCTGGTAGGAGTGGCCGAGGAGCTGGTAGCCGCCGCAGACCGCGAGCACGACGGCGCCGTCCTCGGCCGCCTCGGCAAGCCCCTGGCGCTTGGTGCGGACCATGTCCACGGCGACGAGCCGCTGGTCGCGATCCTGGCCGCCGCCGACGTAGATCAGGTCGTGGGCCCCGGGGTCGACGGACTCGCCGGGCCACGCGCTCGCCTGCTCGAAGCCGATCCCGCGCCATTCGCAGCGCCGGCGCAAAAAGAGGATGTTGCCCCGGTCGGCGTAGATGTTCATCTGCTCGGGGTAGAGCGCGAGCACACGCAGCGTCTGGGTCATCGCGCCTCCATGACGACGACCGTCGAGCCGACGTGTTCGTCGGTCGCGGGGATCTCGAGGCGCTCTAGCGGGCGAAACCCCTCCGCGCTTGCCTCGATCTCGAACTCCGCAGGGGCGAGCAGCTCGAGGCTCGTCGTCTCGAGCTCCTCGGCGAGATCGCCGCGCGGCGAGACGGTCTGGCGCAGGCGGCGCACCTCGAGCGTGCCGTCGAAGCGCTCGACCGCGACCGGGAGGCTCGAGTACACCCAGCCCTTGTGCTCGCGTACGTCCGGCAGTGGCCGCGGCCCGCCGTCACCATCGCTGCCGGCCTCCGCCGAAGCCCCTGCGTCATCGCTCAGCATCGCCACCGCGAGCCGGCCGCCAGCGCTCAGGTGCCGCCGGGCGGCGCACAGCATCGCGCGGCGTCCGGCGGGCCCGGCGAGCAGGTGGACGAGTTGCATCGGGGCGAGCACGAGCTCGAACCGGCGCCCGAGGGCGAGATCGCGCGCGTCGGCGACGATCGCCTCGACCTCGAGCCCCTGCTCCTCGGCCCGGGTGCGCAGCGACGCAACTAGCGCGGGGTCCGAATCGACCCCGGTCACCTCGCCGCCGCGCCCCGCCAGCTCGAGCGCCACCCGCCCCGTGCCGCAGCCGAGCTCGAGCACCGGGCCCGCCGCCTGCTCGGCGAGGATCGCCCAGAGCGCCAGGTCGGCGCCGTAGCCGCCGCACTCGACGTCGTGCCACAGCGCCGCCTCCCTCATCGCCAGAACTCCCGCGCCAGCCCCCGCGAGGCGAGCAGCGTGCGCAGCTCGATCAGCGCCGTGTACGTGGGAAGCGCGAACAGCCGTCCCCGCGCCCCGGCGACGGCCTCGTCCAGCGAGCGCTCGATCGATCCCTCGACCTCAATCAATGCGGGATCGAGCCCCGCGTACTTGAGCCGGAGCGCCATCTCCGCGGCGCGCGTGCCCGTGCAGACGATCCGGCGCGCGTGGCCGATCAGGAGCTCGAAGTCGGCGTCCCAGACCCAGGAGACGTCGCGGCCGTCGGCGATCCCGTCGTTGAGCGCGATCCAGAGGTCGAGCGGGCCTTCGTCGGCCTTCTCTGCCTCGAGCCGCAGGGTGCGCAGCACCTCGTTCGCGCCGGCGGGGTTCTTGACCAGGAGGATCGAGACGGCGACGCCGCCGACCTCGATCGTCTCAACGCGCCCGAAGGCGGCGGTCGTCGCCTCGAGCCCCGCGACGGCGGTGGAGAGGGGCACCCCGAGTCGGAGCGCGGCGGCGAGCGCGGCGAGAGCGTTGTAGACGTTGTAGAGGCCGGGCAGGGGGAGCTCGACGGTTGTCTCTCCCGCCGGGGTGCGAACGCGAAACCGCGAGCCGGAGATCCCGTCGAGCTCGATCTCGGTGGCGGCGAGGTCCGGCTCCGGACGGTCGGCCTCGCAGTTGGGACAACTGTAGTGGCCGAGGTGGCCGACGAAGGCCCGCTCGTAGGCGTAGGGAGCACCGCAGCGCCGGCAATGCTTCGCGTCGTGGGCGTGCTGGAGCTCGGGCAGCGCCTGGGAGGGGTCCTCGATCCCGAAGAAGCTCACCTCCGGGCGGCGGCGGAGCTCACGGTCGCGACCGAGGTCGGCGACCAGCGGGTCGTCGGCATTGAGTACGAAGGCGGCACCCCCGGCGCGCTCGGAGACGATCTGGGCCCACTCGTCGGCCAGGTGCTCGAGCTCGCCGTAGCGGTCGAGTTGGTCGCGAAACAGGTTCGAGAGCACGACCAGACGGGGATTGAGCTGCGCGACAAGCGTCGCCAGCCACGCCTCGTCGACCTCGAACAGGCCTTCCTCGCCTTCCTGCTCGAGCAACGCGGTGGCGACGCCCCAGGTCATGTTCGAGCCGGCGCGGTTGTGGACGGGCTCGCGGCCGTCGGCGCGCAGGGCGGAGGCGATCATTCCGCTCGTCGTCGTCTTGCCGTTCGTCGCGCTGACGATCGTCGCGCCGGCTCGAAGCCGCGCCCCGAGTTGCTCGATCGCATCCGGCTCGAGCCGCAGCAGGAGCCGCCCCGGGAGGGTGGTCCCGCCGCCGCGTCCGCTCCGGCGGCTGAGCGAGCCGGTGGCGCGCGCGAGCCCGGCCTTGAGCCGAAAGGAGGCGCTCACCCGGCCGGGGCGATGACCCGCAGCGCGCGGGGGAGCAGGGTGACCGTCGCCGGCAAATCGGCGAGATGGTCGCCGTCAGCGTAGACGGGGAAGGGGCGATCGGCCTCGATGCGAACCTCGGCGGCGCGGTGGACGTCGACCTCGGCGAGCTCGACGTGGCTGCCGTCGAAGATCTTCGGCAGCGGATGGGTGAGGAAGCGCAGCTTGCTCACCTCTCTCATCGTGACCACCTCGAGCAGGCCGTCGTCGAGCTCCGCGTTCGGGGCAACGAACATGCCGCCGCCGTAGGCGCGGCTGTTGGCGACGGCGACGCCGTAGCCGCGCAGCGCGCTGCTCTCGCCGTCGAGGGTCAGCGTGAACGTCGCCGACTTCCAGCCGACGAGAGCTCGCAGCGCGGCGTAGGCGTAGACGAGCCGACCCCGGACCCATCTGGCCTCGTTGGCGATCCGATTGGCGTCGGAGTCGAAGCCGCAGCTTGCGACCCCGAGGAAGCGCCTGCCGTTGACCTCGCCGACGTCGATCTCGCGGCTCGCGCCTGCGGCGAGCACCGCGACCGCCGCCTCGGGCTCGCTCGGCACTCCCAGAACGCGCGCCAGGTCGTTGCCGCGGCCTCCCGGGATCAGGCCCATGGTCGCGCCGCTCCGCGCGAGTGCGCCGCCCACCTGGCCGATCAGGCCGTCGCCGCTGACCACGACCGGGATCTCGCCGGCGTCGAAAGCCCCGCGCGCCTCGCGGCACCCGTGCTCGAGCCCCTGCGTGAGGACGACCCGAAAGGGGAGGCCGCTTGCGTCCATCGCCCGCTCGATCCGCGGCACGAGCTCGCGCGTGCGCCCGCCGCCGGCCGAGGGGTTGACGAGCAGCAGATGAGAGGCCGGGGCCATCGCCCGCGCACCTTAGAGCGAGCCCGCGGCCGCGCCCGGGCGTCGGCGCCCGCTCCACCAGGTGCCCGGCCCGGCCTCGCCGGCGCCCGCCGGCTCGATCCCGTGGCGGCGAAAGCCGCGCTCGAGCACCGGAGGCGGGGTGTAGAAGGGCGTCGCGGGTCCCCAGCTCGCGGCGGCGAGGACCGTGCAGCCCGGCCTCAGCACCCGAGCGATCTCCGCGAAGAACGGCGGCACGTTGAGCTGCACGACGAGGTCGAAGGACTCGTCCCCGAACGGCAGGGCACCGGCGTCGGCGACCCGGAAGGCGATCCGGCCCTCGGGATCGAGACCGACCTTCGCGCGCGCCGCGGCGATCATCTCCTCGGAGATGTCGACCCCCCGGACGCTCGCTCGGGGGAACTCGCGGGCGAGGAAGAGGGCCGCCTCGCCGGTGCCTGTGCCGAGGTCGAGGATCCGCTCAGGGATGGGCTCGATCGTTGCGGTAGCGGCCGCGAGCGCGGCAAGATGATCCACCGAGCCCGCGCGCGTGCGCTCGTCCCAGCCCCGGGCGGAGGCATCGAAGAAGCGGCGCATCCCCGGGCGCAGGGCCGGCCACAGCCAGGGTGCCCGAGCGACCGCGGCGTTCATCGCCCGCCCAGTGAGGCGAATCTTGGCCGGGGTCGGTCGTGGCTCGGCCTGCATCGCGAGCCATGATCGCAGCGCGGTAGCTTTCCCCCGCCCATGTCGCGCGACCGCCGCCTGTTCGTGATCCTCCTGCTAGCCGCCGCCCTGGTCGCGGGGGTGCTCGTGATTGCCCTCGACGGCGGCGACGAGGAGGCGACTACCACGAGCGGAAGCTGCGAGAGCGTCGAGGAGCCCGAGCCGAAGGAGGTCCGCTTCGACAAGCCCGAGCAGGTGCTCGAGCGCGGCGAGCGAGCCTCGGCGGTGGTCGAGACGAGCTGCGGGTCGTTCACGATCGAGCTCGACACGCGGGGCGCGCCGAAGACCACGAACTCGTTCGCCTTTCTCGCCGAGCAGGGCTTCTACGACGACACCGCCTTCTCCCGGATCGTACCCGGCTTCCTGATCCAGGCGGGCGACCCGCTCGGGTCCGGCACCGGCGACCCGGGCTACTCGGTCACGGAGGCGCCCGCCGCCGACGCCGAGTACCTGAGCGGAACCGTGGCGATGGCGAAGAACCCCGTCGAGGCGCCGGGCACGTCGGGAAGCCAGTTCTTCGTCGTCACCGCTCCCGCGGATGCCGGATTGACCCCCAACTACGCGATCCTTGGTGAGGTCAGCCAAGGGGCCGACGTTGTCGAGGCAATCGGCGAGTTGGGGGGAGGCGGTCCCGACGGCGAGGAACCGCTGCAAACGGTGTTGATCGAGAGCGTCACGATCGAGCGTGGCTGAGCTCGCCCCGGCGGCGCTCGTGTGAGCGCGGCAGCCCGGCCGCTTGCGATCCCTCGCGAGGGGCTGACGCTCGTCGGCGAGGAGGGGGGAGAGGGGCCGGCGCTGATCCTCGTCCACGGGCTGACCGCGACCCGCCGGCACGTCGTCCACGGCTCACGGGCGCTGCCGCGCGCCGGCTACCGGACGGTTGCCTACGACGCTCGCGGCCACGGCGCCTCCGATCCATCCCCCTCAGGCGGTGGGTACTCCTACGCCGAGCTGGTCGATGACCTCGGGGCCCTCGTCGAGCACGTCTCGCCTGAGCACCGCTGCCTGCTCGCCGGGCATTCGATGGGGACGCACACGATCGCCGCCTACGCCCTCGCGCATGCCGACCGGGTGGCGGGGCTCGCGCTGATCGGGCCGGTCTATGCGGGCGTCCCCGCCTCCGCGGAGGATCTAGCCGCCTGGGACCGGCTCGCCGACGGACTCGAGCATGGTGGGGTGGAGGGCTTCCTTCGTGCCTACGACCACGGCCTCGACCCTGCCTGGCGCGAGACGGTGCTGCGCTTCACGCGTGCCCGACTCGAGCTCCACGCGCACCCCGATGCGGTCGCGCAGGCGATCCGCGAGGTGTCGCGCTCCGAGCCTCTCGAGGGGCTCGCCGAGCTCGAGTTCCTCGAGCTGCCGACGCTCATCGTCGCGAGCCAGGACGAGGCCGACCCCTCGCACCCCTACGCGGTCGCCGAGGCATGGGCGGCGCGGATTCCGAACGCGCGGATGATCAGCGAGGAGGAGACAGAATCGCCGCTTGCCTGGCAGGGCGGCAGGCTCTCGCGCGAGCTCGCGAGCTTCTTCGCCGAGGGCGCGGTCGTCGAGCGCCTGGCGGACTAGGCGCTCATCGAGCCATCCACAGGACCCTATGCTTGGCGTGTGATCGACGACGGCGCCGCGATCCACTACGCCGCGGTCGAGCGGGGAACGCCCGTGTTCGCGGCCGACGGTGACGAGCTCGGGGTTGTCGACCAGGTGGTCGACAACTACAGCGAGCACATCCTCGATGGGGTGGTCGTCCGGGCCGGCGACGGTGCTCTGCGCTTCGTCGACGGGCCCGAGGTGGTCCGGACGGCCGAGCGCGGGGTGACCCTCGCGATCGCCGCGGACGAGTTCCAGCGGCTGCCCCCACCCGAGAGCGGACCGGGCAGTTTTCGCGCGAATGCGCGCTCCGGGCGACTCGGGCGACTCTTCGGGGGCGGCTGGAAGCGCGATTAGCCGCGGGGCGCGAGGGGTAGTCAAGCGCCGTGGAGTCGCCTGAAGCCACGGTCGAGTTCACGCTTCCCGCCACAGCAGAGAACGTCCCCCTGCTGCGCCACGCACTAGCCGGCCTCGGCGAGGCGCTCGAGATGGAGGGCGCGGCGATCGCCGATCTGAAGACGGTCGTCACGGAGGCGTGCATGAACGTGGTCTCGCACGCCTACGACGAGGATGCTTCGCCGGGGCCGCTCGAGGTGAGCGCGTCGGTGGGGGAGCAGACGCTGGAGGTGGCGGTGCGGGATTATGGGCAGGGGATTCGCCCGCTTGCCGACGTCGAGCGGCGAAGCCTGCGCCTCGGGCTGCCGCTGATCGCGGCGCTGACCGAAAGCTTCGAGGTGCGAAGCGGCGGTTCGGAGCTCGGCACGCGGATCGTGATGCGCATGCCACTCACGGCCGACGGCGATTCGCTGGCCGGGGAGTTGCCCGAGGTGCGGGAGACGAACATCAGCGCGCCGGCCGGGGAGCTGCTCGGGTCGATCCTCTCGCGGGTGATCTCGATGTTCGCAGCCCGAGCCGACTTCTCGGTCGACAAGCTCTCCGACGCCGTCCTGCTCAGCGATGCAATCTCCTCCCAGGGGCCCGACGGTTTCCCCGAGGGCACCGCCCGCGTCGCCGTCCGCGAGGGCGATGGCGCTTTCACGATCCGAGTCGGGCCGCTGGAGGAGGGGGCCGGCCAGAGGCTCCTCGACGGGATGCGGATCCCCGAGCTCGACGCCACGCTTCAGGGGCTCGCGGACGAGGTCCGAGTCGAGCCCGGCGAGGATGCGGAGCACGTGATCATCACCATCTCCCAGCCCGGCGCGGCCTAGGTCAGCGGGACTCAGCAAGCCGCGCTCGCCTCGCCTGCGGCGGTGCGGAGCTTCTCGAGCGCCCGGCGCAGGATGCGCGACACGTGCATCTGGGAGTAGCCGACCTGCTCGGCGATCTTCGACTGGGTCAGGTCCTCGGCGAAGCGCAGTCGCAGGACCTCGCGCTCGAGCTCGCTGAGGACGTCCGCGCTCGCCTCGATCGCCTCCCGGTCCTCGACCAGCTCGAAGTTGAGGTCCTCGCTGCCGATTCGCTCCGCCATCGGCGCATCGTCGCCCGGTTCCGAGGAGCGCACGGGCTGGTCGAGAGATACCGTGCGCCTAGCGACGGTTGCCTCGAACGCCTCAAGCACGTCGGCCTCGGTCGTCTCGAGCGTGGCCGCGAGCTCGGCGATCGTCGGCGAGCGCTCGAGCTCGTGGCTCAAGTTCGCGATCGCCCCCTCGACGTCGCGAATCCGCTCCTGAAGACCGCGCGGGACACGCAGCGTCCAGACCCGGTCTCGAAAGTGGCGGCGCAGCTCACCGAGGATCGTCGGGCCCGCGAAGGCCGCGAATGGCACGCCGCGCTCCGGGTCGAAGCGCTCGAGCGCCGAGACGAGCCCGAGGCTCGCGACCTGCACGAGGTCCTCGCTGGGCTCGACGCCGGCGCTATAGCGCATCGCGAGGCTGCGAGCGAACGGTAGGAAGCGGCGCACGACCTCCTCGCGCGCCGCCTCATCGCGCGAGTTCGCGTAGCGGCGCAGGAGTGACTTCTCGTCTGCGAGCACCTCCGATGCACCGGGGGTCGTGGGCGCTTTCGCGCTCGGCTTGCTCTGCTCGGGGCTCATCAGCGCGCTCGAGGTGGAGATTAGGTGACCCGTGCGAGGACCGAACAACCGCCCAGGTCCGTGAGGCAGGCGCTCAGGGGCGGGCGCTCGTGAAGCCGCAACCTCGGGTTTACAGAAGACCGATTATCGTGCGTTCCCTGCGCATGCGCCCGGTCTGCGCGTCCTGCGCCCCCCAAACGTGGCTACTCGCGCCGCTCCTTGCCTCTCCCGCCGCCCTGGCGGTCCGGTCGCTCGGCGCGCTCGGGCTGGCCGCGTTCGCGATCGCGGTCCTCGTTGGCCTGTGCACGTTCTCCACGCGCACGGCCGCGATCCTCGTCGCTGCGCTGGTCGCGTCCCTTCGATGCGCGATCGAGCTGGCCACCGCGGCGCCGGCGAGGGTCGTCCTCGTCGCCATTTCGATTGGCGAGGAACGCGATTACGGCGATCAGGATCACGACTCCGATGACGATGGCGATGATGGCGCCCGTTGACATGTTTCTCCTCCCGGTTCGTCGAAGTAGCCTGAAACCTATGGCGGAAGTCTCCTCTACCGGTGGTTGCCTGTGTGGCGCGGTCCGATTCGAGCTTTCCGAACCCGCGCGGGCCGCAGGCTACTGTCACTGCACCCGGTGCCAGGGCCGAACGGGGAGCGCGGTCTCCGCCCAGGCATGGGTCGACGGGCGCACGTTCAGCCTCGTCCACGGCGAAGAGCTAGTCAAGTGCTGGCGCCACCCCGACGGCGGCTTCGAGAAGTGCTTTTGCGCCGAATGCGGTGCGCACCTGTTCAGTCGAAACCCCGACGACCCGGTGCTGATGAGCGTCAGGATGTCCGCCTTCGACGGAGACCCGGGCGTCAGGCCGAGCTGGCGCGCCTACGTCGCCTACGCGGCGGCGTGGGAGTCCATCCCCGCGGACGGCCTGCCGCGCTACGAGGAAGGTAAGCCGCGCACCTGAGCGAGGTGACGCTTGAGCCGCAGGGCAACCTCGAGCTCTGCGCGCCGCTCGGTGACCGGACACCCGATCCGCTCCTCGACCGCCGCGAGGCGCTGGGCGACGGTCTGGTGATGGATGCCAAGTGATCTCGCAGCGCTGCGCGCGTTCTGGCCGCAGCGAAAGTAGGCGAGCAGGGTCTCGCGAAGCTGCACAGAGCGCGCATCCTCGCCGCTCAGCCGCCCGAGTTCCGTGCCGAGGAAGGCTATCGCGGCCTCGGAATCGCGCGAGGCGAGGTCCTCGAGGGCAACGTCCGCGTAGCTCAGCACCACACCCCCGTGGCCCGCCGCCTCGAAGGCGAACGACGCCTGCCGACGCGACTCACGAAATCCATCCGCCCCCCTGCCGCAGAGGCCGATGCCCGCCTGCGCGAGGCGGCCGACCGCGAGCCCCTTGACCCTCTCCTCGGCGCGGGCCTCCATCCCCCGGGCTCGTCCGAGCCACGCCCAAATCGGATCCGGGTAGACGTCGAGCAAGAGCACCCGATAGTCCAGCTCGCGCGCGATCGATCGAATTTGCTCGGACGCGCCGTCTCCCGACGCGAGCACCGCCACATGGGATGCCTCGATCGGATAGTCGAGTGCTTCGACGTCGGGCTCGCCCTCCGCCTCGAGCACGGCACGCACCGCCGCGAGCCGACGCTCCTCGGCGCCGCGGCGCCGGCGGTCGCGCTCGTGCGCGTACTCCTCCTCAATCAGGATCGAGAGCCTCGCCGCGTAGGAGAAGAGGAAATCCGACCCGCGCCGGCGCGCCGCCCTCGCCTGCCCTGCGTCCAGGCCGGCCTCCTCGACGAGCTCACTCCACGCGTCCCACAGGGCTCGGTGGGCCGCGCGTGAGCCGTCGAGAAGCAACGCCAGCGGGATGCCCACCTCCGCCGCTTGACGGACCATTGCCGCGTCCGCGGGCGGAAGCTCCTCGGGCACCTCCTCCACGGGCAGCGCCTGCAGCTGGGCGCGGATCCCGTCGCGGGCGAAATCGCGAAGCTGCCCATCGAGCGGCGGCTGGCGAAGCCATTCCGGCAGCGTCGCTGCCTGTAAGTCGAAGGTCGCCGCCGCAAGCTCATCCACCTGCGCCTCGAGGTTACGAGCAAGACGATCACAAATCGCATTAAGTTCGAGCTCGGAGCGGGTTTTACGCCCTCTCGGCATACGGAGATCGTACTTTATGAGTGTCGAGGCGAGTAGAAGCGGATTGCGCGCCGCGGCGGCGTCCGCCACGATCCGGCTCCCGTGGACCCGATCGTGATCTATGCCTCGATGGCAGGGCTGCTGCTCGTAGCCAGCGTGCTCGTCGGGATCTTCCGCCACGTCACCACCCGCAAATGCCCGCTCTGCGAGTCGCAGGTGGAGATGGGCCGCGCGCGCTGCCAGGTCTGCGACTACCGCTTCTCGACCGCGCGCTTCTGAGCAAGCAGGCCCCCAGCGCGCGGGTTCACATAATCAGTCTCCCGCCCCCACTCGCAGCTCGTGGGATGCCCTGGCGAGAAGCCGGGCTGGCAGGCTGCGGCCGCGCTTTCGTTCGCGCTCGACCGTTCGCATGTAGGGGTAGAAGTCGACCTGGATCGTGTGGCGCTTGGAGGCGACGTAGCGCTCGGCCATGCGCCGATCCTCGCGCTCGATCACCTCGAGCATCTCCTCGCGGCCTGGCAACGACACCTTTTCCTCGAGCACGTCGGCGATCCACTCCGACTGCGCCTCGGCAAGCGGCATGATCGCCCCGAGGGGCTGGAGCAGCCCGATGAAGTAGAGGCCGGGGTGCGCGGGTGAGACCACCCGGCGATAGAGCGGGATGCGGTTGTCCGGGGCGGAGATCAGCTCGGGCTTGAAGAACGGGAAGCTGATCTTGTAGCCGGTGCACCAGATCGCGAGGTCGATCTCCTCCTCGGAGCCGTCCGTGAAGCGCACGTTTCGCCCACCGCTGAATTCGGCGAGGTTCGACTTCACGGTGATGTCGCCATGGCCGATCCGGTGCAGGAGATCGGAGGAGACGGTCGGGTGTGCCTCGAGCAGCTTGTGGTCGGGCTCGGGAAGACCGTAGGCGGTGGGGTCTCCGGCGGCGAGGCTCAAGAGGCGTCTGTACATGGTCCGCTGCACACCGATCGGCAACCGGCTGGTGATCTGGTTGCCGAGCTCGTCGGTCGGCCGGCCCTTGAGGTACTTCGGGATCACGTATGCGCCCCGGCGCATGGCGAGGAAGGTCCGCTCGGCGACGCGCGAGCTCTCGACGGCGATGTCGGTCGCCGAGTTGCCGATCCCGAGCACGAGCACGCGCTTTCCCTCGAGCGCATCGGGCTCCTTGTAGTCGTGGGCGTGGAGCTGGTCGCCGTCGAAGGAATCCTGGCCCGGGAACGGGGGCTCGGGCCAGCGCGGGTCCCAGTGATGCCCGTTGGCGACGAGGACGGCCCGGTAGCGGGCGGAGTCCTCCTCCCCGCTCTCGAGCTCTCGCCAGACCACGTGCCAAGCGCCGTCCTGCGGAGCGATGTCGATCACCTCGCATCCAAACCGGATCCGGTCGCGAAATCCGAAGTGATCGACGTAATCGTCGAAGTACTTCGCGATCTGAAAGTGGTTGGGGTAGTCGGGGTAGTCCTCGGGCATCGGATATGTGGCGTAGGCCATCAGCCCGCGCGAGGTGTTGATGTGGAGCGAGCGGTAAGCCGAGGACATCCCGTTGTCGTTCATGTAGCGCCAGTTGCCGCCGACCTGACTGCCCTTCTCGAAGCAGTCGAACGGGATCCCCCGCGCGTCGAGGACCTGACAGGAGGCGATCCCCGAAGAGCCGGCGCCGATCACGCAGATCTTCATCAGTTCAGCGAGGGGTCCTCGGGCATGCGGGCGATCAGAGCGTACTGGCCGCCCTTTCGCGCTAACACGTCCTGCCAGAGCTCCTCGGGGTCCTCCGGAAAGAGCTCGCCCGGAAGCGGCGGCTCGACGATCCATGCTTCCTCGGAGAGCTCGGCCTCGAGCTGGCCGGCGCCCCAGCCCGAGTAGCCGGCGTAGACGCGGCCCCGGCGCACCGCGCGCTCGAGGTCCTCGCACTCGGTCTCGGCGGCCACGAAGCCGACATCGGCCGCGACGATCCAGGCGGCGGCGTCAGGGTCGGTGAACTGCGCGAGCACGACGAGTGCCTGGGTCTGCACGGGTCCGCCGATGAAGATCGGCCCGCCGTCGGCGATCAGCTCGAGCTCCGGTGCCGCCTGCTCGACCGTGGTCTCCGACGGGCGGTTGAGGACCACCCCCATTGCCCCTTCGTCGTTGTGCTCGGTGATCAGCACCACGGATCGCGCGAAGTTCGGGTCCTGGAGGGCCGGGGAGGCGATCAGGAGCTTGCCGCGAAGCGACTCGGTCATCCGCCCGCATTCTCACCCCTTGAGCCACCTCCGTGCGCCCACCGGGCCTCGTTAACCTCGTGGGCATGATTCGCGACGTGAGCGACGCCGACTTCGCCCAAGCCGTGATCGAGCGCTCGCGCGAGCTCCCGGTGCTCGTCGACTTCTGGGCCGAGTGGTGCGGCCCCTGTCGCCAGCTCACGCCGGCCTTGGAGCTGGCGGTGCGGGGTCGCGAGGGTGAGATTGAGCTCGCCAAGGTCGACGTCGACTCGAACCAGACGCTCGCCGCCGCCTACGGCGTCCGCGGGATCCCGGCCGTGAAGGCGTTCCGCGACGCCAGCGTCGTCTCGGAGTTCACGGGCGCGCTGCCCTCCGCGCGGATCGAGGAGTTCCTCGACGGGCTCGTGCCCTCGAAGGCAGACCGGCTCGCCGCGGCTGGCGACGAACCCTCGCTTCGTGCGGCGCTCGAGGCCGACCCGCTGCACTCCGGCGCAGCGGCGGCGCTGGGCAGGATCCTGCTCGAGCGAGGCGAGACCGAGGCGGCGCTCGAGCTGCTCGAGCCGCTCGAGGGCGACTTCCTGGCCGCAGGGCTGGCCGCGCGCGCTCGTCTGGTGGGGGCCAACGGCGACAGCCACGAGTCGGGTGAGCTGGATGCCGCCTTCGAGGCATGGGACTCCGGCGATCCCGGGCGGGCGCTCGAGCTGCTCCAGGGCGAGATCGCCGCCGAGGGCGACCCCGAGCTCCGGGATCTGCTGCGACGCGTGATGGTCGCGATATTCACCGAGCTCGGCCCCGATCACGAGCTCTCGCGGGCCCATCGACGCCGGCTCGCCAGCGCACTGAGCTGAGCCGCCGCCGCGGGCGCGTAGGACAATTCGACGATGGACCTTGACGTCGCCGGCGTAGGCATCCTCGCGGCGCTCGTCGCCGGGCTCGTTTCCTTCCTCTCTCCGTGCGTGCTGCCGCTCGTCCCGGGCTATCTCTCCGCGGTCAGCGGGGTTGAGGTCGCCGAGCTCGAAGCCGGCGACTGGCGGCGCGTGGTCGGGCCCAGCCTGGTCTTCATCGGCTCGTTCTCGCTCGTCTTCATCCTGCTCGGGCTCGCGGCGACGAGCATCGGCCAGGAGCTTCGCGCCAACAAAGACGTGCTGGCGAAGGTCGGTGGCGGGCTGATCATCGCGATGGGAGTGCTCTTCGTCGCCAGCGTTTTCGTCGCCCGCCTGAACCGCGAGTGGCGAATCGACGCGCTGATGGAGCGCGCCGGCAAGGGTGGGCCGTTCGTCGCGGGGCTGGCTTTCGCGATCGCCTGGTCACCCTGCGTCGGGCCCACCCTCGGCTCGATCCTCACGGTCGCCGCGGTCGAGGGAAACCTCGGCGGTGGGGCGCTGCTGCTCGCCGTCTACTCCGCCGGGCTCGGGATCCCGTTCCTGCTCACCGCACTCGCCTTCTCGCGAATGACGAGCGCCTTCGCCGCCGTCAAGCGCCACTACGGCCTCGTGATCGCGTTCGGGGGCGTGATCCTGATCGCGATGGGGGTGCTGATCGTCACAGGGGAGTTCTTCAAGCTCAACATCGAGGCGCAGAAGCTGACCTCGGAGCTCGGCCTCAACCTCTGAGCACGGCCCGCCCGAATGGCGGGTTCAGACCGGCGGGCGGACGGGCGGCTCGTCGACGCCGACGCCGACCTCGATCGAGGTGCCGACCGCCTCCGTCTCCTCGAGCCCCTCGCCCGCTCCCTCGCGAGAGCAGACGATGCGAAATCGCCCCGTGCTGATCGCGGGATCGGGCACGAGCGGCAGGCCGCGGATCTCGTCCCACCCAAGCCGCTCGAGCTCGAACGGGTTCATCCGCACCTCGGAGGCCGGGTACGGACAGCCCGCGTTATGCTCGTCGATCGCCTTCGAGATCGCCTCGAGGTTCTTGGCCTCGGCCCCCACAGCGGCGATTCTAGGCGCTGCTTCAAGCCTTGCCCGCCTAAGCGCGGAGCTCACGGTGTGGCAAGATCCGCCGCATGGCCAATCGCGACAGGCTGAGCGGCCTCGACGCCTCATTCCTGCATCTCGAGCGGGGCCCCGCGCACATGCACGTTGCCTCGACGACCCTGTTCGAGGGCCCGGCGCCGAGCTACGAGGAATACCGCGACCACATCGCCTCGCGCCTGCATCTCGTGCCGCGCTTTCGCCAGAAGCTTCGTTTCGTGCCACTCAATCAGGGCAGGCCGAAGTGGGTCGACGACCCACAGCTCAACCTCGCCTATCACGTCCGCCACACCGCGCTGCCCGCGCCCGGCTCCGAGGAGCAGCTGCGCACGCTGGCCGCGCGGATCTTCTCCCAGCGCCTCGACCGCTCGAAGCCGCTCTGGGAGATGTGGCTCGTCGAAGGCGTCGAGGGCGGGCGGTTCGCGGTGATCGGCAAAAGCCATCACGCGCTCGTCGACGGCGTCTCGGGCATGGACATCACCACGGTCCTCTACGACACGGGCCCGGAGCCCGCCGCAGCGCCGCACGCCGAACCGTGGCTACCGGCACCCGAGCCGAGCAGGGCGCAGGTGCTCGCCGAGGCGCTCGTCGAGCGCGCGACGAGCCCGCGCGAGGCGCTGCGCGGAGCTCGGGCACTGTTTCGCGCACCGCGCCAGGCCGCGCGCGCCACGCTCGACGGCCTCGAAGCCGCCGGGACCTTCGCGCGTACGGGGCTCGGGGCGCCCCCCTCACCGTTCAATGTCGAGATCGGGCCCTACCGGCGATTTGCCACCGTGCGCGCCGACCTCGGCGAGTTCAAGCGGGTCAAGAACGAGCACGGGGGGACCGTGAACGACGTCGTGCTCGCCGCCGTGGCGGGCGCCCTCGGCCGCTACCTGCGCGCTCGCGGGCACTCGACCCGCGAGCTCGAGCTGCGCGCGATGGTCCCGATCAGCGTCCGTGCCGCGGATGAGCAGGGCGCGCTCGGCAACCGGGTCTCCTCCTTCGTGGCGCCACTGCCGGTCTACTGCGAGGACCCCATCGAGCGCCTGGGCCGCGTCTCGCAGGCGATGGGCGACCTGAAGCAGTCCAAGCAGGCCGTCGGCGCGACGCTAATGACCGAGCTCGCCGACTTCGCCCCGCCGACGATCGCCGGCCAGGCCGCGCGGCTTCAGTCGCGCCAGCGGTTCTTCAACCTGGTCGTCACCAACATTCCCGGCCCGCAGTTCCCGCTCTACCTGCTGGGCCGGAGGCTCGAGGCGATCTTCCCGATGGTCCCGCTCGCCAAGCGCCAGGCCATCTGCTTCGGGATCATGAGCTACGACGGGCAGGTCAACTTCGGGCTGATCGGCGACCACGATGCGATGGCCGACCTCGATGCGCTCGCCGAGGATCTCGCGGTTTCGATCGAGGAGCTCTCACAGGCGGTGCCCGCCGCAGCGCCAGCCCGCCAGGCTTCTCCCGCGCCTAGCGTGGACCACCACCCGGCGAGGACCTGAGCAGTTCGCTCGGCCCTGCTCGCCTGACGCCTCGTGCGCGCCAGGCTTCGCGGTCGCCGAGCGAGAGCAGGAGCGCGAGGTCCTCCCCCCTGCCGCGGTCGTAACTCGATCCCGTCGAAGGGTCGGGATGCCCCGGATGCACCATCCATTCGCTGATCCCTCCGGACGCCTCGCCCGCGAGCCAGCGCTCGATCCCGGGCTGGATCGCTGCTTCGCGCTCGTCCAGCCGCCCGAGCAGGCGATCCGCCGTCGGCACGCCCTGGCAGCGGAGCAGGCGGCGGTGGCGGGGGTTGACCGAGCGCACCGGGATCCCGCGCTCGCGCGCCAGCTTGGCGACGGCGAGACCGGGCCCCCGCTCCTCCGCATGGCAGTGGTGGTGTCCGTCGATGTGCGTGGGCGGGCGCCCGAAGGCCAATTCGAACCCGGCGAGCTGGCGCTCGAGCTTCGCGATCCCGAAAGGCTCGAGGTGAAGACCGACCTCCACCCCCGTCTCGCCCAGCGGCGCGGGATCGGGTTCGCGCAGGACCATGACGCTGACCGCGTCGACGGCGCGGGCGCGCGCCGCCTCGAGGATGCCCGCGTCGTAGGCCGGGGCGAGTCCGTAGTCGTCTGCCGTGATCAGCAGCGCCGGCTTGGGGACGCCGTCGCGACGCTGCCTCTCCATGCGCCTAGGTTGACAGCGTCTCCCGCGCTAGGCTGCCGGTCGTCGCGCGCGCCAAGAAGACAAGGCGAAGCGGGCGACACGCCTGCGACAGAAAGGAATCGAGTTGATTAACGGAAGAACCGTGCGCGCGGCCGGTGTCCTCGCCGCGCTCGCGGCGCTGAGCGTCGTCGCCGTCTCAGGCCCGGCATCCGCTCAGGCGCCGCGCGCCGGGGCCGCGGTGATCACCATGGAGCAGGACGGCCACGACCTGTTTTTCAACGCCCCGGAGACGGTCGAACGTGGCCAGGCGCTGAAGGTCAAGAACGCGACCGATCCGAAGAAGATCGGACCGCACACCTTCTCGCTCGTGAACCGCAAGCTGATTCCGAAGAGCCAGGACGAGATCAAGGCCTGTGGCCAGGACTTCAAGGGTATCTGCGGGGAAGTCGCCGAATGGCACGAGTTCGACTTTCAAAGCGGCGAGGTCGGCCGCAACCCGGTCGAGGTCGGCAAGCAGGGCTGGAACCGGCAGGGCAACCTGAAGCGCACCGGCGACTCCTGGGTCGCCGAGAAGGAGAACCAGTCGCTGTCCCAGAAGGTCTCGGCGCCGCAGGGCAAGACACTGCACTTCTTCTGCGCGGTCCATCCGGAGATGCAGGGCAAGATCAGGGTCGAGGGCTAGCTACGGCCCACGCGTTCGAACCGGAGGAGCAGAGCCGGCTCTCTCGCCGCGCCCTGCTCTCCGCCGGGACCGCGGGCGCGCTGGCGCTCGCGGTCTCGGCGCGTCCACGTTCGGGGGCGCTCGCGGTTCCCGCCGCTCGCGCGCTATCGACCCGCCGCGCGCCCAGGCCGGCTCCGTTCAGGCGTTCGCTGCCGATCCCCGAGGTCCTTACCGACGCGCGGATCGAGCTCGCGATGCGCGAGGCCGAGGTCGCGGTCCTGCCCGGCCGGAGGACCGAGATGTGGACCTACGGGGGCAGCTTTCCGGGGCCGACCATCCGCCGCCCTGCGGGTGCGACGACCGAGGTCACCTTCGCCCACGAGCTGCCCGCAAAGGCCGGTGAGCTGACCGTCCACCTCCACGGCGGCCACAACCGCTCCAGCGAAGATGGGCAGCCGGGGGGCCTGACGCAGCGCCAACCGCGCTCCTTCTACTGCGACATCTCGAGCCGGCTGGGGCCTGCGGAGTCGGGCAACGACCTGCTGATCTCGCCCGGCGGGCGGCGCACCTACGTCTACGAGGGGATCGAGGAGGGCGCTCCCGAGCGGGCGGCGTTCCAGTGGTACCACGACCACCGCCTCGACCGCACGGCGCGAAACGTCTGGCGCGGCCTCGCCGGGATGTGGATCCTCGACGACGAGCTCGACGCCTCACTGTCGCTGCCCAAGGGCGAGCGCGACGTGGCGCTGATGATCAACGATCGCTCCTTCGACAAGCACAACCAGCTCACCAACCCATTCGGACCGAACGCGCACGCGCCCAACGACGGCGTCACCGGTCGCCACGTGCTCGTCAACGGCGCCCTGCTCCCTCACCATCGCGTCAGCGCCACCCGCCACCGGCTGCGAGTCCTCAACGCCTCGAACTTCCGCTCCTACAACCTCCAGCTCGGCAAGGGTGCGAAGCTGGTCCAGATCGCGACCGAGAGCGGCCTGGTGCCGGCGCCGATCACGCGCCGCCAGGTCCTGATCGGGCCCGGGGAGCGAGTCGAGCTGATCGTCGACTTCCGGGCCTTCGCGGGCGAACGGGTCGAGCTGCGAAGCGTGCGGCGTCGCGACGGCGAGCGCAACCTCGGGTCGCGCCCCTACGTCGGCTCGGTGATGGAGTTCCGCGTCGGTCGGCGCCGGCCCGACGAGACGAAGGTCCCCGAGGCATTGCGTCCGTTACCGGAGTGGGCCACCGGGGCGCCCCGCTTGCCGCAGCGGACCTGGAAGCTCTCGATCGGGGGTGGGCTGAGCCCGGCATGGCTGATCAACGGGCGCACCTTCGACCCCTCCTACTCAGATGCCTTCCCGGTCCTCGGCACGACCGAGACCTGGGAGCTGCGCAACGCGACCAAGGTTGCCCACATGATCCACCCCCACCACAGCGACTGGTACATGCTGTCGCGAAACGGCAGGCGCCCGCCACCGGAGGAGGACTGCCTCAAGGAAACGTTCTTCCTCGACCCGGGGGACCGGGTGACGGTCGCGGGTCGCTTCAGCGACTACACGGGCAAGTACGTGATCCATTGCCACATGCTCGACCACGAGGACCACGGCATGATGTCCCAGTTCGAGGTCGTCGCGCCCGGCTGAGGCTCAGATCCCGAGGTCGCGCATGAACTCCGGCTCGTAGCTCTCGAGGTAGACGAAAAGCGGGTGCGGAACGCCCTCCTCGACGGCGCGGCGGAGGTGGTCGCTGGTCGCCGCCTCGCCTTCGGACACCGGCTCGTCGGCGTCCTGCCAGAAGCGGTCGACCGGATTCCAGCGTCGCCTCCGGACGCTCGCCGTCAGCCCGTCCTCGGCGAGGGCGGTGCGGACGACCCCCTCCGCCTCCGTAGCGGCCTCGGAGCTCCCCGTATAGACGAAGAGCTTCGGCCCGTCGCGGGTGACGATCACACGCTCGCCGAGGCGTCCAGCGACCTCGTCGTCGAGGTCGAGGGCGCGCAGCCGCTCGCTGAGCGGGTGGCCGTGGGCCACGTCGTCGAGGTCGACCTCGATCCTGTACTCGTCCTCCACCGCGCAGCAGGGTACCCGCCGGGTCCCTAACGCGCTGCCAATAGCCTGCGGTCTATGGCGGAGGTACGCATCCGGCCCGCGTGCGGGGCCGACGCGGAGGCGATCGCACAGGTCTACGCCGAGGGGATCGTCGACCGGGTCGCGACCTTCGAGACCAGGCCGTGGACTCCGCACGACTTCCGCGACGATGCCGCAGCCTGAGCGCGAAGACGCATCCTCAGCCGCGCGCCACCGACGTCGCGAGGCCGAGCGCCGCCGAGTCTTGTGCCGCCGCCGCGCGATCGCGCTCGCCACTGCCGGAGCGGCGGCGGCGCTCCTGGGAGCCGCGCTCGGCTCCCGGGTCGAGGACGGTGAGCGCTCGGTCGACACCGCCGAGGAGCCGCCCGGCTGCGATCCCGCGATTGCCGCGACCCCGGCGCGCCTCGCCGGCAGGATGCTCCTCGTGCGCATGGAGACGCAGGCCACTCCGGAGCTCCTGCGCCGCGCCCGCCGTGGCGAGATCGGTGGCGTGATCCTCTTCCCGGCGCCTGAGACGCAGCCGGACGCACTGCGGCGCGAGATCGGGCGCCTGACGCGAGCCGCCGCCGCGGGCGGCTTCCCGCCACTTATCGTGGCGATCGACCAGGAGGGGGGCCCCGTGGAGCGCCTGCCCGCCCTGCCGCCGGACGTGGCACCGGCCGAGCTCGCGCAGGCAGGCGAGAAGGCGATCGTGCTCGCGCGAGACGAGGGCGAGGCGACCGGCGCCGCGCTCGCCGGGCTCGGCGTCAACCTCGACCTCGCTCCGGTGCTCGACGTGCCCGTGACCGACGCCTCGTTCATCGTCGCGCGAGCCTTCGGCGAGCGCCCCGCCGACGTGGCCGCCCGCGGTCTCGCCTTCGCAAACGGGCTCGCGGCGAGCGGCGTCGGTGCGACCGTCAAGCACTTCCCCGGCCTTGGGCGAGCGGAGGCGGACACCGACGCCGAGCCGAGCACGGTGGAGGCGACGCGTGAGCAACTCGAGGCCGAGCTCGGGCCGTTTCGCAAGGCAACCGAGGCAGGCGTCGCCGCGGTCATGGTCGCCAACGCCACCTATCCGGAGATCGACGCACGGGCTCCGGCCTCCCTCTCGCCGGTTGTCACCGGCGAACTGCTTCGCGAGGAGCTCGGCTTCGAGGGCGTGATCGTCACCGACGACCTCGGTGCCGGCGCGATCACGGCCGCCGGCATCGGGGAGGGCGAGGCCGCGGTTCGCGCCGCCCGCGCGGGAGCCGATCTGCTGCTCTTCGCGCTCTCCGATGGCGACGCTGCCCGCAGGGCGCTGGTCCGCGCAGTCCGCCGCAAGCGGCTTGATCTCGAGGCGCTCCGCGCGTCCTGCGCCCGGACCGGTGCTCTCGCCGAGCGACTGGCGGCGGGCTAGCGTGTGATTCGCGCCCGGAATGCGCGGTCGTCCCGCGTGTAGTCCCAATCGCGCCTGCCGAAACCGGAAGCCCGGCCGTCGGCGTTCACGATCACGGCGGTCACGCGTTCGAACCTCCCGGCGCTTCGCAGCACGACCCCGCGTCCACCGCCGCGAGGCAGGAAGCGCCGGCGGACCGTGGCGGCGCCGCCGACCGGCGTGCCGTCGCGACCGACGAGTGCGATCCCGGTGCGCACCCCGCGCTCGGCGCGGACGCGAAGTCGCACCCTCCCGCGTCGCGGTCTCACGTCGAAAAGGTGATAGCCGGTGTGGTCGAGGCTGAAGCGTCTTGCCTCGGTGCCGATTCGCAGCACGCCCGCGCGCCGTACGTCCGGGTAGGTGGCGGCGTCTGGGAACCCGAAGTCGCCCGTGCGCCACTCGGCGCTCGCGCCGGCAAAGGCGGCGAACTCGTGCGAGAAGCTCCGCCCGCCTGCGTTCTGGATCGCGCCGGCGTAGGCGGCGATCGCGAAGTCGCGGGGGTCGGTCTCATCGGAGATCTCCCAGGCGTTTCGAATCACGTCGGCGCCGTAGCCGCGGACGCCAGCGTCGAGCCAGTGGTTCCAGACCGCGGAGCCGTAGACCTTGAGACCGTTTGCGGCCTTGAAATTGGTCAGCGGCGATCCGGGGCTGGCGGCGAAGCTCTCGATGTAGCCGACGTAGTCGTTGACCTCGGGGAACACCTTGTCCTCGACCCAGGTGGCGACCGACTCGAACATCCACACGTCCTGCTGGGAGTCGTAGGACTCCTGAAGCAGGTGGTTGAACTCGTGAGCGGAGGTGACCTTGGCGGGCACGAGCGGGTCCTCGTAGCCGAACTCGCGCCTCGAGTAGTCGTCGTCGAGGACCATGTAGCCGTACTTGCTGCGCGCTTTGCCCTGTCCGGGGTCACTCGACTCGTAGCCGAAGAGCCCGAAGCGCCCGAGCTCCTTGAGGTATACGTCGGCGCGCGTACCGGGATCCTCTCCGCAGCCCTTGTGGTCTGGCCGCGGAGGCGGCCAGCCGAGTGGCCCGGGCGCGACCTCAACGCCATAGGAGGTCTCCGCGATCTCCAACAGAGCGTCGACGTAGTCGGGGATCCCGTTCGCGGGGCGCTCGTCGGTGAGCTCGGGAGCGTCGAGGAAGTCAGGGTCGTCAACCCAGAAGACGCAGAAGTGCTCGCTCTGCGCGCTCGCCACGGGAGCGCCCGGCGGATAGCCGTCACCGTAGCGGTCATTCCTGCCGTCGGTGGGACGAGCCAGCAATGCTCTCGCCCGGCGGCGCTCCGCTCCCTCGAGCATCGGCAGGGCATCGGTGAGCGCCGCGAGCTCGACCGTCGCCTCACGGCTTGGATCCGGCTCGTGGTCGGGTGAGAATGCCGCCTCCGCCGCCGCGAGCGTTGCCGCGGGCCGGGCGTCGAGGCCTTGCGCGATCGCGGAGGGTATGCAGAGGCCACCCAGCGTCGCCGCGACGAGCGCCGTCGCGCACGCCCACCCTTTCGATCCTCCGACCAAGTTCACCCTCACGGTCGCCGGCCCCTGCCGTGCGCCACGGCGATCATAGGGCCGCGGGGTCGCCGCCCGCGGCCGGTAGCCGGTACATACTTTCGCGATGAGCTCACGGCCTCCGCGCATCGCCCTCGCCCAGCTCAACCCGACGGTTGGTGACCTCGATTCGAACGCGGGGCTGATCGGGCGCGCCGTCGCCCGGGCGCGGGATGCCGGCGCCGATCTCGTGCTCTGCGGTGAGCTTTGCCTGCCGGGCTATCCGGCCGAGGACCTCTACCTGAAGCGCCATTTCGTGCTCGAGAACGCGCGGGCGCTCGAATCGCTGGCGAAGCAGGTCGGCGAGGTCGCGGCGCTCGTCGGCTTCGCGGAGCCCGTCGAGGCGCCAGCCGGGCGCCCTCGAGGCGACGCGCCAGGCGCTCGCACCGCCCACAACGCGCTGGCGCTGCTCGAGGGAGGCCGGGTGGCGGCCGTCTATCGCAAGAACCGGCTTCCCAACTACGGCGTCTTCGACGAGGCCCGCTACTTCGAGCCCGGCGCCGAGCCGCTCGTCGTCGAGGTGGCCGGAACGCGGATCGGCCTCACCGTCTGCGAGGACATGTGGGAGCCCGGGCCTCCTGCGTCGCTCGAGGCCGAGGCCGGCGCGCAGTTGATCTTGAACGCCTCCGGATCGCCATACCTGCGTGGCAAGGGAGCCGAGCGCGAGGCGATGTTCGCCGAGCGTGCCCGAGCACTCGGCGTGCCGGTCGCCTTCTGCAACCTTGTCGGCGGTCAAGACGAGCTCGTCTTCGATGGCCACAGCTTCGCCCTCGACGCGCGCGGGGAGCTCGAGGTGCGCGCCAGCCAGTTTGCCGAGGATCTGGTGATCTGGGAGCCGGGGGCGGGCCCGGGCAGGATCGAGGAGCCCCTCGACGAGCTCGACGAGGTGCTCGCCGCGCTGACCCTGGGAGTGCGCGATTACGTCGCCAAGAACGGCTTCACGAGCGGGGTCCTGGTCGGGCTCTCCGGCGGGATCGACTCGGCGCTGGTGGCGATGATCGCCGCCGACGCGGTCGGTGCCGAGCGACTCGCGTGCGTGGTCATGCCGTCGCCCCATTCCAGCGCGGAGACCCAGGCCGACGCGCGCGCGATCGCGCGCAATCTCGACGCCGAGCTGCTCCAGGTCCCGATCGCCCCTGCGATGGACGCTTACGCCGGGATGCTCGACTGGCACGCTCAAGGCGAGCGACGCGATACCGGCGCCGGTGGGCCGGCGGATGCGCTCGAGCTGGCCCGCGAGAACATCCAGGCGCGGATCCGCGGCAACCTGCTGATGGCGCTCTCGAACTCGCGGGGCTCCCTCGTGCTGACGACAGGTAACAAGAGCGAGATGTCGGTCGGATACGCGACGCTCTACGGCGACATGGCGGGCGGCCTCGCCGTGATAAAGGACGTACCCAAGAGCTTGGTATACCGGTTGGTGCGCCGGCTCAACGAGCGTGCGGGGGAAGAGGTCGTGCCCACGAGCGTGCTCGAGCGGGCGCCTTCGGCGGAGCTTCGGCCGGGCCAGCGCGACGAGGACTCGCTGCCGCCCTACGAGGTGCTCGACCGCGTGCTCGAGGGATACATCGAGCGCGACCTCTCGGTCGGCGAGATCGCGGCTGAGGGGATTGCGCCCGAGATCGCCGAGGAGGTGATCGGGCTCGTCGACCGCGCCGAGTACAAGCGCCGCCAGGCGCCACCGGGGATCCGGATCACCTCGAGGGCCTTCGGTCGCGACCGCAGGCTGCCGATCACGAACCGCTTTCGCGGCTAGGCGACGGTTCGCCCGGACGGGGGCGGACCGCGATCGTCATCCGCACCAAAGCGCAGAGGCGCCCCTCGTCGTCGCTCAGCTCGCAGTCCCAGATCCAGGTGGTGCGGCCACGATGTCGGACCACCCCCCGGGCGTGGATAGCGCCCTCAGAGATCGGCCGCAGGAAGCTCGCCTGGTTCGACTGGCTCATCGCGGCCATCCCGTCCTCGCTGACGGCGGCAGCGGTCGCCCGCGAGCAGACGCTCTCGGCGATCGCGGCGTAGGCTCCTCCGTGGACGATCCCGAAGGGCTGGCGGATCCCGTCGCTGACGGCGACCCGGGCACGTACCTCGTCGCCCACGCCCTCGAGATGCTCGATTCCGATCAGCTCGCCGAGCCCGTCGCGACCGATCCCGGCGGGGACATTCATCGACGCCACCCTACCCACGCCGCGGCCCCATGGGCGCCCCCGTCCGGCACAAGCGGCCCTTAACCCCGCTTTCCACCAAGCATCTAGGCTTCGCGCCTGAGATGGCGCTTGCCACGGATCAACAAGCGATGCTCAAGTTGCTGCTCGAGCGGGGCCAGGGCTACCCAGAGCTCGCCGTGCTGCTCGGGATCGAGGAGGCTCAGATCCGCCAGCGCGCGCGCCGCGCGCTCACCGAGCTCGGCGGAGCCGATCCTGACCGCGTCGCCGGGCTGACCGACTATCTGCTCGGCCAGGCCGATCCGATCGACCGCGCCGACGCCGTGCGACACCTGCGCGAGAGCCCCGAGGATCACCGCCTCGCCGGCGAGATCGCCGAGCGCCTTCGAGAGCTCTACCCCGAAGCCGAGCTTCCGCGCCTGCCCGGCGAGCCGCGCCAGCGACGCTTCGCCCGGCGTTTGCCGACAACCCCCGACGGCAAGTCCTCCGAGGCTGGCGGGTTGCGCCGTCTGGGGGGGCTGACACCGACCCAGACCCGGACGATCGTGATCCTCGCCAGCGCCGCCGTCCTGGTGATCGCGGTGGTCCTCGCGGTCAGCGGCGCGTTCACAGGAGACGAGGACGACCCGGCGGCGCCGACCGGGACCAGCGCAACCACCACGCCGGCCGAGGGAGCGGAGGATTTGGCGGTGATCGAGCTGACGCCGACGAGCGGTGGCGATGCCTCCGGGCAGGTGACGATCGGGGTCGCGACGGCAGGGCAGCCCTACGCGGACCTCGCGGTCGAGGGACTCGACCCAGCGGGCGGCGAGGACGCCTACGTACTCTGGCTGCTGCTCTCCGAGAAGATCGGCTACCCCGTAAGCGCCGTCGGCGTGCCCGCGAACGGGCAGCTCAGCGAGCGTTACGCGATCCCGGCCGAGGTCGCTGCGGTGGCGGCGCGAACGAAGTTCGTCGACATCTCCCTCGTTTCTCGCCGAGAGCTCCAGCGCGAGATCGTCAAGGCCGCGGAGGCCCAGAATCCCGTCGTGCCATTCACGGGCGAGAGCATCCTGCGCGGCACCGTGAGTGGTTCGGGCGTGCCAGCCGATGCCGGCAGCGCCCCGACCCCCGGCGACGCCGGAGCGGCCCCCCCGCCGGGCGGGTAGGGGGTCGGGACTAGCTCGCCGGCAGGAGCTTTCCGGGGTTCATCACGGCCGCGGGATCCAGGCGCTGCTTGAGCGACCGCAGCGCCTCGATCCCCAGCTCGCCGACCTCGGCGCGCATGTAGGGGGCGTGATCGGTGCCGACCGCGTGGTGGTGGGTGATCGTCGCGCCGGCTGCGACGATCGCCTCGCATGCCGACGTCTTGACCGCGCGCCACTGCTCGATCTCCCCGCCGGCCCGTCTCGGGGCGATGAAGGTGAAGTAGAGCGAAGCGCCGTCGCGGTATGCGTGCGAGAGGTGGCACATGACGAGCCCGGGCGCGCCCTGCACGCGCATCGCCTCCGCAAGCGCGTTCCCGACCCCTCGGTAGAGCTCGTCGACCCGCGACCAGGTGTGCGAGGTCTCGAGCGTCTCCACCATGTAGCCGAGGTCGAGCAGCTCGTCTCGCAGATAGGGGCCCTCGTAGCGTCCGCGCAGCCAAGCACGCCCCGGCTCCCGCCCGAGCGGCGCGGCGCCCGAGGAGCGCAGGATGCGGGCGGCGAGCGCCCGCCGGGCGCCGACCGCCTCGCGCTCGCCGTCCCAGCCGCAGATCACGATGCAGCCGCTCGATCGCCGACGCAGCCGCAGGTATGCCTCGAACACGGCGCGCTTCGGGCCCGAGGTGTTCGAGAGCCCGAGCGAGACGCGGGTCTCGTTCTCATCGGAGAGCCGGGTCACGTCGGGTAGCGAATCCGCCTGGGCGAGCTCGCGGACGAGGTCGCGGCCTGCCGCGAAGTCCGCGGCGATCCAGGCCTCGTAGCGGCGCACGGCCGGCACCGGGCGCACGCGCACGCCGACCTCGGTGATCACGCCGAGCGTGCCCTCCGAGCCGAGCACCAGCTCGCGGAGCGCGGGTCCCGCTGCGGTGTGTGGGGTGGCAAGCGTGCGCAGGGGCCCGGCCGGGGCGGCAAGCGAGACAGACGTGACGAGCTCGTCGAAGCGCCCGTAGCCGCTCGAGGCCTGGCCAGCCGAACGGGTAGCAGCGAAGCCGCCGACCGACGCGTACTCGAAGGACTGCGGGAAGTGTCCGAGGGTGAAGCCGCGAGCCCCCAGGGCCGCCTCCGCCTCGGGTCCGAGCAGACCCGGCCCGAGCGTAGCCGTCATCGAGACAGGGTCCACCTCCACCCCCCGGAGCAGCGACAGGTCGAGCGAGATCACCCTCTCGTGCGCGCCTGCGAGCGGCTCGACGCCGCCGACGACGCTCGTCCCGCCCCCGAAGGGCACGACCGCGACACCCTCCTGCGAGCAGGCCTCGAGCAGGCACGCGACCTGCGCCCGATCGCCCGGCACGAGGACGGCGTCCGGAGCTCCGGCCGGACGACCGGCTCGCATCCTGACCAGGTCGGGATAGCTCTTGCCGGACGCGCGTCGGACCCGCTGCTCGTGGCCGGTGAGCACGCCGTCGCGCCCCACGCAGCCGCTCACCGCGTCTGGGAGCGCTCGTGCCTCGGGGAGCGAGACCGCCTCGAGGCGCACCCGTTTCGCCGGCTGCGCCGGGCCGAGCTCGCCACGGAGCATCGCCCGGGAGCGCTCTGAGAGCGCGACTCGGTGGGCGGGATCGCCCCAGCCCCACCAGCGGCCGGGACGCGCGGGGGTTGGGCGCTGCTCCGCGGCGCTCACCCGGTAGGACCCACGAGCGCGCCTTCGATCCCGTCGAGTGCCTCTTCGAGGCGCTTGCGGGAGGCGCCGGAGATCATCGGCGCGCCGAGCCGCGAGAGCCCGCGCAACGTCTCGTCGGCGACCAGGGTGACCTCCGTGCCCTGCCCGGCCTTGTCGAGGCGCACCTCGAGCGCCGAGGCTCGCAGGATCCGGTCGAACGGCGTGCCCTCGATCTGCTGCTCCCAGGCGAGCATCGTCTGCGGCTCGATCGCGGTGCAACGGTAGTCGGCCCGCACCCCGGTCCCGCGCTCGGTCTCGAGCACCGTGGTCCACGCCGGCTTACCGCCTGGCCCGGTGCGGACGTCCTCGACCCGGCGCGTGCGCGGCCACCAGCGCGGCAGGCCGTAGGGGTCCGAAACGAGGCTCCAGACCCGCTCGAGGTCTGCCGCGATCACCCGGCTGCGGGAGACCTTCGGCATCTCTCGCTGTCCGCTACTCGGCCGCCGCGCGCAGCCGCCGCAGGTCGCTGACCAGCAGCAGGTGCTTGAGGTGGCCGCAGACCGCCGCGAGGCTCTCGAGGTTCTCGATCGCCTCCTTTCGCCGCGCCTGGCTTCGCGAGCGAAGCTGAGCGCCGAGGAGCTGCTCGAGCAGCGCCGCCTCGCGGTCGGCGGAGGTGCGAAAGACCCTCAGGTTGCGCCCGGCGACGCCGAACTTCGAGAGCTCGGAGGCCGCCCGCACGATCTCGAGGTCAGTCTCGTCGTAGGAAGGTCGCCCGTCGCGGCGCTCGGGCTGGACGATCCCGAAGTCCTGGAGCTCGCGGAGAAAGGTCTCCGCCACCCCGGCGTGCTCGAGCAGCTCTTCCTGGGTGAAGCTCGTCACGGGCTCACCCACCGACGCGGCCCTGCGCTTCTGGCTCTCGCCGCTCGGGCGGCGACCGGTGAAGTCGCCCGTAGCCAGCTCCTGGCGGATCACCCGCAGCGGCAGGAACTCGTCACGCTGCATGCGGAGGATCGCTCGCAGGCGCTCCACGTCGGCCTGGCTGTAGAGCCGGTAACCGCCGGCGGTGCGCCGAGGCGCGAGCAGCTTCTGATCCTCCAGGTAGCGGATCTTCGAGATCGAGACGTCGTCGAACTCGTTGCCGAGGATCTTCGCGACGGCGCCGATCGTCAGCGCCTTTCTCGGACGTGAATCCCCTGCTTGGCCACGGGAGGCTCCCTCGGGGTCGGCCGCCCTGCGCGCCTGCGTGTCGGTTGCGATCGCCATCAGCGCTCGAGGTAGCTCAGCTTGTACTTGCCGATCTGGATCTCGTCGCCATCGGCGAGCCGGTGGGACTCGATCCGCCGCCGGTTGACGTAGGTGCCGTTGAGCGAGCCGAGATCGTCGATGTAGTGACCATCGGCGCGACGAACCAGCAGCGCATGGTTTCTCGAGACCGTGACGTCGTCGAGGAAGACCGCGGCGTCGGGGGTGCGCCCGATGCTCATCCGCTCCTCGTCGACGGGAAAGCTCTCGCCGGCGCGCCCGCCGCCGGAGCGGATCACGAGCGCGGCGCCGGCCTTGCCGACCTCAGCGTCGATGTCGATCGGCTGATACTCGCCGGTCTCGTCGACCTTGTAGGTCATCGTCGATGGCTCGTCGCCGCCGCCCTCGGTGCGGCCGAGGAACGCGCCGCACTTCTGGCAGTAATTGGCTCCCTCAGGGTTGACGAAGCCGCACTCGGGGCAGTGCAGCGCCACGATCAGCCGCTCGGCTCCTCCGGCGTCGGGACCTTGCCGAGCAGGATGTCGGTGAGCTGCTGGACGTCCGCGCCGGTGATCGTCGGGCTGCCCGCCTCGCGCTTCGTCTTCAGCCGATTGACGAGCTCGGCGCGCAGGATGTCGATCTTTCCGTGCAGGACGCGGCGCTTGTAGGAGACATGGCGCTCCTCCTCGGTGAGCTCGTCGATCAGGCTCCTGAGCTCCTCGTCGCTCATCGAACCGATGTCGGGAAAGGTCTCGTCGTAGAGGTTCTCCATCTTGCTCCCCGGGTGGCTGTCCGGCCGGCGACCGGCTCGTGCCCGATCCTACCGCGTCTGCGCCAACATCAAGTTGAGGTTTAGCGTTTGCGAGCCCGGTTGCGCGCAGACGAGCTCAAGAGCGAGCCGGCGGGCGCGCGGATGGCGCCGGGTGAGGACCGAGGTGGGCGCGGGCATAGACGATCGTCGCGGCCACGCTGATCGCCACCCCCGCCACGAAGGCGACCTCGAGGATCTCCCAGTCGAGCACCAAGGTCCAGAAGATGCCGCCGAAGACGAGGAAGACGCCAATCCGCCCAATCCAGTTGACCTCGATGTCGAGCCCGCGGCGCAGCGCCATCTGTGAGAGCACCAGGGTGATCACCTCCCGCGCGGCGAGGATCGCGAGCGCCCAGCGTGGAAGGAGCTCGAAATGCCAGCAGACCGCCGCCCCGGCGAGTACGGCCAGGCGGTCGACGACCGGGTCGAGCAGCGCCCCCATCCGCGAGTACTGACCCGTCGCTCGGGCGAGGAAGCCGTCGACGTAGTCACCGAGCGTGATCGCCAGGTAGAGCAACGAGGAGACCGCGGTGCGCCCGTCGTGCGAGGAGAAGGCGAGCAGGCAGAAGACCGGCAGCGCCGCAAGCCGCGCATAGCCGACGAGGTTCGGGATCGTCCACGGATGAAGAGGAGCCCCCTTGCGGGTTTCGCGCGGAAGCGGTCCTGAGCGATCCAGGCCGAAGAGCCGGCGCTTAGTCGAGGGCACGGAGGATCTCCGCGGCGCGCTCGGCGGCGTCCGCCACCGTCAACCTCTGCTCGTCCCCGCTGCGCCGCTCCTGAGCTTCGACGAAGCCCTCCGCCAGAGTCCGCCGCCCCACAACCACGCGAAGCGGGCAGCCGATCAGCTCCGCGTCGGTGAGCTTCTCGCCGGGGCCTGCCTCGCGGTCGTCGAACAGAGTCTCGACCCCCGCCGCCGCCAGCTCTCTGTAGATGCGCTCGGCGACCTCGAAGGTCTCCTCTCCGGCCTTGCCGAGCGCGATCAGCTCCACAGCCCAGGGCGCAAGTGCCCGCGGCCAGACGATCCCCTTCTCGTCGGCGTGCTGCTCGATCGCGGCGCCGACGATCCGCGCGGGTCCGAGCCCGTAGCTCCCCATTGCGATCGGCTGCTCGCGCCCGTCCGGGTCCAGGTAGCTGGCCCCGAGGGGGTCAGAATAGCGCGAGCCGAGTTTGAAGATGTTGCCCACCTCGATCGCCGGCTCGATCTCGATTGGATCGCCCGAGGGCGTGGCGTCCCCCGCTTCGACCGTGCGCACGTCGAGCTCCTCGTAGCCGAAGTCCCGCCCCGGCTCGACGCCGATCAGATGGGCGTCGGGCCGGTTCGCGCCCGCAAAGAAGCCCGCCCCCCGGATCGCGGCGTCCTTGATCACGGGCACCGTGGCGCCGACCGGGCCGATGAACCCCGGCGGGCCGAGCTCGGTGTCGATCTCCTCGGCGGTGGCCTGACGAAGGCCGGCGCCGAGCGCATTTCGAAGCTTGATCTCGTTGAGACGGTGATCGCCACGCAACAGGACGAGCACCATCCCGCGCCCCTCGACGATCACGGGCAGCGCCTTGAGCGCCGCTCCGAGAGGCACCCCAAGAGCGCCGGAGACCTCCTGGACCGTCGTCAGCCCGGGGGTTGGAACCTCGCGGGGGGCGTCGAGGGCCGGGGGCAGCTCAACCGGCTGTGCCTCGGCGCAGGCAACCTCGACGTTGGCCGCGTAGCCCGGCGCGAGGGCGACGTCGTTCTCGCCGGCCGCGCACGGCGCCATGTACTCGTGGGCGCCGGAGCCGCCCATCATCCCGACGTCAGCCTCGACCTCATACCAGCGCAGCCCGCAGCGGTCGAGGATCCGCGCGTACGCGCCGCGGTGGAGCTCGTAGCTCGCGTCGAGCCCGTCGCTGTCGCGATCGAAGGAGTAGGAGTCCTTCATCGTGAACTCGCGAGTGCGCAGGACGCCGGCGCGCGGGCGCGGCTCGTCGCGCTCCTTGACCTGAAGGTGGTAGAGGATCTTCGGCAGGTCGCGGTAGGAGCGGATCTCGCGCGCGACGTGGAAGGTGAGCGCCTCCTCGTGCGTCATCGCAAGCACGTGCGGCGAACCCTTGCGGTCGTCGAGCTTGAACAGCTCCTCGATCCCGTAGCGCCCGGTCCGCTTCCACGGCTCGGCCGGCTGCAGGACGGGCATCAGCATCTCCTGACCGCCGATCGCGTCGATCTCCTCCCTGATCACCGCCTCGACCCGCTTGATCACGCGGTAGCCGGCCGGCAGCCAGGTCCATAGGCCGGTGCCGAGCTGGCGCACGAGCCCGGCCCGGACCATCAGCCGGTGCGAGCTCGACTCGGCGTCGGCCGGGTCCTCGCGCAGGGTCGGCAGGAAGTACGTCGACAGGCGGGTCACGGCCCGGGTGAGCCTAGATGAAGCCCCTCATTCGCCCGGGTTCGGCCTGTGCACGATCTCGAGCTTGATCCCGTCGGGGTCGTAAAAGAACACGGCGTAGTAGCCGGGGGTGTAGCCGCACTCCTCGGGGCCGCTCTCGATCTCGGCGCCGCGGTCGCGCAGCCAGGCCGCGCGTTCGTCGACCTGTTCGCGGCTGGTCGCGACAAAGGCCAGGTGGTGGATGCCGACGCCGTAGCGGTCGTAGGGCACGCCATGCGCCCCTGACTGCTGCTGGCGCAGGCTCACCGACGGCCCGCCGCTGCCGCCGACGTAGACCACCCGCTCGCCGCGCTCGCCCTCGATCTCGCTCGTTCGCGTGAAGCCGAGCGGGGCGAGCAGCTCGGTGTAGAAGCCCAAGCTGCGCTCGAGGTTCGTGACGACGAGATCGAGGTGGTCTACTCCACGCACGCCGCTCAAGCGCGCGTGAACCGTCGGCCCGCGGTCGGCGAGGCTTCCTCGTCAAGCTCGACCGCCCGGCCCTTGACGGACTTCAGGTAAGGCTCGCCCTCGGGAGCGGTGAGATCCTCTGCCTCGCGCGCGGTCTCGGCCTCCATCTGCGCGATCCGCTCGGGGGTGAGCTCGCCCGCATTCTCCTCCTCGATCCGGGCCAGCCACTCCGCGCCCTCGGCCGCCTTCAGCTGGTCGACCTCGACCCTGCCGCGGGCGAGGGAGCGGTCGATCTCCGCGAACAGGGCATCGACGAGCTCTTCCTGGGGCACCTTTTTAAGCGGCTTGCCGTGGGCGAAGATCAGGCCCTCGTTCTTGGCCCCGGTGATCCCGAAGTCCGCGTGGGAGGCTTCGCCGATCCCGTTCACCGCGCAGCCGAGGACCGCGACCTCGATCGGCTCGACGTATGCCTCGAGCCGGCGCTCGATCTCGGCGACGACCGAGTCCATGTCGAACTGCAGCCGCCCGCAGGTCGGACAGGCGATCAGCACCGGGCCGCGCTCACGGAGCTGCAGCGCTTTGAGGATCTCCCAGGCGACCTTGACCTCCTCCTCCGCGTGGAAGGTCGAGAGCGAGATCCGGATCGTGTCTCCGACCCCGTCGGCGAGCAGCGTCCCGAGCCCGACCGCGGACTTCAGCGAGCCCGACCACTTCGTCCCCGCCTCGGTGATCCCGAGGTGGATCGGATAGGGGATCCGCTCGGCGAGGAGGCGGTTCGCGGCGATCGTGTTCGGGACGTTCGTCGACTTGATCGAGACCTTGAAGTCCTCGAAGTCGAGCGACTCCATCATCTCGACGAACTCGACTGCGGCGCTGACCAGCGCCTCGACCGGTTGCTCGCGCTCGAGCTCATGCAGGTGCTTCGGTAGCGACCCGGAGTTGACGCCGATCCGCATCGGCACCCCCGCGGCCGTGGCCCTGCGCGCGACCTCGGCGACCTTCTCGCGCCCACCGATGTTGCCGGGGTTGAGGCGGATGCAGTGGGCGCCAGCGTCGATCGCCTTCAGCGCCAAGGTGTGGTTGAAGTGGATGTCGGCGATCACCGGGATCGGCGAGCGCTCGACGATGCTCCGCAGCGCCACCGCGTCCTCGTTGCGAGGCACCGCGACCCTGACCAGGTCGGCGCCCGCCTCGGCGACCTTCTCGATCTGCTCCATCGTCGCCTCGAGGTTGGCGGTCTCCGTTTTCGTCATCGTCTGCACGGCAACCGGCGCGCCGCCGCCAATCGGCACGCCCCCCACCCAGATCTGCCGCTTCGAGGCCATGCCCACATTCTGACAGCGCCCCGGGCCGCCACCCCGCTCCAGCCCGGGCTTCCGCGGGGCCGCTAGCCCGCGTACAGCTCTTCGATCTCGCCCGAGTACTTCTCGTTGATCGGCTTGCGCTTCAGCTTCATCGTCGGGGTGAGCTCGTCGCCGCCAGGGGCCCACTCGGTCGGCAGGACCTTGAACTTCTTTATCTGCTCGACCCTCGCCATCTTCGAGTTCGCCTCGTCGACGCCCTGCTGGATCGCTGCGATCAGCTTCTCCTCGTCCGCGAGCTCCTCGGGACCCTTGCCCTCGAGGCTGTTCTGCTTCGCCCAGACGGGGGCGAAGTCGGGGTCGAGGACGATCAGCGCGACGTTGTAGGGCTTCGCGTCGCCGATCGCGACCGCCTGGCCGACCAGCGGGCTCGCCGCCTTCAGCTTCGACTCGATGTTCGCCGGTGACATGTTCTTGCCGGCGGCATTGATGATCAGCTCCTTCTTGCGGTCGACGATCTTCAGGTAGCCGTCCGCGTCGAGCTCGCCGATGTCACCGGTCAGGAGCCACCCGTCATCGTCGATCGTCTCTGCGGTCTTGTCCGCCATGTTGCGGTAGCCGAGCATGTTCGAGTCGCCCTTGACGAGCACCTCGCCGTCCTCGGCGAGCTTGATCTCGATCCCGGGCAGCGGCGGACCGACGGTCCCGAGCTTGATCCGCTCAGGCGGGTTGCAGGTCGCCACCCCGCAGGTCTCCGACATCCCCCAGAGCTCGCCGATCTCGATGCCGATCGCGTGGAAGAACTCGAGCACCTCGAGCGGGGTCGGCGCCGCGCCGACGTTGACCGCGATCACCTCGTCGAGGCCGAGCGCGGCGCGCATCCCGGCGAACAGCGCCTCGTCGGCCTTCGCGACGCCCGCCGCAAGCGCCTCGGGCACCTCCTCGCCCGCCTGCTCGAGGCGGATCTTCTGGATCGCCGCCTCGAGGCCCCGACGGCCCTGCTCCCCCTGTTCCCCGGGCACCGCGGCGAGCTTCGCCTCGAGGCCCGCCTTGAGCTTCTCCCAGATCCGAGGCACCGCGAAGAACCAGGTCGGGCGCACCTGGGGCAGGAAGTCGATGATCTGGCGCGGGTCCGGGCAGATGTGCACCGTGACGCCGCGGTTGATCGGCAGGTAGTAGTGCGCGCCGCGTTCGGCGATGTGGGCGGCGGGAAGCCAGGAGATCACCTTCGCGCCGCGCTCCGGGAAATCGATGATCCCGTCGACGCCCGAGGTCAGGCTCATCAGGTTTCGATGCGAGAGCTGCACGCCCTTCGGCGGCCCGGTCGTGCCCGAGGTGTAGATCAGCGTCAGCAGGTCGTCGGGGCCGATCGCATCGGCTCTCTCGGAGACGTCGAACCCGGGGTCCATCTCCTCGAGCTCGGCGAGCGTGTGATCGCCGCCGTCTCCGTCGATCACGATCAGGTGCTCGATCGCCGGCAGCTCCGCGCGCGCCGCCTCGAAGACTTCGAGGAAGGCGCTCTCGACGATCGCCACCTTGGCGCCGGCGTCGGAGACGACGTAGGAGATCTGCTCGGGAGTTGAGGTCTGGTAGATCGAGAACGGAACCCCGCCGAGGGATACCGCGGCGAGGTCGCAGGCGATGAACTCGGGCCGGTTGTTGAGCAGGATCGCCACCGTGTCCCCCTTGGCGACGCCGAGCTTCGCCAGGCCGCCCGCGATCCGGCCGACCCGCGAGCTGAGCTCGCTCCAGGTCGTCGTCTCGCCGTCCGCCGCGACGATCGCGGGCTCCTCGCCGAGCCGCTCGACCGTGCGGGCGAACGAGTGCGTCAGGTTCTGCGCGAACAGCTCCTTGCCAGGGCCGCCACTCGCGTGTTGCTCCGCGGTCGTGACCTCCATCACCCCTCCTCCTCGGAAAGCAAAAGTCCGAGGTGAAACCTACTACCGAACGTCGAACCCCTCGCCCGTGAGCCGGCCGATGTCGTTCTGGAGGCCGATCACGAAGAGGATCAGCACGAGGGCAAAGCCGACTACTCCGGCTCGCTCCATCGTCCGCATCGAGACCGGCCTGCCGCGCAGCTTCTCGACCAGCGCCCAGAAGATGTGCCCCCCGTCGAGCGGCAGGAAGGGGAACAAATTGATCACCGCAAGCGAGAGGCTGATCACGCCGAGGATCCCGATCGCCTGGCGGGCGTCGAACTCGATCGACTGGCGGGTCACCTCATAGGAGCCGACCACCCCCGAGATCTGCTCGCGCTTCTCGGCGTCGAAGATCCCGGTGATCACGTCGAAGGTCCGCTCGGTCACGAACCACATCCGATCGAGCGCCCACCCGGCCGACTCGGGGACGCTCAGGTTCGCGTCGCGGTAGGCGTAGGCGAAGCCGAGGCGCATCCGGTCGAGCTCCGCGTCGTAGGCCGGGCGGATCGACAGGACTCGCTCCCCGCCGTCGCGGATCACAGTGACCTCGGCGGGAGTGGCGGCTCGACAGCCGTCGACCGGCTTGCCGTCGGGACTCGAGTCGCCGTCGCAGGCGTGCTCGTTGAGCTGTTCGGAGATCTGCTGCGCGCCGCCGCTGACGCCGTCGACGGCGACGATCTCGTCGCCGGGCTCGAGTCCGTTCTCAGCCGCGGCCGGCGAGTCGCGCTCGATCTCCCCAACGTTCGAGGTCGCCTCCTGGACGCCGAAGCCGAGCGCGAAGAGGATCACGAAGGCGATCACGAGGTTGACGAACGGGCCCGCGGCGATCACCACCACCCGCTTCCAGACGGGCTGGCTGTAGTACGCCCGCGTCCGCACCTCGTCCGGGAGATCCTCATCCGGGTTCATGCCGCTGATCTTCACGAAGCCCCCCAGCGGGATCGCCCCGATCCCGTACTCCGTCTCGCCCCGTCGGACGCTGACGAGCTTCGGTGGGAAGAAGAGGAAGAAGCGCTCGACCCGCATGCCGACCGCCTTCGCCGCCAGGAAGTGGCCGAACTCATGCAGAACGATCAGCGCCGCGAAGCCGGCGAAGGCGAGCAGCCAGCTCAAGCTGCGGCCCTCTGTCGCTCGACCAGCTCCGCCGCGAGCGCCCGTGCCCGCGCGTCGCACTCGTAGACCTCCTCGAAGTGCGCGAAGGGCTGCGGCTCGATCGTTCCCAGCGCCTCGGCTATGACGACCGGGATCGCGGTGAACGGGATCCGGCCCCCGAGGAAGGCCTCCACCGCGACCTCGTCGGCGGCGTTGAGCACACAAGGCGCGCTGCCGCCGGTCGCCCCCGCCTCGCGCGCGAGGCCCAGGCAACGGAAGGTCTCGAAATCGGGAGCCTCGAAGTTGAGCTCGCCGACCTCGGCGAGGTTCACAGGCGCAGCGACATCGACGCGGCGCGGGTGATGAAGCGCGAAGGAGATCGGCACCCGCATGTCCGGTGTGCCGAGGTGGGCGAGCGAGGCGCCATCGGCGAGCTCGACGAGCGCGTGGACGATCGACTGCGGATGGACCACGACGTCGATCCGCGAGTACGGGACCCCGAAAAGGTGATGGGCCTCGATCACCTCGAGGCCCTTGTTCATCAGCGTCGCCGAATCGACCGTGATCCGCCCGCCCATATCCCAGGTCGGGTGGGCGAGCGCCTCGGCAGGGGTCACGTCGGAGAGATCCGAGCGCCCGCGAAAGGGCCCACCGGAGGCGGTCAGCACGAGCTTGTCCACCGCCCCGGGCTCGTGGCCCGCAAGCAGCTGGAAGAGCGCGGAGTGCTCGGAGTCGACGGGCAGGATCCGCGCCCCCGTTGCCTCGGCGAGGATCGTCACGAGATCTCCGCCGACGACGAGGCTCTCCTTGTTGGCGAGCGCCAGGTCGATACCCGCGCTCAGGGTCGCGATCGTGGGCCCGAGCCCGGCGGTGCCGACGATCGCGTTGAGGACGAGGTCGGGCTCGCAGGCGGCGATGAGCTCGCGCACGCCCTGCTCACCCGAGAGCACCCTGATGCTGTCGAGCTCCGCCTGGGCTCGCGCAGCGGCGGTCGGCTCGCGCAGAGCGGCGAACCCGACCCCAGCGGCGGTCGCCTGGGCGGCGAGGCGCTCCCAGTTCGTCCCTGCCGAGAGGCCGACAACGCGCAGCTCGCGGGAGCGGGCGAGCACGTCGAGGGCCTGCTCGCCGATCGAGCCGGTCGAGCCGAGGATGAGGACGCGCTTGGGCACGCCGCCAGTGTAGGGAGGGGCCCGAAGCGCGACCTGAGCTCTCGCCGAGCGCGCCGTATGCTCGGCCGGTGGCCGGCGCGGAGGTGAGGATCGGGGCGCACGTCTCCCGCTCGGGCCCGCTCGAGGCGGCCGCCGCGCTCGGCGCCGACTGTGTGCAGATCTTCCTCTCGGACCCGGGCTCCTACAAAAAGCCCCCTCCTCACCCCGAGGCCGCCGAGATCCGCGCGAGCCCGATCGGCCTCTACGTGCACGCTCCGTACCTGATCAACGTCTGCTCGCCGAAGCCCAACGTGCGCTACGGCTCGCGCAAGATCCTCCAGCAGACGTGCGACGCGGCCGACGAGGTCGGGGCCGCGGCGGTCGTCGTTCACGGCGGCCACGCCGAGGACGACATCGCGGAGGGCCCCGGGCGCTGGCTGCGCTCGCTCGAGTTGCTCGAGAGCGAGGTCCCCGTGCTGATCGAGAACACCGCGGGCGGGGAGAACGCCGTCGCCCGGCGCTTCGACGCCCTCGCGCGCCTGTCGGAGACGATCTCCGCCTACGACGGCCCCGTCCCGGTCGGCTTCTGCTTCGACACCTGCCATGCGCACGCTGCCGGCGAGGGGCTCGCCGACGCAGTCGAGCGCGCGGTCGCGATCACGGGCCGGCTCGACCTCCTGCACGCAAACGACTCGCGCGATCCGCCAGGCACCGGAGCTGACCGCCACGCTCGGCTCGGCGACGGGCAGATGGACGCGGACACGCTACGCGCGATGATCGCCGCCGCGGGCCGCCTCGGGGTGCCGATCCTGGTCGAGACGCCGGGCCCCGCCAAGGGAATCCGGGAGGATCTCGAGTTCGTGCGCTCGGCGCTGCGGGGTTGAGCCGCCTCTAGAGCACCAGGGCGACTGCCAGGTAGTAGCCCGCCGGGACGGTGAACAGAACCGCGTCGATCCGGTCGAGCATCCCACCATGGGGTCCGAAGACGTTGCCGGTGTCCTTGACGTCCAGGTCGCGCTTGACCATCGACTCGAACAGGTCGCCGACCGGCGCGAGCAAAGCGATGCACATCCCGAGCAGCAGCGCGTCGACTCCCGAGAGCCAGTCCTGGTACAGGCCGGCGAACCAGAAGCCCAAGGTGCCACCGACGAACCCGGACAGGAGGCCCTCCACGGTCTTGTTCGGGGAGAGCCTCGGGGCGAGCCGGCGGCGGCCGAACATCCTCCCGCCTGCGTAGGCTGCGGTGTCGGCGATGAAGGTCGCGGCTAGGACGTCGACCAGGAGCGCCGCGCCATGCTCGGGAAGCTCTCGCAGCAACACCGCGTGGGCGAACGGCACCGCGATCCAGACCACCGCGAACACGGTCACCGCCGCGGAGATCATCACCCTGCCACGCTGTGGGCGCAGGACCGCGGCGATGAAGATCAGCGGAAAGGTCGCGGCGAGCACGATCACGAGCTGAAAATGGCCCCCGTAGAGCGCCGCCGCGACGAGGCCGGAGGCGATTGCGAAGGCGACCGGGATGAACGGGTCGGCGTCGCTCGCCATCCGAAACAGCTCGGTGAGGGCGACGCAGGCGAAAACGATCATCGCCGCGGCGAACAACGGCCCGCCGACGAGGATGAATGCGATCACGGCCGTGATCCACGGGATTACCCAGGCGATCCGGGCGAGCGTCTCCGCGCGAGCGGAGCGGGTCCCACGGCCTGCCGCCGGCGCGCCCGGCTCGTCGCCTCGCGATCCGCGGGTGGCCCCCCTGCGCCGCCGGGGCGGCGGGGCCTGCGCACGGCGGTGCGCGCCCTCGAAGTCGAATGGCCCGGAGCCTTCCACGCTAACGGCCTCCGAAGCGCCGGCGCCGGCGC